>OLXY01000631.1_pt1 | contig 16256 bp, 14 predicted proteins | sample 1644221 | NCBI WGS metagenome assembly OLXY01 (sample SAMEA103958121, study PRJEB25191) | human gut metagenome | reverse complement strand
TCGCCGTCGTTGCCGTCGGATCGCCGAACACCAGCCCCCACTCCCCAACAGGTCTATTGCTCGTTAGGATGATGCTCGACGTCTCATATCTGGCAGAGATTAACTGAAAGAACAGATAAGCCGTCTGGGGTTTTACCGGGAAGTACCCGATTTCATCAATGATGAGCAGCTTGGGCTTGGTGTATTGCAGGAGTTTCCTTTCCAAAGTCCCGTCTCGGTCAGCTCGTTCCAATTGCTTGGCAAGATCGACCGCCGTGACAAATGTCGTCGCATAACCCTGTTGTACGGCAATTCGACCTAGCGCAATCGCCAAATGCGTCTTACCAACCCCAGGAGGCCCCAGGAACAATAAATTTTTCTTTTGCGCTATCCATTCGAGCCTGGCAAGTTCTCGAATCGCACTCGGGTCCACTCCTTCCTGGGCCTTGAAGTCATAACCCTCCAGCGTACAAACCCGGGGAAAATGGGCCAAGGTCAATCCAAGCTGAATTCGTTTTTCCTCTCGACATTGGACTTCAAGACCCAGGGCGTATGCGAGAGTTTCCGTCGGGGTGAGACGGCTTCCTTTGGCCTCGTCCAACACTTGATTTAAAACGGCGTTAAGCCCATTGAGCTTAAGACGTTTGAGGCACTTCAAAAGCGTTTCCCGTGAAAAATCCTTCTTTTCAAGCATTACCACGCCCCTCCGGTTAAGTTGTCATAAACCGCCAAAGGGCGCTGCAGTGGATTGACTGCAAATGAACTTTCCGAAGCTCCGAAATCCGGCAATCCTTCCTCTGTTGTGGCCTCAAATGTGCTAGGTTTCACCTGGTCAAGGGTCTTGTTGAATTGCTTTACGCAATTGCTTCCGATGAACACTTTGATAGTTGTTTCGTCGACTTGTGTGCGGACCTTTAATCCACAATAGTTAAGCGGCATTTGGTAATTGCAGTTATCAATGCGCAACAGTCCCTTGGCTCCCACGATTCGTTCTTCTTCGCGTATTGACAAAAACGCCGGCTTACATGCAACGGTCAAATATTCCTTTTCCTTGGCAAACCGCGCTATCGGCGTTCTTTCCGTTTCCTCTTCCGGAAGCCATCTCAAATTGAGCGTATCGGACACGTTGTCCATCCAATCATTCAAGTGCTCCTTCAAATCCTCAAAACTCTTAAACCGATGTTCGGCAATGGCATTGTCTTTAACGTAAGCAACGCTACGTTCAACCTTTCCTTTGGACTGCGGATAGTAGGGATAACAGGCCACAGGGATAACATCCCAATAGTGGCAAAACGCGCGGAATCTCTCAGAGAAACAGCAGCTACGAGTGCCTCGAATCGCCGGATCCTTGACCATGGACTTGGGGTTGTCACAAACCACATATCTCGGCACCCCGAATCGTTCAAACGCTTTTTCGATTCCTCGGAGCCAATTGCACTGTTTCTCTCCCTCAAACACCATGACAAAGCGGCGACGAGAATAGGCCATCGTTGCAACGAATAGATGGATTTTCATCTGTTTGTCGCCGATCCATGCTCGGCGTTCTCCGAAGTCGATTTGCATATATTGCCCCGGCGGCGTTTCTATCCGATGCATGGCTTTGATTTGCGCACTCTGCTCGAGTAGCAATTCTTGCCTGAGTGGCTTGAGATAGGTTTGTAGTGCCCGTAACGACACTTGAAGGCCGAACTTTTTCTTGAGCTCTTGGCGTACAACATCGGCATTGCCGTGCTGTCGGTACCATGCGTGAATCTTTTCTTGATAGCGGTCAAGGCAACTTTGCCGGTTTCGTTTTTGAATAATCGGCTGATTCGGATCGGCGTTCCAGTAGCGTCGGACGGTTTCCCGGTTGATTTTCAGCTCCAATGCTGTTCGACGTTGGCTCAGACCTGTTCGTTTCAGCCTTTGAATTTCGTGAACAATTGTTTTTGTATACATGGGTTGTTCCTGTTGCCTCTGGGAACAACTATTTTTGCATTTTCGTCTTTTTGCCATATTTCACCCTCATAGGGGTGGTATGGAATTAGACGGCGTCCGTGGCCTACTTTAGCGCAGCGCCTAACACTTGAGTACCGCTCAGTCCCGAATAATAGGGCAACGTCATACTCTTAAACAGTCGATACAATAGCGGTTTCTTGATTTGTTTTCCGTGTTTATGCCAATGTTGTCTTTTCGTAAAACCCTTGCATTGCTGGCAATTTCCTGCGCGGCTCTTACTTCCCCCGGGCTAGTTTCCGCTACAGAAACCGGTGCACTCGCTATTGAAGATGAAGATGCCGTCGTCGAACAGGACTCCTACACGAGCGATGTTTGGGAAAGAATCCGCAAGGGCTTTCGGATGCCGACATTAACTGGCCGACGCGTGACAACACAACTTCGCACCCATGAACGCATGCCACAGTACATCGAACGAATGGCACAGCGCTCAAGCAAATACCTTTACCACATCGTTGAAGAAGTTGAAAAGCGCAATCTTCCGACTGAATTGGCATTACTCCCCTTTGTCGAAAGTGCTTTCCAACCCGAAGCTCTTTCCTACGCTAAGGCCTCCGGTCTATGGCAATTTACAGCCTCAACGGGCAATGTCTATTCGTTGCAGCAGAACATTTGGAAAGACGACAGGCGTGATGTTCTGGAAAGCACACGAGCAGCACTCGATTACTTAGAAAAGCTCTATGCACAGTTCGGCGATTGGCAACTGGCACTTGCCGCATATAACTGGGGAGAAGGGAGTGTTGCACGCGCCATCCGACGCGCCAAAGCACGGGGACTTCCGACAGACTACTCACATCTGAGAATGCCCCGAGAAACAGCCAACTATGTGCCCAAACTCGAGGCTATCAAGAGAATTGTTCTTAATCCCGAAAAGTACGGTATCACGCTTCCGGAGATTGACAATGAACCCTATTTTGTGCAATTGACAAAACAGCGCGACATCAGCGTAGAAACGGCTGCTGACTTGGCAGAAATGGATCCGAATGAGTTTCGGCAACTTAACCCGGGATTTAACCTCCCCGTTATTGTGGCTAACCACAATTCATCCTTTCTTCTGCCCATGGAAAACCTAGACGTTTTTTTAGATAACCTCGCGAGCTGGGTTGATACCGGTAAGTCCCTTTCGAGCTGGAAGCTCCACCGCGTCAATCCGGAGGAAACAACCTCGTCAATCGCATCTCTTTACAACATGACTGAGGAAGAGCTCCTGCGGATTAACCACATTCCGAAAGGACGCAAGGTTTTAGCCGGCTCCGCTCTCCTTGTTGCAGCCGATGTCGGCGATACCGAGGACATTACCCAAGATGCGCTGCAAGCACGTCTTGCACTTTCTGCGCCTGAAGTGCGACGTGTTGTTTATCGCGTCAGGAAAGGCGATACTGTCTCTTCGATTGCCGCTAAATACGGTATCTCTCAATCCTCTGTCCGTAAAACAAATCGCTTGCACACCTCGATAATTCGCGTCGGGCAACGTCTTGTCTTAACCGTTCCGCCCAAATCCCCGCGAACAAACCGCATTGTGGCCTCCAAGCACAATACTCACGTCGTACACCGCGGGCAAACTCTTTATGCGATTGCCAAACAATACAAGACGAGTATCGCAAGTCTTCGGAAATTAAACGACCTAGATTCGGTGCGAATCTACGCCGGACAACAATTGCGGATTCGCTAACGGCGTTTCGTGTCGGGCTGTTTGTCTATTTCGGCCTTCTTACGGCATTCCGCACACAGCCCGTATAGCGAGAGGCTATGCCCTTGCAGTTCGAATCCGAGCTTCTCGGCGATAGCCTTCTGACGGTTTTCAATCTCGGGATCGACAAATTCCTCAATATTTCCGCAGCGAACACACACAATGTGATCGTGATGCTCGCCGTTTTCAAGTTCATAGGTCGCAAGACCTGTTCCTAAATGACGCCGCACCAAGAGACCGGCTGTCTCAAATTGCGTCAGAACTCGATAGACCGTCGCCAAGCCGACATCCAAATTTTCGGCAAGGAGCATTTTGTACACATCCTCAGCCGTCAGATGTCGCACGGAAGATCCGGAGGCCTTCAAAAACAGCTCCAGAATACGCATCCGAGGCGTCGTCGCCTTAAGTCCGAAGCTTTTGAGCTCCAGCTGAGAAACACTTGCTGACGCTTCGCTCATCGTTCGCCCCTCCAAAAACGTTGAATACGGCTATCATAGCGACTTAATCGGTCGGACGAATCCTATTGAAACGATTTTTTCTATGACAAAACCGCAACTGATACTGCCATTTGTCGCCGCCTGCGCTCTCGCACTTGTCGGCTGCAACTACAACAGCTACGTTTACCGAATTGACGTTCCGCAAGGAAATCTCATCACCGAGGAAATGGCCGAACAAGTACGCACGGGCATGACACGTGAGCAGGTGCATTTTCTTTTGGGAGAAGCACTCATTCAAAGTGACTTTCACATGAACCGCTGGGACTACGTGTATTACTTTAATCCCAGGCACGGGAAAGTTCAGCTTCGCAAAATGACCGTCTTTTTTGACAAAGAGGCGAAGGTCGAGAAAATCGTCAGCGACCCCTTGCCGAACGAAACACAAGCCGATGAAGCCATCCTCGGCGCCCAAATTGATTTAAAAAAGAACACGAAGGAATAACCATGAATGAACAATTAAACCAACTCGAACAATCCGTCTCTAAGATTTTGGAAAGCTACCGTGCCCTTAAGGTTGAAAATGAAGCCTTGAAAGCGGCCGTCGAAAATGCCCGTGCCGAGGCACAAAACATTCAAGCAGAGCGCGACCAACTCAAGAACGCTCAAGCCGCCTTTGAAGCGGAAAAAGCCGCCCGCGAAGCGCAGCAGGCCGAATTAGCACATCGCCTGGATGCCATTATCGGTGCCTTGCAATCGGGAACGGAACACTAATTCATTATGAGTAAGCTCACTCTGACAATCCTTAACCGGCAGTACGCCTACGATGTGGCGCCCGAGGATGAACAGACGCTTAGGGCGGCAGCCGAACTGATTAATGCCCGTGCTAAGGAGATTCGCGGAGACTCGCGACTTCTGACAACCGAGCGCATTGCCGTATCGGCTGCCTTGCAAATTGCCTTCGATTCTCTGCGAGGCAACATCGGAAACATTCCGGCCGATCCTGCAACTCTTACCCGCGTGGCAACACTACGGATGAAGATTGACGAAGCCCTTGACCCGGCGCTTGGCGATTAATCGGAATGACTCAGCGAAGTTACACCGGCAGCACTCTCCGAAAAAAGCCTGTCGGTGTATGCCCCTTTAGATTCTTGTCCTTACAGCCGAAAGGACTGCGTTAACCGTGACATCAGCGCCCTTTCCCCCGATGGTTGCGCAGTCAGCCTCACCGATTAACGAAATATTCTCCGGTTTTGTATCCACCCAGATCCCGACGCAGGGACGAGCCAAAGCCGCTGCCAAATGCATCAATCCCGTGTCGACACCGATGCCAATCCTAGCTTGTGCAACAACCGCGGCAACAGCCGGTATCGGCATGCGCGGAAGGACGCGAACAAAGGGTTCATTCCCGGCGATACGCAAGGCGCGCTCTTTTTCCTTTTCATTTCCCCAAAAGAGAATCGAATCAAGTCCCAGCGCTTTTAATTCCCGGACAAGAACTTTCCAACGCTCTTCCTGCCAATTCTTTCTTTCTTGGCTTGTGCTGACAAAAAGCGTTGCGTAGTCACGCGGTAGCGTCACGTCTTCCGGCACTTTAGGGGCCTTAAGACCGAACTTAGGATGCTCCTCATCAATGGAATACCCTAGACACAGTGCAGCCATCCTCCGATACCGGCGAACGGTTCCGATGGATTCCGGCAGCCTTTTTGTTTGCTTATAAAAAAGTGTTGCCAGCGATTCGCGCACCGTATCTCGCGAGTATCCGAAAACCGGGCTTCCCGACCAAGAGGCTGCCCAAGCACTGCGAAGCAGGCCCTGTGTGTCAATAACAATGTCGTAGTGTTCCAAACGCAAGTTCGCTTTTACCGCGCCGATTTCGTTCCAGGTCTTCGATGAAAAAGGTATTTTTCTCCAGCGTCGAAACGCCGTTTTTTTCACCTCATCGACAAAGGGACTCAACGTGCAAACATCCGCAAAAGACTCTTCAGCAAGCCAATGGAGCTTTGCATCCGGCATCGCTTGTTTGATGTCGTACGCGACCGGAAGCGTATGAATGATGTCTCCGAGCGAAGAAGTGCGAACCAACAGAATCTTTTTAGCCATGAGAAGGGATTTCGGATGTTTCCTCGATGTGTCGCATTGTAAAGAAAGCCTTAAAGCAGGGAAAGAAGCACTTTCTTGCGCAAAAACCCGCAAAGTCACTCTTTTGACCGACGAATTCTTCCGTTTTTTCGCCGATAATATCGGTCGTTGCTTTTTTTGTTGATTCCCGAATCGGAGACACCCCATGACACACGCCCTGGTTACTTACTATTCGCACGGCGGACACACAGCCCGCATTGCCCGCGTCATCTGCGAAACACTGCGTAGCGAGGGCGCTACCTGTGACATGATGGACATGATGGAAGTGGTCCGTGAAGGCGTGGTATGGGAAAAGTATGATTTGATTATCGTCGGAGCCGCCGTCATCTACGGCGTCTATAACAAGATTGTTTGGGAGTTCGTTCGACGCTTTGAGCATCAACTTGAAACGACGCCCTCGTCGTTTTTTAACGTCACGGTCGTCGCTAGAAGACCTTACAAGGCTACGATTGAAGGGAACCGCTACATGCAACGGTTCCTTCAAAAATCACCATGGCACCCGACTGATTTAAAGTGTTTTGCCGGTAAGGTCGACTATCCGAACTGGACGTGGTACCAAAAGTTAGCCATCCAGATGATTATGAAAATGACCAAAGGACCGACCGATCCGACAACTGTCATCGATTACACCGATTGGGAGGATGTCAAAGCCTATGCGCGACATTGTCTGATGCTCGTCGCTTCAGAAAAAAAGCCTGCTCAAGACCCGGAAAAGCGTCCTGAAAAACCCACAGGCGTGCCGACTTCCGAAGCGAAGCCTCTGAAGAAACCGCGTTCATCCCGAGCCGAAGCAACAGTTGAAAGTAAGCCCGCTACCCGGCGCGCGAAAGCTCCTTCCAAACGCAAGAGTACGCCAAAGGCGTCTAAAAAGACGACTTCGAAAAAAGTTGTCACAGAGTCTGAAAAAGCGACTTCCTAATTACCCTTTTTTCCTCGGCCGCAAGCCGAAAGGTTTGAGCAATTGACCCAGTCCTATCCGTGGCTATCTCGCTACGCGAAAGGTGTTCCGGAAACAATCAACCCGGACATCTATTCTTCCGTCCCGAATCTTTTTGATACGGTGTCTAAGCAGTACGGGAAAAAGACCGCCTTCGTGTGTCTTAACCGCAAAACCAGTTATGACGAGTTAAATGCGTTATCCAAAGCGTTTGCAGGTTACCTACAGAGCCTTGACGGGCTAAAACCCGGCGACCGTGTCGCCGTCATGATGCCCAATCTCACGCAATACATGGTGGCAATGCTCGGCATTTTGCGTGCCGGCATGATTGTCGTTAACGTCAATCCCCTTTATACGGCACCGGAACTATCACATCAACTCGCCGATAGCGGCGCCAAAGCCGTCGTCATCATCGAAAACTTCGCTAAGACCTTGGAAGACGCGCTTGAAGGCACCGTCGTGCGTCACATCGTCACGACCAAAGCGAGCGACATGCTCGGCTTTTTCAAGCGTCACGCAGTGGATTTTGTTTTGCGTCGCATCAAAAAAGTTGTTCCCGTTTTCAATCTTCCGGGACACGTCAATTTCCGTGAAGCCATCAAGCGCGGAAAAGCCAACGGCTTTACCGAGCAACCCCTTCACAACACCGACATTGCCTTTTTGCAATACACAGGCGGAACAACGGGGGTTTCCAAAGGCGCCATGCTCACGCACCGAAACATCCTGGCTAACGTCGAGCAAACCGGCACGTGGATCTCTCAAACATTTGAAGAGGGAAAAGAAGTCATTATGACGGCACTTCCCCTTTATCACGTCTTTAGTCTGACGGCGACGCTCTGCTTTGCCAAGCACGCCTCGCTACAGGTCTTAGTGCCCAATCCTCGGGATATGCCCGGACTCGTGAAACTTATCAAGCAGTGGGACTTTACAGCCTTTGCCGGCGTCAACACGCTCTTTAACGGGATGCTGCATAACAAAGAGTTCTGCGCTTTCCGCTTTACCCGGTTAAAGATGGTTTGCGGAGGCGGAACACAAGTTCAAAGAACCGTTGCCGAACGCTTTAAAGAAGTGACGGGAACGAGCATTCTAGAGGCCTATGGATTAACCGAAGCAAGTCCGGGAGTCTGCGGCAATCTTCCCGGAGCTCCTTGGGACGGCTCGGTCGGCTATCCCCTTCCTTCGACCGTTGTCTCGATCCGCGGGGAAGGCTTTGCCGACTTAGGGGTTTGCGACAATCCCGAAGAGATTGCCAAACACACGGGTGAAATCTGCGTGCAGGGTCCCCAAGTGATGGAAGGTTACTGGGAAAAACCCGAGGAGACGGCAAGCGTTATGGTCGACGGGTGGCTCAGAACCGGTGACGTCGGCTACATGGATCAGACCGGGAAGGTCTTTATCACCGACCGCAAGAAGGACCTCATTATCGTAAACGGTTTGAATGTTTATCCGAACGAAATCGAAGGCGTCATTGCTTCGATGCCGGGCGTCCTTGAGTGCGGTGTTGTCGGTGTGGCCAACCCAAGAGTCGGCGAAACCGTCAAGGCGGTTATCGTCAAAAAAGATCCTGCCTTAACGCGCGAAGATGTTGTCAAATTCTGTCGCGCACGCCTGACGGGCTACAAAGTTCCTCGAAGCATTGTCTTTGTCAAGGCGCTTCCGAAGACGGCCGTCGGCAAAATCTTGCGCCGAGATTTACGAACGATGCGAGAGTCCGATTAGAGCCTTTTCGAAAAGCAAAGGCGACCGACCGGTCGCCTTTGCATTCCTACCTTAAGACAAGAGTTACCCGCCGAAAAAGCGCTTCATCTTCTCTAAAAACGATGTCGCCTGCGGCGAATGCTTCTTTCCGCCCTCGGCTAAAGAGGCATCCAAGTCTTTAAGAAGTTTCTTTTGTTTGGCCGAAAGGTTCACGGGCGTTTCGACATACACGTGCACATAGAGGTCTCCCTTTTCGTGCGTACGAACATTGGGAACGCCCTTGCCGCGCAAGCGGAAAATCTTTCCGGTTTGCGTGCCCTCGGGAATCGTGATGCGCGCTTCGGTATCCAAAGTCGGAACCGTCACTTCCCCGCCTAAAGCGGCTGTAGCAAAACTAATCGGCAAATCGGCATGCAAATCATCACCGTCGCGCTGGAAGATGTCGTGGGGCTTAATAAAGATTTCCACATACAAGTCGCCGCACGGTCCTCCGTTCATTCCGGGTTCGCCTTTGCCGGCCAAACGGATACGCTGTCCGTGGTTGATGCCGGCCGGAATCTCGATTTCCAGCGTCTTGGTGGTGCGGATGCGTCCTTCACCACGGCATTCCGGACACGGATCGGAAATTATTTCTCCCGTTCCGTGGCAATACGGGCACGTCTGCTGCACCTGTAGGAATCCATGGTTCATATTGATGGTGCCGGTGCCGCGGCAATGCGGGCAGGTTTTCTTGCCGGTTCCGGGTTTGCAACCCGAACCGTGGCAGGTCGGACATTCGTCCCAAATCGGTACGCGAATATCGGTCTTAGCCCCGTTGACGGCTTGCTCAAGCGTAATTTCCAGCGAATAACTCACATCGTTACCGCGAAAGACCTGAGGACCGCGACGGGCGCGAGAGCCGCCGGCTGCGGCGCCGAAGATTTCGCTAAAGATATCGCCGACGTTTTCAAAACCGCCCATGCCGCCTGCGCCGCCCATTCCGGAAAACCCTCCGAAACCGCCGGCTCCGGCTGCACTCGGATCAACGCCGCTCTTACCGAACCGATCGTACGCAGCACGCTTTTGCGGGTCGGAAAGCACCGAATACGCCTCTCCGACTTGCTTGAATTTTTCTTCGGCTACCTTGTCCCCGTTATTGCGATCGGGGTGATACTTCATGGCAAGGCGCCGGTAGGCCTTTTTAATTTCCTCATCGGTTGCACTGCGAGTAAGGCCTAGTACCTCGTAATAATCCTGATCAGCCATAAAAATTCTTCACTCCGTGAAAACACCAAAGGGTCGAGAGGAAGCCCCCTCGACCCGCCGGTTATTTTCGAGCCTTCGTTTTGCGAGAAACTCGCGCCATCTTAGTGCTTGACTTCCTTGTAGTCGGCATCAACGACGTCGTCCTCGGGTTTCTTGGCACCGGACTGGGCTTGCTCAGTGCCTTGAGAAGCTTGCTGCTGCGCCTGGGCTTCGCCGGCCTTAGCGGCGGCATTCATCTTCTCACCGATTTTTTGCGCTGCGCTCATCAACGCTTCAACGCTCTTATCGATAGCCGCTTTGTCCTCGCCCTTGGCGGCAGCTTCCACGTCTTTAATCGCCGATTCGCAGGCCGCACGGTCAGAACCATCGACCTTGTCACCCAAATCCTTTAAGGTCTTACGAATCTGGGCCACGGCCGCATCGGCCTGATTGCGCGACTGCGCCAATTCGAACCGACGATGGTCTTCGGCCTTGTTGGCCTCGGCATCGGCGACCATGCGCTTGATTTCGTCTTCGGAAAGTCCCGAACTTGCCTTAATCGTAATCGTGTTTTCCTTACCCGTTGCCTTATCTTTAGCCGAAACGTGCAAGATACCGTTGGCATCGATATCAAACGTCACTTCAATCTGCGGCAAACCACGCGGAGACGGCGGAATTCCTTCCAAGTTAAATTCACCGAGAAGCTTGTTGGATGCGGCCATCTGGTGCTCGCCCTGGAAGACCTTAATGGTCACGGCAGGCTGGTTATCCTCGGCTGTCGAGAAAACCTGCGAATGCTTGGTCGGAATCGTCGTGTTGCGTTTAATCATCGATGTCATGACGCCGCCCAAGGTTTCGATACCGAGCGTAAGCGGTGTGACATCAAGAAGCAACACGTCGTGGCGTTCACCGGTCAAAACCGAGCCCTGAATGGCCGCACCGATAGCAACGGCTTCATCGGGGTTCACGTCCTTTCTCGGCTCTTCCCCGAAGAACTCGCGAACCACTTCCTGCACACGCGGCATACGCGACATACCGCCCACGAGAATCACATCGGAAATGTCCGACGTGGAGGCACCGGCATCGGCCAGGGCCTTACGGCACGGCTCAATCGTACGCTGCACCAAATCTTCGACCATGCTTTCGAACTTAGCACGCGTAATCGTGATATTTAAGTGCTTGGGACCTGTGGCATCGGCCGTAATGTACGGAAGGTTAATTTCCGTTTCCTGACGGCTCGAAAGTTCGATCTTGGCCTTTTCCGCCGCATCCTTCAAGCGCTGAAGCGCCAGAACGTCGGTCGAAAGGTCAATGCCTGTATCCTTCTTAAATTCGGAAATAAGATACTCAACGAGGCGCTGATCGAAGTCTTCACCGCCTAAGAACGTATCGCCGTTTGTCGACAAGACTTCAAACTGCTTGTCGCCGTCAACATTGGCAATATCAATCACCGAGATATCGAAGGTGCCGCCGCCCAAGTCGTACACGGCAATCTTGCGATCGGCGTTACCCATCTTATCCATACCGAAAGCCAGGGCTGCAGCCGTCGGTTCGTTAATAATGCGCTTGACTTCAAGACCGGCAATACGACCGGCATCCTTTGTGGCCTGACGTTGGCTGTCGTTAAAGTAAGCAGGAACCGTAATAACGGCTTCAGTCACAGGTTCACCGAGATAGTCCTCAGCCGTCTTTTTCATCTTGCGGAGCACTTCGGCAGAAACCTGCTGAGCCGCCAGCTTCTTGTCCCCTAAAACCTGAACCCAAGCGTCGCCGTTTTCTGCGCGTACGATCTTAAAGGGCACGCGACCGACGTCCTTCTGAACTTCGGCATCTTCATAACGACGTCCGATTAAACGTTTGACAGCAAAAAGTGTGTTCTTAGGATTCGTGATGGCCTGACGTTTGGCTGTTGCGCCGACCAAAATCTCGCCGTTGTCCATATAGGCGACAATCGAGGGAGTCGTCCGAGCGCCCTCGGAATTTTCAATCACGCGGACCTTGTCGCCTTCCATGACGGCGACCGCGGAGTTCGTTGTTCCAAGGTCAATACCGATAATCTTAGACATAGCGTTTGTTCCTTCTGAGAAATTCGTAAATTCGTCGGGAGAACTCGCTTTCGAGCTCTCCTTGGCTGTTACACCTTATATGGGGACGGGGTCTTAAAAATTCAACGCAAGAACGCGAAAAGGGACCCCGTAGGCTCCCTTTTTGTATGAATTTTCATTAAAAATCAACGGGCTGTTGTGATTTAGCCGGCAACACTGACCATGGCCGCCCGCAAAACTCTGTCGTTTAGGGTCCAGCCGCGCTGGAAAACGGCCACCACGGTACCGGCCGGATGATTGCTATCGGCAGGGACCGTCGCAATGGCTTGACTTGTGGTCGGATCGAACTTTTCTTTTTCAGGACAAATCGCCTTCATTCCGGAAACTTCCAGAGCGTGCTCGAGTTGGCGCATCGTCACTTCAAGACCTTTGCGGGTGGCTTCATCGGCACTTACGGAAGCCTCGAGAGCTTTTTCCAGACTGTCGATGACCGGAATCAGGTTCTTTGCAAAACTTTCTATGCCGAAAAGTTGTGCCTTCATCACGTCCTGCGCGCAACGACGTCGTGTGTTTTCCATTTCAGCCGCCGCCCGAATGTAAAGTTCGTAGCTTTCCGCCGCCTTGTCCTTTGCAGCTTGAAGTTCGGCTTCAAGCGAGGAAACGTCCGCCGTCGGAGAATCATCCTTCTTCTCTTCCGTTTGCGCTCCCTCGGTTGTTGCCTTCGGGCTACTTTCAGGAGCATCCGGACTTTCCAGCTCTCCTTCGCGGACCTCTTCGCTGGCTTTTTTCAGTTCTTCTGCCGGATTGACTGTCTTTTCTTCTGCCATAACTGGCCTCCAAATCCAATAGGTACTTTTTATTTGGGGTCGGAAACGGTTTTTTTCAACTGTTCGAGCGCCTCACGCACCACCTTGGCATAAAGCGCCAGTGCATTTTGTCCGCTCCCTAAGGCGGGAATGTACTCAAAATGCCTTCCGCCTTCGGATAAAAAGGCCGCTTTTAAAGTCACGGCGACCTCTTCTAATGTTTCCAAACAATCGGCGGCAAACCCCGGGCACAGGACGGCAACCGAGTGACTACCTTGCCTTGCCTCTTGCTGTAAGACATCTTTTAATGACGGCTCAAGCCAGTGGCCGAATCCGAATTTGGACTGAAACGCTAACTTGACGGATCCGGGTTTCAAATCGAGCGCCTTTTCCAAAAGGCGCACGGTCGTCTCGCACTGGTGAAAGTACGTATCGCTCTTTTTAATGGGAATGGAGTGAAAACTCGCAATCAGACGGGTTTTCGCGAGGTCGATTTGCTTTTGGCGCACGGAAGCGGCAAGAGCGGCTATGTATTCGGGCCTGTCAAACCAAGGGGCAATCACCGTCAAGGGATGAGAGGAGCCGGCCTCTTTGAGAGTTTTCTTTACTAAATCGACAACGGCCCCGCGTGTTTGTGTGGCCTCTTGGGCAAAAAGCGGCATGACAAGAAGGCGCTCGGGATTGACAGCAAGAATCGCCCTAAGAACTTGAGAAACGAAAGGACTTCCGTAACACATCGCCCAAGCAACGGAACAATCCTCCCCGAGGATGTTTTGCAACCCCACGGCAGTCTTTTTCGTGGTCGCAAGTAGAGGCGAACCCTCACTCGTCCAAATCGCAGCATAGCGCTTAGCAGAGATCTCTTTACGACGCGGGATGATGATTTGGGAAAGAATCGGTCTCCAAAGCCAAGGCGGCAGGTCAACGATGTGCCTGTCGCTTAAAAACTCGTTTAAGTAAAGGGCAAGTGCTTCCGGGGTCGGCGCCTCGGGCGACCCGGTATTGACCAATAAAAGGGCGGTTTTTCCCGTCATCGCTGTCCCGCAAGGGCCTCCCGGAAAAATCGGAAGATACGGTTCGGAAGATACGTGAGCGACCCACGTCCGTGCACAAAAATCGGAAATCCGATGTGCCCGCCTTCGTCGGGAAAATCCAAATACACCGAACGACTCACTTCATCGACAGAAGGAAGCGCCCAAGCCGGCAGGAACGGATCGTTTTTGGCATTTAAAAGAAGAAGCGGAACTTGGACATTGCCTAAAACGGGCTTGGCAGAACACCGTGTCCAATAGTCCATTCCGCTTCGAAAGCCGTGAATCGGTGCCGTGTAGACATTATCAAAATCGTATAAATCCTTACAAGCCCGTATGGCACGCGCATCGATGATGTCGGGAAAAAGGCGCGCTTTTTCTTCAGCCTTCTTTTTTAAAGTCGACAAAAACATCTTGCCGTAAAAAATATTGGCGCCGCGCGTCATGATTTCGGTACCGGCAACAAGATCGAGAGGGGCACCGATTGAGGCTGCTCCCGTGACAAAAGAAGCGGCTTTCCCTAAATCCCCGAGACATTTAGCCAGTTGGTTGCCGCCTAAGCTTACACCGACGGCAAAAAAAGGCGCTTTCGGAAAGCGTGCGTGAACGTTTTTTAAAACCCAAGAGTTATCGGCCGTATCGCCTGCAAAATACGCGCGTGGCAGGCGATTGAGTCTCCCTCCGCAACTACGAAAATGCGCCACAACGCCACGCACTCCGTTTTTGACGCAATGGTCCATTAAGGCTTCGGCATAGTGGCTACGAGAATCCCCTTCCAATCCGTGAAAATGCACGAGAACGGGCGCATCCGGCGAGCGTGGCGCAGGCTCTGCCCAATCGAAAATCATGAAGTCGCCGTCGGGCATATCAACGATTTCTCGTCGATAGGTTACAACGGGGCGTTTAAAAAAGCGCGCAGGTAGAATCGTTTGTAAATGGCGCCCCGGGATGCATCGGGGCGCACGGTAATCCGGAGTAAATTGCGGCATACGAGAGCTCTTTTATTTAGCGGTTATTGTACTCGGCTCCGTGTAGCTCTAAAACCGAATCTAACTTTTGCCGACCAAGCTAGTGGGACTGAGAACCTTAACTCTCCTTGTCACAAGATGATTCCTCGGAAACAGGAGCATTACCCCGTTTGCTTTTACTTTTCTCCAATCCACACATAAGCGGCATAGCGCCCGTTTCCAAGTTTTTTTATCTCCCCGTTTTTCAAGAGATTCGCCAAAGTCCGTTGCACGGTCATTTGACTGATATCCGGGCACCGAGCGACGATTTCACTTTTAGTAATTTTCCCGAGTCGGTTCCGAATCGCCTCCCGCACGTGATCTGACTTAGAACGCCCTTTTTTGTTCACGAGAGCAATTCGATTTTCAAACTCTCGGTACGCGGCGAGAATAGTCCCCAACATATAAGTGACAAACGGCGCATAGTCGTTTTTTTCTTCGTGCCAATTGAAAGAGCTCAAGCGCAATGCCTCATAGTAACTGTCCGAAGATGTTATTCTGCTGCACATTTCCTTTGCCTCATCATACATTCCGTTCCTTTTCAGCGTTTTTGAGGCTATGCCCATAAGATTGAATATATTTCCGTCCTGACCTATCAGCGGACATTTTGGCTTTTTTGACATCACGACATCTCCTTTCCGTAATATTTTCTCAGCAGACCTATGATAAAAAGCTGACCTTTTCCCGTCACAAACGTCTGCCGATAAGTCTTTTTCATACCCTCGACCTCGAATACCGACTCCTTTACAACAAAATATCTGCGGTCAATATATCTCTGATACGGCAGATTGTTTGACATAAGCACTCCCATTTCTTTCAGCCAGCGAAACAGTCTTGTTCTGCCGATATTGAAATTTTTATCAGCCGCAAGCTTTGCCATAGCATTCATATCTATGAGATCCTCGCTGTCGGCAACGTGCAGAGCGAAATCCACGAGTGGCTTATCATTTCTGATCCGTTCATTCAATTTGCTGATAAACGTCATTTGCAGACGGAAAAGATTTTTGTACGGTTCGTCGAGGAAAGGCAGGTAGTTTTCAATAAACATTTCTTCGTTTGAAACATAACCGCCTGTTCTGCGTATAGTCGGGAGTATCTCTGATGTTACCCAGTGCTTAAACTCTTTTGCCCTTGGCATCTTGCTTGAAAGTATTAGGCTGTATAGTCCGCTTTCATTGATTATTGTCGGATGCTGCACTCTGCCCATGGGGTCACGAATTGTTACCCCATCGCCTTGATACTTATCTTCCTCATCAACGTGATCAGAT
>OLXY01000630.1_pt1 | contig 16258 bp, 16 predicted proteins | sample 1644221 | NCBI WGS metagenome assembly OLXY01 (sample SAMEA103958121, study PRJEB25191) | human gut metagenome | reverse complement strand
TTTAAAAATTTGTCAGAATATATTGAAAATAAAAAATTTTTATGATATAGTTTATTTAAAATATAATGGAAAGGGGTATAAAAATGGGAGTTACGTCTTTAGTATTAGGAATAATAAGTTTTCTAGTTTCTTTTTCAATTTTTAAAGATTTTTCTTTGATTTGTGGAGTAATTGCAATTGTTTTAGGAATTATTGCAATAGTAAAGAAAAAAGGAAAAGGAATGGCTATAGCTGGTGTAATTTTATCAGTATTAGGTTGTATAATTCTATTTTCAGGTTCAAGTTCTGATAATACAGGTACAATTACTAGCAATAATGGTTCTGATCAAGGAAATTCTACACAATCTGTAGCTACACAAACATTAAATGTAGGAGATACATGGACAGTTGATGGTCAATGGAAATTAACAATTGATTCTGTTACTACTACATCTGATAGAAATCAATTTGCTGATGTAAAACCACAACAAGTTGTAATTGTTACATATAGTTATGAAAACTTAGGATATGAGAGTGATTTTATGGATGGATTATACTTTGATTTAAGCCAAAATGGAGATGCTTCTGTTGTTGATTCAACTGGAGAAATGGCTGTTAGTTATCCAGGAGATATTTCTAAATATCCACAAGAGACACCTGTTGGAGCAAAATGTACTGGAGCTCAAGCTTGTATTGGACTTATGAATACGAGCGATACAATTACAATGACAATAAAGAAATATGACGGAAATAGTAATTCGCAATCAGTTAAATGTAACTTGAAAGTTGATTAAAATATATTAATATAAAAAACTTGATTGATTTTAAATCGTCAAGAGAGCCAGCGAGTTGTAAATGTCTACGTCGTTGGCACCAGATAAGACTTAAAGCTTTGCTTTAAGTCTTTTTTGTTATCCAAATGCCGGAAATCGAAAAGAAAGTTGCCAAGTTTCGAGCAGGTTAAGGCCTGCCGAAACGAAGGTAAAAAATGTCCAGTGGACATTTTTTCTGACGCGGCTTGCCGATTCCGTATATATACGAACTGATTGATAACTAATATTAGTACATAAATTCCAGCCTCTGTTGATACAAATAAAATTTTCAGAGAATATTTTAGAATAAATTAAACAACAAATTAGTAATATTGGCATAGTGAAATGTATTGTTAATTATATTTCTTAAAGTATTGTATTAATGCAGCCCCACTTTTTTGCTTAACATTAAGCTTTATGCTATAATGTATATATGGGAAGTGATATTATGAATAAGGAAGAAGTAAAAAATATTTTAATATCAATAAGAACACCAGAAAATGAAAAACTAGTAAATTATTTGCTTGGAGAAATAGATATAATGGATGAGGCTTCTATTGAGCAAGCCACAGCAAAACTAGGTAACAATAAAGAAAGCATAAAAGACTTTTTCACAAAGAAAATTGCAGAGAGACAGTTAAATCAAAATGAAGAAAAATATCCTATTAATGATATGTTTACCTATGGAATAGCAGGAGACTGTATTCACTTACACTTGCCAACAGATTTGCATGAATCAATAGCAAAGAATGGAATATCAAAAACAATTGACTTAGTGAATTTACATTTGCTAGACGCAATTGATAAAATAAAAGTTTTAAAAGATGAAAATTTTTATAGATTTAAAGGTAAAGATAGTATATATATGATATCTCCAGCAGTAATAAAAAGAGAAATAAAATTTTTAGAAGAATTAGATTTTACAACACATTCATATAGTAAAAAACAGTTAAATGATGATGGATTTGTACAAGCAAATCCTGAAGCAGAGCTTGCTACTCAAATATTTGGAAAAGGGAAAAATGTTGGGACCGCTTCAATAGGGTTTGATGTAATAAATTCAAAAGAATGGCAAGACAAGAAGAAAGAAGTAATAGAAAAATTAAAGACAAGAGGAATAAGTATAGATACAAATAAAGAAAATGCAAAACAAGTAACAGAGAAGTGATAATAAATTTGGAAGGAGAATAATGATATACAACTGGAAATACAAAACGCCAAAAGAATATTCAAATATAATAATGAATAGTGATGGCGAAAGTTTAATTGGTTTATTCTTTGAGGATTCAAAAGACTCATCAAAACACGAAGTGAATTGCAAAGAAGAAAAATTACCTATTTTTGAAGAAACATGTAAATGGCTCGATATATATTTTAGTGGTAAAGAGCCAGATTTTACACCTAAATATAAAGTAAACAATCTAACTGATTTTAGAAAAGAAGTAATTGAAATTATGAATACTATTCCATTTGGAGAAACCATAACATACAATGATATTAGCAAATATTTCTTACCTAAAATGTAACAGCAAATTAGCAATAGTTTGACGCAATTAACATAATATGATAATATAGTATTATGAGACAGCAAATTAGCTGTTGAACGCTCTAAAGAGTGCAATATTAATAAAGCCGATACGGCAGAAAGGGCAAGAAAAATGACAACAAAGGAGTTAGAACGGAAAGTTATTCAACTAGAAAAAGAAGTATACCAATTAAATGGAGCTTTAGTAGAACTTCTAGGTGAAGAGTCAGCAGTGTTGATAATGCAGAAAAAAAGAACTGAATGGCTTCAAAGGGAAAATCTCAAAGAAACATGCGAATTTTTGAGAAACATAGCAAGTGAGCTAGAAGATGAAAAGGTAAAATTCCCAACGAGAGCATTTAAAAACTGGCTTAACATGGTAGAAAGCAGTAGGGACCCAGAGGAATACTGTGAGGGAATTCTTTCCGTAGAAAAGTTAAGTGTCGGTGATTTAATCAGTATATTTGAGAAAAATCGAGATACACTGGTTAAAAAAATCAGAGGTTTTGGACCTTCTGCATATGAAAAAATTATGCAGAAGCTCAAAGAAAAAGCAACTGATTAAAGAATAAAATGGCAGAGAACTTTCTCTGCCATTTTACTTTTATTCAACAATAGGTGGTATAAAATTTTCAATAGCATTTCTAAGCTTTGGGTGATGAATTACAAAGTGTATAGAAGGACTAGTATCTTTAGAAACCATTACCCATTGATTTTTACAAATAGAAATTTGTATATTTCTAAAAGTATGGTTAGGATTATTAGTTAATATATAATTCTTATTATTCTTTACATATTCATTTGTTAATTCTAAATGTTCCAAATACTCATCATAATTATAATAAATTCTTTTCTCATAAAAACTATTTGAAAGAGATAAAGTAAGAGGAGATTTATCAAAAGCCTCTTTAGAAATTTTAGAGATTTCATCTTCAAATTTGTTTGTTTTTAATATAGATGAAATTATATTTTTTTGTTCTTGTACTGCAGATTTTATAATCTCAATATCTTCATCAGAAACTTTATTACGTTTTAATATTTTTAGAAGGAGCTCATCAGAAATAGTATGAATTGGAAGTGAAGATAAAATTCTTCTTCTATTGCCATTATGTTTAGCACTTGAAGATATAAAAGCAGTAAAAGCATTTTTAGATTCTGCCCTATAAATTTCCATAAGTGGAGTAGCTTTTTTTAACAAACAATTTGCCTTAGTTTTATAATATTCGACTTCACTTTTATTATTTATTAAGGAATATTTTCCTTTATTATGATATCCACTAATACATTCACCAGTAAGGGCAACTGTGCCAGATACATAGTTAAAATGGCAATATGTAGAGTTAGGAATTCCCTTTAAATAATATGGAGAAACTTGACCAGTCATATATATTGGAATCCAGCTTTCTAATCCAAGCATCATCTCATTAAAAGGTCTATCTAGATTATGTATTATATTTAAATGAAGTCCTTTTTTTAATGTCATAGCAATAGCAAACATCCATTTTTTGCCAAACTCAACATCTTTTGCCATATCTTCCATAGGCATATCACTACACATAAAAACAGGCTCTGTAGATTTTGAAAGCACAGTAGCTTTAAAAAAGTCTAACTCGCCTTTTTTCATTTCTTCTATACCATAATAATTTTTAGAAGCTTGTTTATAAAATGGAACAAAAGGAACCTTCATCTCATCAAAATGTATAGCTTTAATATATTGATTTAAATCAAATGTATCTAAATTATTTAAGAAATCATTAATGTAATTATGAGTAGGAACAGAGTTGGTAGAAAGCCATTCCATTAATTTTAAATTGTATTTAGAAGAATCATTTAAATCCTCTAATTCACAGTTTATAAGAATAGAAACAGCCTTTTTATTATCAGGTGAGCTATATTTTGCTACAATAAAACTAGATACTGATTCAATAAATTCTTTAGGTTTAGAAGGATTTCGGCTTCCTGTACGAATTCTAGAAACAAAAGAAGAATCATATCCAATAGAACGAGCTAAATCTGCAATACTAATATTTAGAGTAGAAACAAGCTCACTAAAATTTTTGCTTAATTGTTCAAAATCGATAACAATATCACTAAGTGTATTTGCTAAAGCATTGTAAATTTCTTCTTTAGAAATATTTACTTTTTTATCAATACTTATTTTGTGCAAGCCATTAGATAAACTTTCTAGTTGCTTACTTTTTATATTTGGAGTTCTTTCTCCATTACGATAACGACTAATAACAGCAGAAGATAATCCAGATGCATTTGCTAGTTCTTGAGAAGAACATTCGAGTTGTTCTATATAATTATTTAATTTTTCACAAAAAGTCATAATAGCCTCCTAATTAGCACTTTTTTCATATTATAACATATCATAAAAATAGTAAAAAAACAATTACCAAATTGTCACGGAAAAATTGGTAAAAATTATAGAATAGAAGCTTTAATATGATAATATATGAATACAAATATAATGGGAAAGGAGTAAAAGAATGAGAAAAGTTGAAATCCTATCAATTTTATTGATGATTTGTTTATTGGTTAGCATACTATTCCCAACAGCTATAAGCAAAGTATATGCAGAAAGCAAAAATGAAGTAACATTAAATTTTGAAGGTGGGATTATTCACGATGGTTATGTAGAATATAGCAAGAAAGCAAAATTACAATTATTCAAGGGCGAGGATTTAGTTGTTAATATTTCAAATAATATGGTAATTGATTTAAACGAAGCAGAGTACAAGTTTGTAATTGAAGAAATTGAAGATACAAGTGTTACAGGTGCTAATACATCTATAAGATTAAAAATTAATAATTGGTATTATCCTATTATAGCAATAAATGAAACTAAATCTACATTCAAATTAGATTCAAGCAAATTTAATGGTAAATTAGATATTGAATTCGAAAGAAGAAATATTGCTGTTAACACAACAGTTAAAAATGTTTATGAGGATATATCATCAAAAGGTGTAATAGATTTGACTGATGGAAAAGAATATGTAATTGATTTTTCTAAAAATGATGAGTTAACAGAAGGGTTAAAATCATTTGCAGATTTAGATAAAACACTATATTACAAAAGAGACAATGAAGGTCTATTAGCAACAGACAATGAAAGTGAAGCTGTTATAAAGATAGTAGGAAATAAATCAGAAAATAAAGCAATATTAACTGCAGTAAATGTTGGAACTAAAAAAAGTGAAGTTTTTAAAGGATTTCATACTAAATATACAGGTTCGGCATTGAATTATGATGGCACTGAGGGTGGCATCATAAATGAAACAAGAACTGATTATTATACTAGATGTAAATATGAATTTACATTCCAATATGCAAAAGAAGAAGTTAGTCCTAAAGAATATAAATTTACTGAAGGTGCAAATCAAACATATACAATTGATGAATCAAAAAATGCAACATTTAGAATAGATGCAGACTATAGCTTATTTACAAACAAAGTATATGTAGACAATAAATTAGTAGATTCTACAAATTATGATTCAAAATCAGGAAGTACAGTTATTACTTTAAAAGATGAATACTTAAAAACATTATCTGTTGGAGAACATACATTAAAGGTTGCTTTTTCAGATAATGGAGAAGCTATAACAAAATTCACAATAAAAGAAAAACAACAAGGCACAAATATAGAAGATAATGAAAATACAAAGAATGAAGAAAACCAAGAAAATAACAATTTACCAAACAATGATGTTAAAAAAGACAATACAATTACAAATACAAATCCTAAAACAGGAGATAACATTGCTGTATACATATCAGTATTTGCAGTAGCAGTAGCTGGAATAACAGCAACAATGATTATTAAAAAAAGAAACTTAAATAAATAATTTTAGTAATAAATGGGTTATCTAAAAAGATGACCTATTTGTTAAATATATAAAATACATTATTGCATAAAAAAAGGCAATACTATATACGAATAAAGAAAGGGGAAACAAATGGAGGAGAGCAAGAAAAATAAAATGTGGATGATAGTTTCTATTGTAGCTATAATAGTAATTATTGTTTTAGCAGTAATGCTTATTAATAACAATAACAAAGGTAGTGACGGTAAATTGGATAAAACAGGAAGTAAAGCTAAAAAGGAAAATGTAAAAATAGTAAAAAACGAAGCAAGTAAATTAGCATTAGAAGAATATACATCAGACACTTTTTCAATGAAAAAACCAAAAGGATGGACAGTTGAAACAGGAGGAACAGGAATCTTTTACACAATTAGAGTATATGACCCACAAAATACAAATAACCAAGTATATTTAATGTTAAAAATTCAACCATTACTAAAAAGTGCATCAGCAAAAAGCTTTTGGCAAAACTATTACAATTTAAGTGGAAATAATTCTCAATACAAGCTATTTGCAGATGCGGTAGTTTTAGATAATCCAACAACAGAAGGGTTTTATCAAAAATTTAATGAAATAACAGCATATATGACTTCAATAGAACCATCATTTTCTACAATTAAATTTCCTAAATTCACAAATTTTACAAAACAAGAAGAATTTGAGTCTAGTGCATCTATGAAAAGCGTGGCATTGGATAGTAAAGTACTAAGAGGAACATTTACAGGAGATAATGGTAAACCAGGTGAAGGATTATTTATGGCATCAATAGTTAATTTTGGAAATCAATATAATGGTGGAGTAGATATGCTTTATTATATGGTATATGACATAATGGCAGTAACCGCAGAAAAAGATGAATTTGTAGACTACAAAGATATATTATTAGAATCAGTTAATTCAATAGAATTTACAGATAGCTATGTTAAAAAAACAATAGATGATGGAAATAGCCAAACAAAGCAAGCCCTTGCGTTAAATGCTTCAATACAAAGAGCATTTGATTCATATATGAGCGCATGGGAAAGCAGAAGCAAATCTTATGATATAATGAGCCAAAAACAAAGTGATGCAACATTAGGATATGAAAGAGTGTATGATACAGAAAATGGGGATATCTATAAAGCATATAATGGATTTACAGATGACTATGATGGAGAAAGATACAAACCAGTTACAGATGATATGTATACACAAAAAACTTATGGATATATAGAAAAGTAGGAGAGAAAATTGAAAAAGTATATTTACATTTTTTTAATAATATTAGTTTTAATAGCAGTTATACTTGTAGGATATCTAAATAAAAGTAAACAGAATAATGATAGTAAAGAAATAAAAGTGCAAAACTCAGAAGAGGTAATATCTGTTAGAGTTAGAGAAGAAACAGAAGGTGGATATGTTTATTACAAAACAGAAGATAAAGAGTTAATAGAAAAAGTAATAAATGCACTTGATAATATTAAAATAGAAGAAAAAACAGATATAAGTTTTAGTGACAACGGAAAAACATATATACTTGAGTTGGCAGACGGGACAACACAAGAATACAATTTTCAAGGTAGCTATTATTGTAAAGACAAGATAAATTATAAAATATCAAATTACAAAGAATTAAATAAAATAGAAATACCAAAAGAAAATTAGAAAGAGGTGCACTTTGCTGCACTTCTTATTTAATTAAAATCGAAATTTATAGGCATTGACAAAATACAACTAAATTTGATATAAAAATACTTGTATTAAAAGATAAAAGGGGAAATAGCCATGTTAAAAGAATTTAAAGAATTTATAGCAAGAGGCAATGTAATAGATTTAGCAGTAGGTGTAATAATTGGTGGAGCATTTGGAAAGATAGTGACATCATTAGTTGGAGACATTATAATGCCAGTAATTGGAGTTATAATAGGAGGAATTGACTTTACAGGACTAACTGCAAAAATAGGAAATGCAGAAATTAAATATGGAAGTTTTATTCAAAATGTATTAGACTTTTTAATAATAGCATTTTGTATATTTATGCTAGTAAGAACTGTAAATAAACTTATGAATAAAATTCATAAAGAAAAAGAAGAAAAAACAGTAGAAGAGCCAAAAAAATCTGATGAAGTTTTACTATTAGAAGAGATAAGAGATTTATTAAAAAAAGAAAAAACAGAGGAGTAGAATATGAAAGAAGAGTTTATAAAATTATTAAAAGAAACAAATAGAGAAGGAATGGATAAATTAATAGAGTTTTTAGAGAACTCAGACTTTTTTGAAGCACCAGCAAGCACAAGATATCATGGAAACTTTAAAGGTGGATTGGTTGAGCATAGCATGAAAGTGTATGAAATCCTAAAAACAAAAGTAGAAGATAATGATTCTACTAAAATTGTTGCATTATTACATGATATATGTAAAACAAACTTTTATAAAACAGATTTTAGAAACGTAAAAAATAATGGAATATGGGAACAAGTGCCATATTATACAATAGAAGATACTATTCCATATGGACATGGAGAAAAATCTGTAATGATGATTAGTGAGTTTATAAAATTAACACCAGAAGAAAAATATGCAATAAGATGGCATATGGGCTTTACAGAGCCAAAAGAATTATATGGAACAATAGGACAAGCATATAAAAAATATCCACTTGCACTATATACTCATGAGGCAGATTTAGAAGCAACATACATTTATGATATTTAATAAAATTATGCATATAATAGATTAAGGAGGAATACATGAAAGAGAAGAAAAAAAGAGATTGGAAATCAATAATAGGAATAACTGTATTAATAAGCTTTATAGCTCCAATAGCATTTATAATTTATAAAATTATTGTTTCTCCAACTACAAATGTAGAACAAATAGAAGGTGTAAGAGTAAAAACAGACTACATACTAATGCTTACTCAATGTGTACTAGGTGTAATTGCATTTTTCTTACCTAATATATTATCAAAAAAATTAAAGATAGTAATACCAACAAATATGTATATTGTTTACGTGTTATTTTTATGGGGAGCTGTATTCCTAGGAGAAGTAAGAAACTTTTATTATAGAGTACCACATTGGGATACTATACTTCATACTTGTAGTGGTGCAATGCTAGGAGCATTAGGATTTTCTTTTATTAATATTTTAAACAAACACGAAAAAGTGCATGTAGAATTAGCACCAATATTTGTTGCGATATTTGCTTTCGCTTTTGCAGTATCATTAGGTGTAATATGGGAAATATATGAATTTACATTTGATGGAATATTAGGATTAAACATGCAAAAGTTTACATTAGAAAATGGCACACAGCTTGTTGGAAGAGCAGCATTAGCAGATACAATGGAAGACCTAATAGTAGATTGTATAGGAGCATTTACAATGTCTATAATTGGATATATATCGCTAAAGCATAAAAAAGGATGGATAGAGAAACTGTTAATAAAAATAAAAAAGTAAAGAGAATAGATAAAAAATAAACAAAAGGAGTTTTCCTTTTGTTTATTTTTTTATTCATACTTGTCCTTTATAGATAATACAATTTATATAAAGGAGATAAAAATGAGCAAACAAATATTAAAAAAAGGAGATCATACATATTTAAGTAACTTAAAAATAGGACAAAGAGCAAAAGTTTTAGGCTTGCATTTGGACAAACCAGAAGTAAGAAGACATTTATTAGATATGGGAATAACAAAAGGAACAGAAATTTTAATTAAAAAAATTGCACCAATGGGAGATCCTGTTGATATAGAACTTAGAGGTTATGAGCTTTGCATTAGAAAAGAGGAAATGAAAAACATTGATGTGGAGGTACTATAATGAAAATTGCATTAGTAGGAAATCAAAACAGTGGTAAAACCACACTTTTTAATTTACTTACTGGAACAAATCAGAAAATAGGAAATTGGCCAGGTGTAACAATAGAAAGAAAAGTAGGGAAAATAAAAGACCTAGGAGATGACCTAGTAGATTTACCCGGAATTTATTCACTTAGTCCGTATACAGTGGAAGAAGAGGTTTCAAGAAAATTTGTGTTAGAAGATAAGCCAGACATAATAATAAATATAGTAGATGCTACATCAATAGAAAGAAGCCTATATCTTACTACACAGCTTATGGAATTAGATACAAAGGTTATAATAGCACTTAATATGGCCGATAGATTAGAGAAAAAAGGAATACATATAGATAAAGAAAAGCTAGCAAAGGAAATAGAAACAGATGTTGTAATTATATCTGCATTAAAAGCAACTGGAATAGAGGAATTAAAAAATACAATAAAAAAATATAATAAGCAAAAAGTTAGAAGTAAAGAGATATTTAAGTCAGATATAGAAAATGAAATAATTAACATAGAAAATGAATTAAAAGTAAATAGATTTATGGCAATAAAGATATTAGAGAATGACAAGCTATATCAAAGCTACCAAAAGGGAATTGTAAAAAACAGTAGACAAAAACTTGAAGAAACATACAAAATGGACATAGAAGAAATTATTGCAAATGCTAGGTATGAGTACATAGTTAAGATAAAAAATAAATCAACAACAATAACACCAATAAAAGAAACTATGTCAGATAAATTAGATAAAATATTTTTAAATAAATTTTTAGCATTTCCTATATTTGTAGTGATAATGTTTTTAGTGTATTATTTGTCAGTAGGAGTGGTTGGAAGTTTTACTGTTGACTGGATTTCAGATTTGGTAAAAAACTTTGGAGAAATTGTAAGAGAAGGCTTAACAAATTTAGGTGCATCAGCATGGTCAACAAGTTTAGTTGTAGATGGAATAATTGCAGGAGTAGGAGCTGTTTTAGGTTTTGTGCCACAGCTAATTATATTATTTCTTTGCATATCAATATTAGAAACTACTGGATATATGTCCAGGGTAACATTTTTGTTAGATAAGTTATTTAAAAAATTTGGTTTAAGTGGAGAAACTTTAGTGCCATTTATAGTTGGACTTCGGATGTAGTGTGCCTGCAATAATGTCAACAAGAATAATAAAGGATAGCAAAGAAAGAGAACTATCTATAATGTTAACACCATTTATACCATGTAGTGCAAAATTACCAATAATTGCAATGTTTACAGGATACTTTTTCGCAGATAAATCTGGAGTTGTTTCTGCATCATTATATTTTTTTGCAATAGCTATAATTTTAATATCTGCTATTATTATTAAAAAGTTATTTATGAAAGATAGTGGAACAGCATTTATATCTGAACTCCCAGAGTATAAATTGCCAAGTGTAAAATATGTAGCAAGGGATGTATTTGATAAAGTAAAAGAATTTATAAAAAGAGCAGGAACAATAATACTATTTTGTTCAGTAGTAATCTGGTTTTTACTATCATTCTCTTGGAAATTAGAATATGGGGTGGAAATAAAAGATAGCATTTTAGCAAGTATAGGAAATGCAATTTCATTGATATTCTACCCAATACTTGGAACATTTAGTTGGGAAGCATCTGTGTCAGCTGTGCAAGGATTAGTTGCAAAAGAACAAGTAATATCATCAATGAATATAATAGCAGGATTAAGTGAAGAAGTAGAAGAGGGAGCCCTATTATTTAAATCAAGTGCATTTAATTTTTTTACTCCTGCAAGTGCATATGCATATATGGTATTTAATTTGTTTAGTGCACCATGCTTTGGGGCAATAGGAGCTATGAGAAGAGAACTTGGTACAACCAGAAAAATGTTTAAAGCAATAGCTTTTCAAACAGGATTAGCCTGGATTTTGGCTAGCATAGTATTTAATGTAGGAACATTTATTGGTAATTTGTAAAAAGGAGAGGTTTTATGAATTTTGTAGATTTTATTATTTTAGCAGTTGTTCTAGGAGCGTTAGGCATAATAGCATATTTTAATTTTATAAAAAAAGATAAAGATGTATGCTCAAAATGTGCATATAAAAGAGAAGGGTGCAATTGCAATAATAAAAATAAAAAATGAATTTTTTTAAAAAAATTACATATAATAAACTATATAGTATTTTAGCAATAAAACTATTTTAATAAATTGACATTTAAAAATTATTGTTGTATACTATATTTAGCAATTGCAAAGTTGCAAAATTAAGTCAAAGACAAATTAAATATTCGAAAAATATGAGTCTGGTAGCTCATATTTTTCTTTATATATAAAAACAGATAGCTGGTAGACTATCTGTTTTGAAATAATTTGAATTATTTCGAAGTGTTGCTGTCGTCCTCATTATTGCCAAGAAGCAATAAAATAAGGAAAAAAATCAAATCAAAAGACGACATTAAATATCCCTCCTTTCCTAAAGATTTCCTCTGGAAAAGGATGGAAATATTATATGAGAATAAGATTTAAAAATCTACAAAAAATCCCAAAAAATGTAAAAAATAAGATTGAATTAAAAGATATATTTTTATTTACTTTAACTAATTTATAATATAAAATAACAAATGTAAAAAGAAAGGAATGATATATATAATGGATAAAATAGCAGGGGTTATAGCACATGAATTAGGAGTAAAAGAGTTTCAAGTACAAAACACAATTAAATTAATTGATGATGGAAATACAATTCCTTTTATTGCTCGTTATAGAAAGGAAGCAACAGGAGGATTAAGTGATGAAGTGTTAAGAAACTTAAATGATAGATTAACATACTTAAGAAATCTAAATAAAAGAAAAGAAGAAATATCTAAATCAATAGAAGAACAAGGAAAGATGACAGATGAACTAAAAATTCAAATAGAAAATGCAATTATACTTTCAGAAGTAGAAGATATTTATAGACCATATAAACAAAAAAAGAGGACAAGAGCTTCAATTGCAAAAGAAAAAGGGTTAGAGCCATTGGCTACAATTATATATTTGCAAACAGATAAAAGACCTGTTTTGGAAATTGCAAAAGAATTTATAAACGAAGAAAAGGGCGTAAACAATGAAGAAGAAGCGCTTACAGGGGCAAAAGATATAATTGCAGAAAACATATCAGATGTGGCAGAATACAGAAAAAGAATAAAGCAAATGTGTTATAGAGAAGGGTTAATAAAAACAAAAGCTACAAATGATGAAGAGAAATCTAGTTATGAAATGTACTATGATTTTTCAGAAAAAATTAATAGAATACCAAGTCATAGAATCCTTGCAATAAATAGAGGAGAAAAAGAAGACTTTTTAAAAGTAAAGTTAGAAAAGCCAGAAGACACTATAATAAATTATATAGAAAATGACATTATAAAAGGAAATACAGAATTTACAGATATTTTAAAAGAAACTATAAACGATAGTTTTAAAAGATTAATTGAGCCTTCAATAGACAGAGAAATTCGTTCAGACTTAACAGAAAAAGCAGAAGAACAAGCAATTAAAGTGTTTGGAAAAAATGCTAAACAATTATTATTGGGAAGTCCAATAAAAGGTCAAACAGTAATGGGATTTGACCCAGCATATAGAACAGGCTGCAAAATTGCTGTAATAGATGAAACTGGAAAAGTTTTAGATACTGCAACAATTTATCCAACAGCTCCACAAAATGATGTAGAAAATAGCAAAAAAACTTTGTTAGACTTAATTAAAAAAGACAATATAAATATAATCGCAATAGGAAATGGAACAGCATCAAGAGAATCAGAACAATTTGTTTCTGATGTTATAAAAGAAGCAAGTAAAGATGTAAATTATGCAATAGTTAGCGAAGCAGGAGCCTCTGTATATTCTGCTTCAAAACTTGCAACAGAAGAATATCCAGATATAAACGTATCTATTAGAGGAGCAATATCAATAGCAAGAAGACTTCAAGATCCACTTGCAGAACTAGTAAAAATAGATCCAAAATCAATTGGAGTAGGGCAATATCAACATGATGTTAACCAAAAAAGACTTTCAGAAAGCTTAAGTGGAGTGGTAGAAGATAGCGTAAATAGTGTAGGTGTAGATGTAAACACAGCAACTCCATCACTTTTAACATATGTATCTGGGCTAAACAATTCAATTAGTAAAAATATAGTTAAATACAGAGATGAAAATGGAAAATTTAAAAACAGAAAAGAGCTATTAAAAGTAGCAAAATTAGGAAAATCAGCTTATGAGCAATGTGCAGGATTTATTAGAATATATGATGGAGATAATCCATTAGAAGTAACAGCAGTTCATCCAGAAAGCTATGAAATTGCAGAAAATTTATTAAAAGAAATTGGTTGCAAAAAACAAGACCTAAGAGATAAAGAAGGACTAAAAACAATAAAAGAAAAATTAGCAAATATTAATATAAAAGAAACAAGCAAAAGATTAAATACAAGTGAAATAACTTTAAAAGATATAATAGAAGAGTTATCAAAACCAGGAAGAGACCCTAGAGAAGATATGCCAAAACAAATATTAAGGTCAGATGTTTTAAAATTTGAAGACCTAAAAGAAGGAATGATATTAAACGGGACAGTAAGGAATGTAATAGACTTTGGAGCATTTGTAGATATAGGAGTAAAACATGATGGATTAGTTCATATATCAGAAATGAGCAATAACTATGTAAAAAACCCATCAGAAATAGTATCAGTAGGAGACATAGTTAAAGTAAAAGTAATTGGAATAGATAACGAAAAACAAAAAGTAAAATTGAGTATGAAAATTTAGAAAAAAAGCCAATAGGGACGGAGAATTTTGACACAAAAATTCTGCCGCACTATTGACTTTGAGATTCCCTCATTACATTCGGAAACTCAAATCGGCGAGAACAAAGGGCGACTAAAGTCGCTTTGTTCTTTTTACATACTTAAGTTGTTTCCAAATCTTTTAATTTTCTGAGTGGTTGTTTTTTCAAATTCATTTTCTACAACCTTAAAATCTTTAATGTGCTTATAATTAGGAAGTTTTTTATTTACTTCGGATATAAGTTTTTTAAATTCTTTTTTTATGTCAGTATCTGATATGTCATCCTTATTTAAGTATCCTTTAAATGCTTCAATGTCTGGCAATAATTTTGCATTTACATATGTTTCTTTATCACCTTTATAATTAACACCTAAAACTATACACTCTTTAACTAAAGGACTAGCATTTAAATAATATTCTATTTCCTCAGGATAAATATTTTTACCATTTTGAGTAACAATAACACTTTTGCATCTACCAGTTATATATAAGAAACCATCATCATCTATATATCCTAAATCTCCAGTGTAAAACCAGCCTTTTTTGAAAACATTATCTGTTGCTTCTGGATCATTATAATAACCAAGCATTACATTAGGTCCTTTTACTATTATTTCACCAACACCTTGATCATCTGGATTGTTAATTTTATATTCTACGTTAGGAATAGGAAGACCAACAGAGTCAGCCTTGTAGAAGAAGTCATTATTGCCGGCTACAAGGGGAGAACACTCAGTTAAACCATATCCTTGAAGGGCTTTAAATCCAATCTTATAAAATGATTCTATAATGTTAGGGTCAATAGCTGCTGCTCCTACAATAAAAGTTCTAAGATTTCCACCTAAAGATTTCTTAATTTTATTCCTTACAAAAAATCTTAAAACGGGTGGCATATTATCTAAGAAATGTTTGTCGTTATTAAAATATTTTGCAGGTAAAGTTTTTTGCAAAGTCTTAACAATTTTTTTATGTATGTTTTCTAACAATAAAGGAACACAAATTACAAATGATGGTTTATATTCATTAATGTTCTTGTTGATATATCTTAGTCCATCACAGTATGTTACTGTTCCTCCACCATATAATGGCAATAAATGTCCTAGAGTACATTCGTATGTATGATGAATAGGAAGAATAGAAAGTACTACTGTTGACCTATCTACTTTAACTATTTGAGCAACAGACATAATATTTGAACAAATATTTTTGTGAGATAAGCAAATACCTTTTGCATTTCCTGTAGTTCCAGAAGTAAAAAGCAATACATGCATATCGTCTGGGTTTATTTTAATATCTTTAAATGCAGTATTACCAGTTGCTATCTTTTTAGCCCCATCATCTAATAATTTATTAAATTTTAAAGAATCTTCAATGTTCGAAGAAGAATCTATATTTATAAATAAAACATTATTTTTTAATTTTTCTCTATTATCTAGAATACTTTTTA
>OLXY01000625.1_pt1 | contig 16407 bp, 23 predicted proteins | sample 1644221 | NCBI WGS metagenome assembly OLXY01 (sample SAMEA103958121, study PRJEB25191) | human gut metagenome | reverse complement strand
CAAATTTCAAGGAACAGGATTTCGTGAAGCTCGGCGCGGTCTGCCAGATGGCGAAACCAACATGTGCAGCCAATATCCGCCAGCTGGCAGAAAACCTCGATCAATTTGATTTCGCACCAAACGTCCACACGCCGGAGGAACTCGGAAAATACATGATCCAGCAGTCCGGTCATTACGAATATGACGAGAACCTTGAAGAATTCTATAACTATGGCGACTACGGTGTCAAGCGAATACTTCAGGATGACGGTGTATTTGTGGATCGCGGCTATGTTTCCTACCACGGCACACTGACGCTGGAGAAACTGATGCAGGACGATCCGGCAGAGAACTATCAGCAGGAGCAGGAAGCAAAAATGGAGGACATGACATGGTGACATTGTTTTTAAGGCAGGGCGAAACCGGGAAACAGGTGCTTCTCTCATTTCCTACGACAACTCCCGCAGAAAAAGAGGATGTTGACAGAACGCTGGAAACTTTGAAGTCGATGTCCAAAACAGTCACGATTCAGGGTGCGGCAAGCGAGGTCATGAATTTAGGGCTGTATCTGAGCGGCGTAGATCTTGCCGCAGAGGGCGAAGTCGAGCGCATCGATCAGCTTGCCGACCGGCTAGAGCATATGTCGGAGGTCGACTGTGACAAATTCGCTGGGATGCTGGATGCAAACAGCATCTCCGGCACGAAAGACATTTTGCAGTTGACGGGGCGGCTGGACGATTACGTCATTCTGCCAGGATGCGGCAGTGCGCAGTCCATTGGAAAGTATCTGGTTGGCTGCGGCGCGTTCCTTGTCCCGGAAAAGCTGATTGGGTACATCAATTATGAAGCCGTCGGGACCGAATTTCAGGATGCGCATGGCGGCGCAGCGTGCAGCCGTGGATTCGTTGTGCGCAAGGAGGGCTTGCCGCAGGAGCTTCTGGATGAGCTGCACGACCAAAAGCAGACACAAGAAATGGCATTATAGAATGGAGGATTGAAATGAGAAAAGCAATTGTAATTACACTTGGCATGATCATTGGTGTGGCGGGCGTTCTTGCCATCTGCGCGCATCTGGCAGATGCCGCAAGGCTGGCGCTGTATGTGCCGGAGGATGAAGATGACGAAGACATCTACTGACGCGCAAATTGTTGGAAGTGTCAGCTTTATCAACGGCGATGCACAGCAGTTCACAGACGCCAAAGCATATCTGGACTGCATCCGCGAGGAACTGCCGCATGAGGCGACAACTGGTTTCCGATTCCGCACAATCACACAGGACCCGGTGATTCGCAAGGCAGTGGATGATATCGTGTATGACTTCTATGGCGAGGAAAACCCGTGCCGTGAAGAAGATTATAATTTAGCCCCATCTGAAGAAATGCAGATGGGCGGAATGTGAATGGAGGAATAATATTGAAAACAGAAGCAAAAAAGAAAACCAGACTGAGCACTGTACCGGAAGCGGCGCTGGAAGAAGCAGGACTGGCAAAGGAAACGATCCTTGCCGCCATTCCGATGGACGGCGTGGTGCTGGTGACGAAGGACAGCATGCCCATTGTGGAGCTGCTGCAGATGCTGGACAGACTGAATCTGTACGCGGCGGAAATGCTGACGGCGGTCGCTGCGGAATGCGGGCCGTGTGAGAAAGCGGACGAGGCGCTCACCGTTGAGGACGTGCTGGAGGAATGCGAGGTCACGATCCCCGCATGGGCGCGTGAGCAGGCCGGTATCCCGGAAAACGCGAAGCTGGCGTGCTTTGTGAATGAGGGCGATGTCATCGTCGGAGAAGCAGAAGCCTGTGCGCCGGATCTGGCGGATGTACCGCGGTATGTGCTGAAATTCTTTGTGGACAACCATCTCAATCTGCGGGCGCTGGATGATATGTTGGGCGTGTGGATCACGCCGGTTCCCTGTTCGTGTGAGGTCGTCGGCGATGCAGAGTAAAATTCCGCTTTATCCCTACGGTGCAAAAGAAGCCCGCGAACGCGGCGAGATCGAAAAGTGGCGCGAGAGCTTCCGCGAGAATTGCGCCTGCGCGGGCGGGATCGATATCCTCATCCGGGAAAACTTCGATGGGATGCATCTGAAGGACGGCACGGTGGAAAAGATCGTCGAGCTTTACGGCTACAAGCGTGTGGAGCACGTCCTTGCGAACACCGTGCAGGAGCGGCGCGGCGATGGGCGCTTCCGTCCGGACAACCGAGCTTGGGCGGAAAACCATTACATTCCGGAGGATGAAATGCATAATTACTGCTTCGCAGCCCGAAGCCATTCTGCCATTCTGGACGGCTTCATTTCAAACTACAGAAAGCTCGTCATGGATCTTGGAATGTTCGACCAGAAGCAGTGCGAACCGGATTCGAGCGAACTGGACTACACCGGAAAGGTGCTTGTTCTCTCGCCAAATACCCTGAAAGAAGAATACTGGTCGCCCGAGAATCAACTCTGGCTGGCGGAAAGCGGCTTTGGGTGCAGCCCGACTGCACGCGGGCGCTCCATTCTTTGCGTCTGCCTTGGCGACGGCGAACAGACGCGCTGGAACCGGAATGATTTTATTGGCGTTCTGAAAGACGAATATCTGCCGGATTGGGCAAAAGAGAGCCTCAAGCAGTATCAGCGGCCAGAACAGGCAGAAAAACAGGAAATGCAGATGGGAGGGATGTAAATTTGGACAGAAAAATGGTAAAATTCATGCAGGCGCAGTATCCGCCCGGCACACGCATCCGGCTCAATTCCATGCATGACCCGTATGCACCGATTACTCCCGGTACGGAGGGCATTGTGGATGTGGTGGATGATGCGGGAAGCATCCATATGAAGTGGGACAATGGCCGGACGCTGGCGATTGTTCCCGGTGAGGACAGCTTCACGATGCTGCCACCCAAGCTGGAAACGTTGAAGCTCTATATGCCGCTGACCGCCGAATTTTATGAACCGAACGAATACGGAGACCTCGACGAAAATGGCGTTACATTGGAGGGAGAAGAACTGCGTGGGTATGAATCGCAGATCGCGGCGGCGCTGAATAAATACCGAATGCCGGAGGAAGCGGAGCGCGGCCTTATGCACTGGTACGATAAAAATGACAGCGTGAACCAGAAGGTACATGCCGTAGTTTTTACTGTGGAAACTCGCGACCAGGAGCTCTGGGGCGTAGCGGAATGCCGCGTGGCGGGCGAATTGACCGGTGCGGAACTGGAAACCCTGAAAAGATACCTCGAGGGGCAGGCTGCTGACGGCTGGGGCGAGGGCTTCGAACAGCGTGAGATTCGCGTGAATGGCAGAAGCGAGCTGTACGTCCACCTCTGGAACTCGGATGCGTGGAGCATCCAGACCGGGCAGGAACGATTTGAACAGGAACAGACAGGAGGTATGACCCTTGCGCAAAGTATGTGAGGTTTATCTCGTAAGCAGCGCAGCGAGCGATGAGCGCGGCGTGGAGCTGACGTTTCCTGTTAGCCAGTACGAAATGATGGACGCTTTCGAGCAGATCCACACGAAGATGCCGGGCGACGTCTACTGGCAGGTGGATGAATTCTACTGTTTTGACTACCTCGCGCCCCATCTGGACGAGAGCATGTCGATCTTCGAGTTCAATTCCCTGACGGAGCAGCTTTCCATGCTGGATGGCTATCAGGAAACGGCGCTGGAAGGACTCTTGCAGATGCAGGTCAACAAGCATATGCAGGAGAACGGCGGCGTCATTACTGTACCGGAGCTGATGATGCTGGCGGCCAACGCAGATCATTGCCATGTGCTTGCAGATGTCCATACCGACGAAGAATTGGGGAAATTTTATGTAGAAAACGGCTTTCGGGAGGATCTGGATGCCCTGCCGGACAGCGCCTATTCTCTCTTGGATTACGCCAAAATCGGCAAACAGATGCGCGAAAGTGAAGCCGGTGCGTTCACCCCGCACGGCTACGTTGTCCGCACGGAGGAATTGCAGCCGCTGCCAGACTACGAGCCGCAGCGGGACATCAATTACATGATCCGCCTGGCGCTCATGAACCACGAAAACGAGCAGAAAACAGCCGTTCTGGACTTGCCTGCAACGCAAGAACGAATGATGGAAGTGCAGGAAGAACTGGACGCGCCGGAATGGTATGACGCGCAGTTCACCGGCTGTGATGCCATCGTGCCACAGCTGAACGGCATGCTGACCGATGTGGAAGATCTTCCGCGGATCAACGAGCTGGCACAGGCTCTTCAGGAGCTGAAAGCCAGCGGACAGCTCACAAAATTCAAAGCCGTTGTCAGCGCGACGAAGTGCGAATCCTTGGATGATGTCTTCGACCGACTTGAAAAGCTGCCGCAATACTGCTTCGAGACAAAAATCCGCGATAGCGACGCGCTGGTGCGTGATGAGCTGGAATTCGTTCTCGGCGGCAAGGATGCAGACCTGATCTACAAGCACCTGAACCGCGAAGCCTATGCCGAAGATGTCCTCAAACAGTACGGCGCGGAACTCACGCCTTACGGCATGGTCAACCGTGAGGATTTCGGTCCGCTGCACGAGCCGATCTCGGAACAGAAGCAGGAGCAGACACAGGAACCGCAGATGGGGATGTAAAAAGCGCCTGCCGAAGCAGACGCCCTTCTCATTTCCGTATTTCCATCAGCCGTTCCACCGGAACGCCGAGAACCTCCGACACATCCAGAAGCAGACCGACAGTCGGCTTGCAGACGGCGGTTTCGACGCGCTGCAAATGATTGCGCGAATAGCCTGCCATCTCGGAAAGCTGATCCTGTGTCAGTCCCTGCTCCTTGCGGTACCGCATGATATTCAACCCGATCTGGATGTAATCCTTGTAGTGCTTATCCATGACGCACCTCCCTGCTGCCTCTATTTTACGAGAGATGCCTATAGTATTCGTCGATACACTCTGCGCAAATACGCAGACTATGTTGTATTTTGGGGAAAATCATGGTAAAATACCACACAGAACGAGTATATACTGAAATTGTGTGGTGAAAGAGCATGATGAGCAACGAATTTGAAAAGGCGCTGGACGCTTTTCTGGAGGGAGGCGATGCGGACGAAGCGCATCAGGCGCTCTATGACATCATCCGCGCTGCATTCCTTGCCGGATGGCGCTCGGCGGGCGGCGATCCGCCGCAGGAGCAGAAGCTCTTTGAACTGATTCCGGGCGGGAAGCCGCTCGAACCACCCAAATGAATAATGAAATTGCAGAAGGGCCGTTTTCCGGATAGAGGAAAGCCGCTCTTCTTTTTTTGCGCCCTTTTCCGGGAAACCGGCCCGGAAAGGACAAACATGAATGATGAAGAACTGCGCGACTATCTGAAACGCTTCTGCTTTGGACGGGAGCATCTTATTTGTGGACGTGATCTAGTTCGGCAGAGCCATATCCGGGAGAGTGACCTCCGCAAGAAAGTCAATCGCCTGCGCCGCAAGGCCGTCCCCATTGCCAGCAGCCGCGAAGGATATTTTTACGCCAGCAATGCGGCGGAGCTGTATTCCACCATTCGGCAGCTCAAGGAAATGCGTGCCGGTCTGGACGCGGCGATCTGCGGTTTGGAGCAGGCCATGGAAAATTTCTCCGAGAAGCCGGACGGAGGTGGCCGGGATCGCTAGGCCGTTTATCCCTTGGATCGGCAGCAAGGAAAAGCTGATCCCGTACATCTGGCAGGTGTTCCCGTCAAACCCGAAGCTGTACTTGGAGCCGTTCGGCGGCGGTGGAGCGCTCCTGCTCGGCATGCAGCCGAAGGTCAGCCGCATGGACATTTACAATGATTTCAACTGCGACCTTGTAAATCTGTTCCTCTGTGCAAGGGAGTGTACCATTCAGTTGGTGCAGGAGCTGAAATTCCTGCCGCTCCATTCGAGAGCCGAGTTTGATCTCCTGAAAGAATTTATGAAGCACAAAGAGCTTTTGCAGCAGCGCATTGCAGACGAGCGAAACGCCGTGATGGAGTGCTTTTCTGGTGAGGAACGGGAAGAACTCCTGCAAATCCTGCGGGGGCGAAGCCGCCTGTTCGATGTCCAGCGGGCGGCCGCGTATTACAAGGTTTGCCGCGGCAGCTTCAGCGGCACGACCAGCTCGTTTGGAGTCCGGCCGAACAACCTGACGAACTTTCTTTATCTTTTCGACGATGCATCCAAGCGGCTGCAGGATGTCATCATCGAAAATAAAGACTGTCTGGATATCATTCGAGAACGTGACGGGCCCGACAGCCTGATCTACTGTGACCCGCCGTATTTTGACGCCGAGAGTTTATACGCCGTTGACTTTCCGAAGGAAAAGCACGAAGAACTGCACCACATTCTCTCGCAATGTGCGGGATACATCGTCGTGTCGTACAATGACTGCCCGTTCATCCGCAGTCTGTACGGCGATTTTTTTATCCTCGCATTCCGCAGAAACAATCCCCTCTCGCAGAAGCCCGGCGCAACCTACGGCGAACTCATTATCACGAACTATGACCCGCGCCCGTACATCCAGCCGCAGTTCAGTATGTTCCCTGCCGAGATCGAAAACGGCGATCTTGTGCTGGTGCATGAACCGACCTGCGGATCACTGCGGGAAATTTATCTCAGAAGGAGAGAACATGAAACAGACAAAAACGATGCTCCGGCTGGAGCTGGAGGTGAAGCCGGAAGTGGCCGCGAACTGTCAACTGGCGGCAATGGCGCCCATGACGGCGATGGTGACCGGGAGGCGCAGTATCCTGCTGACCAGCCGACAGATGAGCGCAGCGGCGGTGCTTGATACGCTGGTGATGCTGAAAAGTGCGCAGGAAACGCTGCTGACGGCTTTGGAACAGGCTTGCGGAAGCTGCGACTCGCTCTGCGAGGAATATGCGCACAGCGATGAAAATGCAGAAGCCGTCCTGCAAACCATCCCGACAGAGCTGCTTGCGCGTCTGCGCAAGCGTGGCTTATGCCTGCGCCAGCTTGCGCGGCATCTGGTGAAGGGCGATACCGTTTACGAAGTATGACAAGGAGGAATTTGAAACATGGACTTTTCCAACATGGAAGTTACCATCGACCACATTGCCGACGCAGGCGCGAAGATCAAAGCCTACGCAACCGTCACCTTTGACGGAATGTTCAAGGTTCATGGTGTCCGGCTGGCAGAATCCAAGCAGGGGCTGAACATCTTCATGCCGCAGAAAGCATTCAACAAAAACGGCAAGACGCTCTATACGGACGTTTTCCACCCCATCACGTCCGGAGCGCGCACGGCGCTCAAGGAAGCAGTCATCGACGCTTACAGAAAAGCGGCGAAATAAAAAGCAGGAGGTTTCCAATGAAATATCGCGTCCATTGTCTGCGTCCGCCCTGAAGGCGGGCGCTTTTTTCATGGGCAGATAGCTCTGCTCGTCCGAAAGGAGGCTTGACCTCATGACCAAACATCCATCATACCGGGCGCGCGACCAGCCGGAGAGCGGTTCCGCGTCCCAACACAGAAAGGAAAAAATTATGCACAAATTTGAAAAACGGGACGCTAAATCAAGAACCCTCGTCATCCTCGCCGTTGTCGGCCTTGCCGCTGCGCTCACAGTCGGCATTTTTACTGCCGTCCGTATGATCCGCAAGCCTGCTGCATCCAAGGACGCTCCCAAGACGGGTATCGTTTATGACGATGCAGCCATCGAGGGCGGCTGGGACAATCTCAGCCCGGAAGAAATTGCGGAGAAGCTGAATGAGAAAGTGGCCGAAGGCATGATCAACATCAGCATGAACACCGCGCCCTATTTCGAGGACGGCAAAGCCGAGGGCAATGTTATGATCGTAAATGAATCGATCAACAACTACCCCCAGCAGGTGGAGTTTATCCGCAACGATACCGGCGAACAGATCTACCAGAGCAACGCAATTCCAGTTGGCTCGAAGATTGAACGCGCGAAGCTGGACGTCGTTCTTCCCACCGGTACTTATGAATGTACTGCTTACTTTCATAACCTCGACCCGGAATCCGGTGAAATCATCGGCACGGCCGGGGCAATCATCACCATCACCGTGAAAAACTGATTTCACGACACAACAACCAATTAAAACTATAATATTTAAAGGAGATTTTACCATGAAAAACACAAAGAAGATCATTTCCCTCGTTCTCGCCATCTGCATGCTCGCGTCCCTCGCTATTTCCGCATCCGCATCGGATCTGCCCTCCGGAAACATGGTCGGTGAATCCGGTGGCACCGGCACATCCAGTGTCACGCTCTCGTCCACTGCTGACGGCAGCATCGGCGGCGACCCCGCAGCTACGAAGATGTCCGTGACCGTACCTACCGTCCTTCCGATTGCCGTTGGCACTGACGGCACCGTTTCCACCGCGACCGATGCCAAGATCGTCAACAACAGTTTTGGTGCAGTCAAGGTCAACTCTGTGAGCATTGAAGCCGCGCAGGGCTGGTCGCTGGCTGCGTTCGGCGACAAGGCCACCCTTGCCCACGAAAAGGTCAACGCCAACAAGTTCGGCTTCCAGATTTCTCTCGGCAACGGCGAAAAGAAGCTGACTGACAGCAAAAACGCCAGCAAGCAGACGCTCCTGACTGACGCCATTGAGGGCTGCTTCATGTCCGGCGTGGGCGATACCTCCGCGAACAGCATCGGCATTGCGTATGACGCCATCGTGACTCCGGTTTCCGAAGCTGTGACCAACACCGCCATCGCAAGCGTCCTGTTCATCATCGCTTGGGATGCGGTCTAATTCAATCGCCTATCGCACAGGGGAACGCGCAAGCGTTCCCCTTACCTGATTCTAGGAGGTATTCAACGTGAAAAAAAAACGAATCCTCGCACTATTCCTCGCGGCAGTATCGTGCTTGTCACTGGCAGTATCCGCGTCGGCGGCAGGCACGACTACCCGCAAAGCAACAGATTTCAAGGACTACGACTGTAGCGCATGGTATGCCGAAGCCGTGAGTGCAGCCGTAGATAACGGCTTGCTTTACGGTAAATCCAGCACCATTATTGACCCGAACGGTGATATGACGCGCGCGGAAATGGCAGCGATCATCAACCGCTCGTTCGGTTGCTACAAAACGGCGGACATTTCGCAGTACAAGGACGTTGCAAAATCCAAGTGGTACTACAAAGATGTAGCCCTCGCTGTCCAGATGGGTACTTATAATGGGCGTTCCAACTCGTCTATGGCACCAGATTCGCCCATCACACGGCAAGAAGCCATGACCGTTGTGGCAAGAGCGCTGGAACTGGACTACGACGCATATGCCAAAACGGACTTGTCCAAATTTGCAGATGAAAAGAACATTTCCAGTTGGGCGCTGCCCTATGTCCGGGCAATGGTCGGCGCGGATTATATCTACGGCAGAACCAAAGGGCTGGAACCGCTGGATAATATCACCCGCGCAGAATTTGCGCAGATTTTCCATAACATCATCGGCACTTACATTGTGTCCAAGGGTACTTACGACAAGGACATTAAAGGCAGCGTCCTGATCCGCACCGACGATGTAGAGCTGAAAAACCTGACCGTAGACGGCGATCTCATCATCGGCTGCGGTGCGGCGGATGGTAAAATTGTGCTGGACAATGTGACCGTCAAGGGCAGATTGCTTGTCTGGGGCGGCGGCACAAAAGCCGTATATTGCAACAATGCGACGCAAATGCCCGCAGTTGTGGTTGCGCGTGTGGATGATGCTGTGAAGGTCATTTATGACCGGGATTCCACGCTTGCGGTCATTGACACGATCAAAGTCCGCATTACCGAACGTGCCAAACAGCACAAGGAAACAGAAGTCATTTTTTATGACGTCAGCGGATTGCGAGAAGCGCAAAAACAGCTCAACGCCATCGTCGCGGACAATCAGATTGCTCTTACTGCTCCTGCTCATCTATATGCTCTGGTCGGAGAACAATCCGTAAAGGCTGAGTTCGTCAACAACAGCAAATCGGACACCTACAAAATTGAGATTCGCCGCAACAAGGACAATACACTGATTGCCGACGCTTTTGAGCTTGCTGCTGACAAGAGCATTTCGACGTTGATGCTGCTGGAAGCGCCGGAGTTCGGCAACACAGATTGCACGGTCACGATCACAGCATTCCGTGACGGTAAGCAGATCGGCACGCTGAACACAGAGCTGACGCTCCACACCGCGTATTTGTGGCCAAGGGAGGTGCAGTGACATGAAGAAATCTCTGGCGCTGCTTCTCGCGCTGGCACTCATTTTCGCCTTTCCGGTCACCGCGTCCGCTGCGGAAACAACCGAAGCGCGTGTTCCTGTGACACTCACGGTAGTCAACACGGTCTCGCCCATTTCCTGTACAGTTCCAGCCGCGCTGCCCGTTTCGCTCGTAGACGGCTATGTGGTCTGCGCCAACAACGCAGCCATTACCAATACCGGCAAGACTGGCGCGATCAAGGTCACGCGGGTTGACGTACAGGCTGGCACGTTTGAAATCGGCAGCTATGACGATTTCAGCGCGGGCAAGAGCAACATTGCACTCAGCATCAATGGCTGCCCGACCAAGGGCGCGGGCGCACTGACACTTGCGGACGGCGCGTTTCCGGCGATCAATGCCGAAAAGTCGCTTGCTATCCGCTATAAGGCAAAGGTTTCTGCCAGCGAAGCCGTTACGAATGTCAATGCCGCGACCGTCATCTTCACGATTGCGGCTGTTATGGAGGGTTGAGCATGAAAATGAGAAAAATTACAGCATTGCTGCTTGTCCTCTGTATGGCGTTCTCGCTGAGCATTTCTGCGTTTGCAGCCGAAGAACATGACCACCATGAACACACAGTCTATGAAAGCGCCCCGGATGAAGAAATCGCCGTGCAGTCCGCTTCTGGCGAGTCCGAAACGTCCGGCACGATTCCAGGCAGCAGTATCAAGTGGTCGCTGGATTCCAACGGTTGGCTGACCATCTCCGGCAGCGGCGAAGCGCCGGTGTTCCAGAGCGCGGACGATCAGCCGTGGGCGACTGTGCGTGAGGAAATCACCGAGGTCTGGTTCGAGGACATGGAAACCTTGAGCATTTCAGATTTGGCATATTGGTTCGAGGGCTGCACAAACCTGACAACCGCCGAACTGCCCCTCGCACCGGTCATTGGCAAGCACGCCTTTTATGGTTGCTCCAAGCTCTCCACGCTGACCATGTATTACGGCGAAACCGCGCTTGAAAGCATCGGCGAAGATGCGTTTTGGCGTGAATCTGACGCTGGCGACACGCTCTATATCGGCTATATCATCGGTTATCCAAAATCATCGGTGCCATTCCACTCTTACGATTGGACTGCCTCCAACCGCAGTGACCGCTATTTCTACGATCTCTATGGCGTATATTCCAGCACTCCCGCGGACAGCGGCATAAAGAAAGCGCCGGGAGCCTCAGTGCAGTCCACTGGTACGATCATCGGCAACTGCCCGTCCTGCGGCAAATACGCGTTTCAGGGCACCTACGTGGAAGTCGCGCATTCTTCGCGCGGCCACGCAAATTACAACGAATGTAATTCCTGCCACTACGTTCAGTATCTTGGAACATACACCTACAAGAGCCACGGCGCTGGCGCTTACGGTTCCGGCACCTGCCCGGACTGCGGCAGCCACACATGGGTGCTGGACTACGAAAGCGCCGCCACTTGCACCAGCAATGGGTACCGCAGTTACAGCTGTGTCTGTGGTCAAACGAAGTCTGAAACCATCTACGCAAGCGGTCACAGCTATTCCTATGGGAGCTGGACACAGTATTCATCGTCACAGCACCGGCGCGAATCGTACTGCCGGAATTGCGGCGATTCGGATTATGAATACGCCAGCCACAGTATGAGCTACGGTTCGTGGAGCAATTACAGCAGCAGTCAGCACAGTCGAACGGCAACGTGCCGCACCTGCGGATATTCCACAGTGGATTACGGCAATCACAGCTATTCCACCGGTGCGTGGAGCAAGTACAGCGATACCCAGCACCGCAAAAGCAAGACTTGTTCCGGCTGCGGCGCATCGACCTATGACTACGCCAATCACAGCTATTCCTATGGCTCGTGGGTGTCGGACAGCGAAACGCAGCATAAGCGCACCAAGACGTGCTCGGCCTGCGGCGATTCTGGCTATGAATACGCTGACCACACCGACGCGAACGGTGACGGCAAGTGCGACGATTGCGGTGCAACTGTCAGCCTGACGATCAAGTGGGACGCCGGAACGAACGGCGGCACCATTGATGGCAAAACCAGCATCACCACGACAGGCAAGCCGAATGCGACGGCAACCGCCCTGACGAGCACGCCGGTCAAGACCGGTCATGCGTTCAAGGGCTGGTACACGTCTGCTTCTGGCGGCAGCTTGTACAACACTGTGACCATCACAGCGGCAAAGACGTTCTACGCACAATTTACCGCCAATAGCTATTCGATCACATGGGATCTCAGCAATGGAAACACAGAGACAACGAAGCAGGCCTACGGCGAAGCACTCGTCCTCCCCACTGAGCCGACGCGCAAAAATGCCGAATTCCTCGGTTGGTTTACGGAAGTAAACGGCGGCACGCGGGTCGATGCCAACACCATCTACAAAACAGACGGTGACAGCACCTACTATGCGCATTGGGAAATCACGGAGGTTTTCTCGGTTACCGTTCCCGTCACGCTGCCGCTCGTCGTTGACGAAGGCGGAGAAGTTCATGTTGGCGCAGCGGAGATCATCAATGCGTCTACCGGTGATGTCATCGTGTCCAGTGTTTCAATTTCTACCAAGAATGGCTGGCAGCTCGTACCCTACACGACCGATATGGCGCACGCCAAAGTCGATGCGAAACAGCTTGGTTTCAAAATCAACGATTCTGTGACGACGAAAACCGGTGATGCAGAAACGTTCTCGCTGACCTCGCCGTGGACGATTGCAGAGAACGGAAAACTGCCGCTCACCTATGATGCCGTCGTGTCAGCAGTCTCGCAGCCCGTTACCGAGCAGGATGTCCTGTCTGTCGTATTCGTGCTGGAATGGAAGGGGGAATAATTTATGATGAAAATTCTTAAGCGCGGAAGACTGCTCGTCTTCTGCGCACTCGCCTGCTTGATGTTTGCAACATTTGCCTCGGCAGCCGGCAGCGGCGATGTGGCATCCGCTGTTGAAAGCACCTGGACCACCGCGTCCACGCAGATCAAAACAGTTGTGGATAATGTGGTTTTTCCCGTGATTGACATGGTTTTAGCCATTGCTTTCTTCGTAAAATTAGGCACCGCATACTTTGACTATCGAAAGTCCGGGCAGTTTGAATGGACTGCTCCCGCCATCCTCTTTGCTTGTTTGGTCTTTACGCTGACCGCACCGACCTACATCTGGGGCATCGTCGGTTTGTAAGGCCGAAACGACTTGCGTTCGCAGCAGATTACGGGTATAATACAGACAGAAACATGCGAAGGGAGATGACGAAACATGGGCGTGCAGGAAACAGAAAAGCTGAAACAGATTTGCAGCGTGATCCATCAGACTGTGGACACGGAAAAAATCTATCTCTTTGGGTCTTATGCCTACGGTGTGCCGACACAGAACAGTGATTTTGACCTCTGCGTAATCATCCCAGACAATGAGCTCCGCCCGGCCGACGCGATCAAGAAGATACGCCGCGCCTTATATCCGGTACAGGATATGCCGCTGGATATCATCGTCTATCGCAGCGAGGACTTTACCAACCGGCAGCAGACAGCGTCTCTGGAACGCAAGATCTCGCGGGAAGGGGTGCTGCTGTATGCATAAGGAATGGTTGGAATTTGCGGCAATGGACTTGGACTCCGCGCAATTCCTGCTTGGGATGCGGCCGGTTCCGGTGGAGATCATCTGCTATCATTGCGAACAGGCGGCAGAAAAGCTCTTGAAAGCCGTATTGGTTGCAGCAGATGTGGAACCGCCCAAGACGCACGACCTGATCCAGCTCTGTAAGAAATGCACGGAGCTGGACGAGGAATATGAAACTCTGGCAGATGCCTGCATTGAACTCTCGCCGTATGGTGTGCAGGTTCGGTATCCATCCAATCTGGATCTGAACGAGGACGATATGCAGTGCGCATTGAATATGTGCCGCCGCATTGACGCGGCTGTGCGCGAAAAGCTGACAGAGAAAGAAGAACAATAAAAACGCAGAACCAAGCCGCCGCACTGTTTTGTGCGGCGGCTTTTTGCGTTTATCGGAGGTGATGAACGATTTTTATCTGGGACTTTGTAGCCGACACGATTTTGGAGCAGATCATGGACTGGGTCTACAAGCAGATCATCGGCTTCCTTGCAAACTTCTTTGCAGAGATGGGCAACATGGGAGCCGAAATGTTTGAAATGAGCTGGGTGCAGAGCATCGTCCTGTTTTTCTCGTATCTTGCTTGGATTTTGTATGCGGTCGGCTTCGTGGTCGCCTGCGCGGAATGCGGGCTGGAATACTCGTCCGGCAGGGCCGACATCAAAGGAACCGCCATGAATCTCATCAAGGGATTCATGGCGGTCAGTCTTTTTACGGTTGTACCGATCAGGCTTTATGAGCTTTGCGTGTCCTTGCAGGCGAATTTTGGATATGCCATCAGCGGCGCGGGCGCGAGCTTCGGCACGGTTGCCGGAAACATCATTGATGAACTGACCGTTGAAAACTTCGCAGATTTTGCTACGACACACGTCGGCGGCTTCGGTTCGGTTACCAGCCCGATCATGGTTCTGTTTTGCATCATCCTCATGGCGTATGCGGTCATCAAGGTATTCTTTGCAAACTTGAAGCGCGGCGGCATCCTGCTCATCCAGATTGCAGTCGGCAGTCTGTATATGTTTTCTGTGCCGCGCGGGTATCTGGACGGGTTCTATCAGTGGTGCAAGCAGGTCGTGGGGCTTTGCCTCACGGCTTTTTTGCAGGCCACGATTTTAATTGCAGGCTTGTCATTGTTCAATGAACACGCACTGCTCGGCTTGGGGCTGATGCTCTCCGCCGGAGAGATCCCGCGCATTGCGGGCGCGTTCGGGCTGGACACATCGACCAGAGCAAACCTGTCCAGCGCAGTCTATACCGCGCAGACGGCAATCAACATTACAAAAACCGTCGCAAAGGCGGCTGCGGCATGAGTGAACTTACAATGGGCAGCCTGTTTGATGGCATCGGCGGTTTTCCGCTGGCTGCGGTGCGAAACGGGATCACACCCGTGTGGGCTTCGGAGATCGAGCCGTTCCCCATCGAAGTCACAAAAACACACTTCCCCGACATGGTTCATGTCGGAGATATTACAAAGCTCAATGGCGCGGACCTGCCGCCCGTGGACATCATCTGCGGGGGCAGTCCGTGTCAGGACCTCTCGATCGCGAGCTGCACCCGTGCCGGTTTGCAAGGCGCAAGATCGGGACTTTTTATGGAGCAGATTCGGCTGACAAAGGAGATGAGAGATGCAGACATACTTCGAGGGCGAACAGGCAAGCTTGTTCGCCCCAGATACTTTTGCTGGGAGAATGTCCCAGGCTGCTTCAGCTCAGGCTCGCCGCACGGGGAGGATTTCCGGATTGTCCTGGAGGAAATTGTTAGACTACATCGCCCCGGATTATCAGTTCCTCGACCTCTCTTCGGACGCTGGAAACCTGTTGGGGCAATACGAGTGGACGACACGTTCAGCCTTGCATGGCGGGTGTTGGCTGCGGAATACTGGGCCCTCGCCCAGAGACGCCATAGAATCTTTCTTGTCGCAGATCTTGCAGGCACATCCGCCGAAAAAGTATTATTTGACTACTGCGGCGTGTCTCGGGATCCTGCGCCGGGCGGAGGAACGTGGCAAGCCATTGCCGAAGGCATTAGACACTGCTTTACGGATACAAGCTGGCTTGATTGGCTCGACGAACGGCAGAGGGAAAAAGAATCTAAGTGACGAACCCGTTGCCTTTGCACAAAACCAGCGTGATGAGGTGCGCGATTTGCACAACATTGCCGGTGCGCTCGGTGCGCAACCGGGGATGAAGCAGCAAACGTTCATTGCTTCCTTTTCCGCAGGCGCCGGTGCGACTGCTGGAACAATTGGTTACGCCGAAGAAGTAGCTCCGACACTCAAAGGCAGTCCCAGCGGCAACTGTATGCCGTCCGTCATGTGCCTGCACGATCAGGGCGGGCAACGGATGGACGTGTGCGAGAATATGACCGGCACACTTCGCGCCAACGAAAAGGGACATCAACCCTTGGTATATGAGAATCATGGTGTTGATGCCCGTATCCGGGAGTCCGGCGAAGTCAGTCCAACGGTCACAGCACGCTATGGTACAGGCGGCAACACACCGCTGGTGCAGGAGCCAAACGAGGTTTACTGCATTGTCGGCAACGTCATCGACCGCCAGCCGGAAAACGGCGGGAACGGCTGCGGGTATCAACAGGATCTTGCATATACCCTTACCGCGCTGGACCGCTTATCTGGATATCCAGATAACCTGTCTAATCCCGAGGATTGAGTTATCCCGAGGGAGCCGGTCACCATACTGCTCTTT
>OLXY01000619.1_pt1 | contig 16598 bp, 12 predicted proteins | sample 1644221 | NCBI WGS metagenome assembly OLXY01 (sample SAMEA103958121, study PRJEB25191) | human gut metagenome | reverse complement strand
ATAAGGATTGGTGATTATATGAAAAAATTTAACTATTCACTTGTTAAAGATAAAACTTGGGATGATAATACTATTAATAATTTAAAAAAAGTATATGAAGAAAATACTAAATTTAAGTTATCATTAGAAAAATATCCAAAAGAACTAGAAACATTAATTGATGTTTCTAAACTAAAGGCTATTCAAATATCAAGTATGATAAATCAATTAGGAGTTTCAGATTTTATAGTTAAACAACTTATAGAAAAAGAAAGAACACCAAGATGGTATGAAGATAAAGAGGTTGCAGGTTATATTGATGCGTTTAATATTATTGATGAACAGTATGATACTATCTCTATAACGCCTAGTTTTATTCTTGAACTACACAAAGTGTTATTTTCATATTTATCAGATTCAGTTGGCGGTGAATATAGAAATGATTACAATAATATCTATGACAAAACTAGTAAAGACTGGGATATTATCTTTAAATCACTACCTGCCGAAAATACTCCTAAAGCACTAGAAGAATTATGTGAAGAGTATAATAAAGCAATTAGTGAAGAAATAACTAATCCTTTAATACTAGCCTCAATGTTTATTCATGACTTTTTATGTATCCGTCCATTTAAAGATGGAAATGGAAGAATAAGTAGATTGCTAACTACTTTACTTTTATATAAATCTGGATATTTTATAGGAAAGTATATTTCCTTAGAAGCAAAGTATGCTAATAATATGTATTTATACACTGGTGGAATTCATAATTCACAAATAGGATGGCATGAAAATAATAATGATATTACACCATTTCTAAATTATTTACTAAGCATAATGCTTAGCGCTTATAATGACTTTGAAGAAAAAGTTGAGCTAATATCACAAATGGATAATACAATAGAAATTGTAAGAAAAGTAATAAAGACCAAAATAGGTGCTTTCACTAAACAAGAAATCCAAGAATATGTACCATTTTTAAATTCAACAGATATAGAAAAAAATCTTAAAAAACTATGTAAATTAGAAGAGATAAGAAAAGAAAATAGTGGAAGATATGCTTGTTATATTAAATTGAAATAATATAATCAAAAGTAACCAATTAGGACTAATTTAAGTTTAGTATAATTGGTTACTTCTTTTTGTTATTTTTTGATAAAAGATAAAAAAATACATTATATTTTTAAAAACCTATTAAAAATCAAAAGGTAAGTTACAAATAACACCAGTTTAAAAATTGAAATTTTCGGCATATTTCGCTAAAAACATTTTGAAATTTTCGGCATTTTATCGCATATAAAACTTGAAATTTTCGGCAAGATGTGGTATAATAGTATCAAAAATAGGAGGCATAACATGGGTGAAAGAATTTTTGAACGTAAAATATACCAAAAAATGTTGGATTGGAAAAGAGATTCTAATGGTAAAACGGCTCTCTTGATAAAAGGAGCCAGACGTGTTGGGAAATCTACTATTGCTGAAGAATTTGCTAAAAAAGAGTATTCAACTTATATTCTTATTGATTTTTCTATTGCCACTAAGGAAGTGCATGATTTATTTAAGGATTTGTCTGATTTGAACTATCTTTTTTTGCGACTTCAGTTGATTTATCAGGTAAATTTAGAAAATAGAAAGTCAGTAATTATTTTTGATGAAGTTCAAAGAGAACCTCTTGCAAGGCAAGCAATCAAGCATTTAGTAAAAGATGGTAGATATGATTACATAGAAACAGGTTCTTTATTATCTATAAAAAAGAATGTTGAAAATATTGTTATTCCAAGTGAAGAAACACGAATTGAAATGGTACCGATGGACTACGAGGAGTTTCGATGGGCGTTGGGAGATAAAACCACAATCCCTATGCTAAAGACTGCTTTTGATAATAAAATGTCATTAGGCGACGATATTAATCGTAGAATGATGCGTAATTTTAGATTGTATATGTTGATTGGCGGTATGCCACAAGCGGTAAATGAATATATAGATACGAATAATTTTAGTAAGGTTGATCAAGTAAAACGTTCTATACTAGAACTATATCAAGATGATTTTAGAAAAATAGACAATACAGGCCGTGCGTCATTAATGTTTTCCGCAATACCATCAGAACTTGCCAAAAATTCTTCTAGGTATCAAGTATCAAGTGTTATCCCTAACGAAAAACAAGATAGGGTACTTGGAATCGTTGCAGACATGAAAGATTCATTGACTATTAATTTGGCTTATTATGCAAACGATCCAAGTGCAGGCATGTCATTACATGCAGATATCGCTAAGTATAAAATGTTTCTTGGTGATACGGGTTTATTTACCACACTTGCTTTTATGGATAAAGACTTTACAGAAAATATTATTTATGAAAAACTTCTAAGTGATAAACTTGATACAGATTTGGGGTATATGTATGAGAATGTAGTTGCACAAATGTTATATGCTTCAGGAAATAAATTATTTTACTATACATTTCCTAAAGAAAATTCAAGCCATAACTATGAGATTGATTTCTTACTTGTAAAAAGGAATAAAGTATGCCCTATTGAAGTAAAATCGTCGGGATATAAGACGCATGCATCACTTGATGCGTTTGTGAAAAAGTTTTCCGGCAAAATAGGACAAAGATATTTAGTGTATACGAAGGATTTAAGAAAAGATGGTGAATTGCTTTGTGTTCCGATTTATATGGCTATGTTTTTATAAATATAATTAAATATCTATTGAAGTGAAAAAGTTCATTTATAGACTATTAATTATCATAAAAAGCTATATGAATTAGCAGAAATAAGAAAAGAAAACACTAAAAGATATGCTACTATATTAAATTGAAATAATATAATAAAAAGTAACCGATTATGACTAATTAAAGTACATTATAATTGGTTATTTCTTTTCGTTATTTTTGAATAAAAGTTGAAAAATTACATTATATTTAATTTTTTGTGCATAATATAAAAATTAAGAAAACTAAATACTAACGCTATTAAAAAAATGCAAGTGTAAAAAGTATTCAAAAATAATATGCTTTTTAAAAACATTTGATTGGAAATTATTTATATCAGTAGTTCTATTATCACTAGTTCCTGCAATTATTCAATCAATTGAAACATTTGTAATTTCCAATAATATATCAACTACTGGCATTGATGTGATTGGTCAAATTGAATGGTTTGATTTAATTGATGAAACAATTCAAGCATTTTTAATTATTCCATTATATTCAATATTAAATAAAATATTGAAATATAATAAAGAACACTTTGGAAATAGTGTATTTAAAACTGGTTTAGTTACATTTATATTCTATACTATCTTTTCGGTAGTAGTATTGATTTATTCATTTCACTTAATAACTTATATGAATCCTAATGAAACTGGTTTACTATTAGTTAATTCATATTTATCAATTTCTACAATTGCATTCATGATTGGAATTATTGTATCTTTCGTAAATGTTGTGTTTGTTGTAATTGGTAAAAGCAAAAATGTTTATATCTTTTTAGCAACAAAAGCAGTCGTAACAATTATTAGTGATTTTATAATAATTCCACGATTTGGTGTAATTGGTGTTGCGGCCAGTAAAATATTAATAAATGCATTACTAGCTATAGTTGGAATTGTTATATTATTCATAGAAAAGCTAGTTGAAATATCATGGTTTAAAAAAGAAGATTTTAAAGTATTTAAAGAGTGGTGTAAGGTTGGAGTATTTTCTGGTATTCAACAATTTATCTCTAATATTGTTTATGCACTAATGGTTGTTAAAATGGTTAATCTAGTGTCTGAATCAGGTAACTACTGGGTCGGTAACAATTTTATTTGGGGTTGGTTATTGATTCCAATATACGCACTAACTGAGATTATAAGAAGAGATTGTAAAGATGGATACTTTAAGCTAAAACAATCAAATTATTATTTAATAACTATTTTTATAGTATTACTTTGGTGTATTAGTATTCCTTTATGGATTCCATTCTTTAAATATGTTGAAGTACTAGAAAATTACCAAAGAATTTTCCAAATAGTTATAATCTTATTTCCATTCTATATTCCTTACGCCTTTCAACAAATACCAGATAATATATTTGTTGGTCTAGGTAAAACAAAATATAATTTCATCAATACTTGTATCATTAATTTCATTTATTATGGAATATGGTATATTTTCTATAAAACAAACAACATTACATTTACTATGAATAAAATCATATTTATGTTTGGCTTTGGAATGTTAACAAGCTATATAGTGAGTATCACAGAAGAAAAACTATTCCTAAAACGTGAAATGAAAAAACAAGAACAATAACGATAAAAACTGGATAAGTTTATCTTAAGAGGTAACATTATCCAGTTTATTTTAATATCCATATTATATATATTAAGTTTATATTATTGAATCTTTTTCCTAAAAATAGTATAATTGGTTTATAAATATAAGAAATTTAATTAAATTTGCTTGATTTACTATTTTTGTGTTAAATAATTTGATAAAGTTTTTAAAATTATATTATTTGCGCGTATTACTGTTTATCTTTGACACTTAATTAAAGTTAGTTGAAAATATTGTAAATACTTTGATTGAACTAATTTAATAATTTTTTAAACTTATTAATCAACATAAATAAAAAAACACTGCTTAAGTATATATTTAAACAGTTACTGAAAAATTGAAAATATGCTTTGTATGGTGTATGCTAAATAAGGATAAGAATGCAATTTGAAGATAGTGTTTAATATAATAATTCTGTAAAAAGGAGAACAATTTATGACATTTGAAGATTTAAATTTACATATAGAAAACTATGTTAAAAATGATAAAACACAAAGAGCAATAATGCTTACAGGACCATGGGGAAGTGGTAAAAGTTATTATATAAAAAATAGCTTATGCCCATTTTTTGAAAGCAAAAAAATAAATTGCATTATTATTTCTTTATATGGAGTTTCAAGTTTAAAAGATATTAGTAAAAGTATATATTTTGAAATACGAGCAAAAAAATTTAAAATCAAAAGTGAAAGTGGAAACGCAATTAAAATAGCGAGTAAAACTATAGCAAAAGGTATAGCAAGCTTTTTTAATATAGATTTGAATCAAAATGATGATGATTTACAAAAATTATATGAATCGATAGATTTATCTAATAGATTAGTGATACTTGAAGATTTGGAAAGAACTAGCTTGGACATAGTTGAAGTAATGGGATTTGTTAATAATTTGGTAGAACAAGATGGTGCTAAAATTCTTCTAGTTGCAAATGAAGCGGAAATTATAAGAACAAATGATGGTTTAGATCATATACAAATGGAAGAAAAGTTAAAAAGTAAAGGGAAGCTAAGTAGTGATCAAACAAACGACTCAAATGTTTCGGTAAATAAATATATAAAAATAAAGGAAAAAACTGTTGGTGACACAATTTTATTTACAGCTGATTATGAATCAACTATACGAAGTGTAATTGAAGAATTTAATAGTAACTTGCTTAATAAATTATTAAAAAATAAAACTTCATCAAATGCGAGGTCGATAACTCAAAAAATACAAGAACAATTTATGATAGAAGGAATTAAAAATATAAATTATCGCTCTTTAAAATGTGCATGTCAAAAATTTATTGAAGTAGTAGAAAAAATGAAAATAAATGGGCTATATAATTCAGTTGAATTCAATAAACTAAAATTTGAAGAAAACATGTTTATATCAACAGTGATATACTATCAAAAAAATGATTGTGGAACTACTGAATTATGGAATAGTAACTCACTTCTGTCTTTTGATTTAGGATCATATGCATATCCACTATATATGCCAATGTATAATTATATTAAATATCATACTTTTAGTAAAGAACAATTTAAGGAGATGCTTAAGGTATTTAAAGAAGGAGAAGAGTTATCTAATACTGATGAACAACTACAAATAATTTATAATTATGATATTGCAAAAGAAAGTGATTTGAAACATGCTTTAGAAGCTTTTTTAAAAAAACTAAATGAAAATAAAGGATTAGTTTATAATGAATATGTGAGAATTGCTAATTACCTTATTTCAATAAAATATACAATTGGATTTGAACATATAATTGATGAGTGCCTAAAAAAGATGCTTGAAACTTTTAAAAATGCTATGGAAAATGGTAAAAAAATTGCTGTTTATTTTTCATCTGGAATTCAACTATTAAATAAAGATGAAATTGAAGAATTTCAAAAATTCATTAATCAAATAAATGAATATTCTAAAAATTCACAAAATCAATTGATAGAATTTACTTATGAAATAGGATGCTGTTCAAAATTTTATGATTACATAGTAAAAAGTAAAAAAGATTTTATAGCTGAAAGAGGGTTTGCTAATAAATTAGATGTGCAAAAGACTGCTAATCTGCTTAAATGTAGTAGTGCTTCAGAAATTTGTAAATTTAGATTAATAATTCGATATATTTATCAAAGTTATTCAAATATAAAGGATTATTTTATGGAAGACTTAGAGGCTATTACTAATTTGTTAAATGCTATTAAATCTATAGATAAAAATGATATAGATAGAATTCAAAATTTTCAATTAAATTGTTTAATAGAACAGCTACAAAATGTAATTGGTATTTTATGCCAATAGACTACTTGTAGTTATAATATAAAGATATAGGACTTGTATGTATTTATGTAAAATAAAAATAATGTGTTATAATTATGTAGTGATAAATATATTTTTAAGTTTAATGAAACAGTAGTTATACTTGAGCCTACAACAAATAATTCATTAATGGTCAAGCCTTCTAACAATTTTTTTGTTTGCCTTAAATGTGATTTTGCCTACGCCGAGAATGAAACAATACCAAATGATAATGAAGCAAATAAACTTGTGAAACAGAAAGCACATAAAATGATTACCAGTAAGCATCACGACGTTTAATTTCTTCACCACTACTGTGATTACATGAATTCTTTCAGATATTCTATGCATCACACATTTAATACTGATGTTGCAAAAATAAGTTTTGACTGTGATACATCAGATTATAAAACGATGATTTCAACAATGTATGCCATTTTATACGAAATTTCTGAGGAATTAAATATTGAACGAAAAGACATAAAGGCATGTTTATCATTAAAAATGATTAACAATAAAAAAAACTATTCAATTATCATCTATGATTCTGTTCCTGGTGGTGCAGGGCATGCCAGAGGATTAGTAACATCGGATGGTAAAATGTTAAAGAGAATTATAGAAGCAGCTTTAAGAAAAATGCAAAATTGTAATTGTGATCCGTCTTGTTATAATTGCTTGAGAAGCTATGAAAATCAAAAAATTCATGAAGAACTAGATAGAAAATTGGCAATAAATTTTCTCAGTTCGTTAATTGGAAAAATATTAATAATAAATGACACTGAATATACTAGTCAAGTAAAAGAAGCAGCTTAAAAAGCAAAAATATGACTGCTAAATAACAATTATATAAAACTTTGTGCTAAACTTATATTTAAATCACATACCAATTCATATAATCTAAAAAAATGTATTCATAAATATTATTATAGCAATTACATATACAAATAGAATTACGAGGTAAAATTATGCCAAATTATATAGGAGAACAAACAGAATTAGAATTAGAAAATCAATTGATTGAGCAATTACGAGTGCAATTTCATTCAACAGAAGAAGATGATGCATTTGTTAAAGTGCACAATGATGAAACACTTTATGCTAATTTGCGAAAGCAAATTAATAAGTTAAATGGAATTGTATTATCAGATACCGAATTCAGAAGATTACTAAATGAACTTGAAAAGTATAATACAGTATTTAAATGTTCAAGAAACCTTCGCCAGATGCAAACAATAACAATGGATAATGGCGAAAAGAAAAATATTAAAATTTATGAGAAACTAGATTGGTGTAGAAATATTGTCCAAGTGGCACATCAAATTAAACAATCAGCAGAGTTTGATGGTAGATTTGATGTTACAATTTTAATAAATGGTTTACCATTACTGCAGATAGAATTGAAGAAAAATGGTGAATCGTTGGATAAAGCATTTGGCCAAATAGAGAGGTATCGAAGAACAGTATACAAGGGGTTGTTTAAATATATACAATATTTTGTAATTTCAAATGGTGCTGTTACGAAATATTTTGCTAATTCAGATAAGCCATTCAAAAAAGAAAACTTATTCACTTGGTCAGATCCCAATAATGTATTTATAAATAAATTAAGTGATTTTGTGGATGACAGATTAACAAAATGTAATATTTGCAAAACAATTTCCAATTACATTGTAATAAATGAATCAGAAAAAGATTTAATGGTGCTAAGACCATATCAAATATGGGCGGTTGAAAATTTATTGGATAGAGCATTAAACACTACAAATAATGGGTTTGTGTGGCATACGACTGGAAGTGGTAAAACTTTAACTAGTTTTAAACTTGCACAGTGTTTAAGAGATACAGGTAAATTCAACAAAGTAGTATTTTTGGTGGATAGACGAGATCTTGATAGACAAACAGTTAGAAACTTTAATTCTTTTGAAAAAGGTGCTGTTGTAAACATTGCTGGAACATATAAACTATCAACTAGTTTTTTAGATTCTTCAATTAAGATGATTACTACAACAATTCAAAAAATGTCCAATCTTTGTGCAAACAAAAAGTTTGCTGAAGCTGTGGAATTAAATAAAGGCAAAGTAGTTTTTATTATAGATGAGTGCCATAGAAGTAATTTTGGCGAAATGCGTAAACATATATTAAAAGCATTTCCAAGCGCACAAATGTTTGGATTTACTGGAACACCCATATTTGCAGAAAATATGAATGCCAGTGGTCAAACCACAGAATCTATATTTGGAGGTAAACCTGTTCATTCATATAAAATAAAAGATGCTATTAATGCACATATGGTCTTGGGATTTAATGTTCAATATTTCAAGACAATAAATGTTATAGAAAATGCGGGAAAAGATGAATCAGTGGAAGCAATTGATTCCGAAGAGTTAATAAATAGCCCAATAAGAATAGCAAACATAACGGAACACATATTAAATACATTTTCTAATATTACAATACATAAAAAATATAACGCTATTTTTGCAATATCAAGCATACCGCTATTAGTAAAATATTATGAGGAATTTCAAAAACAAATAAAAGTATTGCCAGAGGAGCAAAAAATAAAAATAGCTGCGATTTTCACATATGCACCCAATGATATTGATACAGAAGAAATAGGATCAAAAGATAAAATAGCGCAACAGCAGCTTCAAATGATAATGAATGATTATGCCAAAATAGTTAAAAAGAATTATTCAATTTCAAATTGTGCTGAATATTTTGAAGATGTTAGAGAAGACTTTAGAGATGGAAAAATAGATTTAATTTTAGTTGTAAATATGATGTTAACTGGATTTGATTCTTGGAGAATTAATACGCTATTTCTTGACAAAACATTAAAGTATCATGGTTTAATTCAAGCTTTTTCTAGAACTAATAGACTCCATGATTCAACTAAACAGTTCGGTAATGTTATTTGCTATAGGACTACACCAACTGATGTTGATCGAGCAATTGCTTTATATTCACAAGAAGATCATAATGTTGTTTTAGTCAAATCTTTTGAAGAATATCTGGAAGACTTTAGGAAGGCATTACACAATTTAAGGGAATATACTTTAACACCAACTGATGTTGATTTACTTGAGGGAGATACGGCTAAAATAGAATTTGTAAATAGATTTAGAAAAGTAGCAAAGTATTTGATATGCATGCAAAATTTTTGCGAATTTTCATTTCCAGTTACTTTGAAAGAAGATATTACAGCTGATGAATATAATTCATTCAAGTCTAAGTATTTGGAAATTTATAATGAATTTAAAAAACATCCAGAAAAAGTTTCTGTGATAGCTGATGTTTCCTTTGATATTGAACTTGTTCAAACAGACAAAATAGATGTAGATTATATATTAAATTTATTAAGAAAAATTACATCAGAAGATGGAAAAAGAACTGTCAGTATTGAAACATTAGTAAAAATACTAAGGAAATCTGCTGATCCGGTGCTAGTTAGCAAAAGAGAGTTATTAGAATTATTTATAACAACTGTATTACCTACTTTATCTAAAGATGCATCGGTAGATAATGAGTTGTCAAAATTTATAGAAGAAAAACGAAAAGCTGATCTCGATGAAATGTCTAAAGAATTGGCTATACCTTATGATGAATTAAATAAAATTGTTATAAGATATGATTATTTTAGACAAATAGACAATTCAGATATAAAGCAATTAATTACAAAAGATGTAAAAGAAAAGTATAAGGAAAAACATCCAGAGTTATTGTTTATTGAAATAGTTAATCAATTAATGGCTGAAATTAAAGACAGAATTATAAACATTGCAACACAATATACGTTATATAATTAGGAGGACAAAAATGGCAATAGATAGAGATGAATTGCTTGTAAAACAACAAACTGAGGTCGATAATAAATTATGGGCTATGGCTAATGACCTTCGTGGAAATATGGAGGCAAATGAATTTAAAAGTTATATTTTAGGATTAATATTTTACAAATTTCTTTCTGAAAAAATTATTCAAATTGTTGATGAAGAATTAAAAGATGATGATTTAACTTTTATTACTGCTTGGCAAAAAGAGGAAAAAAATAAGAAACAAAATAATTATACAGATTTGCAAAAAAGTATAGTTGAACTTTCAACAAAAACAATTGGTTATTTTTTGGAACCTAAATATTTATTTGGTGAGTTTGTAAATCAAATTAATAGAAAAGAAGGATATAGTGAATTTACGGTTGAGGATTTAAAAGAAGGTATGAAAAGTTTAATTTCATCAACTGTTGGAATTTCCTCTCAGGATGATTTTGAAGATTTGTTTGATGATATGGATTTAGATTCTAACAAACTTGGAAAGGGAGAAGCTGAAAGAAGTAAATTAATTGGAAAAATTATTTTAAATATTGAAGATTTAAAATTGGATATTTCGCAAACTAACTTTGATATTTTAGGTCATGCATATGAATATTTGATTGGTAAATTTGCAGCAAGCGCAGGTAAAAAAGCAGGAGAGTTTTACACCCCAGCACAAGTATCAGAATTATTAGCGAGAATTGTTACTTTAAACAATAAGAATATAAAATCAGCATATGACCCAACTTGTGGATCTGGCTCTCTATTACTAAGAGTTAGAAATAATATTAGCAATCCTAAATCAATTAAATTGTATGGACAAGAAATGGTATCAACAACATACAACTTAGCAAGAATGAACATGCTTTTACACAGTGTTGACTATGAAAAATTTGATATTGCAAATGATGATACACTTGAAAGACCAGCTGAAAGGCATAAAGGATTAAAATTTGATGTCGTTGTTGCAAATCCTCCATATTCAGCAAAATGGGATCCTACAGGAAAAGATGAAGATCCTAGATTTAATGGCTATGATGGTAAATATGCTCCATCATCAAAAGCAGATTTTGCGTTTCTTGAACACATGATATATCATCTTAATGATAGTGGCACATTAGCAGTTGTTTTACCTCATGGAGTGTTATTTAGAGGTTCATCTGAGGCGACTATTAGAACTAAGATAATTAAAGATTATAATTATCTAGATGCAGTAATTGGACTTCCGTCAAATCTATTTTTTGGGACTGGAATACCAACTTGTATTTTGGTACTGAAAAAATGTAGAAATAATGATGATGTTGTTTTTATTGATGCATCAAAGTATTTTGAAAATGGTAAAAATCAAAATTATTTAAGAGAAGATGATATAAATAAGATTTTAGAAGCATATAAAAATAGAAAGGATATAGACAAATATTGCCATGTAGCAACACTAAAAGAAATAGAGAATAATGAATATAACTTAAACATCCCTAGATACGTTGATACATTTGAGGAAGAAGAACCAATTGACATTCATCAAGTTATGAATGAAATTAATCAGTTAGAACAAGAACGAGCCAAGTTAGATAAAGAAATTGAAAAATATTTAAAGGAATTAGGCTTATAAGGTGAAATTATGGATAATAAAAAAAATAAAATCCTTAATGTTCCAACTTTGAGATTTGAGGAATACACAGACGAATGGAATAAATTCGCCTTGTCAGACTTCGTAACTCGCATTACAAGAAGAAATAAAAACAACGAATCTTCGTTGCCGTTGACGATTTCAGCACAATATGGACTTGTCGATCAAATCACATTTTTCAATAAAACCGTAGCAAGCGTTGATTTGTCGGGATATTATCTTTTGTATAACGGTGATTTTGCGTACAACAAAAGTTATTCTAACGATTATGCTTGGGGTGCGGTTAAACGTTTGGACAAATACGAAAAAGGTTGTTTATCAAGTCTCTACTTTGTTTTTCGTCCGACCGATAAAGTTGATTCCGACTATCTTACACATTATTTTGAAACGAATAAATGGCATAAAGGCATTTCTGATATTGCAGGAGAAGGCGCAAGAAATCACGGCTTATTGAATATGTCGGTTGATGATTATTTTGCTACTAAACATTATTTGCCAACATTGCCAGAACAACGAAAAATTGCCGATTTTCTAAACCTAATTGTTAAGCGAATAGAGATACAAAACAAAATCATTAGCAAGTATGAATCCCTTATTAAAGGACTTTGCGAATATATTATTACAATTGCAAACGGACATCCAATTAGATTAGGAGAGATATCTACAATATACCAACCCCAAACTATTACGCAAGCAGAACTAAGTGAAAATGGTGCTTATCCTGTCTTTGGGGCTAACGGAATAATAGGTTATTATCATCAATTTAATCACGAAAAAGCGCAAATCATCATCACTTGTCGTGGTTCAACTTGTGGTACCGTGAATATGTCTGTTCCAAATTCTTGGATAACAGGAAATTCAATGGTTATAAATGTTGATGGATATGAAAGTATAGTAGATAAGCAGTATCTATTTTATTATCTGAAAACAATATCTTTTAAGAGTATGATTTCTGGCTCGGGACAACCTCAAATTGTCCGTAAGCCTCTTGTTGATTTACTGATCTCATTACCTGAGTTGAATACACAAGTTAAATATCGCTCAATCATTGCTACTATTGAAAAAAAACTGGTAAAAGAAAAAGATATGCTTTCTCGCCTAACTGACTTAAAAGCATATCTTCTATCAAATCTCTTTATATGAACAAGTTAGAGAGCAGATATCTTTTCTGCTCTTTTAATTTGTTTAAGATGATCCGCTCGATATTTATCTTTTTATCAATAGAAAAGAGAATTTTGATATAGTTTTGTTGTTCGCAAACAGAAGGAACAAAACAAGGAATACTGTTTATATCTTTTAGATATGCGCAATCCATAGTCCCACGTACAGTAATCCTCTTTATCTGCTTTCGAAAATAGGTTGTTTGCATATAGTAATAAAGATATTCCGTCAAAATAAGTTTGGAAGGAACTATGCCTAAAATGCCTTGCTTTGTCGCGACGGGGTACTTATTTATTGATATACTACCTATTGTTGCACCATTTGAATAAATAATTGAATTATCTGGAACCATCCACGCAGACGATTTTTTTAATCCCAATTCCGAAATATAATCGTTATTATGGATAATATATTTCGTGTTTAAGTCTTCAATTTTTATAAAAGGAATCGTTCCTCCTGCATAATAGTCTTTATTCTCGGTTGCTGGGGTGCCTCCTTCTCCTGCCTTTACATATAAGTCTTTGAAAGAGTAACGCAATCCTTTTCTGTCAAGCAAATAATCCAAAAGTCCTTTAATTAGCGATTTTTACTCACTATTGAAAGAACTTTGTCGCAAAATGCTTTCGAGTATAGCAGAATACAAACCCTTGGGTGAATTATGTTCGATAACAACAGGTAAATTAGATGCAAACGCAAATAATCAAAACGGTTTATATCCGTTCTTTACTTGTGGGAAAGATACGCTTTCAATAGATAATTATGCTTTTGACGGTGAAGCGATTTTAATTGCTGGCAATGGCGATATCGGACATACAAAATACTATTATGGTAAATTTAACGCCTATCAACGTACTTATGTTTTAATGGGTTTTAAGGCAGGCGCTCAATTTGTAAAAATGGGAATAGACACGTATTTGCCGCAAAAGATTTCAGAAGAAACACAAGGCGGTGCAATGCCATATATAAAACTTTCAACATTAACTTCGCTAAAAATCCCTTTTACAACCGAAGAAAAACAACTCTCAATTAGAAATCATTATGATACAATAGCCCAAAAGGTAGAAAACGAAACGAAAATGTTAGACCTTTTATTGCAGCAGAAATATTATTTTCTCAATGTCATGTTTATATAAACATAGCGTTGAGAAAGTATTTGCGTTGCTTTTGTAGATAATTTAAGAATAACGTTTCTAACTCTATTTTGTCTTGAATGCGCTGTATTTTATCGGCAAATTTCACTTGCTCTTCGTATATTGGCATACGTGTTTCATACGACAAGAAATCTTCCGGATATACAGCCATTCTCTCATAAACAGTGCCTTGCTCGTAACGTCTTATTCTGCCTATAAAATTTGCGTTTGTTAAAAACAGTTCTATATAAGCGGGATACACCGTATCGGCTATTTCAAACGTTACATATATCGGCGAAAATATTAAATCGCCATAAGTATTGAGACATATCACGCCAAATTTCAAATTTGCCGGATTATAACAAATATCGTTAAAGTGCGTTACTTTATATTGCTTATCTTCGTTTTTGACGAGAAAATCCCTGTCGTATCGCTCTGTTTTTGGTGAAACTCCTTCCTTTGATAAAGTTCCGTGAGTAAATGTGCCGTTTTTACTGCAATATTCCTTACGCTCGGTCAAAATATCTTTAAGTGTTACATAACCCAGCGACGTGTCATTGTGAACCGATTTGAAATATCTGTTACAAAGTTCTTTCTTTAAGACCTTCAAATCACTAATGATTTTGTTTTGGACTTCTATGCGTTCGTCAATTTTATCAATGAACCTCGATATTTTTTGTTGTTCATCAATGGTTGGGTATGCAATAGAAATCTTTTTCAATTCATCTGCTTGCAAATGAACGATTGATTTCCCTTGTGCAATTCGTGCAATATCATATTTTCTCACCGAATTTATTTGATTACTCAAAAAAGCACCGTCTAAATCACTACGAATAACAGTTAAATCGCCACCAAGTAAAATGTCGTCATAAGGAATACAGACTGATGTCGCAATATCTTCGGCTGTTTCGCCAGAACATGGAATGATTACGTCGTTCTTTTTGCTATGAAATAATATTGTTGGGTCTAAATTCGTTTTGCTCTTTATTTTTTTTGCGATTGCGGTTTTATATGTCGTATAAAGTTCTCCATATAGAATGCACGGAATTCCGTCACTTGACAAATTTTCCTTTGAAATGCCATATCCTTTACGAAAAGTGCAGACCTTGCCCATAGACGAAACTTGCCATTCGCCACTGTAATTAGGGAATCTCAAAGTTGGAACATTAAACAATTTTAATCCTTAATGTGGTAAAATGCTTCTTTTAGGAGGTAAATATAATGAAAAAAACAATTAATGCTATAGTAGATGAATGGAGATGTGAAAAAGTAAGGTACGTAAAAGAATCAACGATGTCTGCGTATAATTTGATTATTGATAAACATATCTTAAAAGATTTTGGAGAAATCAAAGTAGATGAAATTAAAAATTCCAACATACAAACATTTATTAATAAAAAAATTGATAGCGGACTATCGGAAAAAACTTGTCGTGATATTTTAGTGGTATTAAAAATGCTTATTAATTATTCAGTGAAGAAAGAATATCGTTCTACAATGTTTATTGAAATTATTTTTCCAACAAAAAGAAAAAATAATCAAATAGAGGTATATTCTAAAGAAGAAGAAAATAAAATTATAAATCATATTATTTCCAACTTTACATTCAAAAATTTAGGAATTTTGATATGTCTATATTCAGGAATAAGGATTGGTGAAATCTGTGCATTAAAATGGAAAGATATTGATATTGAAAAAAATATAATTTCTATTTCAAAAACACTACAAAGGATCTATACAAGGAACAACAAGACAAAAATAATGATTGATTCGGCAAAGACAATAAATTCCAACAGAGAAATTCCTTTAGCGGAAGTGTTATATAAAATAATTAAACCAATATATGAGATTGTAAATAAAGATTATTATGTTATAACTAATTCTGCAAAGTATACTGAACCTAAAACGTATAGAAACTATTATTGTGAATTACTACATCTCTTAGGTGTACGTAAACTGAAATTTCATTGTTTAAGACATACATTTGCAACAAGATGCATAGAAGCAAATGTTGATTATAAAACGTTAAGCGTTATTTTAGGACATTCAAATATATCAACAACATTAAATTTATATGTTCATCCAGATTATGAACAAAAGAAAAAATGTATCGACAAAATGAGTAGATTATTACAATAATATTAAGTGAAAAAATTTGAATATAAATTATTTAAAATAAATTAGATGTCAGTAATTTAAAAAAAAGCAAATAAAAAAATGCAATTAGTGTCAATAACTTTGCACTTTTACAAAAAAAATCTTATTTATAAGCGAAATTATTT
>OLXY01000608.1_pt1 | contig 16834 bp, 17 predicted proteins | sample 1644221 | NCBI WGS metagenome assembly OLXY01 (sample SAMEA103958121, study PRJEB25191) | human gut metagenome | reverse complement strand
CCGGTCATTCTCCTCGCGCACGGTCAGGATCTCGTTGTTACTGCCATTGATGGATAGACCCAGCCAGGGCTCGATGGCGCTGAACACCGGCACATCCACCTGCACTGTTTGCTCCAGCGTAACAAATGGCGCCTGGGTCGGCTGCGGCGCAGAGGTGGCCTCGGGGGTCGTTTCCGGCATGGCAAAAAGGTTCACCTCTTCATCCTGCATGGCGGCGGTGGGCTTTTGGCGGCACTGCACCGTCAGATCAAAGCGCATCTGCGTCATTACCTTGGCGCTCGTCCCGCCCTGCGGCGTATGCAGGCTGATGCCCGCCACCCCAGCAATGCGCGTATCTGCCGCGTCGCCGCTGTACCCCAGTGCCGTCACGGCCTCGGATACGCCGTCCAGCAGATAATCCGTCAGCTGCTGATTATAGACGATCCCATCCTTGGCTGTTTTGGCAATAGCGGCGGATTTGACCACGCTTTCGGGATTTTCCACATCGTAGGGATCATCGTGCATGGTGATGTAATCACCCTCGCCCTTGCCCCACACATTGCGCACCAGCTCCACCTGGCCGCCATTGCTGGCCGTGTAATAGCAAATTGCCAGCGCACCGTTATTATAGCAGGCCACGCCCACCGTCTCCTGCACGGCGCGGATAGCGCGCTCGTTGCTGGCGTTATAGCCGCGGAATACCTGATCGTTGGTATTATCCACCAGATCATACGCGCCGCTGGCTCCCCGCATCTTATACAGCGCATAGGTGCGCGCGGCGACCGCCTGCGCCTTGAGCGCTTCCAGCGGAAAGCTGTCGCTCATCTCATAGGGCACCACGCCCAGCAGGTATTCCTCGATGGGGATATGCAGCACAGCGGTCAGCATTTTTCCATCCGTCTTCACATGCAAATCGCCGCGATACAGCGCGTAATCGCCATTCAGGCGCAGGCCGTTTTCCAAGCCCTCCGCTGCCTGATGGCGGGTAAGAACAAGCTCCTTGCCGCTGTCCAGCGCCATGCCCTCGTAATAGACCATGATGCGCCCTGTCGCGCAGGACAGCACCAGCCTGGAGCCGCGCTGAAAGCTCATGCCGTCCAGCGTATAGCTGCCGTCCAGGGCGATTTCCAGCCGGTCGGTCAGGTTCAGGCGCGTCAGCAGCACGCGCACGGTATTCTTTTCAGTCCGCGCGCCCACAGGCAGCGCAAGGCCGATCGTCAGCAGCATTACCAGCGCGGAAAGCCCCGCGATCCATCTTTTGAAGGCTCTGCGTTTGGTCATGATAAAACCCCTTTAATGCGTCAAAGCGCGTGCAGCAGGTTAAAATCGCGCACAATGGCGGTATCCACCCAATACATGGCATACTGCCGTCGCTGACCCACAACCAGCCCCGCGTCGTTTCGCACCAGCGTATCCACCGCGCTTTGCGGCACAATTTCCCGCACATGCGGACGAATCTTTTCTTCCATCGATTCGCTGTAGGAATCCAGCGCCAGTGCCTGCACCTCGCCGTCCGCCTCGCGCGCATCCAGCAGCGATACGATATGCCCCACGCGCAGATTGCACAGCGCTACGCCGCGGTGCTCCAGCAGATGCACCAGCAGCGTTTCCAGATCATTGCGCAACCCATCGCTCTGATAACTGAAGCCATACTGCGCGGCCAGACCCTTTTGCATCATGGCGGACAGGAGCGCAGGACGGTCCGTACCGTCGTCGCCGCGGCCGCCGTTCTGCATGGAAAAGTCCGCCAGCTCCTCGGGCGAAAAAGCCTTGCCTGTCAGCCACTGGCCGCAATGGCAGATAGAAAACACACCGCAGCCGGCGCTGGATAACGTTGCCTTCTGCGGTGTTCTGTAATCGTAGGGGTGCGTCCACAGGCGGCTGCGCTGGTTAAGGATGGTAACAGCCTTCCCGTTATAGATCATTTCAATGCGTTTTCCGCTTTCCATATAACCTCCGCTCAGCGGCGCCGCCAGCCCATGGCCAGGCAGACCATCGGCTGTGCCAGTCGCCAGGATACATCCTCCATGCCCGCGTCCTCCATACTTTTAAGCAGCTGCGCGGGCGACACGTGGTCGTCGCCGTCGCACAGGCCCAGGAGCTCCCCTACCTTGCACAGGGGCTCGGGCGCGCCCTGCACGGCAATCAGCAATTGCCCGCCGGGCTTGAGCACCCGCGCGGCCTCGCGCAGGAAAGTGCCGTCAAAGGCGGGCGCGTTCTTTTTCATCTGATAAAACACAGCGTCGAACGCCTGATCGCGCCAGGGAATATCCTCCTTGCGGGCGCAGAAGATCTCCGCGTCCGGCAGCTCCAACCGCAGCGCGCGCGCATGTTCGGGATCATCCGCGATGCCGCAGGCGCGCAGACTATATTTTTGCGAAAGGAAGCGCAGCAGCCGGGTATCCTGGCAGCTCAAATCCAGAATATTGTTATAATCATCCACGATTGCCCACTGCGCCAGCGCCTTTTGCGCTCCGCGCAGGTGCGTCCGATCCTGCAAACCCAGCGCGTGCAGCCAGGAGCGTTCCTGAACCCGTTCGAGCATTGCGTGCTTCCTCCAAACAAAAATAACCATTTTGCCGTTCGACAAAATGATTATAACACAAGTTCGCAACAAATGCACTATGTTTTGTAATATTTTTTTAATAAAGATTCTGCAAATCTTTCAATTTTGTTGCAGCCCAGCGGGCATGCTCCGCCACAGCGGGCGAAGGGCTGTTTTCCAGCGCCGTAATCTGCGGCAAAAAAGCCGTATCACCGCTGTTTGCGGCTGCCAGCAAGGCCTGCGCGATCACGCGGTTGCGGATGGCATAGTTGTGCCCGTACAACGTCGCAAAGCGCTCCATCGTATCCGGCGCACATGCCAGCAGCTCGGCCAGCGTAAACTCGTCGGTATCCTGGCGTTCGCGCTCCGGTAATGCGTTATAGGGGCAAACGCGTTGGCAGATATCGCAGCCAATCACCCCCATGGCCTCGCCCGGCACGCCGTAATGTGCGCGAAACTCCTGCGGCACGCTCTTGCCAGACAGCATATAGTTGCGCAGGCAGCACTCACGCACAAAGCCTTCGGCTGTAATCGCGCCCGTAGGGCAAGCGTTTCTACACTGATTGCAGGATGCGCACTTTAAATTCCAGTCTTTAATTTCATTATTCTGGTTTATTATTTTTGTTTTCTCTATCAAATCATCTGAAACGCCGATCAATTCCAGGCAAAATCTCGAGCCAATGCCCTTCAAATAGTTCAGCGTATTGATGCCGCGTCCAAACTGCGGCAGGCGATTGCAGATAGGCTTCAACCGCAGATTACTCAACGGCCATACCTGCATATCCTGCGATAAAAGCTGCACCAGCGCATGTGCCTGATGATAGGCCGCGTTGCTGGCCGGATAAAAACGATCCACCAGCCTGCCGCCAGGGCGATAGGCGCGCACCAGCAGAATCAGCGTGCGGCACCCTTCCGGCGCGCCATCCTGCGGCAGGGGCGCAAAGCAATAAGCCGCGGTAAAACCATATACCGCGGCTTGATTGCAAACGCTTTTTTCGTTCCAGCGCATGGGGTGATTATTTGGTGCCAAACAGGCGGTCGCCCGCATCGCCCAGACCGGGAACGATGTAGCCATGCTCGTTGAGCTTTTCATCCATCGCGGCCACATAGATATTGACGTCAGGATGATCCTTCTGAATGCGCGCAACGCCCTCGGGCGCGGCGATCAGGTTAACCAGGCGGATGTTATGGCAGCCGCGCTGCTTGATGAAGCGAATCGCGGCGGACGCGCTGCCGCCCGTGGCCAGCATGGGATCCACCACAAACAGCTCACGCTGCTCGGCGTCGGCAGGCAGCTTGCAGTAGTATTCCACCGGCTCCAGGGTCTGCGGATCACGATACAGGCCAATATGGCCAATCTTGGCGTTGGGGATCAGGTTGGTAATGCCATCAACCATGCCCAGACCCGCGCGCAGGATGGGAATGATGCCGATGGGCTTGCCGGCGAGCATCTGTACAGTCGTTTTGCAAATGGGCGTTTCGATTTCAACCGGTTCGGTGGGCAGATCGCGGGCAACCTCGTACACCATCAGCATGGCGATTTCATCCAGCAGCTCACGGAACGCCTTGGTGCCGGTGTTCTTATCGCGCATAATGCTCAGCTTGTGCTGGATCAGGGGATGGTCGAATACATGTACCTTGCTCATAATTCTCCTCCGCACTCCGTAATCTTGGTTAACCTTATATATTATAAAGAAAAAGCGCGAATACGGCAAGCCCTATTTTGGATTATTTTTTGCCATTGCGAGCATGAGAAGGATAATTTGCCGCGATCAGGATCCAGGCTGCCAGCGCCAGCAACGGCTCGAGGCACAAAAGCAGGCGGATGATCTGCAATTTGGTCTGATAGGCCGCCCTGATGGGCGCCTGCAGCTCCTCCGTGCTGCCGCGGAAAATAACGGTGTCCCCCGCAGAATATACCGTCCATCCTAACAGTCCCGCGGTATTGATTTCGCCCAGCGCGCGCTTATAATCTGATTTCGGGTCATATACCGTTGCCCGGAAAACGTCCTGTATGGGCACCTCATTTCCGTTCTCATCATAGTAGTATGCCGCTATCTGCGCGCCGGCATTTTCATCGCTTTGCTCATTTTTTCCGTTTGCAGCCTGCTCCTCGCACCACTGCTGAAACGCTGCAAAATCCGTAAAGTTTGCCCAGGCGTCGGGATTGTCCATCCAGCTGCTATTGACCGTCACCGCATCTATCAGCAGCGTCAGGCACATAGCTGCCGTCAGTATACCCGCAACCCAGGCATGCGCATGCCTGCGCGCGGCAGAATACAGCCCCTCTGCCGCCAAACGACGATTGAGTAAATACAACCCCAGACACGCCGCCGTGCCCAGCAGCGCCCCGCAAAGCGCCGCCCCCCTGAGCCATTCCTCCGGCTGCACCCATACGTCCACATACCCCGCCGATATGCCCGGCAGGCATGCCGCCAGCGGCAGGATCAGCGCGATCATGGCCAGCAGCGCCATGCCGATGCACTTGACGCTGGCAATCACGCGGACGCGGTACTCGCGCAGCGCGCCCGCATCGTATTTCTCCTCCGCATCCGCGCGCAGGGCGGCGGCGGCAAACGCGCCCAGCAGCGCCGCGCCTGCCAGGCACAAAAGCAAACCTACCACCAGCCCAGGCAGCGCGCGCATCACCGCGAAATTGCAGATCATCGCCGTCAGCAGCCCCGCAAAGCCGCAGCCAAGCCCAATCAGCATGCCGATGGATTTACGCTCCATTTTTCGTTCCTCCTATGCTGAAGTACGGGTTTATTCTACCATGCTGCGAGGTAAAAAGCTACCGATTGCACCGGGAATGGCTCTCGAAATGCGAGAATCATTGCTTTTGCGCGCAAATCATGCTATAATGAGTTATACGCACGTACGGAGGCTGACAACTTGCAATATCATGCCGTTATCAATGGATACCCGGTATCCGCGCACTATGACGATCAAAATGTAGAAGAAATCTTCATTCCCCTGCTGCGCCGTTTGCAGCAGCTGCATGAAAGCCGCGCGCGCCGCATCATCGCCTTCATCGCCGCGCCGCCCGCTACGGGCAAAAGCACGCTGGTGGATTTTCTATCCCACCTGGCTGCGCAGCTGCCCGGCATGCCTGCCGTGCAGGCGCTGGGCATGGATGGCTTTCACTATCATCAGGATTACATTCTTTCCCACACCGTTGTGCGCAATGGCAAGGAGATTGAAATGCGCCGCGTCAAGGGCGCGCCGGATACCTTTGACGTGCAGCGCCTGCGAGATACCCTGCTGGCGCTGCGCGCGGGCAATCTGCGCTGGCCTGCCTACGACCGCATGCTGCACGATGTGGTGGAGGAGGCCATCCCCGTGACCGCGCCCATCCTGCTGGTCGAGGGCAATTATCTGCTGCTGGATCAGCCCATATGGCGCGATCTGCCGCGCGACTATGCTGTGTTCATCACGGCGGACGAAATTCTGCTTCGCCAGCGCCTGATTGAGCGCAAGATGCGCGGCGACAAAACACATGAGCAGGCTGCGCTATTCTATCAGGAAAGCGACGGTCCCAACGTGCGGCTGTGCCTGAGCAGCCACCTGCCCTGTGATTTGGAATTGCAGCTATTGCCCAACGGGACGTTCATGCAAAGGAGCTGAGCCTATGAAGCACGCAAGACGATTTGCCGCGCTGATTGCGGCGCTGCTGCTGCTGTTTGCCTGTGCGCTGGCCGACACGGCGCGGGTATACCCTGACGCGGACGGTAGCTTTCTGCTGCTGCGTCAGGATGATCAAACGCTGCTGATCGGCAGCGGCGGCGAGGCGGCCGTTCGCCGTCTGGCAGAGGCAAGCGGCCTGCCGGGCGTTGACCGCGTGCTGGTGCTGTGCGACCATCCCACCCACATTGAATCTGCCCAGCGCATGGCCGCGCTGTTAGATATCGGCACAGAGACGCGCGATGCGCCGCTGCGCGTGGAAACGGAATCCGGGCTGTATATCATCGGCGCGGACAAGATTGAAGCAAACGCAATCTGCTACGGCTGCGATGGGAAAACTCTCTCCCAAACGCCCGCTGCAACGCAGCAATATGTGCTGAACCGCAACACCAAAAAGTTTCACAAGCCCACCTGCGGCAGCGTGAAGCAAATGAAGGAAAAGAACCGGCAGGTTTACGAAGGCACGCGCGAGGAAATCATTCAGCGCGGATACGCGCCTTGCAAGCGCTGCAAGCCGTAAAAAGCTAAAAAGATAGCCCTGGATTTTTCTTTAAAAATCCAGGACTTTTTTAAATGTGCTGATAGAACAGCCCATCGCGCGTGCAGTACCACAGGAACGTGCCATGCGCCAGATAGGGCAAGCGCGCCTCCAGGTTCCACTCGGGATACAAGCGTTTGATCGTCAACGTATCGCCGTTGAGCAGGGCGACAAAGGCAATCGCGTGCTCACGCTGCATGGGATGCGCGGCGGTAATATACCATTCGCCGTCGTTCTTTTCGATCGTCAGCGTATGCTCCGCATCCGGCTTTTGCGCCTTCAAAGGCTTCAGCCGCTGTCCGCAGCAGCAGATATCTGTCTCGTCTGTGGCCAGGATCAGGTTGCCGCAGGCCGGGCAAACGAAAAAGCGCGTTTTGCGCAGATTACCGTTGCTGCGATCGTTTTCCGCAAGCGCGCCACTGAGCAGCGCGGTGGTATCCACCCCCAGGGCGGTGCTGAGCGCGGGCAGCAGCTCAATATCCGGCGCGCCGCAGCCTGTTTCCCGCACTTAAAGATATTGGTTATGTATGAGTGCCTACGCCTACTTGCATAAGCACTCATATCTTTGTTTTTACTCAATTTTGCCGATCAAGCGGTAGTAGATATCAATATTCTGCTCACGCATACCGTCCACGGTGGTTGCTTCATGAATGACGATTTTCTCAATCAGCGTATTCAGAAGCTCCGCTGTCAGTTCGGTGGGATTGTCATACTGCTTGATAAGAGAAATCCATGTTTCCGCATCGACAGTTGTTTGCTTTTCGGATTCAAGCTCGGCAGACAGCTTTTCGATCTTCTCGGTAAGCTCCTGCTGCTCGGTCTGATATTTTTGAGACATCATATTGAAGTTGTACTCCGTGATACGACCATCCGACCAGTCCTCATACAGCTTCGTAAACTTGCGGTCAACCTCTGTTCTGCGCTTTTCGGCTCTTGTAAGCTCTGCACTCTGTCTTTTGGCATTGGCGGCAAGCTCCTGTTCGCTTCCTTTCAGCAGCCGATGCAGAAGCTCTGTTTCGTCCACCTGCGCCTGTCTCCACAAATCCTGTATTCTTGTCAGAACGTAGTGGTAGAGAAAGTCATAGCGGATATAGTGGGCAGAACACTGTCTTAACCCCTGTCCGTATTGGCTGCAAGTGTAGTGGCTGTAAGGCTTGCTGTTCTGTCTGTTCGTACCGAAGCGCATCGACCATCCGCAGTCCACACACTTCACCAGACCGGAGAAGATCTGCGTGGTAGCGTCCTTTTGCTGTCTGCGGCGGCTGGCGATCTGTTCCTGCACCTGTTCAAAGACTTTCTTGGAGATAATGGCTTCGTGGGTATTCTCCACTCTGAACCATTCCTCCTGTGGCTTGCGTACCTTTTTCTTGTTCTTGTAGGAAATGTTGGTCTGCTTGTTGTGTACGCTGTTGCCGATATAGGTTTCGTCTTTTAAGATGCTCTTGACCTGTGCCAGCGTCCATGCGTAGGACTTTTCCTCCGGCTGTCCCTCGTAGATATGAGCAAATGTCCCATATCGCTGATAGTTCAGCCATCCGGCAGTAGGAACGTGTTCTTCCACCAATACTCTTGCGATCTTGGCAGCACCCGCCCCATGATAGGCAAGGTCAAAGATTTTCTCGATGATCCAGCGGGTCTCCACATCAATCACAATGGCGTTCTTGATCTCGGGATGTCGGATATACCCTAATGGCGCATAAGCAAAGGTGCGTTCTCCTGCAGCAAACTTGGCATGAAGTGCGGTCTTGACCTTGCGGCTGGTGTCCTTGGCAAACCATTCGTTGAACAGATTCTTGAAAGGAACGAAATCGGACAAGCCTTTCTTGGTATCCTCGTTCTCGGATACGGCGATATATCGCACTTGCTTCTCCGGGAACTCGTATTCCAGATAGTAGCCGACCATGATGTGGTCACGTCCGAAGCGGCTGAGGTCTTTGGTCACGATGCAGTTTACTCGTCCTGCATCCACATCTGCCATCATTCGCTTGAAATTCGGTCTTTCAAAGGTAGTGCCACTCCATCCGTCGTCGATGTACTCGCCAACCACATGAAGCTCGTTGTCCTTTGCGTACTGCTGTAAAATGGTGCGCTGGGTCTCGATGGAAACGCTGTCGCCATAATTCTCGTCATCACGGCTCAGTCTCATATATAGTGCTGTATTGTACGGTTGTTTCATTAAAAATCCTCCTGTTCGTGAAACAACCCACGCTTACAATACTTTCCTATAATACATTATACCATAAGCGTGGGCTGTGATTCAATGCGATTCTGTTAACAATTCATCGAAATATTTGCGGACACGGTATTTCCTGCGGCGAAACGGACGAGATTTTCAATTACCTTATCCAAGGTCTGTCCGTTGGGAGAAAAGAACTCCGTTACCTTGGTTCGGGTATTACCGCAATAAAAATACTTCGTTCCGTCAGGCTCGGTAACATAGAACGAAGTATTTTCAAGAGTAGGCTCCGGCTCATATTCTCCACGCAGTCTGCGCCATTCGTCCTCCTGCTCCTTGGGAGGATAGAACATCGGCTCATAGCAGTCGCAGATGTCGATAAAGGCACAGGCTTCAATGATCTCCCACAAGGAGAGGTCATCACGCATCATCATTTTGTTAAGTTGGGTTACGGTATAGGTCTTGTTTTTCTTCATAGGCAAAATATCCTTTCTTATCGGTGAATATCGTGTTTCTGTGCGCTGCGGTTGGTGTACTGTCTGATAACATCCGGCGGGATGCGGTCAAGAATACCCTTGATACGCTCATAATCGCTGTGCAGACGCATTTCCTGCAGCTTCTTGACGGTACTTTCTTTCTCGCTTTCTTCCAGAGCTTCCGTCAGTTCGGCATTTTTCTTTTCCAACGCTTTCTGTTTGCCGTCCGCCGTCTTGAAGAACTTCTCATATTTCTTCATCTGCGTTTCCATGGCGGCAACATCGGGGATATACCTTTCAAGAAACGCCGCAATCTGTGCGGAGCGTTCCTTGTAGTTCGTAAATTTCATATCGGAGAGCAGTTCAGCGAGCTTGTCATGCTGCTTGTTCAGACGTGCCATCTGCTTGAATACCCTTGTGGGGATATGGTCACGCCCGGTCTCGCTGGCACTTTCCCCACGTTCCAGATCGGGATATTTCTTGACCATGTGTTCCCAATACTTATCCTGCCATTGTGTGAGCTTCTTTTTGTTCCCCAAAATCTCTTTGGCAGATAAACGCTTATCCTCTGTCAGAGGGACAAAACAAAGGTGCATATGGGGATTTTTCTCGTCCAGATGCACCACAGCGGATATGATGGTTTCGGGGGCTCGATTCTGCTTGATGAACTCCAAGGCTTCACTAAAGAACTCTTTGATCTCGGCTCTTTTCTTGCCCTTGAAAAACTCCGGTGTAGCGGTAATCAGAGCTTCCACCACACGAACACTATCAGAGCGTGTGCGGCATCCAGCTTCTGCGATCTGCTTTTCGGATTCTGCACGATACTTCCTTTCGGGCTTGATAAGGTGGAAGTTAAGGTGTGTACGGGTATGGTCAATGTCGGGATTGCTTGCATATTTCTCTTTGGTTCGCTCGTTATGCGCTTCAACGCCGCTGATCTCCGGTCCCTTGTACTTGGCAAATCGTAAAACTGCATACTGCGGTGCTGCCATCAGCGATCACCTCTCTTTCTCCATACGATTTCAAAACCCAGCACATCGGCAAGCTGTACCGCTTCGGTATAGCGGAGCGATTCACGCTGGAGCTTGTTGGATAGATTGGAAACACTGTCGCTCCATCCGTATTCATCCGATAACATGTCAACGACCTCCTGCATGGTCATACCCTGATGTACAATGTACGACTTGATTTCATTTCTCAGATTCGATTTCATATAAAAATTCCTCCATAATTTCGTGATATTAGTTTTCTGTGCGGTGAATTGCTGTCACCGACAAGTGTTGATTTTGAAGATGGCGTTTTTCTCTCAGATTTCGCTGTGCGTAATCCTGTTCATAACAGCACCCTATCGGGTTTACTGTTTTGTGAGAGTACAGACCGAATAGGAAGAAGCACCACAGTTCCGTGAATGTGCTTTACTGTTCCATAAATCACCAAATGATGATTTTGATACTTCCTGCGGTGTAAATCTTCACGAATTGCACAAGGCATGATTTTTCGATACAGAAAAAACACCTTGAAAACGGTACATGTTACGCTTACCGCAAGTTCCCAACGTGGAAACCTGTGGTGAATACCGTTGATTTCACGGCTGAACTTGAAAACATCCATCCTATCCATCCTTCTATCCGAAAAACAGCCTTTTCGGGATGGATGGGATAGATGGATGGATAAATTTGAGTTCAGTTACAAAATCCCCGGCGAGATCAATGCTTCAATGCCCCAAAAGCCGTTGACCTGTTTGCCGAGGGAATTTTTGATGTGGTTGTCATGTTCCAGACCAAATTCGTCTGCGTGTTTCGTCAAGGTCATGCTGACCGTTCGTGCCGCCAGCGGCTTGTAGGTGTTATCACTGCACCAAATGCAGTAGATGGCGTACAGATCAGCAGAGGTAATGGTGCTGTCCGCTTTCAGACGGACGTATCCCTCCGAGCGCAGGAACAGCAGCACATTGTCCGCATCCCGCCTTGCCTGTTCTCGGTTGTCCTTGGTGCGGCTGCTTTCGGAAAAGAGATAGTTGTTTGCGATCAGCCTACGCAAGCCCTCCAGACACCACAGAAAAATCCCCTCGGCCTCCGAAACGAGCTTGTCTGCAAGAAAAGGATCGTCCTCACGGTCAAGCGGTTTCTTTTTGACAGAAAGAATAAGTTGTCTGCGGTAAAAACCGTCTGAATGGTCATATAGAGATTCCAGATTGCCGTTGGAGAAGGCAAGAAAACGGACGTACATTTCCCCTTGGTAGCTCTGTTCGCCCTTGCGCTCCAAGTCCATCGGCATTTCCGCTGTGATAAGGGATTTCAGATAATGAGTGGATTTGAGTGCTTCCATTTTCATATCATCGTCCACCATCACAAGCTCATGTTCCAGATCGGCTCTTGCAAAGGGACTACGCTCCACCTTGGCGATACTGCCGTTTTTGAGATTGGCACCAAGCATAGCCTGCATGACAACACCGATGCGGCTTTTTCCCTCGCCGCCGTTGCCTTTCAGAAGCATCATGGTCTGTCCTCTTGTGGTGGGTATAAGGCAGTAGCCGAGATATTCCTGCAAGGTCAGAATGTCCTCGTCCTCCAACAGTTCCGATAAAAAATGCAGCCAAGTCACAGGCTGCGGAACATCGGGATTGTATTTGACAGGCAGACGGTTACGGCAAAACTCCTTGTGTTCAGTGAACTCACCCTTGACGAACAGAGTACCGTTGGCAACGTGCAGCCTGTCCTCGTGAACGGGTAAGTTGTCCTTGTACGCTTCCATACGGAGCATTTCAAGCAGATTGGAGCATTTTTTAGCCAACCCCACTTTCAAAAAGGGACGCAGCATTTCATAAATCTGCTTCTTGATGCCGTTTTCATCGTGGATGCGCCCCTCCTTGGAAAAGAATTTGCCGCCCACGCAGACAATAGGGTGACGGCAGATGAAATCACAGCAAAAGCCGACTTCATCCAAAAACTGTCCGTTGTACCACCCCGGTTGTTCTTCCATGCAATCATCTTTCTTCTTGCTCATAAGACCTCTCCTTTCTGTGCTTTTTTAGATACGCTTGCAGCTTTTGCAGCTTGCCGTCTGTCAGCATCATGTCGATCACATCATTGCGCTCATAGGAAACGCCGCCGATGAGCGTGTCCACCAGATATTCCACATAGTCAAGCCGGTCACAGGCTTCAATAAAATGCGGATGCCATTCTTCTTCCGGTGTCCTCGGTGCATACAGCCGCTTCCATTCTTGAAGTAATTTCATATACTCCAAGAGCGCAGAAAAGCACAGCTTCTCATTTTCTCTGAGTCGCTGTGCTTCGCTTTTCATATTCTGTTTTTCCTGCATTGCCTTGGTGGGCGGCTTGTCCTGCGTAATGCCGAAGTCGTATGCCAGCTTTTGTGCTGCTTCATACAATTTCAGACCAAAGAGCTTTGCTGTGAAGTCGATCACGTCCCCATGTTCGCCGCAAGCGAAACAATGGTAATGGTCATCGTCCACAAACAGGCTCGAATTGCGGTCATTGTGGAACGGGCAGAGTGCTTTCCCGTGACGGTTGACTTCCACGCCGTACCTCGCCGCTGCTTCTCTTGTGTTGATGCTTGTCTTTACTGTTCCGAATACATTCATCGCATTCCTCCATAATTCTTATTGATAGGGACGATTTTTCATCCCCTCGTGTATATTATGAGGAAAATCGAAAAAAACAGGCTAATGGCATGACAAGCTCATTTCAAAAAACATGACAAGGCGTTTCAGCACAAAACAGCGTAAAATCTTGGATGAATACGGCGAAAAAATCAGCAGTTGTTCTATATTTTGTCACAAATGTATGGTATAATAGGAGAAAAGAAAAAACATGACAGATTGGAGGCGGGCACATGAGCATCCTTAATCAAAATCTGCTGACGCTTGATTTTTGGCAGGACAAGGTAACATACGGCAAGCAGACCGTTCCCATCGGCACGATTGGCTGTGCCGCACTCAACATCACCGATGAACAGATCGCAAAACTAACAACGCTCTGCCAGCCGTTGACCGAAATCATTCTCATGCTCGGTACGGGCAACGTGGATGTGTCCGTGTTCCCTGTGGCAGAAAAAGCTCTGCTGAAAATCATCCGTTTCTTGCAGAAAACGGAGCCGTTCTCTTTTCTGGATTTGGCAACAGACGAAACAGAAATTCACCGGCTTTTCGATGAAGCACACATAGAAAATATCATTGCGTACATTAAGGCGGCACAGGAAATCGGTGCGGTTGCTGCCTTTGACGAGAAATACAGCCGTGGTGTCGGTGTTTTGAAGCTGATACAAGTCATAGCACAGCTCGGCGGCACATTGCAGATTTACAAGCAATTTATGACCGCTTTCGCTCATGCGCTCCACGACAGCCAGCGCACACCGGACGGATATGCCGCCGCTTTTGCAGAGCATTTTCCCAAGGATGAAACATTATCTCCCGACAATTCCACGTGGATGCAGTTGACCAATACCACGATGCAATATGTGTCCGCTGTCATGCCTGAGAAAGGTATAACACAGCTTGAAAGCGTATGCACTACGTTTCCTTTGTGGGAATGTTCCGTTCCGATTTGTTTGAGGGATTGTGTGTCGGTCATGCGCCGAGATTATGCCCCATCTGCGGCAAATGGTTTCTGACCACCGATGCAAGGCAGACAAAATACTGCGGAGGACTTGCACCGGGGGACAAGCGTGGGCGCACCTGTCGCCAGATCGGCAATCTGAAAGGCAGAGAGCAAAGAGAGCTTGCGGACGATCATCCCATCAAGGCGATTTACACACGACGCATGAACACGATCACGCAGTATCTCCACCGTGGCACTCTGGATGAACAGACCGCCGCCGTGATGAAGCGGTTGGCAAAAGACAAATTAGAATGTGCGATCTTCGACCACGAGTATGCCAAGGGCAGCTATGAAGCGGAGATGTCGCAGGATGTTTTGCTAAAAGAAGCGCAGGCGATTATTTGAAGCATACTGTGTTAGATATTGTGTGAGATAGGAAGGTGCACGAATGGAAAAATATCAAGGCGTAGCTATGACGGATGGAATAAACAGAAAAAACCACATATTCCCGTTAAGTGCAATTATTAAGGCATACCACGCATCGTGGCATACAGCTCTTCCCGTGAATTTAGGACACGACAGAACGAAACCGATAGGATATACTATGCTAACCGGTATATATATGGAGCCAGGAAAGGCATATGTAACAAACGAGTCGGCGATCATGGAAACCAAAGAAGAACATAAACTAATGCGAAAAATGATAAGCGCCTATGACTATAAAATTTTTTGCGAAGAACATAAAGACGAACTTGATACTTTAACAAAGAAGTTGAATGGGGTTCTCTCTGAGGAATTTCGTGTTGCGCCAATTGGTCAAGCTGTAGCAATCAAAGATAAGAATATCGTGAATCGTCTTTTTCCAGAATGGTCTGAAACAATAAAAGATGGACTTGCAGATGTACGGGATTTGCAACCAGTTTATACGAAAAGTGAAAATGGCGAAAAGGGATTTCTTATTCCAGGCGTTTATTATAAAGATGGTTATTTACTCTTTGGTCATCAGTTTTTTCGTAGAAGTCTATCCATATTAAACTCTACGAATGAGGAATTTTTCAATTCATTTGAAAAAATGCATGATATTCCAGGTGTTGAAATAAAGCTTGCGTTAGATATGGATATGGTTGGACTTGTCGGGACAGAACATCCAGAATTAGAATATCAGTATATTTGGGGACCACATTTTAATGACGATTTGACTTGTATCCCTGAAGGTGTCACTTGCCATGAAAATGAACATTATGATAATCTTTTTTCCAATTTGTTAAGCACACAGTTTTATTGGCATGTTCAAGATGGCAAAAGAACTTTTGAATGTGAAGAACTTTGTGATAAGGAAAACATATCCTTTGATGATGGGGAAACCATGTTGTGGGGATGTAGATATGTCCATAGCATGATAAATCCGAGCACAGGATTACCCACTCATCTTGATGGCGCAATTAGAATTTATAATGATGAGCAAATACTTGAGCGAATTGATTCCAAAACAGATATAAGTAAATACGGCAAAGACTCAGAATATATAAAACTTTGGAGAATAGACAACGATTTCTCTGTAGCCATGTGGAAAGAGCTTATAAGTTCATTTTATAGGGAAAATACCTTAATTGGTGAGTATTTTGACGGTGTTGATGAAAAATATGAACAAATCAAGAAAGAAAGTAATGAACATAACTCTGTGGTTAAAAGGCCTAACCAATTTGAGCATATTGAGCTAAATGAAGGAGATGGTGCTCGAATCTTTTTTAGATATACTCAAAAGTTTGAAGTAAGTGAAGGTCGAGATATTGAGATATATAATAAGGATTCTTTCATTATTCAAGACGGAGGGAAAATTAAGATACTTGATGCAGAAACTATAACTCTTTTAAAGTATTTGAAACGCAAAGGGCTTAATGTGAGAATTCCAAACACTTCGCTGATTGCATTTAATGATATGATTTTCAACTTTCCAACATTGTGTTGTAATAGCTTGCATATTGCGGAAGTCGTAATTACAGCAATAAAAGAATTGTGCCAGGCATGGGCAAAGAAGCAAGATAATAGGCTAATATCATTTGGTCTTATGATTAACTTGACAGAAGAAGCTGGTCATATATCTTTTGTTGGTCATGTAAATGATTTTATTGATTTGCTTGATCTTATTCCAAAAGTTTCTGATGTGCCGTTCGAAGAGTGGATTGAAGCTATATACCAAGAGAATAATAGATTCAAATTGGGAGAAGATTGTCCCAACAAATTCCGTTTGATTCATGGCGATGTGGTATGCTTCGAAAGACTTATTGTTCATCCTGATATAATCCGAAAAATGTGGATGGAGGATGGATGTGTACATGCACAATTTAATATAAGTAAAGAAGATGGAGATGAATTGATAAAACACAAAATTATCAGTGCACCATTTTATAGAATTATCCAAGATAAATGTAACAAGTGCGGAAAAGATTATCTTCAATGTACTTGTGTCAAATTTATTGATGAAGATGTTTCCGATGAAGTTGTCAAGGCTGACTTACTCGGATTGATATGGACAAATCGAAATGCCTTTTTTCCCGACGGACAACTTGAATTTATGTAAAAAATATGCTTACAAATCCCATTTTTCATTAGGTTGTGTCTACACGAGTTAAGTGGTATAATGGCACTATCACAACGAAGAGGGTGTCATCATGGAGAAATCACAGCATCGGCATGATATCAGTGACAAAGCATGGGCCATTTTAGAGCCAATGCTGCCGGGACAGCGAGGGCAATGGGGCGGCATCGCGGAGGACAACCGCAGATTTATCAACGGAGTGTTCTGGATTCTTCGCACCGGAGCACCATGGCGTGATCTGCCGCCGGACTACGGAAAATGGGGATCTGTTCATCAGCGGT
>OLXY01000601.1_pt1 | contig 16933 bp, 12 predicted proteins | sample 1644221 | NCBI WGS metagenome assembly OLXY01 (sample SAMEA103958121, study PRJEB25191) | human gut metagenome | reverse complement strand
ATAAAGGCAACGCGGCATGATATCCGCATTTGGCATTTTCCGACAGGGGAAGGAGACCGATTCTTAAGTCAAAACTAAGATTTCGTGACAAACAACCCTTTCAAACAGAGTTATTTCGTGACAAAAGACCTTTCATAAACTCAATATTACGTGACAGCCACCTGGTTTTCCCATTTAAAATCAAGCAAATTCGACTCGCTAAAGACAACTTATCAAAAAGGTCTATGAGTACACAAGGACTCCTATTCCCAAAAATTAGCCGAATTTTGGGATTACAAGAAGTCATCGACTTACGTCGCCTAAAAGCGCAGAGCCGCTTTGACGTAAGCATTGTCCTAGTTTCGAAACACACAATGATTTGAAACTGAAAATTATCCTGTATTGCAAAAAAACCGAGACAACTGCATCTTCTTCCGATATAGTGAATTGTCAGGAAAAGGACCGTTATCTCGATTTTTTCAATTCAGTATTTAGCGTATGGAAATCGTGGTTTGCTCTCCGAAAGCCAAGATGCTTTGGATACGAAAAAGGGTCGCATATAGCGACCCCGCATCTTGTGCATCTCTCAGCTTGTTAGTGGAGAAAGCCCATTTCCTAACTGACTGCGACAATTTTATCTAGAGGACGATGAAAATGCAAGACTCTGTCTCAAAAATGAAATACAGACTCGGAATCGACCTTGGAACCACTTCCTTGGGCTGGGCTATGTTGCGGCTTGACGAACAAAACGAACCTTACGCCGTAATTCGAGCCGGGGTTCGTATCTTTAATAACGGTCGAGACCCGAAAACGGAAGCCTCTTTGGCCGTAGCGCGCCGTCTTGCACGTCAACAAAGAAGGACTCGTGACAGAAAAATCAGGCGTAAAGAACGCCTTATCGGGGAGCTGGTGGACATGGGGTTCTTCCCGAAAGATCCCGTTAAACGGCGTCAACTCGCCTCGTTAGATCCTTTTAAACTTCGAACTGAAGCCTTAGATAGGGCTCTTTCTCCGGAAGAATTTGCCAGAGCGATTTTCCATTTAGCCAGACGACGCGGCTTCAAAAGCAATCGGAAAACAGATTCCGGCGATACCGAATCGAGCAAGATGAAAGAGGCTATCAAACGCACTTTAAATGAACTACAAAACAAGGGCTTTCGGACCGTCGGTGAGTGGCTCAATATGCGCCATCAACAACGCCTCGGCACGCGTTCGCGCATTAAAAATGTCCCCACCGGTTCCGGTAAGCAAACCACCGCATACGACTTCTACTTAAATCGATTCATGATTGAGTATGAATTTGATCGTATTTGGGAAAAGCAGTCCCAAATGAATCCCGGCCTTTTCACCAATGAACGCAAGGCCATCTTAAAAGACATTATCTTTTACCAAAGACCCCTTCGTCCTGTGGAACCCGGACGTTGCACCTTTATGCCGGACAATCCACGAGCACCGCTAGCTCTTCCTCAACAACAAGACTTTCGTATTTATCAAGAAGTTAACAACTTGAGGAAAATTGACCCAACCTCCCTGCTTGAAGTTAACCTCACGCTGCCCGAAAGAGATCGAATCGTCGAATTGCTTCAACGAAAACCTGCTCTGACCTTTGATGCCGTTAGAAAGGCGCTTTGCTTTAACGGAACATTTAATTTAGAAGGAGAAAATCGTTCCGAGTTAAAAGGCAATCTCACAAACTGTGCGCTCGCTAAGAAAAAACTATTTGGAGAAAGTTGGTATTCCTTCGATGCCCATAAACGATTTGAAATCGTTGAACATCTTTTGCAAGAGGAATCCGAAGAAAACCTCGTTTCCTGGTTGCAAAAAGAATGCAATCTTTCTGAAGAGTATGCAAAGAATGTCGCTTCCGTGCGACTCCCTGCAGGATACGGAGCCTTGTGTCAAGAGGCCTTAGATTTAATCCTTCCATATCTGAAAGCTGAAGTCATCACATACGACAAAGCGGTCCAAAAAGCCGGGATGAACCACAGCGAACTGACATTAGCACAAGAAACCGGGGAAATCCTTCCAGAGCTTCCTTACTACGGGCAGTATCTCAAACGTCACGTGGGTTTCGGGACCGGGAAACCCGAGGATTCCGCAGAGAAGCGTTACGGAAAAATTCCCAACCCGACGGTACACATCGCCCTCAATCAATTGAGGACCGTTGTCAATGCTTTAATCCGCAGATATGGAAAACCGACCCAGATTGTTATCGAGCTTGCTCGAGAACTCAAACAAAACAAAAAGGCAAAAGATCAATATCGAATCGAGATGAATCACAACCAGATTCGGAATGAACGGATTCGCGCGGATATTTCGATGATTCTCGGAATCAATCCAGAAAATGTGAAACGGAAAGATATTGAAAAACAAATTTTATGGGAAGAACTTAATCTGAAGGACGCAACGGCTCGTTGTTGTCCATATAGCGGAAAGCAAATCAGCGCAGAAATGCTTTTTACCGATGAAGTTGAAATCGATCATATTCTCCCGTTTTCCAGGACTTTGGACGATTCAAAGAATAATAAAGTCGTTTGTATCCGAGAAGCCAACCGCATTAAAGGGAATCGAACCCCTTGGGAAGCACGAAAGGCTTTTGAGAAGCGAGGATGGTCGGTAGAAGCGATGACGGCACGCGCCCAAGCAATGCCGAAAGCCAAGCGATTTCGCTTCGCCGAGGACGGATATAAAGTTTGGTTAAAAGATTTCGATGGCTTCGAGGCACGCGCATTGACAGACACACAATACATGAGTCGAGTCGCTCGCGAATATCTTCAGTTAATTTGCCCTAGTCAAACCTGGTCGGTTCCCGGACAGCTCACCGGAATGTTAAGAAGATTTTTAGGTCTAAATGACATTTTGGGTGTTAATGGTGAGAAAAATCGCGATGACCACCGCCACCATGCCGTTGATGCCTGCGTGATTGCCCTCACGGATCGTTCCATGTTACAAAGGATTTCGACAGCAAGTGCGAGGGCTGAAAATAAACATCTTACTCGTCTGTTGGAATCTTTCCCGGCTCCATGGGCTACGTTCTATGAGCATGTTACCCGCGCCGTGAAATCGATTTGTGTCAGTCACAAACCGGAGCACGCCTATCAAGGGGCCATGAACGAACAAACAGCCTACGGCTTAAGACCGGACGGATATGTCAAATACAGACAAAACGGAAAAGTGGAACATAAGAAGTTAAATGTTATCCCTCAGGTATCGGTCAAGGGAACCTGGAGACATGGTCTTAACTCTGACGGATCATTAAAAGCGTACAAGGGACTAAAGGGAGGGAGCAATTTTTGTATTGAAATCGTAATGGGAGAGGGCGGTCACTGGGAAGGTGACGTTATTACAACATACGAGGCCTACCAAATCGTACGGGCGAAAGGAGAAGCTGCGCTTTATGGGAGTGTGAGTCGCTCCGGAAAACCGCTTGTAATGCGCTTGATGCAAAAGGATATCGTTGAAATGACTCTTGCGGATGGCCGATGCAAAATGCTTCTTTATAAAATCGGCCGAAACAAACAAATGTTCTTTTACCGTATCGAAAATGCCGGCGGTGGGAAAGAAGATGTTTCCAAGAGACCGGGATCCTTACAAAAAACGCTTGCGAAAAAAATCATAATCTCCCCGATAGGAGATTTCCGTAAGGAAAGATTATGATTGGGCGGATAGTCGAAATATCAAACAACAACAGATATCTTTCTGTGTATCGGGGGTTTCTTCTCGTGAAATCACTTGGGGAAGAAGCTTCCGAACTCGGAAGAATTCCGCTGGACGACATTCTGGCCGTAATCACGAATGCTCACGGCTTATCTTTCTCAAACAATCTTCTCGTCTCTTTACTTGAAAGGGATATTCCTCTTGTTATTACCTCGGACAAATACGTTCCGATGGGCATTCTTTGGCCTGTTGAAAGCCATCACCTTCAGGCTAAACGTATGGATGCTCAAATAGGGGCCAGTCTTCCTCTAAAAAAATCGCTATGGGCTCAAGTTGTTCGAGAAAAAATTCGTCAACAATCTCTGTTGCTTCATTATCTGGGATTACCTTTTTCTCGATTAGACAGACTGGCCAAAGAAGTAAAAAGTGGCGACCCAGACAACAAAGAAGCAATTGCGGCGCGGATTTATTGGACTTCGGTTTTCGGTAGCAGTTTCCTACGAAACAGAGAGGCCCCCGGCATTAATGCTTTACTCAACTACGGCTACACGGTTATTCGATCCGCGACTGCACGCGCCGTCATAGCCGCTGGCTTACATCCGAGTTTAGGAATCCACCATAAAAATGCATCTGACGCTATGCGCCTGGTGGATGATTTGATGGAACCTTTCCGACCGTTAGTCGACTTGATGGTGTTTAGCCTGACAAAAGAGAACCCGAGTGCCGAATGGTCTATATCCACTGAAATAAAAAGAAAACTCGTCAGCATTTTATTTTGGAATGTTCTTTTTGAGGAAGATCAGTGTCCTGTGATGGTTGCGATGCAAAGATTGGCACTGTCGCTTTCGCAAGTGTATTTGAAAGAAAGAGTCCGTCTTGCATTCCCGAAGTTGTTTGAATACGGGAAAGACATGGCTAAAGATGATTTCGGGATATAAACTTATGTGGGCACTTGTTATGTTTGACCTTCCTGTCATTACAAAACAAGAACGTCAGGCAGCAACAGTGTTTCGGAAGAGGCTTTTGGACATGGGCTTCTTTATGTGTCAGTACAGCGTCTACATTCGTTTTTGTACCAGTTCTGCGGACGTTGCCTCCTATACAAGAAAAGTTAAGATGTTCCTTCCCGCCTCAGGTCATGTTTCCATTCTTGTAATCACTGATGCGCAATACAAGCGCATTCTAAACTTCTTTTCTAGGAAAAGAGCCATTGCAAAAAACATACCGAACCAGTTGGAATTGTTCTAGTTTAATCAAGTTTTTAAAGCCGAACCACCCCAAAATCTCTTTCAAATCAAGTCGTTGGAGCAGTTCGGATTGTATCAGTTAGGAAATGAGCTTAGGCCAGAACACGCTTTCGCGCACGGTCTTCGTTGTAAAGATTGTATCAGTTAGGAAATGAGCTTAGGCCAGAACAGACAACAATTGAAGGCGCTCTGAACACAGGATTGTATCAGTTAGGAAATGAGCTTAGGCCAGAACTAAAATTCCAACATCTTTAGAAACAAACAGATTGTATCAGTTAGGAAATGAGCTTAGGCCAGAACTTCTAAAAAAGCTTGCACCTGCTGAGGTAGATTGTATCAGTTAGGAAATGAGCTTAGGCCAGAACTCAACGAGTGCTACGACAAAATTACGATTGATTGTATCAGTTAGGAAATGAGCTTAGGCCAGAACTTCCGTCTTCGGTCGCCATAGAGACAAGAAGATTATATCAGTTAGGAAATGAGCTTAGGCCAGAACCCGATGGGACCGCACGACTTCCACCGTGTTGTTGCAACACAGAAGGCGCGCAGTTATTTTGAGTCACAACTTTGGAATCGCTTTAAAGATAAATAGGGTATTGCATCTTCCGTCCCGTCCTTTTCTTACCTTAACGGTAAAAAAAGAAATGCCTCGCTGGTTGAGTCTCTATCGGCAAGCAGTTACAAAAGGGAAGATGAAGCCGCGTGAGGCTCTGAATTAGTAGCGCAAGAGGCGGTCAGCGATGTTCGGCAGACAATTCTTAACGGAGGCGTTGGCGGAAAACACCTCGATGAACGCTCCCCGATGACGTTGGAGCTAGATTTATTATCCCTCAAACCGAGTACAATCGAGCGTGGAGTCAAGTTATTCAGAAAGGTGAGCACATGGCACAAATCTTATATGGTGTCTGGAACGGTCGTATCTTCGACAACCGAAAATCCGAAAGCCCATCCGAGGCTTTTCCCGTTGATGCGATTGCCGAATTCGACCCGAACAACCCCATGTGCGCCCTAGTTGCGCACGCAGGCTTTTTGGTTCTCGATAAAACCGTTTCTCTTGCACGCGTTCTTTCCGATTACTACAAGACCGTGCGAGCCAATTCCTGCGGACGCTGTACACCGTGCCGTAATGCCTCCGTCATTATTGATGAAGCGCTCACAAGCCTTGCGGTCGGTCAAGGAGCTACCGTTGACTGGGATGCCGTCTTAAGTGCCGCCCGTGAAATGGATCAAACAAGCCTTTGCGGCATCGGACGCACAAGCGCCAAGCCGTTGATTGCGGCTTTGACACACTTTAAAGACGAACTCTTTAAAACCGTCACGGACACTCGAGTGCTTTCTTCTTACGGCGTTGTCACCGCAAGTTGCATCGAAGGGTGCCCCGACCACGTCAATATTCCGCGTTATATGGATTTTGTGCGTGACGGACAAAACGCTCTGGCGCGTGCCGTCATTCTCGAGCGCTATCCGATGGTTGCGACCTGCGGACGCGTGTGCGTCAGACCCTGCGAAAAAGCCTGCAGAAGAAATGCCCTCGAAGGCCCCCTTGCCATTAAAGAAGTCAAACGCTACATTGCCGAAGCGACCCAAGGCACCATTGCTTCGCTCTTTAAGAAGACGGTTCCGGAGGGCGCCCGAGCTCAGGTTGCCGTTGTCGGTGTGGGTCCTGCCGGGATTAACTGCGCATACCACCTCTTACAAAAGGGCGTTGCCGTCGATATCTACGATGCGGACACCGAATCGGGCGGCATGGCCCTTCGCGGTATTCCTCCGTATCGACTTCCCAAAGACATTCTGAAAAACGAAACCGATGCCGTTAAATCCCTAGGGGGAGCATTCTTTTACGGCAAAAAGCTCGGCCGCGACATGTCGCTTGCCGATTTGAAGGCTCGCTACAAAGCCGTTTTCCTCGGTATCGGATGTGCCAAGGGGTCGTATTTGGGCCTACCCGATGAGGATACGACCCTTAAGGGTTACCGAAACGGTATCGATTTTCTCTTTGAGATTGAAAAAGAAGTTATCGCAGGACGCCAACCCAAGATAGACGGCGACATTGCCGTCGTCGGATGCGGAAATGTGGCTATGGACTGCTGCCGTACTGCGCGGCGAGTGACGACAGGTCGCGTACACCTCATTTATCGCCGTACACTCAAAGAAGCGCCGGCCGATAAAGAAGAGATTCGAGAAGCCCGAGAGGAGGGCGTTGAATTTCACTTCCTCACAAACCCCGTTGCCTTGGAAAGCCGCGACGGCGTCTTAACGGGCGTACGCCTCACGAAGATGCACACCACCGAACCCGATGCCCGGGGGCGCATGGGTGTTGCGCCGGTTCCCGGTAGTGAGTTCACACTCGCTTGTCAAACCCTCGTTGCCGCCATCGGGCAGAAAATCGAGACACAAGCCCTGGAAAATTCGGGGCTGACACTCGGCCGGCGCGGCAATATTCAGACCGACGCCACACAGATGACCGATATAGACGGCGTTTTTGCCGGCGGCGATTGCGCCACAGGTCCGACCAGTCTTGTCGAGGCCCTCGCGCAAGGTGACAGGGCTGCAAAATCGATTGTCGCCTACCTTAAGGGTCAATCGCGCTTTAACCCCCGTGACCGCGCAAGTGACCTGATTATGCGATTAAAACTCGTTTGCGATACGGTCGAGCCCTGTAAGCCTAAAAAGCGCATGACCATCCACCGTGTCGATCCGGCCGTTCGCTCTAAAAACTTTCAACCGGCCGATACGGGATTTACCGATGCCGAGGCCTGTGAAGAAGCGTCCCGCTGCATGCGTTGCTATCGCGTCATCCGCTTTTACACTGATAAACCGGTCGCCAATGCCGACTGATCGGGAGGAAACTGACTATGCTGGCTTACATTAACGACCGACCTGTTGAATTTAACGAAGGCGAGACGATTCTTGCCGCTGCTAAACGCGCCGGTATCTTTATTCCGACCCTGTGCGCGTTACTTCCGCTCGACCATACTCCGGGAACCTGCCGCGTGTGTCTCGTGGAAATTCGCGACGGCGCCTCATCGCGCATCACGACGGCATGCACGACGCCGATTGCCGAAGGCATGCATGTTTACACCCGTACCGACACGGTCCGGGCTATGCAAAAGCAACAGGTCAAATGGCTTTTTTCCGACCACGACCAGAACTGCGCCGCCTGTCCGAGACACGGAGACTGCGAATTGCAGGATGCGGCCGTCTATGTCGGCCTCACGCAAAATCCCGATAACGGAAACCGCAAAGCGCCGCGTCCCTTTGACGACTCGGCTACGGCTCTTGTGCGCGATGCGAATAAGTGCATTCGTTGCATGCGTTGTGTCGAAGTGTGTCGCAAAGTACAGGGGCTTTCTGCGTTAACACTCGAAGGCTTCGGAACCCGGGCCGGTGTCGGCATTGCCGGCACAGACAAGTGGGGTCAAAGCTCCCGCTGCGTGCAATGCGGGCAGTGTACGCTTGTGTGCCCGGTCGGGGCCTTAGCGGAAAAAGACCAACTCGATACGGCGCTCGCTTGGTTTAATAACCCGGAAATCAAAACCGTCGTGGCTTTTGCCCCGGCCGTGCGCGTCACGCTCGGAGAAGCCTTCGGGATGCCGCTCGGAGAAAATTCCGAAAAACGTATCGTGACGGCGTTAAAACAAATCGGTGCCGATTTTGTCTGCGACATTAACTGGGCCGCCGACGTCACGATTATGGAAGAGGGCACGGAACTCATCGACCGGATCGAGCACGGCGGAAAACTTCCGATGATGACAAGTTGCTGCCCGGGCTGGATTAATTTTGTGGAAAAGGTTAATCCCGAAGTCATCGAAAACCTTTCGACTACGCGCTCGCCGCAGGGAATTTTCGGCGCCTTAGCCAAGACCTACTTTGCTAAGAAAAAGGACGTCAATCCCAAGAAGTTGCGCTTTATCTCCGTCATGCCCTGCACGGCCAAGAAAGACGAAGCCGTTCGCGAGCAGCTGCGGCAAAACGGCATGCCCGATACGGACTTGGTCCTGACGGTCCGAGAATTTGCGCGTCTGCTGCAAATGTACGGCGTAGACCTGGCTAGAACCCCTGAGTCGGAATTCGATTCCCCCGTCATGAGTGAAAACACCGGAGCCGGCGTGATCTTCGGAGCTACGGGCGGCGTGATGGAAGCGGCGATTCGTACCGTTCACTTCATTCTCACCGGGAAAGAATTGGGTCCTGTGGAATACGAACCCGTGCGCGGCATGGAGTGGATTAAAGAAGCCACGCTCACACTCGGCAAAGCCGGAACTGTACGCATTGCCGTGGTCCACGGCCTTGTCAATGCCCAGAAACTCGTCGATCAGATTAAAGCCGGTACGTGTCCGTATCACTTTATCGAAGTGATGGCGTGTCCGGGCGGCTGCATTGACGGCGGCGGAACTCCGAGAGTCAAACGCGAGTACCTGACGCGGGCGCAAAAGCGCATTGCCGGCATTTATGCCATTGATTCCAAACGGCAATTGCGTCAGAGCCACAACAATCCCGACGTGCAGATTCTGTACACGGAATTCTTAAAAGAACCGTGCTCGGAGACTTCGCACCGACTTCTTCATACGCACTACACGGATCGAAGAGAAACCGAAACTGTTGTGGATCTTACGGAACTCAGGAAAAAGCTCTCCTAAGAGGTCGGGCCAGTTAAATCCGGAATCATGAAGCCGCGACGCATGTTGTACAAGCGTTGCGGCTGACTTATCGAGAAAAGTGCAAAACGTCCCTAAAGCGTTCCGTCATCGGCGCCTTTGTGGGAGCCATACGAAACAAACGGCATATCTAGGTGCCAACACACCAGGCGCAGACCGGCAATGAACACGGCCGAAGCAATAAAGGCCGTATCCACGGACATGTTGATGTACACGAGCCCCAGATAAACCCAGTTTCCGGCAAAAGCGGCAAAGGCGTAGGGCTGCTTATCCGATAGAACCATCGGCACGCGGCATAAAAAGACGTCCCGCAGTAGGCCCCCGAAAACCCCGGTGCACACCCCCAAAATCACAGCCGGCAGGGCCGGGACACCCGCAGCCGTCGACATAGCCGTTCCGCCGACGGAAAAGACCGCAAGTCCTATGGCATCTGACCAGACAAAGATGGCATACAGGCGCGTTTCCGTGAATTTGCGGACAATCAGCGGAGCAATCAGGGTCATAAAGAGCACGACCCAAACGTACTCCTGATGGGCAATCCAGTAAAAGGGACGATTATCGATGATGATGTCACGAATCAGTCCGCCGCCGAAGGCCGTTGTGAAGGCCATAACGAAAACACCGACCGGATCGACTTTGCGTCCTCGGGCGGCAAGGATTCCGGCTAAAGCGAATGCAACGATGCCGATAAAATCGGTAATTTGATACAAGTTCATAAAGAGTTTATGGTGAAAAACTCCCCCGCCGCGAATGCTACAGGTTTTTAACGCATTTCGTATCGGTCGAGGGGAGTAGGAAGGGGGCGAAACCAACGCGTCCCCAATCAAATACCGGGAAAAAGAGCGCTTGCCGAATACCGTCTCGCCGAGTGCTACCCCTCGATTAAGGAGTCAATCTTAGTAAAAATCACTCAAGCAAGCTGACGCTCACATTTTTATTTTCTCTTGAAAATCAATGCGCTCTGTGTCTAACCCGAAAATATCCTGTTACGCTTTAGCGCTACTGAGCGCCCGGACACTGTCTTCGCTCATCACAAGCTCTAATCGCACCGAAGCGCGCGTCATCGCCAGGTACAAGAGGGCCCGAACGGAATCATTGAGCTCTTTAAAATCCAATTCCGTCACGATGACGCAGGGACTTTGCAGACCCTTGAAGCGCCGCACGGTATCGGCAAAGAGTACTCCGTCGGTAAAGATCATGTCCCCGTTCTGATTAAAACGCCCGGTCGGTCTCTTCAGCGCGTACCCGTCCAAACTCTCCTTTTGTAGGAGTTTGGAGGAGGAAAGCCCTTTTGCACTTAAAAGGGCAATCTGTTCGGGAGAAAACCCAGCGGCAACGGCATTTTCAAGAGCTTTTTCCGTAGCCCGGCGAATCGACTCGATCGGCGCATACGAAACTATCGTATTCTCGCCGGCAAAATCCGGATTCCCTGTAAATTCAGGGCTCACCAATCCGAGAGCAATCATCTCGGAAGCGCGCGCCAGAGAGACACGGGCCGATTCGGTCGAACGAACGATAATGTGGTCAATCGGAGCAAACTCCGGATGCGATTTCGCGTCTCGGGCAAAAAGATCGCGCAATGTATAGAGGTGTCCGCCCGGGTTCAGCGCATTGGCAAGCGCTTCAATCCAGTCAAACTCAAAGTCTTCGGCGCCGTCGGCCACAATCAAATCGTAGGGTAGGGCCGTGGTTTTGAGTGTTTGACACAGGGTCTCGGAAAGCGAATCAAACCAGGCGACTCTTTCTTCGGGCGTGAGAGTGCTCGGATCTGTTGCATCGCGAGTTAACTCGCGTGCCAATTCGTGCCAAGTTCCGATAAAGGCAATGCGGGAGGCAACCGGGGTTTTTCTAAGGCGCTCGACATTGTTACGGTGAAACCCCACATAAAGCGCCCGCAGCCCTCGGTCCGAAGCGCCTTTGAGAAGTGTGACGGCAAGTTGCGTTTTTCCGCCCCCTGCCGGAGCTTCGACCTCAATGACAGGCGAGGCGGTCTGAATCCGCGGAATCCATTCGGAAAGTCCCCGGGCCCGCGTGTTTTGGAGCGACTCAATGCCGGAAACCAGGGCCGAGACATCCGGCGTCAGGGCAATTTGCCCCTTGAAAAACTCAATGATTTCATCCGAAGAAAGCACATCTTCCGGGTCGATGTATTCGGCATTAAAGTTTTGAACGATTTCAGCGAGAAAGGGCACTCTTCGAATCAATCACGCTGGTGGTGAGGTCATTGAAGGAAGAAGTCTCTGCAATCTGCCCGTAGGGAATCACGAGAAAGTGCTTAAACCGCAGGTGTTTACCCGGAAAACGGCTCTTTAAACGCGTCAGAATCAAGCGATGTTGCGTAGCAATCTGCGCGGAAATATCGAGAATGCCTTCCTTGCGCTCTCGAATGAGATTACCGGTCTCATCGACCGAAAGTTGTCCTGTTTTGACTTCCAAAACCAGAATGCCGCCCGTCGGCGTCACGACGACATCGTCAAACTCGCTTAAAACGCGACCGACTTGGCTCATCGCCTCGTAGTTTAAAAAGACGGTGTAGTCATCGGGCAGGACTTCGAGTTGACGTCTGACGGCCGCTTCTCCGAAGTCGCCGCCTCGCGCAGGCTCGGAAAAATGGCGTGGATTTTCAATTACCTTAGCCATAGTCGTTCACCGGAAAAAAGGAGTCTCTAAAGTTGCTCGACATCGATTCCGGCATGCTGCAGGAATCGGATTCCCGAATCATCGCGATAAATCTCGTGGTAATAGACGTGCTCGATACCGCACTTTTGAATCAAAAGAGCACAGTGAATGCACGGGGAGTGGGTGATAAAGATGCTTGCTCCGCGACTGGAAAAACCGTTAAAGGCCAGTTTGGAAATCGCATTGAGTTCGGCGTGTTGCACCTCGGGACGCGTCACGAGTTTGCCGTCCACTTGCATTTCGCAACAGTTATCGTACCCGGTCGGCATGCCGTTCCAACCGATGGAAATGATGGCATTGTTCTTGACAATCACGCACCCGACCTTAAGCCGCACGGCATAACTGCGTTCGGATGCAATCTGAGCGATATGCATGTACATCGCGTTGTCTTTTTTAACGTCCATGATGAAGTCCCCCCCGATTTGACCGATTCTCGGATTTTAGTCAAACCGAGAGCCCGAGACGCACCTGACACCGAGAATTACGCATAAACCCCAACCTGAAAATCGCAACCGATTGACGTCTTGCGACATCGTGGGCCGAATCCGCGCGCTTTGGTATTAAGCATGACTTTTCACTGCGAACCGAGCGCCGGACACCGTGAGAAGGACTGATTTTCAAAAAGAATTGCATTTTGTGAGTTCCATCTCGTAAAATTACGAGATGCATCTCGTAAAATGAAAAACTCCTTTATAAACAAGACTTACAACCATTAAAGGCTAACTGCGTTCAAATCAGTTGCTAACAATGTCCGGAAATCTCTACCCACCGACAGCAGTACGGAATACGGACCGCGAATTCGGAAAATTTCAATCTCGGAACGGGTTGACCCCAGTAACTTGTTGGTCAAGAAACGTTTTAAATGCACTTTGATCATTTTGTGCCATTGTAACCGTCGCACCTTCACCACGAAAAACAAGTTTGTAATCGTCGCAGGTAAAAATAGTATCTCCCTCTTTCCAGACTCCCTCGGCGTGTTTCCTTTTCATGGCTTCCAAATTTGCAACCTTTTCCTTAACATACTCTGCGTTGAATTTTAGATGATTGCCGGAATTCTTCGTTTCACTAAGGAATTGATCAACAAAAGTTTCAAACAAGAAAACAATATACCGAAAACCACTTATTTTTGTTATAGCCGATTCAGAAGGAGTGTTAAATCGTACTCCGTAATATTCCTCCCATCCCCTTAAATACTCAACAAAAACCTTTATGAATAATTCGTTTGCCATGGAAACGGAATTGTTTGAGGTAGGTAATTCATCTTGCAGTACTCTTTGCGCGACTTTATCCAACTTCGCTTTTTTAAATATTTTCAAAATTTCCTTTGCCTTTAACCCCTTTTTGATCTTTTCCGCACTCATGATAATTCTCCCCTTAAGCGGAGAGATATTCTCGTCAGAAAGCTTTTTAATTAGCGGATAGTACTTTTTCTCATCATTATCTAGCAATTCGAGCTTTTCTTTTAAATACAAGAGCAGATTCGGATTGACAGACTTTTGTTTTTCATTTGTAACAAGAAACAGACTTTGCCGTATTTCAAGCAATGGCGTTTCAAATATCGAAAAAGGCATCAAGAAATTTTCTTTAGCTTTAATATTCGTATCAATGTAGTCTTTATGAAATGCAAAAAGTCTATGTTGCCCGTCAATGACATCAATTAGGGGACCATATGACTTAACTTCCTCATCAGTACTCGGAAAGTCAATAAAGTACTGTTCTTCACCATTAACCATTACATGCTGCACGGATAATTTATTTTTATCTTTTGTCGAAATAATGATAGTGGAAGGCAGTGTTCCTGATTGTTTCTTTCCGACATATTCAGCTATTTCTTTTAAGTGCTTTTTATCAATCGGTCTTTGAGCTTCCGGAATTGCTTCACTCTTTAGAACATCCTGATCGGCAATGCGAACCAGTTTCCTGGGATCCCAAGCACCAATAAAAAAAGGCAGAGAGAATTGCTCGACTTTGATTAGTTTAACTCTTTCCATTTTTCCAAATCCCTTGTTTACTGAGAATTTTGTACTTTAATGCCAAACCGACATGATTAGTTTTTTCAGAATTACATCGCTTACACAGTCCCTGATAATTGCCCGCTAATTCATCTCCAACATAGTCAAACGGAATAATGTGATCAACATGAAATTCTTTGATCGACAATTCTTTTCCGCAATATGCGCATTTGTGATGTTGCGATTCCCAGAGAGTGTTTTTATACTTTTTAGTAATAGAAGGATCTCTTCCTTTCCCTCTAGAATTTAAAAAAGCGAGGATACATTTCGTCATCCAATTGCAATCATCGCTCTCGAGTGTGTATCCAGTTATATATTTAACTATGTTGCCGGATGTCTCAACGTCATTCTGGTTGGTAAGAAACCGTTCTTTGACGCGACGGAAGTTAGATGGCGATTTACAAAACTCACAAACTCGTCCTAACAGTGTTTGCAAAATATCAGTATGAATCGCCTCAGCGAGATCTCTCTTGGAAATCTTGTTCCTCTTTAAAAAGCTTTCCAATCTGTCGTCAGTTGTTGTCATAATTTTGGATTTTATAGCCACTTGATTAAAAAGGGAAGATCTTCCCATCATCGATTCCTTGGGGTTTTACGTATCATTTTCGGGTAAGTTTTCTTGCTCCTGACAGTTGCTTGATTGATTAAATTTGTTAGTGTTGCCGAACCGAATTAACGCTTCGAACTATTTACCTTCGAATTGACGAATTGTCGTCGGGGAGGGCGGTTTATCTCTCGAAAGCTTCTTTGAGCTTGACCCGGTCACACTGGCTGATTGAAAATTTTTTAAGAATATCAATTAGATTTACACATAGGTTATTTGCTTTCGGCCATAATGTCTTACAACAGCAGATTAGCCGAGAGCTTAAGAAACGACCTATATTCATCGGAGTTTGGAAAGCATCGTCACTCAGGCTTCCGAGTGGTTTCAAGTCATTTTGGTCACCGGATTACGCCAAGTCGGCAAAACCTACCTAGGTTGCGGGAAAGAGCCTCCGGTTGCTCAAGTGGTATAAGGACGACAATTATCTGCAGCCGCTTCGACTCGAAAAGGAAGCCGTATGGCTTGACCGAATTTTCGAGGAGGCTGCAAGCCACTGATTGCCTCCCTGTATGCTTGCGTGTGAACAGCCCCGATCATCGAAAAAAATGATTGGGACTGCTTGCAAGTGAGCCGCATACTGCGAAGCGCCTAGGCACTTGTGCTCAGGCGTCCTGACTTTGGGCAGGACTTGGTGAATCAGACTTGAAGAGGCGCTCCGGAGTGTCATAATGAAATAAACGTTCGGCGGATTTCCTGCCGGCATTTCAGAATTTCATTCGTACAGAACTTAAATAGGAGCACAAAAGTGTATCTCTCCTTCCTTCGCCGCCATCATCACCATACTTAAGAGTCCCTCGGGCGCAAAACGCTCTCGGGAGGATGGGTAATGCTTTCGGCGGTGCGGAGAAGGACTCCGGCAAAGGAAAAAAGTTCAAGCAAAGCCCCCGGAAGCAGGTCTTCCGGGGGCTTTTTGCATCCATGGATCGATCGGCGGCCGAAAGGCCGGATGCGAAGCTGGGCTTCGAAGTCAAACAGTCACTATTACCAAACATTAGGGAAGCAAATGACCGAAATCAATCGTCTGAGGATTGCAATGCAGAAGTCGGGGCGCCTCTCCGACGACTCGCAGGATCTTCTTGAACGCTGCGGACTCAAGGTCCGCTATCACGCACAGCGCCTGCTGGCCATGGCGGAGAACATGCCCGTCGAAATTCTTCGCGTGCGCGACGACGACATTCCGGGCCTCGTCATGGACGGCGTCGTGGATCTGGGCATCATCGGCGAGAACGTGCTCGAGGAAACGGTGCTCGCCCGCCGAAGCCAAGGTGAGGACACGAAATACCGCATGCTTCGCCGCTTCGAGTTTGGCGGCTGCCGTCTCTCGATCGCGATCCCGGCCGACCAGAAATGGAAGGGGCTCGAAAGCCTCAACGGCTGCCGCATCGCGACGAGTTATCCGCAGTTGCTGAAGCGCTGCTTTGACGAGCACGGCCTTGCGTTCAAGCCCTGTCTGCTGACGGGCTCCGTCGAGGTGGCCCCGCGCGCGGGTCTTGCCGACGCGATCTGCGACCTCGTGAGCTCCGGCGCAACGCTTGAGGCAAACGGCCTCAAGGAAGTCGAGGTTGTCTATCGCTCCAAAGCCTGCCTCATCGCGAAGAACGACCTGTTCGATGCCGAGAAGGAGGCCTTGGTCGAAAAGCTGCTCGTGCGCATGCAGGGCGTCTCGAGGGCCCGCGAATGCAAGTACATCATGCTCCACGCTCCGAAGTCCAGGCTCGCCGAGGTGACGGCGCTTTTGCCCGGAGCCGAGCATCCGACGATTCTGCCTTTGGCCGGCTCCGACGATCATGTGGCGCTTCACATGGTGAGCAGCGAAAGACTTTTCTGGGAAACGATGGAGCAGCTCAAGGCGCTCGGCGCCAGCTCGATCCTCGTCCTGCCGATTGAAAAAATGATGGAGTAATCAAAATGTCTCCGTTCAACTTCAACGATGTCATCGAATGGGATGCGCTCAGCGAAACGGAGCGCGAGGAAATTCTCCGCCGTCCGGCCGTGATGGCGGGCGACCGAATCAGGACGGTGGTCGAGAGCATTCTCGAGGCCGTGCGCGAACGCGGCGACGAGGCTCTTCGTGAATTCAGCGCTAAGTTCGACCGC
>OLXY01000599.1_pt1 | contig 16987 bp, 8 predicted proteins | sample 1644221 | NCBI WGS metagenome assembly OLXY01 (sample SAMEA103958121, study PRJEB25191) | human gut metagenome | reverse complement strand
TGTTAGGATTATCAGCTGCATTATGTATGCCGGCTGCTTTTTCGTATGCAAATGTTGACAATGGAATGGATCGTGAATCTGTTCTATCTGTTATGCAAGGAAAAACAATCAAAGGACAAATCTTGGATGAAACAGGAGAGTCTATGATTGGAGTTTCTGTGTTGGTAAAGGGTACGACTATAGGAACCGTTACTGATTTTGATGGTAATTATACACTTGAAGTGCCTAGTGGAAAGAATATATTGGAGATTTCCTATATAGGTTATAAGACTAAAGAAATTACTATTGGGAATAATAGTCTGATAAATATAAAAATGGAACCTGATACACAGGCTTTGGATGAAGTTGTGGTAATAGGTTATGGTACTGTGAAGAAACGTGATTTGACTGGTGCGGTAGCTTCCATGAAGAATGAAGATGTGACAGTTGCCCCTACTAGTAATGTGATGGAGGCTTTACAAGGAAAAATTGCAGGTATGGATATTGTGAAGTCTAGCGGGCAGGTTGGTGAAGATGTTTCTATTTTGTTGCGTGGCTCTCGTTCTATTTATGGTAGTAATGAACCGTTATTCATTATTGATGGTATTCCTGGGAGTTATAGCCAGGTGAACCCTTCTGATATTGAGAGTGTGGATGTATTAAAAGATGCCTCTTCTACTGCTATTTATGGTTCAGCAGGAGCTAATGGCGTAGTCATTATAACAACAAAACGTGGGAAGGAAGGAAAAGCTACTGTAAACTTTGATGCATATTATGGTTTCAGTGGTTCACCTAATTATAAGCATGGTATGGTTGGAGATGAATGGGTGAATTATCAAAGAGAAGCTTATAAGTATAAGAATGGAGATTACCCTTCTGATATGTCTGCTTTATTTGGTAATCAAGATTATACGGATGCTTATAATGCTGGAAAGTGGATTGATTGGATTGATGAAGCCTCAGGTAATACAGCTACAACCCAAAAATATAGTCTTTCTGTTTCAGGGGGTAGTGAGAAGACTAAGATATTTGCTTCAACTTCTTATAATAGAGAAGAGGGTTTATTGAGTAATGACAATCTTAATAAATATTCATTGCGATTGAATATTGATCAAGAAATTTTCTCTTGGGCTAAAATGGGCTTTACTTCTAATCTAACTTATCAAGATAGAAATCAAGGAGTGAAAAATACCTTTACAAAAGGTCTTTCATCATTTCCTTTGGGAGATGCTTATGATCAAAATGGGAAAATAAATCATGAATATATTACAGGACAATATTCTCCATTAGGTGATTTTATTGAAGATCAATATGTGAATAATACTCGTTCCACTTATTTGAATGTTAGTGGTTATTTGGAACTGAGTCCAATAAAAGATTTTACTTTTACAAGCCGTATTAATGGTACGCTCAGTGATTCTCGTCAAGGACAATATTGGGGAGATCAATGTAATGCTAATAGACCTAGTTATGCAGGTTCACCTCATGCTGCTATTACTAATAAGAACGCATGGAATTATACATGGGAGAATATTCTTTCTTATAATACTACTATTGCAAAAGATCATAATATAGGTGGTTCTGTTATTACTTCTTGGAATAAGAATCAAAATGATAGTAGCTTAGCAGCAGCTAGTGGTCAGATGGTAGATCGTTGGTCATTTTGGCGATTAGCATCCGGCGCATCGCAGCATGTTGAGTCTGATTTTGCTCAAACACAGAAAATGTCATTTGCTGTTCGTTTCAATTATTCTTATAAAGGTAAGTATTTGTTTACATTCTCAAATCGTTGGGATGGTGTGTCTCAGTTCTCAGCAGGGCATAAGTGGGATAGTTTCCCTGCTGGAGCAATTGCATGGCGTATCTCTGACGAACCTTTTATGAATGTGGCAAAAAATTGGTTGAATAATTTAAAATTGCGTGTAGGATATGGTATTACAGGTAATTCGGGCGGGGTGGATGCTTATGGTACAACTTCACAAGCCTATGTTTATACCGGTAATGGATTGACTTTAAATGGTCAAAACTCTTCTTTTACTCAGTATACAGGTACTTATGGTAGCAAGGATTTGGGTTGGGAAAAGTCTTATAACTGGAATGTTGGTTTGGACTATGGCATATTAAACAATCGTGTTGATGGTTCTATCGAATGGTTTAAAACAACAACAAAAGGTTTGCTCTTTAAACGTACTTTGCCTATTACTAGTGGTTTGACCGGTTGGGGATCCCCATTATCTATTTGGCAGAATATTGCTGAAACTAGTAATCAAGGTGTGGAAGTCACCATTAATTCACATAATATAAAAACCAAAGATTTTAGTTGGAATACCACACTATCTGTAACATGGAGTAAAGAGAAAATAGAAAAATTACCTGATGGTGATTTAATTTCTGAAAATTTGTTTGTAGGGCATTCTATAAAGTCCATCTATGGCTATAAATATACCGGAATTTGGGGTACAAATACTCCTCAGGATATTTTGGATGCTTATGGTGTTAAACCCGGTTTTATTCAGATTGAAACTTTGGAAAAAGATGGTGATGGTGGAGTACACAAATATAGTACAAATGACCGTCAAGTGTTGGGACATACTAATCCGGATTGGATTGTTGGCTTGAATAATACATTTACTTATAAAAATTTTGATTTGTCTGTATTTGCAATGGCTCGTTATGGTCAAACTATTAATAGTGATTTGTTGGGTTATTATACGGCAGAACAAAGTGTAACAACAAATCAGTTGGCTGGAGCGGATTATTGGACGGAAAATAACCAGGGAGCTTATTATCCTGCTCCAGGTACAGGCTCGGAACAAAGTACGGTCATCTCAGCTTTAAGAGTGCGTGATGGTTCATTCATAAAAGTGAAAAATATCACTTTAGGATATACTTTTCCAGTTAATATCTCACGTAAGGCTTTGATGGAAAAATGTCGTATCTATGCAACTGCATACAATCCGTTTATTTATGTAAAGGATAAACAGTTGAAGGGTACAGATCCAGAAACAAACGGTTCGGATGCATTCCCTACTTTTAGACAGTTTGTATTCGGAGTTAATTTAACTTTCTAACTTTTATATAGGAGATATTTACAATGAAAAATATATTCAGAAAACTTACTTTATATTCAGTGGCTTTAGCTGCTGTATCTTTCAGCTCTTGTTCGTTGGAAGAAAATAATCCGGCAGGCTTTACCAAGGAAAATCTTGCTACTTCTATTGAAGGGTATGAAACGTTGGTTAACCAGTGTTATTTTGCTATGGAAAGATATTTCTATGGTACGGATAGTTGGATGAGTTTGACCGAAGGTGATTCAGACCTTTGGACCTATCAGGCTAATCAATCAACTTCATACACCCAATGGTTTTGGTTCTTTGCAGGAGCATCTCCTAATACCACTTATACAAATAATTGGTGGAATGGTACTTATGATGGAGTAGGCTCTTGTAATGAAGCAATTGCATTGGCCGGTTATGCACCATATAAAACGGAAGCGGAACGAAATGCTAAAGTTGCAGAAGCCCGTTTCTTGCGTGCAATCTATTATTTTAATGCGGTAGAGCAATTTGGTGGGGTCACTATGTTGACTGAACCTGAAACAACTTTGAATTATGCTCCGGAACGTACAGATCCGCTGACTATTTATAAGGAAGTTATTATTCCTGATTTAGAATATGCTGTAGAATGGTTGGCAGTTGGTACACATGCCACTACTACGGTTCCAACCAAAAAGGCAGCTTTGGGATTTTTGGCAAAGGCCTGTTTGCAGACTTATGAATATGGTTCGACAGAATATTTGCAAAAGGCTTTGGATTCGGCTAAAGAATTGATTGCTGATTGTGAATCAGGTGGTGCAAAATATAATGCTTATATGTATCCGACCTATGAAGAAGTTTTTAAAGAATCGAATAATTGGGAAAATAAAGAAGCTTTGTGGAAGCATCGTTGGTATGCTGGTTCTGATGGTCATGGTTCTAGTAACGGTAACTATAAATTAAATCGTAATGATGAATATTTCTTGTGTAATGTGAATAAATTCGGAGCACGTGAAGATAATCAAGAAACTCGTTTAACTTGGGAAGGATGTATTTCTGGCATTTTTATGCCTACTCAACATCTTTTAAATCTTTATGTGCAGGAGGACGGAACACTTGACCCTCGATTCCATGAGTCATTTACTACTGAATGGAATGCGAATAAGAATTATATTTGGGATACTAGTGCGGCTAATATGTATGATAAAGATGAATCTATAGTTGGTACTGAATTAAAGAAGGGAGATTTGGCGATTAAATTCGTAATGCCTCAGGATGAGGATTATGCTGAGGAAAAAGCAAATAGACATACCTCGAATTATTTAATGATTGCTTATGATGATGTGTACAATGATCAAAAACATAATGTAAATATGCAATATAATGGTATGGAAAATCAGTTCCGTTATTTTTATCCATCATTGAATAAGCATAATAGTAGCAATTACTATGTGGCCAATGCTTCTAAAAAACGCAATGGCAATTTAAATGCGACTTTTATGATGCGTATGGCAGAAGTTTACCTGATAGCTGCAGAAGCTGATATTTTAATCAATGGTGGTGCGAATGCAATGGGATACATTAATAAGGTACGTGCTCGTGCAGGGGCAAAGGCATTGACAGGTACAGCTACAGTTCGTACTGTTTTAGATGAGAGAGGACGTGAGCTTTGTGGCGAATATTGTAGATTTTATGATTTGAAACGTACCGGCATGTTTAAGAGTTCAAATTATTTGGAGGAAACACATCCGGACTTGGCTCAGTTCTTTAATCCTAATTATGCATTACGACCTATCTCTACAACATTTACTGCAACTATATCTAATGGTGCTGAATATCAAAATCCTGGATATTAATAAATTAAAACTTTTATAGTAGAATAATTGTCTTGTCTCTATTTGTAAAGAGGCAAGACAATTTTTTTTCATTCCATTGGATTGGTAGTCGTATATCGATTTGTTACTACCTATTATAATTACTGTGATGAAATTGATTATATTTTATATTGATTTGTATAGAGTTATTTGTATGGTTCCTTTTAATTTATGAAACCTTAAATAACCGATTGAGATTGCTTATAATCAGTAGATCTTATAAATAATCGGAACATGGCTTTGAATTGAAGCCTCATAGTAACACTACAGTAAGTATAAATTGTGCACGAATGGAAGTTGGGGGAGATAATTCATGGGGCTTGCCTATATTAGAATCTTATCGGCTAAAATCAGGTATTTATAAATTTAAGTTTGCGATTCAGTTAAAAATAAATACTAAATGAAAGAAATTATACTTTTGTTTTAACGTATTTTTATGATTGAGTTTGGGTACAGGGGCTTTTTACATGCGTCATTTAAATAGATATAATAAAATAAACTTTTGTTGACTATTATAATAGAAATAAAAAGCATGAAAAAAAGTCCGAAACAAAATTGGGAAAGTAATATCAGACGTACTCCCATTATTTTAGGGTTATCGGCAGCATTATGTATGCCGTCTGCATTTTCTTATGCAAATGCAAGTGACCCTGTTGCCGGTGAATTGGTTCAGTCTGTCCAGCAAGGACGTACTGTTACAGGTAAAATCATAGATGACACAGGGGAGCCGTTAATTGGTGTATCCGTACTGGTGAAAGGTACAACGGTGGGTACGATTACCGACTTTGACGGTAATTATTCTTTGGAAGTTCCTTCAGGTAAGCATATTCTCGTCATATCTTATATAGGATATAAAACGCAGGATATAACGGTAGGAAAAAGCAATCAGCTGAACATTAAAATGGAGGCCGATACGCAGGCTTTGGATGAAGTAGTCGTTGTAGGTTATGGCGTGATGAAGAAACGTGACCTTACAGGTTCTATTGCTTCAGTGAAGGCGGCTGATATTGTAAAATCACCGGCATCTAATGCCATGGAAGCATTGCAGGGGCAGGTTCCGGGTTTGGATATTGTACGTAATTCAGGTAAGGCTACTTCGGGTGTAACCATTAATATCCGTGGACAGCGTTCACTGTCCGATGTGAAAGATGAGTTTGGTAACAATGTTGCCAATGCTCCGCTGTTTATCATTGATGGTATGCAGGGAGGTGATTTCTCGGATATTGCTCCGGCTGATATTGAATCTATCGAAGTGCTGAAAGATGCTTCTTCTACGGCAATTTATGGTTCGCAAGGTGCTAATGGGGTAATCATTATCACCACCAAGAAAGGTGCGCAAGGTAAGACCAAATTCTCTTACAACGGTTATTTTGGTGTCAACGGTTGGGCGCAATATCCTGATATGCTGAGTGGTGAAGACTATATGCAGGTGCGTCGTGAAGCAGCTCGTACCGGTGGTCAGTGGAATTCTACCGCCGATGACCAGAAACTTTTCACTGTGGAGGAATGGCAGGCCATTCAGAACGGTGAGTGGACTGACTGGATAGATGAGGTGCTTCATACAGGGCTTGTTCAAAGCCATCAGGTTACAGCTTCGGGCGGTACGGAAAAGACAACCGCGATGTTGTCTGCCGGATATTATCAGGAAAAGGGTTCTTTCAAAAATGATAAAATGGATAAGTACAACTTGCGTATGAACATTGAGCACAAGTTGGGCAAGACCGTGAAAGTAGGAGCGACCACACAGATCACTCATTATGCACAGGATGAGCGTGCCGAGAATGTGTTATGGCGTGCTGCTACTAATGCACCTCTTGGTAAAGCATACGATGAAGACGGTAAAGTGGTGGAATATCCATTAGGAAAGAATGGACAGGTGAGTCCGTTGGTGGATGAGGCATCTGAAGTGGCTGCAAGACATCATGTGCTGAAAACCAATTTGATAGCCAATGGGTATCTGGATTTTACCCCTATTGAAGGATTGACTTTCCGTTCTAATTTAGGAACCAATTATGCTTTTTATCGTAAGCAGGATTTTGAAGGGGCCGGTTCTATTGACCGTTTGGGACAGAATTCAACGTCACTGTCCAAAATCAAATCTTCCGAAAAGAGTTTTGTGAATTGGGATAATATTATCAGTTATAACAAAACCGTCAAAGATCATACTTTTGGTGCCACTGCATTGACTTCGTGGACACAATCCAAATATACATCAGTGAATGCGCAAGGAGAGGGCCAGTTGGTTGATTCATACTTATGGCATAATCTGGGTGCCAATGACAAAAGCTCTTATGTCATTGGATCGGATTATATACAGCACCAGACTTTCTCGTATGCTTTGCGCTTCAACTATAGTTATAAAGGCCGTTATATGTTGACGGTTTCTAATCGTTGGGATGGTGACTCACGTTTGTCTAAAGGCAATAAATGGGCAAGTTTCCCTTCTGTAGCTGCTGCATGGCGCGTTAGTGATGAAGCGTTCATGAAGAATGTGGAAGCTCTGAGCAACTTGAAGTTGCGCTTAAGTTGGGGTAAGACAGGTAACTCGGGTATCATGGCCTACGGAACTCAGTCGGGCTTGACTCCGAAAACCAACTCTGCTTTCCAGGATAATGGCTATACCTATTATATATACAATGAATATGTAGGTAATGAGAATGTAGGCTGGGAGATGTCCAATACCTGGGATCTAGGTTTTGATATCGGTTTGTTCAATAACCGTATTTCGGCTGTTGTCGATTTATACCAGACAAAGACTACTGATATCCTGTTGCCCCGTACTTTGCCTACTTCTATGGGTGGTAGTAACGCAACTCCGTTCAAGATGTATCAAAATATCGGTGCAACCATGAACCGTGGTATTGAAGTATCGGTAAATACCGTCAATGTGGATAACAAAAACTTTAAGTGGAACTCCACTCTTACCTTTGCTGCCAATCATGAAGAGATTACCGATCTGATTGATGGCAAAGACATCATTGGATCAGATTCGCATATTACGACTAGTTTGTTGATTGGACGTCCTTTGAAATCATTCTATCATTTTATTAATGAGGGAATCTGGCAGGAAAATGAGGCTGAAGAAGCAGCTAAATATTTTAAAGATTCAAAGAAGACACAACCCTTTAAACCGGGTGATATCAAACTGAGAGACTTGAATGGCGACTATATTATTGATGATAAGGATGAAACTTACCTGGGTAGCCAGTCACCGAAATGGACAGGTGGATTCAACAACAACTTTAGTTATAAGAACTTTGATTTGAACGTATATATTATCGCTCGTTGGGGGCAGATGATTGATTATGAGCTGACCGGTTCTTATGATCCTCAGGGAAAAGGTAACTTCCCTGCTTACTTGAACTATTGGACGCCGGAGAATCCGTCCAATGATTTTCCGCGACCGGCTCAGACCAATTTCTATAACTATCTGGGTTATCAGACTTTGAATTACATTGATGGTTCGTATTGGAAGATCAAGACTGTATCACTGGGGTATACATTCCCCAAATCGTTGACTTCAAAATTGGGCGTGTCCAAACTTCGTGCATATGTCACCGCCAATAATCTCTTCTCTTTTGCCAAGAATCATTTGATTCAGGATTACGATGCAGAACGCGGAGGGTCAGCAAAAGCTCCGTTGCAGCGTCAGTTTATATTTGGTTTGAATCTTGATTTCTAACAGATAAAAAAGAAATAACTATTATGAAATACGGTAAAAAATATATGTTTGTAGCATGTGCTGCTCTGTTATTGGGCATGCAATCATGTGATTTGGAGGAATACAATCCTGCCGGAAGTACCCCGGATAACGTGTACAAAGAACAGGCCGGTTTTGAGGCCCTTGTCAATTCGGCTTATGCTTTTTGGGGCGGTCAGTTTTATGGACGTGAAGATTTTGTGTTATTACTGAACGGTGGTGGCGACCTTTGGATCAATATTGCCAATTGCGGTTATGGCCGTCAGATGTCCAAATATGAAGAATTGACAGCTTCGGTTGGTCAGATTAAGAATACGTGGAATCGTCTGTATGAAATTATAAACGACTGTAATGCCGGTTTGGAACGTATTGACCAAGTGGAATTTAAAGACAAAAAACTGAGAGATATACGTTTTGGTGAATTAAGTTTTATGCGTGCATACGCTTATTGGCATTTGGTTGAAATTTACGGTAACGTGGATCTTAGGACCAAAGAAACTTCTGCCGAAAGTCTTTCAATGAATTGTTATCGCAGCAGCTATGAAGATTTGTATGATTTAATGCTGACTGATGCGCAAAATGCGGTGGATAATCTGCCCGTTGATCCTTATCCTGTTAAAGATGTAGGTCGTGCGACCTCAAAAGCGGCTTATGGTTTATTAGCGCGCATCGCACTGACACGGGTTTCCTATTGTGACAGTCAGGCAGACAAAGACAAATATTATAAAATCGCTGAGGATGCGGCTCAATATGTGATTGATAACCAGAGCGCATTGAAGGTGTCTTTGTATAATACACCTGCCGAAGTCTTTGATCCGGATAATAATAAAACGAATAAGGAGGCTATGTTCGTTGTGACCCACTCTACCGAGTCCTCATTGAATATGCAGGCTAAAAACCCGAACCGTATGCATATGTATTTCCATGCCAGTTATTCGGCAAGAGCAGGTATGGTACAGGATTATGAATATGGAAATGATAAGAATGCCAAGTCGGGCAGTATGGCGATGATGCCTACCCGTTATTTGTTGGAATTGTATAATGAGAATATAGATGCCCGTTACAATGCCTGGTTCCGTGAAGAGTATAAACTGAATACACCCAAAGCTTATGCCTGGACTAAGGATCAGTTGGACTATTTTGAAAAACCGTCATCTATGATTGGTCAGGTTATTCAGCCGGGAGAAACAGCGCTGCTTTTCACCAAGAAGAAGATTGCCGACAAACGTAACTTGCCATACGCTGTCGTCGATATCGATGATACCTATGCAGCCGATGGAAGTGTCAGCAAGAGTGCCAACTTTAACATTCACTTCCCGACATTGCTAAAGTACGAAGATGCGAATTTTGAAAACAAAGGCTTGCCTACCAATTCGCAGGTAGGTGCAAATGATGTGATTACCATGCGTTTGCCCGAAATGTATTTCATTGTTGCCGAATGTGAGATCATGAAGTCCGGAGGAAATAAGGAGATAGCTAAAGCACGTATCAATGATATACGCAGACGTGCGGCTGTACCGGGCAAGGAAGCTGAAATGGAGGTAGGAGTGGACAAGATGACGATCGACTTTATTTTGGAAGAAAGAGCACGTGAGTATTGCGGCGAATTTATGCGCTGGTTTGATTTGAAGAGAACCGGAAAATTGGTAGAATATGTGAAAGCTCATAATCCGGACATTCCATTGATTCAACCGCATCATGCATGGCGTCCTATTCCTCAGATGTTTCTGGACTCTATCTTGAATCCGGATGAATTTGGTCAGAACGAGGGATATAATTAATAAGCATGAAAACGATGGCGCTTTTTAAATATATTGTCCTGTCTGTCTGTTTGTGTGGAATTCATCTGAATGGTTTTGCTCAGTCCACCCGTGAGGCTATATTGGAAGATATAGCCCGGACGGGAGGAGTGTACTATGCTTATCCTGTAAAGGAAGCTATCGCGACTCCTCCGCCTAAAGGGTATAAACCGTTCTATATCAGTCATTATGCACGACACGGTTCCAGATGGATTCAATCGGAACAGGATTATAAGACAGTGGTTGATATTTTCGAGAAAGCGCATCAAGCCGGAGCTTTGACCGCTTTGGGAGAAGATGTCCGCAAAAGAATGGCGTTGGTGTGGGAAGATGCCGAGGGACATGGGGGAGATTTGACTCCTTTGGGTGTGAGGCAACACCGGGGGATAGCCGAAAGAATGTTTCAGAACTATCCCGAGGTATTCAAGGGATCTCCTGCTCTGTCTGCACGCTCTACCGTGGTGTTGCGATGTGTATTGAGTATGGATGCCTTTTGTGAACGGTTGAAAGAACTCAATCCGGCATTGCAGATCCGGCGCGAAGCTTGTGCCAGGTATATGAAATATATGAATTATCATACGCCGGAAGCCGTGAAGTTTGTTTCTCATCAGGGACCTTGGTATGAGGAATATAGAAAGTTTAAAGAAAGCCATACTCGTCCCGATCGTTTGGTCACTTCTTTATTTAATAGTCCTGACTATATCCGTAAGAATGTGAATCCTGATGAATTGATGTGGGGACTTTATTGGATTGCTTCAGATTTGCAGAATGTAGAGATAGAGGTGAGTCTTTATGATGTATTTCAGAAAGATGAATTATTTGATCTTTGGCAAGTTTGCAATTATCATAATTATGTATGTGACGGACCTGCGCCTGCCAATGGTGGAATAATGACGGCCAGTGCCCGGTCATTGCTTGAAAATATATTGGATTCGGCCGATGAGGCGATCAGATCCGGGACCCATGCGGCGACATTACGTTTTGGGCACGATGGAAATATCATTCCCTTGGTAGCGTTGCTCCAATTGGGCGATATGTGGAAAGCCGAAACGGATCCCGATAAATTCTATCAGGCATGGTGTAATTTCAAGGTCACTCCGATGGCGGCAAACGTCCAGTTGGTTTTCTTCAGAAAGAAAGCTTCTGACGATATACTGGTGAAGTTCATGCATTGCGAGAAAGAAGTTACCATCCCTGTAGAAACGGATATTGCTCCTTTCTACCATTGGAAAGATGTTGAAACATACTATCGTCATCTTTTGCATAAATTGCCATAAGTCTATAAGATGAAAAACGGTGTAAATCCCTGTAGTATTGTAACGGGATTTATACCGTTTTTTTGAATGAGAAAGAGCAAAGGGAACAGCAGATTATCAAAGAAAAGACTTACTTTTGCAATAACAGAATAAATAAAGAATAAAAGACCATGAGTAAACTGAATATGAAAGAGTGGATAAACGAAATTATCCAAAAGAAAGAAGTGGTGGCTATGCCCATCATGACCCATCCGGGCATAGAGATGATAGGGAAAACGGTGCGCGATGCGGTTACTGACGGACAAGTGCATTACAACGCCATCAAGGCATTGAGTGAGAAATATCCCACAGCCGCCGCAACCGTGATTATGGATTTGACGGTAGAAGCCGAGGCTTTCGGAGCGGAGATTGTCTTCCCCGAAAATGAGGTTCCCAGTGTGGTGGGGCGTCTTCTCAATGATGAGGAAGCTATTGACAAACTGGAAATTCCTGCCTTGAATAAAGGAAGAGTTCCCCAGTACTTGAAAGCGAATATGCTGGCGGCCAAGACCATTACGGACCGGCCCGTCTTTGCCGGTTGCATCGGCCCTTACTCATTGGCAGGACGTTTGTATGATATGTCTGAAATCATGATGCTTATTTATATCAATCCGGAAGCGGCCAATTCGCTGTTGAAGAAATGTTCGGATTTCATTCTTCGTTACTGTATGGCATTGAAGGCCACAGGAGTGAATGGGGTAGTGATGGCCGAACCGGCTGCCGGACTCTTGTCTGATGAGGACTGCACGCAATACTCGTCTGTTTTCATTAAGGAGATCGTAGAGAAAGTGCAGGACGATCACTTCACGGTCATTCTGCATAATTGTGGAAATACCGGTCATTGTACCAAGGCAATGGTAGCTACAGGAGCTGCCGCTTATCATTTTGGAAATAAAATAGATATGGTCGAAGCTCTGAAAGAAGTACCTGCCGATGCTCTTGCAATGGGAAATCTTGATCCGGTGAGCTTGTTCAAGGCGGCTACTCCGGAGGTGATGAAGAAAGCCACACTCGACCTGTTGGAGGCTACCCAGTCCTATCCCAACTTCGTGCTCTCCAGCGGATGTGACACACCGCCTCATACGCCATCTGAAAATATTGATGCATTCTTTGCCGCATTAAATGAATTCAATAATGCTTGAAAAAGAACTTTCTTTTGCTGATCTGCTTATCTCATTGTCCGAAATCTATGAGACGATGGGATATGCAGATGCTGTACCCGACGAAGCAGTAGAAAAAGAAGTCCGTGGGGTGCTTGGACGGGTGGAGGCAGTAACTTCTCCCCGTTTTTGTTTTTTCATATCCGGTGGAGAGTTGGATGAATCGAAAGACTCGCTTTCTGTCGGCGATACGTGTTTCAGTATAGGTAAAATAATCACCCGGCAGCTGCGTGGTTCGGAATCCTTCGCTTTCTTTGCCGCGACTGCCGGAACTGGCTTTGAAAAGTTCCAGCATACGTTGCAACAAGAGGGGGATATGGTAAAGGTTTATATAGCGGATGCCATAGGAAGTATCATAGCCGAGAAGACTGCGGATTGTATGGAAATTGCATTGGATGAATACATTCACGACAGAGGGTGGAGGCATACGAATCGTTTCAGTCCCGGATATTGCGGCTGGCATGTGTCGGAACAAAAGAAATTATTTCCCTTATTCCCTTCGGCGGAACCTTGCGGCATCCGGTTGACAGATTCCAGTTTGATGCTTCCTATAAAATCGGTCAGTGGAGTAATAGGGCTGGGGGAGGATGTCCGTAAGCTGGAATATACTTGCGGTCTCTGTACGTACGATAGATGTTACAGGCGGAAGCAGCGGGGATAATAGGATGGCTACAAAAATCAGAGTCCCAAATGGCTAGATGTTGTTATTAATCTCATTGATTTTACAATTTGTTGCAATCTTAATGAATCTCCTGTCCTATCAAGACAGGTTATAACAGCTGTCCCCATCTGCTGTAACAACTACTTTCATCTGATGTTCCACCCTGGTGAAACTCCAGTCCCACCGAGGTGGAACTGCAATTTCACCGGGGTGGGACTGCCTCACTACCCGAGTGGAATACCAAACGTAGGCATATAAAAATACAATCTTTTCAGCCTTCTGCACCTTCTTTTAATGCCCATTGAAGAATAGATAAAGCCCGATCATGATAATAGTCAGTAGCGTCCATGTAAGGATAACCGATTTGGCCGGTTTCTCCATGACTTTCTTCATGTTTAATGTACATTCTTGCCGGCGTTTATCCAATAAGGATACCAAAATCATGCCTGCGCTGATGACAACGAACAGGTAGAAAGACAGCATCATGAAGTGAGGCCATGCTGTATATTTTTCTGCAGGAAATACCCATAAATAGAGAATGCCCACTCCCATGCTGAACGCCGTACCAAATGTCAATGCCATGTTGGCAGCCATCGTGGTAGTTCGTTTCCAGAAGATGCCGAACAGGAAAACAGCCGCCATAGGCGGTGCGATAAATCCCAGTACCGATTGGAATACATTAAACAGATTCAATCCTTTGATACTGTCTATGGCAATGGTGATGATCACCGAAATCAGTGCTCCCGCCATTGTAACCACATGCCCTGTACGGATGATCTCTTTCTGGCTGGCAAGCGGTCTGAATTTCTTGACATAGATATCCATCGTGAAGACGGTACTCAGCGCATTCAGGGCAGAGCCGACAGTGCTGATCAGTGCGGCGGTCAATACGGCCAGTACCAACCCCACCATGCCTACAGGAAATAAGTTAGTGACCATAGTCATGTAGGCTTCATCGGGGTTCTTCAAGCCCGGGTAGAGTGCCAGACAGATGATACCCGGAAGGATATAGAGAGGAACATCCAGTATCTTCAACCAGCCGGTGAAGTTGGCACCCATTTGGCCTTCTTTCAGATTCTTAGCAGCCAATACAGGCTGTACCATGGATTGGTCTGTGCACCAGAACCAGACTCCCATGATGGGATACCCCAGAATAATGGGCAGCCACGGGAAGGCGGGATCGTCATTCGGGCGGAACAGGTTCCAGTAATCGGCCGGAACCGCTTCGGCCAATGCGCTGACGCCACCCACTTTGTAAAGACCTGCTATAGTAAGCGTGGCCGATACGAAAATAAGCAGAAGCATTTGGAATACATTGGTATAGGCTACCGCTTTCAGCCCTCCGGCCATGGTGAAGAATGCGGAGATAACGAGCAGGATCAATGCTGACTGCCACATGGGAATATCGAAAACCTGACGGATAAGGATACCTCCGGCGAATAAGGTCAGGGCAAGCCACGAGATAAGGATTGTCACAATGGTGTACCAGGCAAGAATGTTGCGGGTGGACTGTCCGAAACGCCGCCCCATGAACTCCGGCAAGGTGGTGATACGCGCTCCCAAATAACGGGGGGCAAAGACAAAAGCCAGCAAGCAGATGAAAACAAACGCATACCAGGCATAATTACCTGAAACGATACCGGTGGTAAATCCGGCACTGGCGGAGGCTATCAGCATGGAAGGGCCCACATTGGTTCCCCACATGGAGAAACCGATGTGATGCCACTTCAGGGAACGCTCGGCAAGAAAAAGGCTACTGCCTTTTTTGCGTTTCAGACTGGCCCATATGCCGATGCCTATAAGAATCAGAAAGTAGGCAATAAGAATGCCCCAATCTAATGTATCTAAATAATTAGCGTGCATAATTCATGTATCAGATTAAGATGAATATTCCGTTTATTTATGAAGCCCCATCAGTTCCTTGGCTACCGCTACGGCCGTATTGGCATTGTCGCTATACCCGTCTGCACCTATTTCATCGGCAAATCCCTGGCTTACCGGAGCGCCGCCTATCATCACTTTTACCTGATGACGGATACCGGCTGCTTCCAAAGCGTTGATCACCTCTTGCATATAAGTCATGGTTGTTGTCAGCAAGGCACTCATGCACAGGATGTCTGCCTTGTTTTTCTTGACCTCTTCCACAAATTTGTCGCAAGATACATCTATGCCTATGTTGATCACCTCAAAGCCGCAGCCTTCCAGCATGGAAGCCACCAGGTTCTTGCCGATATCATGCAAGTCGCCTTTCACGGTCCCGATGACTACCTTGCCTATGGTGGTCGAGGCACTCCCTTGCAGTAAAGGCTTCAGAAGTTCCAAAGCTCCCTTCATGGCGCGTCCTGCCATCAGCAGTTGGGGCACGAACGCTTTTCCGTCCTGGAAGCGTTGTCCCACTTCGCCCATAGCCTTTATCATGTAGTTGTTGATAATTTCCTGGGGCTGTACTCCTTCGGCGATGGCTTTCTTGGTTACTTCTACGGCCGGTTCCAGCTTTCCGTCCACAATGGCATTGAACAAAGGTTTCAAGGCTTCATTCCCGGCTGCCGCAGAGTCTTTGACGACGATTGTTTCTTGTTTTGTTGCAGCGGCTTCTTCTTTCGAAAGGTCTTCTTTGGATACGTCAGAGGAAGAAGAGGAGTATTCTTCGACAATGCGCATGGCTTGTTCCACTTCTTGTTCATTATGAAAATCCATTTCCAGATGTACACCGTCCGCTCCAATGTTGTCCAATAAAGGTTTCAGTTCATCCAAAGTTACCCAACATGCCATGATACTCTTTCCACCGGCAAGGATTTTCTTGTAAAGGTCATACCATTTAGGTGATCCTCCTTGTGGCTCACCTACGCCCGGAGTCCATTGAATGGCATTCAGTTCCTCAATTTCAAGAAGGGCAGGCAGATGATGCATGGCGCCCACACCGTCCAGATGATACAGGGTATAGTCTATCTTTTGGCATTGTTCGCGGATGAACGGTTGCACGAAGCGACGATAATCATCCTCACTGATCATGGTGGAGATATCGCTTTGAAGCTTGCTCATCTTTCCCGGTGCCCATGAAGAGAAATAGCAGAAGGCCATTTCGTCCCCTTCACGGATGATATCGTAAAGTTCATCGAACACCTTGAAGTAGATGTCATTAATCTGTTGCATCTGCTGTTCCAGTACTTCGGGTTGCATTACAGTATCCAGCAACACTTTATCCGTACCTTTCAGTGCGGCCAACACATCCAGGCCTTCCATCAGATCGGGCATTCCTACGTAATAATGACCGTTTGCCTTCGCTTTGCATGCTTTCAGTAATTCCTTATGCAGAATCCAGTTAGGGTGCTCGGGATTGAAAACAATTTCATCGTTGAAATCCGGATCAGGATGAATCCAGATTGTATCTTCTCCTCCTTCGAATACGCCTCCTAAAATAGCTGCCAGTGAACCGGGGCCTAACTGGGTATTGGCTACCGGCAGGATATCTGCTTTCAGACTG
>OLXY01000586.1_pt1 | contig 17341 bp, 15 predicted proteins | sample 1644221 | NCBI WGS metagenome assembly OLXY01 (sample SAMEA103958121, study PRJEB25191) | human gut metagenome | reverse complement strand
GCTGAGGAAGCTCGTTTTTATTGAGGCGTTTTATATCGTTAGAGGAATTGACTTTATTCAGGATATTCAAAACAAAACCTCGTATTTAGCTAAATATTCGTAAAATATACTGTTTTACAGTATAACAAACCGCGGCGAGGATTACAAGTGACATTCGCCGCGTGATGGGTTCCTCTTCAGCGACAACCTTAAGCGCCGAACATGCCAAACACGTCAAAGCCCTGGTGCTGCGCATCAGTGACGTGGAAGAAAGCCTTGCGCTACGGCGTGACAAGGTCGTGCAGGCCATGAATCGCGCCGCCGCGTTTGTCACACAGCTCGAGCACATCGAAAAGAGCCTTAAAAGTAATGCCGCCTTGGATGTAACAGAACTTACTGAGGGAGGCGTTCGGTGACGGAAGTTTTTTACTACGCCTATTGGAACGGTGAGGCGCTTTCGGACGTTTTTAACGCAACGGCCGCTGTGTTCGGGACGGGAGACTTTTCACGCATTACCTCCGTGGTCGTATTGGCGTCCCTCCTATGTGTCGTCGCCTTCGGCGCAATTAAAAACGAAGGGCGAGCCGTGATCCGCTTTGTTGCCGCCGCCGACAATGTTCCACTCGGGATTGCGTTTCCCGCAAGCCTAGTCAATCGCATCGGGTACTTTCTTGCAACAACCTATGAAGCGGTCTTTAGCCCCGTTGAAGCCGCGCGTTTTACGAGATTCGGCGCCGTGTATCCTGAGCGCGTTCTGGAGGCGCTATCAGCCACCGGGCCCGTGACGCGGAGCACACGAGGAGCATTAAAAAGCGTCATCGAAGGGTGCATTTTGCCCGAGGCCCTCACGGATTCTGCAAAAGCCAACGCCCTTACGCAAAGCGCGTCTTTGTGGGAAACCGTCACGCAAGAGGGGTGGGTCAACCCCGCCAGGAGGGTGGTGCTTGACGGCAAAGGCGTGCTTTCTTGCCCGAAGGCTGTCGCGGAACTTACCACACTATTTGAAACCGAGGAACTTCCGGCCTTAAAGCGCATCCTCGGCGCTAAATTGGCGCCCGAGGCCGCTGACCCCGCATCGGCCTTGGCTGCCTCTCTTCCGCAAGCCGAAAGCCTTCTTTACGGGATTTCGCGCTCGATGGATGAAAGCCTGCGGCAAAGCGTTCTTTTGGCAAGTCTTCCGGCGGCAGCATCCTCGTTTACGGCGCGCGCCGATGCTCCGGCTGCATTGGCTGTTGCACTTTCGCGCGCTCAGGGAAATCTTGCAAGTGAAATCAACTACCGCACCATGGCATCGATTGCCCGCGATGCCCTCCCGAAGATTCGCAATGCCGTCGAGTTTGTGGTCATTGCCTTGTTTCCCGTGTTGGCACTTTTGTCTCTGGCCTCGGGCGCAGCAGCGGGCGTTTTGCTGCGCGGGTACATTTCGCTATTACTTACCGTGCAGCTTTGGCCGGCTGTAGCAAGTGTCGTCAATCACCTCATGATTGCGGCCGATACGGGACCCTTCGGGGCTCTAGCCCGTGAGTTCGGCGGCAATACCCTTGCGTCGCTCGCTTTAATTCGAGAGACCGGGGCCACAAGTCAGGCTATCGCCGGTGCCCTCATGTGCATGGTTCCTGTGATTACCTATGCCCTTGTCCGGGCCGGGGACGTTGCCGTTTCATCGCTCGTTTCGGGGTTAATGGCACCTGCGCAAAGTGCGGCAGCCTCACAAGGCGCACGCCTAGCAGCCGGAAATCTCGAGCAGGGAAATGTTCGCATGGGTAACCGTACGGTTAATACCGTTTCTGCCAACAAGCGGGCTGTGGCGACAGTGTCTGACTCGCCCGATGCCGTGGTGACGACAAGCGCCTACGGAACCGTCACACGCGACGGAGAGGGGGCTGTAACAGGATTAACGCGAACGAAGATCGATTTCGGGGTTCGTCAGGATGCCACACAGTCGGTGATGCGAACCTCGGGCTCGACACTCACGCGCAAGGAAGCGCTGACGCAAACACGCACGTCGCGTTACATCTATGCCGATGCCCTTGTCAGTAGCGACGCCTCCGAGCGCGGCTTTGCCTCGGCGCTTCGCGATGCGGTGCAAGAGGGCCGGGCGGTAACGCAAGAAGCCAGCGGCGGCAGGTCGTCTGTTGCCGGAATCGGGGCGGTGTCGCGGGTCGGAACGAGTCGAGCGGATTCGGTTGGAGAATCGTCAACGGTTCGCTCGGAATTCGGGGCTTCACTTAATGTAGGAACGTTTAGGCCTCAGTCTTTGGCGGGGACCGGCGGTTTAACCGGACCGGATTCAAATCAAGTAGGTGCTCAGGTAGTCGGAACTCAAAATCTAGGCTTAGCACCCTCGTCTCAAACCATAAACGGAAATAGTCCCAAGAGCGCCTCGACGGTTTTCCCGATGACAAATCTCGGCTCTCAGTTCAATGCCCAGGATATGCAGTCCCTCATTGATACGGCAACTTCGGGAGGCTCAGCTTATCGATCCGTTCAGGCTAGCGAAGCACGGGCAGAACTCACGCGAGCGGCTGAGCACGTTTCTCGGACCCATAGTGACGAAGGCGTTCGCAGTGCCGCTCGTCGCTTTATCCGAAATCTATCGGCAACCGATGCCCATAGCCTTGAAGAGGGCACGACCCTTTCTCGCGGGACGGACACGGCAGGAACCCTGGCTCAACATCGAACCGGAGCAACGCTCACAACGGTCGATGAGAGCGTCCCTGTGATGCAAGGCGCGATTGAAAGTCACGGATCGGCAGAAGGTGTGCTCCGAGGGGCTTACACGGATGGATTAACCCCGGTTGCTCAAGCTTCTGACAACCGCGCCATTTTAAGCGTGGATCGACCTGAGAAGTTCGGAGCAGGGGCCGTTCCGCCTGTGCTCCTGCAAGTAGCCGATGCGTACGAGGCATCGGAAAAGGCGCTTCAAAAGGCAGCGACATCCCATGCGGCACGTATAGAAGGAGCCGATGAAACAATGCCCTCAACGGTGTCGCCCGGAGAGTTACGACAGCCCGAGACGGAAGTCGGTTTTGAGCAAGCTTTCGGTGCAGCGCAGGTGTCTATATCCCGAGAGTTGCGTTCGAATCTTTCCGTTGCGGCCTTTGAGCGCGGCGTCTTGCTCCTGACACGAGAGTCGTATCGGCGAGAGAACCAAGACAAGAACTACGCCCTTCGCAATGCGTTTTTCTTCGGCTTGGGTTACTCGGCGCCCTCCGAGATTGCGAGTGGTCTCCGAGAAAAAGCAGAGCGCAATCCCGAGCTCGCTCGGGGTATTGCTGCATTAGGAGAGCGTTCTCGCGGAGATGTTTCCGGCAAGGACTGGGAAAAACTCCGGTCCCTGCTTGGTCAGAAACTGCAGTAACCTTTTAACGGAAATGATTTGTAAAGAAAAAGTAAATCAGAAATTTCTTTTGTAATGCCGGAGGCAAATCTCCGATATGGGGAATTCGTTCGATGCGCTCAGTGACAAAGAAAATCGGTTTAAAGAGGATGGAGATGACGAAAAAGAGAAATTCGACAAAATAAAGAAAGGAAATGAGAAGTTTTTTCAGAATTTTCACAAAACCCACCATGACGCTAAGCAACCAAAAACAAATCTTACTTATGAAGGCATTATATATGATTCAAGATAAAATAAAAGGTTTTGAGGAAGAAAAGTTAAATTCCTTTGATTTTCATCAAACTACTGATGTTTTTCTTGAGTTTTTGCACGACCAGCATTGTGAATGCATTTTCGACTCGGTCGATATTATGGAGAAAAACCGTTATTTGAAGTATTTCGGACCGGCCGTCTATATTCAATTACGAACAAACGGTTTTGTTTATGTCGGCGAAACCTTTAATCTCTTTGCTCGGACGATGCAGCACATTCGAAACGGCGTCAAGATTGTCTATATGGGAGCAATTTCCGTCTGGCCTCTTACCAACGACGAGAGAAAAGACACCGAGACGTTTATCATGGGGCGGGCCATGGAAGCCGGGCTTCCGCTTGAAAACACCGACAAACTCGATCAGGCAATGGAAAGCGCACGAAAAGTTCGGGAGCTTCAAAAGAAACTAATGGATTCAATGGAGTGGATTCAAGAAGAGCCTTGATTTTTCCTGATAAAAAGCGTTTCTTCTCCGGTTGTCCATGGTAAAATTCAGAGGTAACGCTCAAAATTTTTTTCCTATGAAAAAAGACCTCGCTATCGGATACGATTCCTTCTCGGATTTAATCGGCAACAATTGCTACTATGTCGATAAAACGCAGTTTTTAAAAACTGTGTTGCAGGACAAAAGCAAGGTGATGCTCATTACGCGTCCGAGGCGCTTCGGCAAGACGCTGTTCATGAGTACGCTCGAGAGTTTTTTGCGTATCGACTTGAAGAATCCGGGAAGCACCCATACTCAGGAAACTCTTTTTGATGGACTTAATGTGAGCAAAGACTCGGAGTTTTGTTCTGAGTACATGGGACAATTCCCGACAGTCTTTGTTTCTTTCAAAGATGTGTATGGCCAGTGTTTTGAAGATGTTCAGCGTTTGATGGCCGAGACGATTCAAGGTGCTTTTTTCCCGTTTCGCTTTTTACTGGAAAGTAAGGAGCTGACGGCACAGGAGCGCAATCTCATTTCGGCTTTTGTCAACCTGGATTTTTCCTTACAAGCCATTCCGAAGGGTTATTTGGAAAAGTCATTGCAAATGCTCGTGAGCGCTCTTGCAAAGCACTTCAAGAAACCGGCGGTTCTTCTGATTGACGAGTATGACGTACCGCTGGCGAAGGCAAGCAAGAAGTCCTATTACGACGCCGTTTTGAATATGTTGCGTCAAATGCTCTCGCAAGTACTCAAGCCTCGAGACGTTTCTCAAGAGATAGCCTCGCAGTCCTATCTAAAAAAAGCCATTCTGACGGGGTGCTTGCGCGTGAGCAAAGAGAGCATCTTTACGGGGCTCAATAACCCGGCGATTAATACCGTTTGGTCGGAAGACCTAAGTTTGTCTGATTCTATCGGGTTTACGTCGATGGAAGTTTCTCAGTTGCTCGATTACTTCGGACTCACTTCGCGTTCGGAAGATGTCAAGCTTTGGTATGACGGATACAAATTTGCCGGAAAAGGCATTTATTGTCCGTGGGATGTGATTAATTTTGCAGACCAAGCCATCAAGAGCGGGAAGCCCCGAACGTTTGAGCCGAGAAACTACTGGGCCAACACGAGTAGCAACGAGGCTATTCATGATTTCTTAGGCTTTCTGGGTGAACAAGATACCGAGAAAATGCAGACGTTGGTTGACGGTAGTTCAATTGAAATTGATGTCAATGATCAACTCAATTACGGCAATATGAAAGAGCGTCGCTCGCAGGACTTTTGGATACTGCTCCTTGCCACAGGTTACCTGACGCTTGTCAATTCTTCTCCGAAGGGTTCCTCGAATACGACGTACGAGGTGAAAATCCCCAATCGGGAGATTCTTGAAACGTTCAAGACAAACATTCAAGCGTATTTTTCAACCGGTAACCCGTCGTATGCTCAGAGTGCACAGACAATCGTTCATGCTATTCTCGCAGGTCGCACAAACGAGGTCTCGGTGCTTCTCAAGACGCTTTTACGCGGATTTGTTTCGGTCAGAGATACAGCAACGAAGGCTCCCTCGGAGAACTTTTATCACGGATTTTTAAACGGGATTTTTTCCTGTGCCGGTTCTCTTGTGAGCAACTACAAATCGCAACCGGAAGCCGGAAACGGATATGCCGATATCGCTTTTCTTTCAGAGACGACGACCGGGCGTATCGGTGTCGTTATCGAGATTAAGTACTGTAAAGATCCGGATGATCTGTATGAGGCTGCCGAAGCCGCGATTTCTCAGATTCACGGGAAGGGCTATGGCGCATATTTTGACAAATTGGGTTGCCCACGAAAACTTGTCTACGGGATTGCCTTTTGTCGCAAGGATTGCGCAGTTACCTCCGGGGAGCTTCTCCATGGCTCTTAGCCGATGACAAATTGCCGCAAAGGCATTTTGAGTTGTGGCATGAATAGGGTCGGCGCAGGCTAATCTATAAGGGCAAGAGTCGACAGGAGAACTCTTCGGGAAAACCGACGGATATCAAACCTCCTTAGCCCCATAGCCTTGGCTGTATAATTCGGTCCACAACGAAAGGAAACGACTCGGGGGATAAGTTTCCGCACATCTTTGTTCGCACTTTTGCGCTCGAAATCTCCATGTTTTTCAAGGGTCGGTTTGATTTTCTTGATTAATAAATTGCAACACGACGGATTTGTGGTTTAGCGATGCAAAGTGATGCAAAGACACGGGCTTTGATGTCCGTTCTGATTATCGGTTACTTTATTGCAACCGGAGTTCTTTTCGTTTTTGCCTGGTTTGCCTTCCTCGAGAATAACGGGATTGTCATTTACGACAAGTACAACTGGTACGTGACGGCTTTGTATCTTGTTCTGACTGCCTTTTTAGATCGAACCTACAGTGCCTTCCGAGTCTCGTACCTAAAACCGAGGCGCCTGATTTTTTCGCAACAGGTGGCGTCCTTCGTGGCCGTTTTCCTCGTTTATGCGCTTGTGTCGGCGGTTTGGGCGGTCCTTTTAAGCCCGGTTCCGTTTCTTTTGCTCCTTTTAGCGCAAACGCTTGTCAATGTCCTTTGGTCGTATGCCGCCGATGCCTTGTGGTTTCACTTTCATGCACCGCTGAGAACCTACGTTTTATACGGGAACAAAGATGACCTCGTGCGGCTCTCGGAGATTTATCGCTTCACGCGTAAGTTTCATGTGGTTAAAGAACTTGCCGTAACGCCCGATACCGTCACGCAAGTCTTAGCCGAGACGCCCGATGCCCAGGCGCTCTTTGTCGTCGGGGCGTCCGAGGAGATTCGTAATCGCTTGATGATGCATTGCCTGGAGCACTCGGTCGAAGGCTTTTTCCAACCGGAAATCCAGGACATCATTCAAGCGGGTGCCAAACAGATTCACTCGTTCGGAACACCCTTGATGGGCGTGGGAGTGCCGACGCCGGACCCCTTATACATGATTGTCAAGCGTATTTTGGCGTTTTTCTTTGCTCTGATTTTTCTGGTTCTTGTGAGCCCGATTTTGATCGGAGCCGCTCTTGCGATTCGTGTCTTTGACCCGACGGGGCCCATCATCTTTACGCAGCAACGCATGGGGCGCAATTTAAAGCCTTTTACGTGCTACAAATTTCGGACGATGTCCATGAAAGCTCCGCACGACTGTCCGGCATCAGCGATGGATGCCAATTCCTATCTTTCACCTTTGGGGCGATTTTTGCGAGAGTCGTCTATCGATGAGCTCCCGCAAATATTGAATATCCTTAAAGGCGACATGTGCTTTATCGGACCGAGACCGTTGGCGATGACGGAAAGTAAGCTGATTTCGGAAAGAAAACTCCTTGGGATTTATCAACTCTATCCGGGGATTTCGGGACTCGCACAAGTTTCGGGGCGCAATGCCGTGAACGACGCCGAAAAAGTGACGTTCGATTACGAGTACTTGGCGAAGTTTTCTCCGCTCCTAGATATTAAGATTTTTTTTAAAACCGTGCTTTTCGTGCTGATGCGAAACGGCGTGTATGTGAAGAAAACCGGGAAGAGGGCGTGATGAGGGGTAGTCTTTCCAATGCTAGAGGCTTCTTTTCACGGATGGGTGACGTTTTCAGCGTTTTCCTTTCTTTTAAATGGCGTTAGGAAAGCCTCATGAAACGCAAGATTCTCATTTTGACCAACAACGCACGCATGATGCTCGTCTTTCGGCGCGAGATGCTCTCGGCCTTAAGACCCACGTACGATATCGTTCTTGCCTGTCCGAAAGACCCCTCCGCGGAAAAGGACTTTACCGACCTTGGGATTCGCACCCTAAATGTCCCCGTCGATAGGCGCGGGATGAACCCGGTCAAGGACGCTCTTCTTTTTGTCCGTTACCTTCGCCTTTTGCGTGAGGAGCGTCCCGATGCCGTCATCACCTTCACAATCAAGCCCAATATTTACGGTGCTTTGGCCGCTTCCCTGTTGCATATCCCCTGCATTGCGACGGTCGAGGGGCTGGGAAGCGCCTGGAGCGGACGGGCGGCGCCTTTCGTGCGACGCCTTTACGCCGCAGGCCTTAAGAAAGCGCGATTGGTTTTTGTTTTAAATGACGAGATTTTCTCGGAGTTAAAGGGTGTCGGCATTGACCCTTCCGTGATGAAGACCCTACCGGGGATGGGGGTGAATCTCACGTACTTTACGCCGACGCCGTACCCGAGCGATAACCCGCCGTCGCTTTTGACCATCGGACGCGTGATGCGCGAAAAGGGCTTTCCGGAGTTAATCCGGGCAGCGCACGTTCTTAAAAAGGAACTTCCGAACCTTGTTTGGCACGTGGTCGGTGCGCCCGAAGAGCGTGAAGCGGCGCTTTTATTGCAATTAAAAGAGTGTTCCAATGTCGTTTACCACGGGCCGGCCAAAGATGTCCGTCCTTACTATGCCCTCTGTCACGCTACTACTACTACTACTACCACGTACCATGAAGGCATGAGTACGGTGTGCCTTGAGGCTGCCGCCAGTGCGCGTCCGATTTTAGGAACTCGCGTACCGGGCGTCACAGAAACCTTTATCGAAGGAAAAACGGGGCTTGGCATGGACGCAGGCAACAGTGCCGATACCGTTCGCGTGATTAAAACCTTTTTTGCGCTTTCCAATCAAAAACGCTCCGAGATGGGAAAAGCCGGTCGTGCGTTTGCTGAGGAGCACTTTGACCGTAACAAAGTGACGTGGAGTTACTTCAGCGCCTTGCTGTCGGTGTCTGCTAAAGACGATTCGACATCGTTAGACGAAGCCCTAGCGAGTATTGCGGAGAGTGAGTCGCTTCCTTCCGAAGTGATTCTCGTGCATGACGGAACGCTCCCTGAAGCCCTAGAGCGCATTGTCGCGAAGTGGCAGGGGGGGGGTAAGCTCAAGCTTTGCCTCGTCGGATATGCGCAAAATCAAGGCGTAGCGTTCGCTCTGGCCTATTGGCTCGGTCTTCTTAGGGAATCCTTCCCGCACCGCCAACTCCAACCGGATTTTCAGGTGGGCTGACCATGAAAATCCTGGTTGTCTGCCAGCATTACTGGCCTGAAACATTTCAAATTACCGACATCTGCGAAGGTCTGGTTCGTCGTGGTCATCAGGTCACAGCGTTGGTCGGGTTACCTAACTATCCAGTCGGAACGGTTCATCCGGACTATCGCTTCGGGAAGAATCGAAATCAGGAAAGAAACGGTGTTCGCATCATCCGGAGTTTCGAAATCGGACGTGGGCATAACCCGTTTACTCTGGCGCTGAATTACTACAGTTTTGCATTCAGCGCGACTCGAATCGCCACACAACTTGACGAGTCGTTTGACCTGGTTTTTGTCTATCAACTTTCTCCTGTCCTGATGTCCATTCCCGGCATTTGCTATGCCAAAAAACATAAAGTCCCTTTGGTTCTTTATTGCTGCGATCTTTGGCCCGAATCCATGAAAGTTATCTTGGGCAATCACCTCAAGATGGTTTTCAATTACTACAAACGACTCAGTCAAAAAATCTACGCGAAAGCAAATCGGTTGATTGTTCAGTCGCCGGCATTCTTGGAGTATTTCAAGACGGTTCACGGTATCGCCGCTTCAAAAATGGAGTACGTACCGCATTTTGCGACCGGCGTTGCGGATGCGAATCTTCAAAAACTCCCTCATGCGGGGATTAACTTCTTTGTCATGGGCAATATCGGCCGCGCTCAGGATGTTCTGGTTATTTTAAATGCCGTCCGATTCATGAAAGCGACAGGTCCCTTTACCGTTCATTTTGTGGGCGACGGGGCTTGCCTACATCAGTCACAAGACTATGTTGCAAAGTTTCATTTGCAAAACCGTGTCGTTTTTCACGGCAAACGTCCCGTTGAAGAAATGAATGCGTTTTATGCCGTTGCCGATGCGTTCATCCTGACACTTAACGGCGATACGTGGGTCGGAACGACGATTCCTTCCCGTCTTCAAGGGTACATGAGTGCCGGGCGACCGATATTTGCTGCTATTAACGGCGGAGCGCGTTATGTCATCGAAGATGCGCAGTGCGGAGCTGCGGTCCCGGCCGGAGACTTTAAGGCGTTGGCAGCTTTGCTTGATGAATTTATTGACAAGCCGCAGGTCTATGCGCAATGCGGACAAAACGGGAAGGCCTATTTCAACGAGCATTTTTCCAAGGAAACCTTTCTTAATTCACTTGAACGGATTTTCAACGATGTCCGAAAGGAAGATAACGATGTTCACAAATAAAACGCTTTTAATCACCGGAGGAACAGGCTCTTTCGGACATGCCGTCTTAAAGCACTTCATGCATAGCGACATCGGAGAGATTCGGATTTTTTCACGAGATGAAAAAAAGCAAGACGACATGAGACACGTGTTGCAGGCCGATTACCCGTCGCTTGCCCGAAAGGTCAAGTTTCATATCGGTGACGTGCGGGACATGCAGTCCGTGCGCGATGCCATGCACGGCGTTAATTTTATTTTCCATGCGGCCGCATTAAAGCAAGTTCCATCCTGTGAGTTCTTCCCGATGCAGGCGGTTAAAACGAACGTCATCGGAACGGACAATGTGCTCCATGCGGCTATTGACGAGGGCGTTGAAAGGGTTGTGTGCCTTTCAACGGATAAAGCGGCCTATCCGATTAATGCGATGGGAACCTCCAAGGCCATGATGGAAAAAATCATCTATGCCAATGCCCGTAACGGAGCAGGGCGAACAACCATCTGTTGCACGCGTTACGGTAACGTGATGTGCAGTCGCGGAAGCGTGATTCCGCTTTTTATCGACCAAATTCGTGCTGGGAAACCGATTACCGTGACCGACCCGGCGATGACACGGTTTCTGATGAATTTAGATGAGGCCGTGGAGTTGGTTGAATTTGCATTTAATCATGCTAACCCCGGAGATCTCTTTATCCAGAAGGCCGATGCTTCGACCATCGGAACGTTGGCCAAGGCTGTTCAGACACTTTTCGGGGACACGGGGATTAATGTAATCGGCACGCGTCATGGGGAAAAACTTTTCGAAACACTGATGACACGCGAAGAGAGACTGCGCGCGCAGGACATGGGAAAATACTTCCGAGTGCATGCAGATACCCGCGACCTCAATTACGATAAGTTTTTCGTCAAGGGTGAGGTTCGGACGATGGCCGATGAGGCATACACGAGCCACAATACGAAACGCCTTGACTTGGAAGGGACAATTAAAAAAATTCAAACAGCCGAATACGTTCAGAAAATGCTCAAAGGCGATAAGGTTCAAGCGCAATGAAATTTCTTGTCTTAGGATGCTCGGGGATGGCAGGTCACGTCATCTCGTTGTATTTAAAAGAGCAGGGGCATGCCGTGACCGGCTTTAGCCGACGTCGCGTTGACTTTGTCGAGAACATCAACGGGGATGCGACGGATACCGCATTGCTAACGCGGATTGTTTTGCAAAACTCTTATGACGTCATCATCAATGCTATCGGAATCCTCAACCGTAATGCCGAAGAACATAAGGACAAGGCGGTCTTTTTAAATGCGTATCTGCCACATTTTTTGGCGCAACTGACCGAATCGAAGAAGACGCGTATTTTTCACATGAGTACGGACTGTGTCTTTAAGGGAAATACCGGGCCCTATACGGAAAAGTCAACTCCCGATGGAGAAACCTTTTATGACCGTACGAAAGCGCTCGGGGAAATTGTTGATTCCAAAAACCTCACGCTTCGTTGCTCGATTGTCGGACCTGATATTAATGAGAACGGCATCGGGCTATTTAATTGGTTCATGAAGCAAAAAGGGACCGTCCTCGGGTTTACGCACGCTTTCTGGACCGGACTGGCGACAACAGAATTAGCACGCTTGATGCTTTGTGCGGCAGAGCAGGGGGCAACCGGGCTTGTCAACCTTGTCCCTTCCCGCCATATTTCAAAATGCGATTTGCTCGGGTTGTTTAACCGGACTTTTCGTAAAAATTCAGTGACGATTGTTCCGTACGATAAGGTCAGGTTAGATAAGAGTCTTACGAGAACAAATTACGCTTTGCCGTTGCCGGTTAAAGATTATCCGGAACAAATTGAGGATATGCGTCGATGGGTTTCCGAGCACCGGAAGTTGTACCCGAACTATGCCGAGGTGATGAATGGATACTGAGAAACTTCGTTTGATGATTATTGTCGGAACGCGCCCGGAGATTATCAAACTCTCTGCTGTCATAAAGAACGCGGAGACCTTTTTCGAGACGATTCTTGTTCATACAGGGCAAAACTACGATTACGAGCTCAACAAGGTTTTTTTCGAAGAGTTGGAGATTCGTAAGCCGGATTACTATTTGGGCGTTGTAGGGAGCCATCTGGGCGAAACGATGGGCAATGTTATTGCTAAATCCTATGCCCTGATGGAAAAGACACGACCGGATGCGCTTCTTGTTCTCGGAGACACTAATTCCTGCCTTTGTGTGATTGCCGCGAAACGCCTGAAGATTCCGGTTTTCCACATGGAGGCCGGGAACCGTTGCAAGGACGAAAACCTTCCGGAGGAAGTGATTCGTCGTATCGTCGATGTGACAAGCGATGTGAATCTGTGTTACTCGGAGCACGCCCGACGGTATATTTTGCAGTCCGGAGTTCGTCCGGAATATACGTTTGTTGTCGGTTCCCCTATGGCAGAGGTTCTTACAAACTATCAGGCAAAGATTGAGGAGAGCTCCATTCTCTCGGACCTTGCTCTTGAACCCGGAAAGTACTTCCTGCTTTCCGCACACCGGGAAGAAAACATCGATAACGAGAAAAACTTTTATAGCCTTGTTGAGGCGATAAATGTCGTTGCCGATGCTTACCGGATGCCGGTGCTCTATTCATGCCATCCGCGATCTCAAAAATTTATCGAGAAACGGGGAGTTCACTTCCGTCCCAATGTCATCCGACATAAGCCGTTGGGCTTTTTTGACTTTAACAAGTTGCAACGGGAGGCACTCTGCGTCATTTCCGATAGCGGGACGTTGCCGGAGGAGGCAGCGTTTCACGGATTTCCGGCAGTTTCGATTCGTACGTCGACAGAAAGACCGGAAGCCGTCGATAGCGGGGCTTTTGTAATCGGGTCGATATCTGAAAAGGCGCTCAGACAAGCGATTGAGTTGGCCGTTCGCATGAAACGCGATGGAATCGGTGCCTCGCCGGTTTCTGCTTACGAAGATCGAAATGTCAGTAGCAAGGTTCTTAAGATTATCCAAAGCTATACGGCTGTGATTAATCGTATGGTGTGGCGAAAGTGAATGCAAAGTGTTCTATGCTTGTTATACTATAAAGGAAGAGAAAAAAGGCCTAACATCCTCATTTATGAGTGAGGACTACAAGGGTGCTTTTGGTTCTAGAGAGCAAGATGAAAAAGGCATTAATTGTTGGGATTAATAGGTATTCACAGTGTCCATTACAAGGATGTTGCAATGATGCGGATGGTGTTGCAAAGGTCCTTGAAACCAACGGCGATGGATCCCCGAACTTTTCAATAAAACTGAAGAAAGATATCGATAAAAAGGGAGACTTAAGGAAACTCATAGAGGAGTGCTTTTCTAATGATGAAGATATTGCGCTGTTCTATTACTCTGGTCACGGGTATATTGATAATATAGGGGGATATCTAGTAACCCCAGATTATACAGATGGAGATTATGGTATCTCACTTCAAGACATATTAACTATTGTAAATAATTCTCGATGCAAAAACAAAATTGTAATTTTGGATAGTTGCTTTTCCGGATTTATGGGAAGTAAAAAGATCTCTGGGCAAACTACAGCTAATATAGGTGAAGGGGTAACTATTCTCACTGCCAGTCGAGCAACAGAACAGTCAATTGAGCGTGAGGGGCACGGATTGTTTACTTCTCTATTGATTGAAGCTTTATTAGGCGGAGCTGCCGATGTAACAGGGCATATTACGCCTGGAGGTGTTTATGCATATATTGATAAGGCTTTAGGTCCATGGACACAACGACCGGTGTTTAAAACTAATGTAAACCGATTTACATCCTTACGAACAGTGACACCTCAAGTTGATATCTCCACAATCAGAAAGATTGTCGAATATTTCTCAGATGAAGCGGCTCACTTTCCTCTAAATCCTTCTTTTGAGCCTTCGAACTCAGAAAATGTAAGGCACGAAGTAGTTAAGCCATACGCCGATTGTAGAAATACAAAAATCTTCTTTGATTTGCAACAACTCGAAGGAGTAGGGCTGGTTGTTCCTGTTGGCGAGAAGCACATGTATTATGCAGCTATGAAATCAAAGGCTTGCAAACTCACATTATTGGGACAGCAATACTGGCGCTTGGTTAAAGAACATTTAATATGAGGAGATGGTCAAGATAGGAAAAAAGCGAGCATTCATTAGTTTTGACTATGATAATGATGAGGATCTCAAAAATTTATTAGTCGGACAGGCTAGAAACTCGGATTCCCCTTTCGAAATCACAGATTTATCTATTAAGGAAGCCATTCCTGTAGGATGGAAAAATGATGCGCGACGAAGAATAAAGAGTTGTGATGTTGTCATTGTAATTTGTGGCAAAAAAACTAATACGGCAAAAGGGGTTGACAGTGAATTGAGAATCGCACAGGAGGAAAGTATTCCGTATTTTTTGCTTTATGGACGCGCAGAAGAATTGTGTGTTAAACCCTCTGTTGCTAGAGCAACGGACAGAATTTACAGATGGACATGGAACAATCTCAAGCAATTAATTGGTGGAGCCCGGTGACCGAGTCGGCAAGTTCTGATTAACTTAATAAATTGATTAAGTGTATTTTTGTATAATACAACAGAATCTTTAGCGAAAATAAAAAACTTATATCTGCATGTTGATGTGGCTGATTCTAATTAAAAGTGCAGTTCTGAGTTTTTTGTCTGTAACCAAAAGTCCCGCTCCTGACATAAAGATAAATTCAGACCAAGGCAGAAATTCCTTGAAAATTTTAAAAAATTTTCGAATTTCGCCTTGTTTTTTGCGTTTTCTGTGATATAATTTATCTATGCAAAAGAGAGGTGCTTCATGACTGAAAAGAAGACGCAAAAGCCCAAGAGAATTGACAAGAATTTAGTTAAAGGACTTCCTCAGGGCGCGAGCATTCAAACCATCTCCGATAAGACCTATGTCTATTTCAGCTATTCGTATCGACTCGATGGGAAAACAGTGCAGGAAAGGGACTATCTGGGCACGGTCAAGGATATGCAGTTTGTTCCGAATGACTATTACATCGACCATAAGCCCGTAAAGACCGAGCGCCCCTTGAAGAACTGGACGCACGAGAAGAAACGCAAAATCGAAGAAGAAAAAATGGCCGGCATGGCGAGAAAAACGAGATCTTCTGCAAAGAATGGATCTGTCGCTGATTTTGCCGAGGACGAGGCTTACGATTTGAGTGTCGGAGCAACGGCCTTAATTGCACGAAGCCTGTATGAGAGTGGCATGGTTGCCGACGTTGTCAACACGGTTTTAGACGGAGACACAAAGACGGCAACAAGTGCGCTGAATTTGGCGATGCACTGCGCCGTGACGACTGATCCGACGTATCTTGCTGTCGATGAGTCCGCATTGCAAAAATTCTTCGGAAAAGCTTGTCTTACATCACAAAGAGCCTCCGAACTTCATCAAAAACTCGGGATGAAATCCGACTTATCTCTGCGTATCGGAAAGGCTCGGGCTAAGCGTCTTTCCAAAGGCGACCTTTTAGCCCTTGACGGCACAAAGATTGACAGTGAATCCGATGGAATTAGCTTAGCAAGAGTCGGGAAGCGAAAAGACGGAACTTACGGTAAGCAAATCACGTTTTCAATACTCTTTAACGCGACTAACGGAATGGCCGTCGGTTATAGACCCTTTGCCGGAAACGAACCGGACATTAAGACACTCGAGGATTTAATGGGTTTGTGGAAAGACTTTGAAATCGGGAATAAAGAGCCCGTTGTCATCGTGGACCGTGGTTATTACGACAACGACCGTCTCGTCAAACTGCACAGCGAAGGTGTCCGTTTTATTGTCGGAGCCAAGACGACGCTGAACTTTGTTAGAGAGGCCGTTGACCGAGAGAATTCTTCGTTTTATGAAGCCAAGTCCTATCTGAGAAATCGCGGCTGCTACCAGGTTCACTGCCCGCACACTTTGAAAACATCCGACAAGAAAGCGCCGGTCGAATTGTTTATGTACAGAAATCCCGTTTCGGAAATGCGAGAAACCGATGCTCTATACAACCGACTTGATCGGTTTGAAGAGCAATGGTTAAAGGGCCGAGCGAAGCCGAATGACAGTCTTCTTATTTTCTACACGAATCCGGAACCGGGCAAACCTCTCGTACGAGATGAAGAACAGATTACGGCGCATTGTTTCATGCTCGGATACTTTGCCTTCGTGAGCAACTACGAAAAAGACCCGACGAAAGTGCTTGACAACTACAGCGAGCGTAACGAGGTAGAACTCTACTTCAAAAAGCAAATGGAACTTTTCGCTTCCACTCGCGTGCAATCGGACGCTGCGTTACAAGGCCTGCTGTTTACGACGTTTATCGGTGCCTCGGCCGTCACGGATCTTATGTGGCGGATGAGAAAGAAGACGACGGAAGGCACGGATTTAAGGACGTGTTACACCGTCCCGGAGTTGTTAAAGCGATTCCAAAAAATTCATCTGGTCAAGACATCCAAAGGCGACTTAATTTTGAACAACGTGACGGAAAAAGATAAGGACTTGGTGGCAAAACTGGGCTTTCCGGGACTGTTTGACTCGGCGGAATCGGTTGCAGAACTGCTCTCCGTCAAGAAGATTGCATCCGTCAAAGCTTAAGTTTTATATCTACACCTGAAGCGGGACTTTGGGTATGTCAGGAGCGGGACTTTAGGTAAATAGTGAGAGCGGTCAGTCAGACTTCTTTGAGCGTTTGTTACATGCATGAGAATCCACAACTCGAATGAGAAATTACAGTAGCCGAGAACGTAGGTCACTTGTTTTCCGAGCTTCTCGGCGTTTTTCATTTCATCGAGAAACCCCTTGAATCGTTTTTGGTGTTCTTCACTTGCGCTCTCGCAGTCGCAGAAATGATAAATTGTGATGCGCTGCGGAACTGTCATTCTTTTGACTCGACTGACGGGGCTACACACTTTAACGTCAAAGCACACGGTGTAGGCTGCCCCGCCAGATTCATTGATGGTGTTCTGCAACCACCGCAGGTAACTTGCTTCCGTTTCTCCTTCCACGCTAAAGTAAAACGTAGCGCAGGGTTTACGCATCGGTCTTTTCATTGTCGAATTCCTTGACGCCGGAAACTTCTACAGCATGTTTGAAGACATCCGTAAAAT
>OLXY01000572.1_pt1 | contig 17699 bp, 20 predicted proteins | sample 1644221 | NCBI WGS metagenome assembly OLXY01 (sample SAMEA103958121, study PRJEB25191) | human gut metagenome | reverse complement strand
GAAACGGCAGGCGTCTGACTATGAGCTGCGGCCTGCGCCTGACAATCCCGACAGGCCCCGTTCGATCCGGGAACAGATGAAAACCGCCGCAAAGCAGGCCGAGGCTGACCGGGGCCAAGCTGCCCCAAAGAAAAATGCCCCTGACCGGGGCGACAGATAGGAGGACATTTATGGATCAGGAACGCAATCCCAACAAGAACGCCGAGCTTTCTATGGAGCAGAACTATAATCAGATTGACGGCATCATCAACAATCTGCCTGTGCCGCCCCCGGAGGATAAGCCGCTGGACAAGGTACGGGAACATCCGCCCAAGCGCCGCAGCCGGGAGCGTGAGGAGCGTTGACAAAGAAGCGCGTCCGCAGCGTCCCCATCTATGTGTGGGTACGGCCTGACGAGCTGGAGGTCATTCGGGAGCGCATGGCCGAGGCGGGCATCCGCAACATGAGCGCCTATATCCGAAAAATGGCGCTGGGCGGCTATGTGCTCCACGTTGACCTTGAACCCGTCAAGGAGCTTGTGTCGCTCCAGCGGCGCTGTGCAAACAATCTCAATCAGGCGGCCATCCATGCCAACAGCTATGGCGGCTTGTACCCGGACGAGCTGAAGCGTCTGCAAAAGGACTATGCCGATCTGTGGGGGCCGCTGTCTGATCTGCTGGCCCAGCTCTCCGCCATTGTAACGATGTGACACAGGGGGAACGGCCTCGCGCCGTTCCCCGGCTGTCCCTGCTTCTGGATAAAAGGGCTCCCACAAAGTCATTTGACTTTGTGGGAAGAGGAGCCGCAACGGAGTGTGCGGATTTTGGCCGCTTGCGGACAAAGGAGCAAAACGCAGTTTGTGGCGACGAGACCAGAAGTGCGGAGGGCCGGGACATCCTTGAGTGCCGATTTTTTCAGAGTTATAATAGACATATACAGGAAAAAGGAGGAACCCCCTATGCGGATTATATTCAAAATCCTTGCCGCTCCCTTTGTGTTGGTGCTGACCCTGCTTGTGGCCGTGCTCTCGTTCCTGCTGAGTCTTTCCGCTGGTTTGCTCTCCATCCTCGCGTCGGTGCTGGGGCTGCTGAGTGTCCTGATGCTGTTTGTGGAGAAAGACATTTCCACGGGGATCGCGGGGTTGCTGATGGCGTTTGCCATTTCACCCTTTGGCCTGCCTGCGCTGGCCGGATGGCTGCTTGCCAAGCTGGACGAGCTGAACGGCTCCCTGCGGGGCTTCATCATGGGCTGAGTTCTGGTCACGGTGGCCAGAAGATGCAGAAAACGGCGGCTGATCCCATCCGCCGTTTGTCGTATGGAAAGGAGGGATGCCTACGGCCACAACCTACCTCAAATCCCACAAGCGGGCCGATAAGCGGACGGCCCTGCAAAGCCTGAAAGACCGCTTTGACTATGGCCTGAACCCGGAGAAGCTGGGGGCCGTTTCCTCCTACCTCTGCGATCCGGCCACGGCACACGCCGAGTTCATGCTGGTCAAAAATCAGTATCAGGGCGAAACTGACCGCAGGGCCGGACACGGGGCGTTGTGCTACCAGATCCGGCAGGCGTTCCCTCACGGCGAGGTGACGGCGGAGGAGGCCAACCGCATCGGCTATGAAACGGCGATGCGCTGGACAAAGGGGAAGTATCAATTCTTCGTCTGTACCCATATAGACAAAGAGCACATTCATAATCACATCTACTACAATTCCACCGCCTATGACCGCTCCCGGAAGTTCCGCAACTTCATCGGCTCCTCGTTCGCCCTGCGGCGGCTGTCTGACCGGGTATGTCTGGAGCACGATCTGTCCGTGATCGTAAATCCCAAGCTCCACAGCAAGGGACGGTATCTGCACTACGGTCAATGGCTGGGCGAAAATCAAAAGCTCTCACAGAAAGAACATATCCGCCTTGCCATAGACGCGGCTCTGACCGAGCGCCCCAAGGACTTCGCAGATTTTCTCCGGCGCATGGAAACGGCAGGCATACAGGTTAAGCGCGGGCGCGGCGGCGTGATCTCATTCCTTGTGCCAGAACAACAGCGGGCGGCCCGTTTCCGGGCATCCACGCTGGGGGACGGCTACGGCCCCGAGGACGTGCAGGCCGTCATTGATGGCAAGGCTCCCACACGAACGGCCCCGGTGCGGAAAGCGCCTGCGCCCCGCCGTGTCAATCTGCTGATCGACATTCAGGAGCGGATGCGTCAGGGCAAAGGCCCCGCCTATGAACGCTGGGCCAAGGTGTATAACCTCAAACAGATGGCGGCTGCGCTGCAATATCTGAAAGAGCAGCAGCTTTATGAATATGACAATCTGGCCGTAAAGACCGACGCTGCCACGGAACGGTTTCACACGCTGGCCGGGGACATTCAGCAGACCGAGGCCGAGCTTTCCCGTGTGTCTGATCTGATGGCCGCCGTGGTGCAGTACGCCAAGACCCGCCCCGCGTTCGATGGGTACAAGGCCGCCAAGTACAGCCGGAAATATCTTGCCGAGCATGAGGCGGAGCTGGCGGACTACCGGGCGGCCAAGGCGACAATGGCCGAGCTGCTGGGCGGCGAGAAGCTCCCCAAAATGGACGTGCTAAAAGAAAAACGCCGCCAACTGGCAGCGCGGAAAAAAGCTCTTTATTTGGAATACCGCAAGGCTCAACAGGATATGCGGGAGCTGGTAGCGGTCAAAGGCAGCGTGGATCACCTGCGCGGGCTGACGGACAACCAGCGCAATAAGGAGCAGGCCCGTTAGGGACGGCGACGCAGACAACATTTCTTCTGGTCACGGTGGCCAGAAGTCCAGCGGGTTTGGGGGCACCCCAACAAGCATTTCCGCAACGTGGAAATTGCAAGTGTCAATACACTTGCCTTGCTTGCCGCTAACGCGCTCCCCCGGAAACTCCGCGAAAAAACGGAGGCAGCGCCGTTTCTTACGCTCCCTCCGTTCCACGGTTTTCTATGATTGCGTCGATAATTCCTTCGACGAGCCGCAGCTCACTTTCGCTGAGGGAATTAAGCAGAATGTTGATCCGCTTCTTTGCGGCTTCATCGGCTCCCATATCGGGATAAAAGTATTCATCCACGGAGATACCGAACATCGTTACCATTTGGTAAAAGGTATTTAGGCTCGGATGCTGACCACGATTTTCAAAATACATAATAGAACGAGGTGTGCGGTCAACGAGCTGCGCGAGGTATTCCTGTGTCCAGCCTTTTGCCTCTCTTTTGCGCTTGATCTCCCGGCCTAATGCGTGGAAGTCGAGCCGTCTTTCATCTTGGTACATTCTCATATCACCCTATATTATTCTACATTTCAGGTTTGTATATGAGAACGAAATACAATTTTATGATAAGTAGTATTTAATTTCACTACGCAACATTGATTGACACAGATAATGGAGATATAATGTTTTTGGGTAATTTCATATACACTCCACAAACTGCGAGTAGACTACACAAGGAGGTGCTTTTATGGCAACAATAATGATTGTAGAAGATGATAGGCAAACGAACGATGCTGTTGCTGAATATCTAAAATCTTTTGGGTATCGGATGCTTTCGGCTTATGATGGTGATGAAGCATTACAACTTTTTGAGTGCAATAATATTGATCTGATCATTTTGGACATTATGATTCCTAAAAAGACGGGGCTGGCTGTATTACATACGATTAGAGCAAAAAGTTCTGTGCCAATCCTCATGCTCACCGCAATCGGTGATGAATATACTCAAGTTACAAGTTTCGATGAACAGGCTGATGACTACATTACAAAACCTTTTTCAATGGTTCTTCTCGGACGGCGAGTTACTGCCCTCCTACGGCGAAGCGGGCAAACGGTTTCACCTGATATTATGACTTTTGGGGATGTAACAGTTGATTTTTCTGGATACACAGCTAAAGGCCCCGAGGGGAAAATTGACATTACCCCAAAAGAAATTGATTTGCTAAAGCTCTTGGTTGAACACAAAGGTTTAGTGCTTACTCGATCTCAAATGCTGGATAACCTATGGGGAGCCGATTACCCTATTATTGATCGTACCATTGATACATATATTAAGAACTTGCGTAAAAAACTTCGCCTTGATTGTATTGTTACGGTGAAAGGGATCGGGTACAAATTTGAGGTAGAAACATGAAAAAGTTAAAGCTCTTTCCCAAAATATTTATTTATACCTTGGCGCTATTATTGCTCATAACAATGCTTGCCAGCGGAACGATTTATCTTCTCGCCCCGATGATGGGAGAAAATTCAGTCCTATCAGAGGGAACTTATGTCGATGGGATGTCATCAGCAATTAGGACTGCTGCCATTCCGAGAAATACAGAAATAGCCCACACAATATTGCGCTCATTACCCTATACCATAGCAATTTGTATTGTAGTTTCACTTTTATGTGCCTACTTTTTTTCAAAAGCAATAACAAATCCCATCAAGGGTATTTTAGATGCAACAAATCACATGGCTGTTTTGGATCGCAAAGCAGCGTGTAAGACTGCAACCAATGACGAGATTGGAATATTAGCCAATCAAATCAACCAACTATATCAAAATTTATTGAGCACGATTGAACATCTGCAAGAGGAAAAAGATAAGGTTAGTGAAGCCGAAAAGCAAAAAATTGACTTTCTGCGTTCGGCATCCCATGAGCTAAAAACTCCGGTTACAGCATTGAATGCCATGTTGGAAAATATGATCTTAAAGGTTGGTAAATACAGCGATTATGAAGAATATCTGCCACTGTGCAAAGAACGAACAGAACAACTCAGTAAAATGATTTCAGAGGTATTGGACGCATCCAAACTTGGCACAACGGCGGCGGAGGAACCACAAGCATTAGCCGTAGACTGCTATTTATCAGAGTTGTGTAAACAATATCGCTTGATTGCTCAGGCAAATGGAATTTCCTTTCAAGAGGCTTTCCCTGAAACCTTTACAATTACCTTGCCCCCAAAAACATTTGCAAGAGCATTTTCAAATATTCTCTCCAATGCTGTTGCTTATACCTTGCCTGGTCACTCTATTTTTGTCCGCATTGATGGCCGTAAATTGATAGTCGAAAATGAATGTGAGCCAATTTCAGCAGAGCATCTAAAACATATATTTGAACCATTTTATCGCCCCGACTATGCCCGCAACCAGAATGATGGCGGTAATGGTCTTGGGTTATACATAGTGGCCTCGATTTTAGATTCTTTGAAACTTTCCTACTCATTGGAACCCATACAAAAACCATTGGGAATGCGGTTTACCATTACTTTTTGATGATCTTGATGCCATCCCTATGCTATGTGAAAATAAAATATACTTCCATATTGGTTTCATATATGCTCCATACACAGATGGTAGATTATCATTGCACAGAAGGGTATGTGTAATAATCACTATGGAGGTCATATTATGAAAAAAACGTTTATAGCCATCTCACTTGCCTTGTTTAGCTGCTTGATCTTGGCTGCGTGTACTGCAAACGCCACTTCCACACAAGAGATACCGAGTAATTCGGGAAAGAACCAACCTGTTTCAACGAACATCGGCCAGGATACATCAGATGCGGTAGCCGATGAAAACTGCTTGCCAGGAGGCCCATCCGATACCCAACTGGAGTATTGGGAAATCGATGAATTTGAAGATTGGATGGAGCAACAGCGTGACCAAATTCAAAAGCTGGCGGATAATAAGGACAAATCCTTCTATTACAAAGATGACAACGGCAGCTATGTGTGTCGCGAATGGACACAGGAAGATGTAGATAGTCTGTATGAAGGCTGGCAGGATCAGCTTGCGCTTATGAAAGAGGGGTATCACTTTACTAAATCTATGGAATTGTCCAACGGTGGTATCATTTCTGGCGCATTTGATCCTGAAACATGGAACGCTGAACCAGCGTCTGCCCCCGGATCGACAATCATTACTTTACCTGACGGTTCTACAGTTGATTTGGGCCATTTTGATACTGCAGACGCTGCTACTAAAGCTGTGCAGGAATACTTGGAGCAGCAAGTTTCATCGGGAAATATATCACAGGAAGAAGCGGACGATTTGCTCAACAATGGTTCCACCGAATAATAAGTTTCTCACTTGGGCCGGTTCTCTCAGCGAGAACCGGCCATTTCATATACACTCCATATTGGCTTTATCTTACTTACACTTTGCGGTGGTAGGTTTGATTTGAGATCAAATCTGCCACCATATTAACAGACGGCATGGCGGCATATCGGAGGTGCCGCCATGCTATTTTCACTTCCTACCCCCCCTAACTTGTCAAAAAAAGTCTGCCTGTCCGATGGGATCAGTCCGGCGGTGGATGCGAAATCTGTCAGTATGTAAGTGAAAATGTTGTTTCGTGCGTCCGCATAGTGTCATGCTGTGCGGGCACTTTTATATGCCCCTGCTTCTGGTCACGGTGGCCAGAGGCTCCAAGGTGCCGGGGGCCGCCTGTTCTCCATTTCAATCCGCACTCACCAACCACCTTTTGAAATGGAGGACAATTATGACGACTATCAACCTGAAACGGTATTACCCCTATATGACCGAAAATGTGATGCTGGAAGTTTCGGACGAGATCGCCGCCCTCTCGATGGGAGGCCGCCTGTGCGACAGCTACAAGCGGCAGAAGCGCAGAAATGGCGAGTGCTCGCTGGACACCGATCCCGGCTTTGAGGCCGACGTGCTCCGCCAGCCCATGACCCCGGACGAGCACATTGAGGCACGGGAAACCACCTTTGCCCTCTATGACGCGCTGGCCCAGCTCCCGCCTACGCAGGCTCGGCGTGTGTACCAGCATTATCTTCTTGGCATGAGCAAGGCCGAGATCGCGGCAACCGAGGGCGTTGGCCGGAGCCGCATCTGCTGCTCCATTGAGCGCGGGCTGGCCTCTATGAAAAATATTTTGAAAAAATCTCTGTAAGAGGGAGTACATTTGCCCCCGAAACCTCCTGATAGGTGAGAGGAGTTTTCTTCCTCGCCTTGAAAACTGAATAGACAGTATTCCCGATACGAAATCCGCGTGATAGCGACGTAAGGCGCGCCGCCACGACAGCCAGTTCAGGAGGTGATGGACAAGCTGGCCGAGCGATCAACGCAGCCTTTGACCCGGTGTTGGCAAACCGGGCGCGAGGACAGCGCGGAGGATAATGAAACTTGCTCACGCCCTCCCACAGACTTGAGGGGGAGTCCCTGCGGAATGCGCCGCCCGTTATGGGCGAAACGGTATCGCGGGGCTATGCAGCCGAAGCCATCGGCGGTCTGGAATACTCCCCGCGCCGGGGATGCGTGGCAAATACGGCGTACATATATGGCAATCAGGGAAGCCGCCCCGCCGGGGCCTTTCTGTCTTGCGACAGGCCAAATTAGCACGGCGCGGGCGGCTTCCTCTCTTTGCGGATTGAAATGGAATACAGCCCTTGTAGCTTCTGGTCATCGTGGCCAGAGGTGGGGCAAGGTCGAAGGGCGGCGCTTCTCTGCGCCGCCTTTTAGCGTTTCCCCACAGGACAACGGGAAGCTGAAAAACATATCCACCCATCATTTCATATAGGAGGTTTTCAGATGACGGAAACAAGAGCCGCATATCATAAGGAAGTCAAAACGGCCTCTTTTCAGGGGAAGTCCATCACCGTGGAAAACCTGACCCCGGTATTATCCCCCAAGGCGCGGGACAAGCGCAAGCGGGAAATCGAGAGCTGTCTTTATGAGGTATTCGTCAAGTACGCGCCGGGCCGGGCGCAGATGCACTAATGCGGGACATCCTTGTGATACGGGGCTGCCAGAGGTATAATATAGGTGTAAGGTTTGGTAGCTCCTACACGGAAAGGAGCACCAAATGATTATTCGTGAAGATGCCATTTATGGCAGACAGTCCGTTGACCGCAAGGACAGTATCAGCATTGAAAGCCAGATTGAGTTCTGCAAGTATGAATTGAGAGGAGGCAATTTCCGCAAGTACACCGACAAGGGCTATTCCGGCAAGAATACCGACAGGCCCAAGTTCCAAGAAATGATGGCCGATATTCGCCGGGGCCTGATCAAGCGCGTAGTGGTCTACAAGCTGGATCGTATCAGCCGTTCCATTCTGGACTTCGCAACCATGATGGAAACTTTTCAGGAATACAATGTTGAGTTCGTATCTTCCACGGAGAAGTTTGACACGTCCACCCCGATGGGGCGGGCCATGCTGAATATCTGCATTGTGTTCGCCCAGCTTGAACGTGAAACCATCCAGAAGCGCGTGACCGATGCCTACTATTCCCGCTGCCAGCACGGTTTTCACATGAGCGGCGCGGCCCCCTACGGCTTCCAACTGGAGCCGACCACCATTGAGGGCATCCGCACAAAAATGATGAAGCCTGACCCGGAAACGGCAGATATTGCAAAGCTGATGTTTGAAATGTACTCTCAGCCCGCAACCTCTTTCGGGGACATCGCCCGTTACTTTGCCGACGAGGGCATCCTGATCTACGGCAAGGAAATGACACGGGGCTTTATCTCCCAGCTTTTGAGAAATCCCATTTACGCGCAGGCCGACCTCGATATGTACGAGTTCTTCAAAAGTCAGGGGACGGTGGTAGTCAATGAAGCGACAGATTTTGCCGGAACAAACGGCTGCTATCTCTATCAGGGCCGGGATGTGCAGGAAAGAAAAAACAAGCACCTGAAAGATCAGATACTTGTTCTTGCTCCCAGCGAGGGGCTGGTATCGTCTGATACATGGCTGCGCTGCCGGAAGAAGCTCATGGCGAACAAGACGTTCCAAGGCGGGCGAAAGGCAAAGAACACATGGCTTGCCGGAAAGGTCAAGTGTGGCCGCTGCGGATACGCGCTTATGAGCGTCGGCAATCCGACAGGCGTTCAGTATCTCCGCTGCTCCAAGCGGGCCGACAGTAAAAGCTGTGACGGCTGCGGGACGCTCCGTACACGGGAATTTGAAAGGTTCCTGTACGGCGAAATGGTCAAGAAGCTGTCCGAGTTCCAGACGCTGACGGCAAAGCGGGAAACGGTCAATCCCAAATTGACCGCGCTGAACATGGAGCTTGCCCGCGTGGAGGAGGAGATTGAAAAACTGCTGAATACTCTGACCGGGGCTAATGCTGTGCTGCTGTCCTATGCCAACAGCAAAATCGAGGAGCTGGACACACACCGCCAAGCCTTGACAAAAGAGATCGCGGCGCTGTCGGCGGAAATCATGTCCCCGGAGCAGATCGAGCGGCTGTCGGTCTACCTCAACCAATGGGAAGAAATTGACTTTGAGGACAGGCGGCAGGTTGCCGACGGCCTGATCTCACAGATCCGCGCAACCGACGAACACGTTTCGATTGAGTGGAAAATTTGACTTTTACTTATCCATCGCACACGACAAAGGGCTGTGTGCCCTTGTCAAGCGATGTAAGGAATATCTCTTATCTCAAAGCAACCAAATATCCCATCGCATTGGTCAGTTCAGCGTTTTTCTCTGCGTAATATGCGGTGGCAGCGGTGTTGTGCGCGATCACATCGCTGTTCTTGGCGATAGTAGTGCCGATCTGCGAAATGCCTTCCAGTTGTATGACGGCATCTGATGCGTTGTTTTCTATGTTGTATATCGCGGTCAAGGCGCTGTTCATCGTGTCGTTGAGCTGCGTCAATTCCTGCTTCATGCTGCACATGGCGGAGTACATCATGTATTGGTTGGCCTTTATTTGGTCCAGCGAGTCGATCACCGTATCCAACTGTTCAATGACGCGATTGGCGCGAACTTCCGACTCGTACAGGTTATAGGCACCGTTCGTCCCCTCCAGCTTTTTGCAGCGCCCTGACATAAGGTATTCATAGAAAGACGACAGCGCAACCGCATTTTGGTATTTTCCAAAGATAATACCAGCGGCATAGAGTTCATTTCGAGCAGCGATGGATTTTTGCAGTAGCTCCATCGTTTGCGCTACCTCACCATCCAATATTTTCTGTGCCTCTGAAGCGGGGGTGGGGCGTGCCTCAGCTTCCGCGCATTTTTCTTCCACATCGGCTTCGGCTTCTGCCAGTTGACGCTGTGCGTCATCCAACGCTATTTTTGCCGCACCTGCCATTTTGCGCGCCTCGTCAGCATCATGCTGCAGTTCTGGATCTGACCGAATGGCAGCCACCTTTTCCGCTGAAAAAAGAGGTGTGGCGGGTATGTCAGCGCCACTGATGCATCGCGCTGTGACAATCTTTGCCTCGTACTGGGCAACTACACAGCAAGCTCCTACATTGAGCGATCTTCCCGCCCGAAGGTAGGGAGCTGCGCCAGCTAACTCATCCGGGCAGGACATAAGCGCCGCATCGAGTTCCGCCACCGCAGGATCATCTTTTTGGGCATGGTACGCTAAAGAGCTCTCATCCCTAAACGCCTTAAATGCTTTAATTGAACGTTGCTTCTTGAAAAAAGGATGCTCAAGATTCATTTTTTGCACCTCCGAGCTGTTCTAATTTTTTGCCGCATATCTTGCACAGACCTACCGCCCGGCCATCAAAGGCAAGCGCCTCATCGTAGGTGGAAAAGAACCTGACATGGTATGGAAGCAGTTTGCTTTCTTTGCACAGTCCCTTGATATGCAGCCGATGGGCGTTTCCGCACGGGACATGAGCCTTTCTCTTGGGCAGAGCGAGAGCTATATCAACAAGATCGAAAACAAGCGGACGCTGCCGCCCATGACGGGCTTTTTCTATATCTGCGACTACCTGAACATCACCCCGCAGGAGTTCTTTAACACGGACGCTGCCGCTCCGCAGAAGTCGAAGGAGCTGCTCCGCGAGATCGAGCGGCTGTCGCCGGAGCAGGCGGAGCATATTTTGCTTGTGGTACGGGATATCATAAAAAAACAATGATACAGCAGCCTAACAGAAGAGGACTGCAATAAACAAGGAACAGGGCCGCGGCCCTGTTCCTTGTTTATGAAGAGGTTCTCTTGTTTGAAAAATCAAAGGCCCATGGCCAGCTCGGCGATCTGCACGGTGTTGGTGGCGGCACCCTTGCGCACCTGATCGCCGCAGCACCAGAGGTTCAGGCCGTTGTCGCTGGTAAGGTCGTCCCGGATGCGGCCCACAAACACGATGTCCTGATCGGAGGTATCCAGCGGCATGGGATACTGCTTGTTCTTGAGATCGTCCACCAGGCGGCAGCCTGCCGCCTGGGCGATGGCGGCCTTGGCGTCGGCCACGCTGATCTTATCCTTGGTACGCACCACGATGGATACGCTGTGGCTGCGAACCACGGGAACGCGGACGCAGGTGCAGTTGACCTTCAGGTCGGGCAGGTGCAGGATCTTGCGGCCCTCGTTCTGCATCTTCATCTCCTCGGAGGTGTAGCCCTCGAAGGCCTCGCCGCCGATCTGGGGGATGACGTTATAGGCGATCTGATACTGGAACACCTTGGGCTGGTAGCTTTCGCCCCTGCTCAGCGCGTCCACCTCTGCCATCAGCTCGATGGGGCCGCCTGCGCCTGCGCCGCTGACTGCCTGATAGCTGGAGGCCACGATGCTCTCGATGGGACTCAACTGGTTCAGGGCGTTGATGGCCACCAGCGACACGATGGTGGTGCAGTTGGGGTTGGAGATGATGCCCTTGTGCCACTTCACGTCCTCGGGGTTGATCTCCGGGATCACCAGCGGCACGTCCTTGTCCAGACGGAAGGCGCTGGAGTTGTCCACGAATACCGCACCGGCCTTGACGATGGCGGACGCGTACTGCTTGGCAATGTCGTTTTCCGCCGCGCCCAGCACCAGATCCAGACCCTCGAAGGCGCTGTCGGCAGCGGCGACCACTTCTACCTCGCCGCCGTTAAAGGGCAGCTTCGTGCCTGCGCTGCGCTCACTGGCGATGGGCCGCAGCTCCGCCACGGGGAACTTGCGCTCCTCCAGAATCTTCATCATCTCGCGGCCTACCGCGCCGGTAGCGCCCAGAATACCTACCTTAAACTGCTTCATTTTGCAACTTCCTCCTTTACAAAGCTGTCATACAGGACACGAATGGCCTGCTCAAAATCCCTTTCCTCTACGCCCACGATAATGTTCAATTCCTCCGGGCCCTGCGTTATCATACGAATGTTGACGCCGTGCTCGCCCAGCTTGCTGAAGATCTTACCGGACACGCCCAGACGGTACGCCATCTTCCGGCCTACCGCCGCCACCACGGCGATGTGCTCCGTCACTTTGATGGTGTCGGGCTGCACCTCCTGCTGGATCTCGCCCAGCATACTGTACAGGCACGGGGCGGCCTTGGCGGCCTCCACCACCAGCGACACGGTGTCGATACCGGAGGGCACGTACTCCACGTTTACCTGATGCTTGGCCAGAATGGATAGCAGCTTCAGCAGAGAGCCGGGCTCCGAGGACATGCCGCTCTTGGCGATGGTGATGATGGAGAAGCCCTTTTTGCCGGCGATGCCGGTGATGAAGCTTTCGTCCTGCTCCTCGTCGTCGATGCTGCTGAGGATCATGGTGCCGTCGTGGGCGGGATCGTTGGTGTTGCGGATGTTCAGGGGGATATTTTTCTCCCGGACGGGGAACACCGTGCCCTCGTGCAGCACCTGCGCGCCCAAGTAACTCAGCTCACGCAGCTCGCTGTAGGTGACGCGGCGGATGGGTTCGGGGTTCTCCACGATGCGGGGATCGGCCATCAGGATACCGGACACGTCCGTCCAGTTCTCATATACGTCGGCGTCCAGCGCCGCCGCTGCCAGCGCGCCGGTGATGTCGCTGCCGCCGCGGGTCAGGGTCACCACCCGGCCGTCGGGCATAGCCCCGTAGAAGCCGGGGATCACCACCCGCTGGCCGTCCGCCGCCTTCCGCAGCGCCTCATAGCTGGCTTCCTGATCCACCGTGCCGTCAAACTTGAACCGCAGCCACAGCGCCGCGTCCAAAAAGGTATAGGCCAGATACTCCGCCATCAGCCGGGCGGCGAAATATTCGCCGCGAGAGGCCAGATACTCCTCGTCCGCTTCACCGCTGCACATCCGCTGCCACAGAGCGTCGAACTCCGCCGCCAGATCGAGGGACAGGCCGCAGTCGTCGGCGATCTGCTGATACCGCTGGCGGATCAGGGCGAAAATTTTCTCGCAGCTGACGCCGTATTTCAGGTGGGCGCTGCACAAATATAAGAGATCCGTCACCTTGTGATCGTCCTTGTACCGTTTGCCGGGGGCGGACACGACGATGACGCGGCGGGCGTCGTCAGCCTCTACAAGGGCCTTGACTTTGGCAAATTGCACGGCGTCGGCCATGGAAGAGCCGCCGAATTTTGCTACTTTTAACATATCAACAGTCCTTTCGTCGGGTGCAAAGTGTTTTCCATGGGAGACAAAAAGACAATATATGGTAATTTGTCTTTGAATAAAAAACACTTGACTTTTTATGGGAAACAATATATCATAACCATCATGAAAATGCAAGGCGAAATTTTTGCTTTTTTCGAAAAAATTTTTGGAGAAATTACCCGGAGGTCAATCCCATGATGGAATATCAGAGCACACGGAACCCGGAGCTGCACGCCACGGCGGCACAGGCAGTGTTACAGGGCCTTGCCCCTGACGGCGGACTGTACACCATGCCGTCGCTGGCGCAGGTGAAGCTGGACTGGCAGGCTGTCTTACAGCTGGATACCCTGTCCATGGCCCGTGAGATTCTGGCGGCGCTGCTGCCGTCTTATGATAAAGAAGAGATGGACAAGCTGGTTCACGCCGCCTATGCGGGGAAGTTTGAAACGCCCGACCTGACCCCCACCGTTCCTGTAGGGGAGGACGCGGTGCTGGAGCTGTTCCGCGGCCCTACCAGCGCTTTTAAGGATGTGGCCCTCAGCATGCTGCCCCGGCTGATGACGGCGGCGCGGGAGAAGTGTGGCGTAGAGGACGAGATCCTGATCCTGACCGCCACCAGCGGCGACACGGGAAAGGCCGCCATGGCGGGCTTTCAGGATGTGCCGGGCACGAAGATCATCGTGTTCTATCCCTATGGCGGCGTCAGCGCCGTGCAGCAGCGGCAGATGGAAAGCCAGCTGGGCCGCAACGTGTGCGTGTGCGCCGTTCGGGGCAACTTCGACGATGCCCAGACCGGTGTAAAAGAGATCTTCGCCGCCGTGGAGCGGCAGAAGCTGCTGGAGAGGAAGGGCGTGCGCCTGTCCTCCGCCAACTCCATCAATATCGGGCGGCTGGCCCCGCAGGTGGTGTATTACTTCCGCTCCTATGCCGACCTGTGCCGCATGGGCCGCGTCAAAGTGGGCGACAAGGTGGATTTCGCCGTGCCGACCGGCAACTTCGGTGATATTCTGGCGGGCTATTTTGCCCGTGAACTGGGGCTGCCGGTGGGACGGCTCGTCTGCGCCAGCAACGCCAACAACGTGCTGACGGAGTTCCTGCGCACCGGCCGCTATGACCGCAACCGCCCCTTCTATAAGACGGTATCTCCCTCCATGGACATTCTGGTGTCCAGCAATCTGGAGCGGCTGCTGTATCTCATGAGCGGCGATGCGGCGCTGGTGGCGCAGCTGATGGCGCAGCTGAAGGAGACGGGCGTCTATCAGGTGCCCGACGCCCTGCTGGAGAAGATGCAGTCCGTGTTCTGGAGCGGCTGCTGCGACGACGCCGCCACCAAGGCGGCCATCGGCAGGCTGTGGAAGGAGCAGCGCTATCTGGCGGATACCCACACGGCGGTGGCGTGGCAGGTGGCGCAGGATTATAAGGCCGCCTGCGCCGACCATAACCCTGTGGTGGTACTGTCCACCGCGTCCCCCTACAAGTTCCCTGCCGCCGTACTGGAGGGACTGGGCGAACAGCCGGAGGATGACGAATTCGCCGTGATGGAGCGGCTCCACGCCCTGACCGGCGTACCCGTGCCGCCCAATCTGGCCAGCCTGCGGCAGCAGGCCGTCCGCCACCGGGATGTGATCGACCGGGAGGATATGCTGGCGTATGTTTTGAAGAAAGCGGGTGAACCGGTATGGAGCGAGTGACCATCCGTGTCCCGGCCACCACCGCTAATCTGGCGGCGGGGTTTGACGTGCTGGGCTGCGCGCTGGGACTTTACAATACCTTATCTTTTACCCCGGCGGAGCGGTTGAGCTTCTCCGGCTGTGACGAGCAGTATCAGACAACGGAGAATCTGGCCTATGTGGCCTATGAGCGGGTGTGGCGGGAGCTGCGCCGCAGTGACGTGCCGCCGGTGCATATCCACATTCAGGCGGATATTCCCGTGTGCCGGGGCCTTGGCTCCTCGGCGGCGCTGATCGCCGCCGGCGCCATGGCGGCCAACATCATGGCGGGCAAGCCCTTTGACAAGCGGCAGCTGCTGTCCCTGACCACGGAGATCGAGGGTCACCCCGACAATCTGGCCCCGGCGCTGCTGGGCGGCCTGACCGCTTCCATGCTGCTGGGCGGACAGGTGTACACGGTGGAGTATCTGCCCCATCCGGAACTGCGGTTTGTGGCGCTGTCACCGGACTTCCCCCTCAGCACCCACGAGGCGCGGCGCGTGCTGCCCTCCATGGTGTCCCACAGCGACGCGGTGCGCAACGCCGGCTTTCTGGCGGTGCTGCTGCGGGCTATCGAGCAAGGGGACGAGGAACTGATCGCCGCCTCCCTGCAGGACCGGCTGCACCAGCCCTACCGCCGCCGCCTGATCCCGGAGTACGATAAGATCGAGGCGCTGGCCAATCAGAACGGCTGCCGCGCCGTGTGCATCAGCGGTGCAGGCCCTACCATTCTGTGTGTCACCCGTGACGAGGGCTTCGCCGCCAGGATGGAGCGTGCCGTTTTCCTGCTGGAGCATCACTGGCAGGTGCGGGATCTTCCGGTGGACTACCACGGCGCCGTGAAGCTTTCGTAAAGATATTGTGCATGAAAAGGGGAGCGCGGCTCCCCTTTTTGTCGCATTATGACGGTTGCAATCCGGCAAACAGCGTGATATGATGGCGGGGCAAAATACTATATGAAAGCAGGAGATGTCTTGCAGGCATTATCGATCGCATTTGAAGCGATTGTTCCGTTGTTTTGATTATCGCCGTTGGTTACGGCGTCAAGCGTCTGGGCTGGATCGGCCCGGAGGAGGTGCGCCGGTTCAATAAGGTGACGTTTTACACCTTTATGCCGGTGATGCTGTTCTATAATATTTACATCTCCGATTTTTCTCAGGCGGTGCGCCTGCCCTACGTGCTGTTTGTGGTGGGCATGGCACTGGGAATGGCGGTCGTCGCCTTTGGCGTTGTGCTGCTGGCGGAGAAAGCGCCGGAGCGCCGGGGCGTGATGATCCAGGCGGCCTTCCGCAGTAACTTCGTGCTGCTGGGCCTGCCTATCGCCGCAGAGCTGCTGCCCGGCGGCAATCTCGGCGTAACGGCGCTGATGATCGCCATTGTGGTGCCGTTTTATAACATGATGTCGGTGGTGGTGCTGGAGTACTTCCGGGGCGGAAAGCCGAAGTTGGGCGAGGTGTTGCTGGCGGTGGCGAAGAATCCCCTTATCATCGCCTCGGCGCTGGGTCTGCTGATGCAGGCGCTGCATATCGTCTTGCCGGAGGTGCTGGTGTCCTTTGCCGGAAAGATGAACAGCGCGGCCACGCCGCTGATCCTGCTGCTGTTGGGCGCGTCCTTTGAGGCGCAGGAATTGGCGACCTATAAGAAAGAGCTGCTGGTGTGCGTGGGGCTGCGGCTGGTGGGGTTTCCCGGCTTGATCCTGACGCTGTCCATGGCGCTGGGCCTGCGGGATATTGAGTTCGTCACGCTGCTGGCCATGACGACGGCCCCTACCGCCGTCAACTCCTTCAACACGGCGCAGCAGCTGGGTGGTGACAGCCATCTGGCCGGCAGCGCCGTGGTGCTATCCACCGCGCTGTCCTTCTGCACGCTGTTTTTCTGGATCACACTGTTCAAGCAGCTGAGTATGTTCTGAAACCATATAAAATTAAGGAGAATGCACCATGAAAACACCGGAAATTCACGAGTCCGTTTTCGTCGCCCCTACTGCCACGGTGGTGGGCAATGTCCGCATCGGCGCGGAGAGCAGCGTGTTCTTCGGCGCGGTGATCCGCTCCGAGCTGGATGAGATCGTCATTGGCCGGGGCACCAACATTCAGGATAACTGCGTGCTGCATATCGAGCGGGGCATGCCGCTGCATGTGGGCGACGGCTGCACCGTGGGCCACAGCGCCATTCTCCACAGCTGCACCGTGGGCGACAATACGCTGGTGGGCATGGGCGCTATCGTTCTGAACGGCGCCGTGGTGGGCAGCAACTGCATTATCGGCGCGGGAGCGCTGGTGCCCCAGAACGCCGTGATCCCCGATGGCTCGCTGGTGGTGGGAATGCCTGCCAAGGTACGGCGGGCTGTCACGGCGGAGGAAATCGCCGCCAATCGCGCCAGCGCCGCCATGTACCGGGAGGAAGCGGCGGAATACAAACAGCAATATGAACAGAAGTAAGAAAATACCGCAGGGCAAAAGCCCTGCGGTATTTTTTTGCGTTGGCAGAAGCGATTGCGTGAGTCAGCCCTTTAGCGATGAAAAAGGCCCCTGATGCTTCTGGCTTTTAATATGCAGCATGACTACGCCGAACATGGGCGAAATACTTGTACAGCAGGCGCAGGAAGCCGAACGGCTCCGGCTCTTGTTACTCGCTTATGAGTGCGAGACTATCCAGGAGTTTTGCGAAAAGCTCCTCGAGCGGCTGAACAAGTAAAACGCCGGGTTCCCAGTGACAAGGCACGACCCGACGTTTTGACCCAGCACGGGCGGCGG
>OLXY01000531.1_pt1 | contig 18724 bp, 20 predicted proteins | sample 1644221 | NCBI WGS metagenome assembly OLXY01 (sample SAMEA103958121, study PRJEB25191) | human gut metagenome | reverse complement strand
AGGCTCTTTTTTGCTTACGGCTGTTTCTCAATCAATTGTGCGGTGCTGCCTTAAATTGGTTTTCTTTTTTACGATAGCTTCTTGATTTGCCCAAATAAACTCGCCCATGTTAAGATAAGCTAAACTACTGCTTGGAATATACCCATAGCGCATGGCTGTTTCGTTGATTGAATACTGAATCAGATAGTAGTCGCTTTCTTTCCCATAGACCAAAATCCAATCATTGGTGGACACCTTTGCTTTTCCGTTTGCTTCAACATAAGCAGCAGAGGTTGGGGCGGAATAGACGGTAAAAATCTGGTCGTTTGGATGATAATACAGCAATGGGAAATTTTCATCAAAATTGACTTGATTTGTAAGCGTATAATATTCTTTGTTCCATTTATTGATATATGCAATAAAGTTTTCATAATCAAAATCGGACAGGCTGGTTGGCATTGCATAGTTGATATCTGCCTTCTGGGAAGAACAGCTGTCGTCATCATAAATCATAACAGTATTTTGCTTATAGCGTACAGAAGCACTATTGTTATAATCATTAACCTCATTCAAAGCAAAAGCACTTCCGTCGTACTCAAATAAAACCAAAATCCTTGTGAAATCTTCTTTGGGATCAGAAAACCCCAGCATCACAAATGGCACATGGTGGATACCATTAAAATCCTGATATTCTTCATCAGTTGAGACATAGGCTTGTAGGTCTGTATCCGGAAAAACGCTCTTCGTTTTGACGATAAAGTCCCATTGTCCTTCGTTTTGTTGAAAACCGTACAGGACTCTTTCTTTGTTTGAGTTTTTTGCTATCGCAAAAAGAAACTGTTTAGAATAACTGAAGTCCTCGATTTCAACGATGGATATTTCGTTGTCAAAATACTGTTTGATTTCTGCAGGAAGTTTGTCATCTTCTTCTGCACTTGCTATCCCGCAGATGACCAATAGCAGCAGTATAGCTGCGATGCAAGCAAATCTTTTCATACGGCTTTCTTCTTTCAATATCCATTCTCATTATACATCAGCCCTGTTCCAGAATCTATTTTGACTGCATGATACGCAATCATAAGCGCCTGTTGGGCTGAAAGCGCGTCTTCATCTGGCATTCCAATAACATAGTTAAATCGGGCACATCCTCAAAGTCCAATTTATCGAGTGAATTACCTTTGTGGCGTTCTAAGTAATCCAAATAATACAAATACACATTTTCATATGTGTACACTGCTAAATCGGCTTTTACTGTTGTGCCTTCCGAGTTTTTCAGCGCCGTCTCATACAGGCTATTGTAATACGCCTTTTCCGCATCCGTCAATTCGACCGTGTATTCTCCGGGCTTCCAGTACTGATCGAACATCTTTGTAGCAAAGGCGCTTGAAACGCTCATCGTCAGCAGCAGGACAAGCAGTAAAACAGCTTTTTTCATTACATCATTTTCTCCTTTTTATCCAAGGATTCGATCGTATCGAATGACGCCCTGTATACTGCCATCATGCGCATAAATGTAAACGCTTGCGCCACTGTTTTCTGCCGCATCATAGCTATCAAACTGAATATACCATACTGGATTTTCCGAATCTGATGTTAAATAAGTGAAGATCGGCAGATAGCAAATCAATCGTCCATCAGGAATATCATACTGTTCCTTTAGCGCATGATATGCAATCATGAGCGCCTGCCGTGTTGAAATTGCATTTTCATCTGGAAGACCAACGACATACGCAAAGTACCCAATATCATCAAATTCACGTCCAGTGTATGGCCCCCGTTCTTCAACAGCCGTCAAATAGCACTGATACTTATTCTCATATGTAGAAATATCAGCATTTTTTCTGATTAACGTTCCTTCAGACTTTTTCAGCGCCGTTTCATACAGGCTATTGTAATACGCCTTTTCTGCATCCGTCGGTTCGACAGTGTATTCTCCGGGCTTCCAGTACTGATCGAACATTTTTGTAGCAAAGGCGCTTGAAACGCTCATCGTCAGCAGCAAAGCGGCCATGAGGATACAAAACACTTTCTTCATTTTATTTCACCTTCTTTTCCGCGTCTATCATATGTCTTTGTTCATGGTCTTCCTTTTATTCTTATCCTACTGCTTCCTCATCAGTTCCGCGAATCCCCCATATACTTCCGTCATGGGCATCAATATAGAAGAATGAATGCCAATTGAAGTTATCGTAATAATCGTAATCCTTGAGAGTAATAAACCACATTGGATTGTTCGGATCGGAAACAACGAACCCCCAGAATGGAAGCAGCATGGTCAGATGCTCATCAGATAGTCCATACTGTTCTTGCAGCGCACGATAAGCGATATAAAGCACTTGCTGCTGTGGAATAGACTGATCGTCCGGAAGCCCTACAACAGACTTATACATTCCAATATCATCGTACTCCACTGTCGGATAAGGCCCATGTTCTAAGTAGTATTGGTATTCCTTTTCATAAGAAGAGGCATCAAAAATTGCTTTCGTTGTTGTTCCTTCCGACTTTTCCAATGCCGTCTGGAATATCTTTTCATATTTTTCGATTTCTTCATCCGTAAGTTCAATCACATATTCGCCTTGATTCCAGTGCTTATCAAAAAGCGGGTTGGCAAAGGCGCTTGAAACGCTTGTCATCAGCAGCAAAGCAGCCATGAGGATGCAAAATACTTTCTTCATTTTTATCCTTCCTTTCATATCGTCCAGCGGCGGTTTTCATTTTTCCATTCCCATTATACACCAAAATTCGCTCGGCGCCCGCCAGGCAAATGTAAAACTTACCCGGCGCATACCGGCCGACCGCACAAAAAATGGCGGAGAAAGCGCTGGGCTCTCTCCGCCGGGAAATCGTGATATTACTTTTTTCGTTTGCCGATGTGCTGCGCATCCTCAAAATTGCAGTTGAAAATGCGCACTTTTTTGAACGGATAGTTATAGGCGCGGGCCAAGGTGCAGCGCAGTACGATCTCGGTGCCCGCAGGAAGAATGACCGGCAAGCCGTGCTGACTGGTCACGCGCAAATCGGTTTCGTCCTCCTGCCCCTCCGGAGCAGGGCGGGCATGCAGACCGGCCTTAAAGCCCTCCACCGCCCGAGGCTCCGGAAAAGCCAGATACAATTCGTCATTCTCCTGCAAATCCAGCCCCAGGGCGGTGCTGCGCTCCATGGCATAGGAAATCATGGGCTGACGGCGCATGTTCAGCCAGGTAAACCAGCTGACGGCGATCAGCTGCGTCTCCTCGCCGCGCTTCAGGCACAGCACGGCGGGACGGCGCGGCACGGCAATTTGAAAGGCTTCGGATGGGCTCAGCATGTTTCTTCCTCCCGATGGTTTTTATAGTGATTGATCAGGCAGCCGTCGGCAATGATCTGGCGTTCCTCCCGCGTCAGCGCGTCCAGCCGCAGGGTAATGCGCGCCACGCCGCCGTCAGGCTTGATTACATAGGCGGGAAACTCCGGCATGCCCGCCAGCACGGCGCTGCGCAGGCCTGGAATGAATATCCAGTCGCCCAGGGCAAAGGCCGCGGGATCATCCGTCAGCAGAGGCGGCATGCCCCAGTTGATGCAGTTGGAGCGGTAACGCTTGGTGGCATATTCGCGTGCCAGATTGGCGCAGCCGCCCAGCACGCGCTGGCAGCTGGCCGCCTGCTCGCGGGCGGAGCCGTCGCCGGGCTTGTTGGCAAAGATAACCGAGCCGATATTGACCGCCTGCGGATTGGGCTGAGCATAGGGACGCAGGGCTGCATACACGCGGGCGATCTCAGCGTTGATCTGCCCCGCAGCGCGCTGCTGCTCCTGCGCGCGCACGGCCTTGGCGCGCCCCACATAACCCGGATCCTTGCGGGAGAGGGCAAACTCGCTCAGCCGCTCGGGATTGGAGCGGTAGGATGAAGTATCGCCCGAGGGGATCAGCTCGTCCGTGGTGGTGACAGGATCGGTAATATAGCTGCATACCCGCATCAGAGCGTCCTCGCTCAGGGCGGGCAGCTGCGGCCAGTCGCGGATATTCGGGCCGAAAACGAGCTTGGTTTCCGGCTCGGCCTGGCCGAAGCCAAAGAACACGCGCTTATCATACACCGCCCGGTCAAAGGCGGCGGGATGCTCGCGGTACGCAACGTCCAGATCAACCGCCGGGGTCAGGCGGCCGCCGTTGCGTGCAGTCGCCGCGATGGAGCGCGCATCCATCAGCGCCACGCAGCTCAGCTGCCCCTCGCCAGGCTTGGAGCCCTCACGGTTTGGGAAGTTACGCGTGGTATGGCGGATGGACAATTCGCCGTTGGCAGGCGTATCGCCCGCGCCGAAGCACGGGCCGCAGAAGCACTCGCGCACGATGGCCCCGGCGGCGGTCAGATCGCCCAGCACGCCGTTGCGCATCAATTGTTGATAGGAAGGCATGCTGTCCGGATACACGCTGAGGCTGAACGCGCCGTTGCCGATGGACCCGCCGCGCAGGATATCCGCCGCGGCACACAGGTTATCAAAGATGCCGCCCGAGCAGCCGGCGATTACCGCCTGCTCCACCCACACGCCGCCGTCGTGCACCTTGCTGACCAGATCGATCTTCGCGCCGCTGATCTGGGCGTTCACGCGCTCCTGGCAATCGCGCAAAATTTCGGCCGGATTGGCCAACAACTCGCGGATAGGCATGGCGTGGCTGGGATGCATCGGCAGCGCGATCATGCTTTCAACCTTCGATAGGTCGACCTCCACGCAGCCATCATAATAGGCGATGGGCGCGGGCGCAAGGGGCTTATAATCGCCCTCGCGGCCATGCAGAGCCAGGTATTCGCGCGTGCGCTCGTCCGTGATCCAGATGGAAGACCAGCAGGTTGTTTCCGTGGTCATCACGTCCATACCGTTGCGAAAATCCATCGGCAGGCTGGCAACGCCAGGGCCGACAAACTCCATCACCCGGTTTTTCACATAGCCGCAGGCGTACACCGCTCCGCAAATGGCCAGCGCCACATCCTGCGGGCCGACGCCCGGTCGCGGCGCGCCGTGCAGATACACGCACACCACCTGCGGACAGGCGATATCATAGGTGCGCCCCACCAGCTGCTTGGCCAACTCTCCCCCGCCCTCGCCCACGGCCAGCGTGCCCAGCGCGCCATAGCGGGTGTGCGAATCGCTGCCCAGGATCATCCTGCCGCAGCCAGCCATCATCTCGCGGTTAAAGCTGTGAATAACCGCCAGGTTGGGCGGCACATACACACCGCCGTACTTGCGCGCGGCGGACAGGGCGAACACGTGGTCATCCTGATTGATGGTGCCGCCCACAGCGCACAGGCTGTTATGGCAGTTGGTCAGCACATAGGGCATAGGAAAGCGCGTCATCCCGCTGGCGCGGGCAGTCTGGATGATGCCCACATAGGTGATATCATGGCTGGTCAGGCTATCAAAGCGCAGGCGCTGCTGCATGTCGCCGCTGTGATTATGCGCCTGCAGGGTGCCGTAGGCCATCGTGCCCCGGACAGCCTCCGCCTGCGACACGGGGCGGCCCGCTAGCTGCACCGCCTGCGCGGGATCGGATACAAGCTGTTTTCCGTCAATCAGATAAACGCCGGCTTGAGATAGGCGAATCATGGCAAACCTCCCGTATGTCGTTCAGTGATGGATCAGATCATTCGTGCGGCGGATCGCATCCAGCGTGGCCTGCCCCTCCGGACCGGTCAAATACTGCCACACGCTGTCGCACAGCATGGCGCGGGCGGCGGCCATATCGCCGTCATGCAGCGCCTGCCGAACGCTGCTGGCGCTGATGACGCGGCCATCCAGCCGCAGGCGGGGCACCTCGTGAAATTCCACGCCGCTCCCGGGCAGCATTTCGGCCATGGTGCGGTTGTACAGCGCCGTCACCTGGCTGAAGGGTTCCTCCCCCACATAACGCGCGCCGATATTCAGCTGCCTGGCAATGCGCTCAAACACCGCCAGATCGAGCTGCGCATGCACCTGCGAAGCCTGCTGATCCTGCTTGAGGAAGTAGCTGGGAAAGGTTGCGGCGGACACGATATAAGGCCCGCTGTCATGCAGGATCACCTTGGGCAGGTCGGCCGTGCCCAGCGCCACCAGCCGTTTTCGCACTGCGGCGGATATGGGGCCGTATTCCTCGCTGAGCACAAACACATGCACAGCCTGGGCATTCGCGCAGGCTGTTTCCAGCAGATAGCGATGTCCGCGCGTGAAGGGATTGGCGTTCATCACCACGCAGGCCGTCTGCTCCCGGGGTACGTCAGCCCTATGAAGCTGAGACAGCCAGTCCGCAAAGCCCGTTTTTCGGTTTTCCAGAAAGGCGACTTCATCCGTGCGGGCAACCTCATAAAAGCCCAGATTCTCAAAAAAGCCCGCAGACTGGGGCTTTGTATACAAAAAGAGGCGCGTGTTGCCGCGCGCTGCCTGCACCTCGCACAGGTGCGAAACCACCAGGTTCATCAGTCCTTCGCCGCGGCAGGCGTCATCTACCGCCAGACAGCGAAGGGTCGCGCCGCAGCAGCTGCCTGTGGCGCAGAGCACATCCTCCTGATCATACACGCCGCAGGTATAATCCGCCAGCGGATCGCGGCGCAGCCCGCAGCGGGAAAGAAGGGCGTCCACCGCGGCCAGACCGCGCCGGGTGGTAACGGAAGCGACGGTATAGGACACAGCGGACGCTCCTTCCATAAGAGATTAAGATAAAGTCAGATCAGAGTTTCAACGGCTTGATCTTGCGCACAACATCCAGAATGGTGCCGTCGCGCGCCTCCAGCACAGCCACCACCTGATCCTCCCACTCCAGATCATCCGGAGTACCGACCAGGCTATAGGCCTTTTTCTGCAAGGCTTCAATGGGCACATGCGGAATGCCCGCCGCGTCCAGGCATTCAATCAGATCGGGGCGCTGGGGATTGACGGCGATGCCGTAATCCGTTACCAGCACGTCAACGCAGTCGCCGGGCGTAGTAACCGTGACCACATGCTCGCACACAGTAGCCATGCGCCCGCGCACCAAGGGCGTTACGATAATGCAGCACTTGCTGCCTGCCGCCGCATCGGGGTGTCCGCCGGGCGCGCCACGCAGCACGCCGTCCGAGCCCGTCAGCACGTTCACGTTAAAGCCCGTGTCGATTTCCAGCGCAGCCAGCACCACAAAGTCCAGCTTATTGACCATCGCGCCCTTGTTGGCAGGGTTGGCATACTGGCTGGCGCTCATTTCAAAGTGGTTGGGGGTCTGGTTGATACTATTCACCGCGTCCAGGTCAAAATCCTGCACGTCGATGATCTTGCCCACCTTGCCCTTTTTAAGCAGCTCCACCATGGGGCCGCAGATGCCGCCGATGGACCAGCCCATCTTGATGCCGCGTTCGTCCATCACCTTTTCCAGGAACAGGTTAGCCGCCAGCGAGGGGCCGCCAACGCCGGTCTGGAAGGAAAAGCCCTCCTTAAAGTAGGGGGTGGAAGCAATGATACGCGCCACGTTTTCGGCCATCATCAGATCGCGGGGATTCTGGCTGATGCGCGCCGCTGCGCTGGCAATCTTCTTGGGATTACCGATGGACTCCACCTTCACCACCGCGTCCACATCAATGGCCTCGATAGAAGCAGGCATGTTGGGAAAATCCACCAGGCAGTCGGTCACAACCACCACATGATCGGCGCACTTAGCGTCCATCATGGCATAGCCCATGGAGCCGCAGTTGCTCTTGCCGCCGATGCCGCGGCAGTTGCCCACGCAGTCGCTGGTGGGTGCGGCAATAAAGGCGATATCGATGTGCACCTCACCCATCTCAATGGCGCGGGGACGGCCGCCATGGCTGCGGATAATAGCAGGGGTTTTGAGCTTGCCCGCCGAAACAACCTCGCCGATGCGTCCGCGGATACCGCTGGTCTGGATGCCCACGATCTTGCCCTGCTCGATATACTCGGCCACGGGATCATGCGCCTCGCCCAGGGAAGTGGCGGCAATGGTCAGGTTATCCAGCCCCAATTCGTCAATGGCGGCCTTCATGACCATATTGACCACGTAATCGCCGTTGCGCAGATGATGATGGAAGGAGAATGTCATGCCGCTTTTTGCCCCGCACTGGCGCAGCGCGTCGGCCAGGGTGGCGACAATCTTGCTCTCCTGCGGCTTTTCATAGCGGCGGGTACGCGGCGCGACCTTCTGCATATACCGGCCGTCCATATAGTTTTTTCCCTGATAAACCTCGCGGCCGCCCGCAAACAGGTATTCGGGAATATCCCGTCCAACAGCGTTTTTCATACCAAATCCCCCTCATACATGCCGCAGGCCTTGGCCAGGCGCAGCGTGCGCTCAGCCCCGGGAATAAAGGCCGCGTCCACCATTTTGCCGTTTACCGTGAACACGCCCACGCCCCGCGCCTGTGCCTCGCGGAAGGCGCTGACCCAAGCTTCCGCCTGCGCCACCTCTTTTTCGGTGGGGGCGAAAATCTCGTGCACCGGACGGATCTGCTTGGGATTGATCAGGCTCTTGCCGTCAAAGCCCATGGCCTTGTTCTGGCGAACCTCATTGATGAAGCCCTCCATATCGTCCAGATCGGTAAACACAGTGTCAAAGCACTGCACGCCAGCCGCGCGCGCGGCCAGCAGCATCTGCCCGCGTGCAAACAGCATGTCGATGCCGTCCGCCGTAGGCTTGGTCTGCATGCATTTGCGGAAATCGCCGCCCGAAATGGCTACGCCGAACATGCGGTCGCTGGCGGCGCAGATTTCATAGGCGTTCATAATACCCTTGGGGCTTTCCAGCGCAGCCATCAGCAGCGTGCGGCCTACCTCCACGCCAAACTCGCGCTCGGCCTTTTCCACATGCTCTTCTACGATTTTTACATCCTGCGCGCTTTCGCACTTGGCGATGCGGATGCCGTCCGCCCCGCCCGCCACGCACACGCGGATGTCCTCCTGCCAATGCGGGGTATCCAGGCCGTTGATGCGCACGATCACTTCGGTATCGCCGTAATCGATGGTTTTCAGGGCATGATACAGGCTGAAGCGGGCCGCGTCCTTCTGGTTTTCGGCCACAGCGTCCTCCAGATCCAGCATGATGGAATCCACGCCGTAGATGTACGCATCCTTAATCAGGCCGGGCTTTTGGGCGTTCATAAACATCATGGTGCGGCGCAGCCGGAAGCGTTCGGGAGTGGGACGAGGAATCATTTCACCGCACCTCCCCAGGGAATATTCTTTTCGCTCTGGCCGCAGGCGCGGAACACTGCGCACTCCACGCGGGCCTTGAGGGTGCAGTCCAGCGCGCCCTTATCCACCACGGTAACGCGGCCGGACGTAACCTCCAGCCGCTCCAGCGTATCCAGCACAGTCGCTTTGATCTGGCGGCCATACTGATTCATCACGCTGGACGAAATCTCCAGCTGGATGCCGTCCTGAGCAGGCTCCACGGTAATCTGCGCGTCGCTGCTTTCAAGTGTGCCGGCAACGGCGCTTTTTTCAATGGTCATAACAGCCTCCAAATGTGGTTTGCAGCGCCGACAGGCGCTTTATTATACAGCAAATACGGATTACGGAAGAAGGGAGCGCTGCGGGCAGCCGGCATAAACAGGCATGCTCGCAGCGCCCCGCATGGACAGTTGTTGAAATTAGGCCTTCTTGCGGCTGATCAGCTTCTTGATCCAGGGCATATACAGGGGGCTGAGCAGCATCAGGATACAGGCGGTCATGACCACCGCCGCAATGGGGGTGCCAAACAGCGCCTTGCCTACATTGGCCCGGTTCATCAGATATGCTCGACTGAAGTGCTCCTCGCACATGCCGCCAAGCACCAGACCCAGCACGATGGCCGCGCTGTTTAAGTGCATATACTTGACCACTACGCCGAGCACACCGGCCAGAACCATGACCTGCACACCTACGAAGCCGCCCTCGGAGTAAGAGCCGATGGTGGCCAGCATCAGGATGATGGGGCCCAGGTAGCTGTAGGGAATGGCCAGAATCTGCGCAAAGACCTTGGCGATGCCCATGGCCACGACAACCATGAGGATGTTGGTGATAATCATGGTAATGAAGGTGGCGGACAGGAACTCAGGCTGCTTGGTCAGCAGAAGGGGACCCATCTGCACGCCCTTGAGCGCCAACGCGGACATCATAACCGCCGCGGCGTTGCCGCCGGGGATGCCCAGCGTCAGCAGGGGAACCATCGCGCCGCCTGTGGCGGCGTTGTTGGCGGTTTCGGAAGCGGCAATGCCGTCGATGATGCCGGTGCCGAACTTTTCAGGATACTTGGAGAGCTTGTTCTCCATGGCGTAGCACATGAAGGAGGCGATGGTCGCACCTGCGCCGGGCAGGATGCCCACGATGGTGCCCACGATGCTGCAACGCAGCATAACCCACTTGATGCTCCACATTTCCCTGAGGGAGGGCATTTTGGTGTTTACGCGTCCCTTGGTGCCGGCCACGCCGTCCTCGGCGGACAGGCGCTTCTTGGCGTTGGTCTGCTTGAGCACCTCGGTGACGGCGAACAAGCCGATCAGCACGGGGATCATTTCAATACCGGCCAGCAGCTGCGAGTTGCCGAAGGTCAGACGCGCAACGCCCGCCATCGGATCCTGACCGATACAGGCCAGGAGCAGACCCAGCAGACCGGAGATGATGGTGGTAAGGATATGATCCATATCCAGCACCGTCAGAATGGACAGACCCAGGAAGGTGATTGCGAACAGGTCGCCCTGGCCGAAGGCCAGCGCCGCCTTGGACAGCGGGCTGCTCATGGCGAACATGACGATGGCGGAGAACAGGCCGCCGATGGCGGAGCAGAACAGCGCCACGCCCAGCGCCTTGCCTGCCTTGCCCTCCTTGGCCATGGGATAGCCGTCAAAGGTGGTCGGCGCAGAGGAGGGAACACCGGGAATCTTGAACAGAATGGCCGTAATGGAGCCGCCGGTGATGGAGGAGCAATAGATTGCTACCAGGAACACGATGGCGGGCACGGGCGACATGGTGTAGGTAAAGGTAAGTCCCAGGGCCACAGCCATGGTCGCGCTGACGCCGGGCAGGGCGCCGAAGATCGTGCCCAGCACAATGGCCAGCAGTACCATCAGGAAGTGGCCGCCACTGAATACGGCGCTCAGGCCGGACAGAAACATTTCACCAAAACTCATTGTGTATGCACACCTCCCTTAAAGCAAGTTTTCAAGCCACAGCGCGAAATTGCGCAGGAACGGCACGGTACCGCGCGGCAGGGTGACGTCCAGCAGGCCGCTGAAGATGATGTGCAGCAGCAGCGCCAGTACCACGGATACGATCGCCAGGCGCCAGATCTTCTTTTCGCCCAGCAGCAGGCCGTACAGGAACAGGATCAGGAAGGTGGTGACGACAAAGCCCAGCGTTTCAATCACAAACGATGCGCCGGCAAGGATCAGCATGCCCAGGAACATCTTGCTCTTGAAGAAATTGAGGCTGTTTTTCCAGAAGGCCTTTAGGGTAAACTCAGGATTGCCCTTGTTCTTGCGAATGATCTTGATGATGTTGATCGTCAGGCAGATCACGATCAGGGCAATAATCACCTTGGGCCACACGTCAGGCATCAGGTTGTAGGGATTCTTTGTGTAGCTCTTGGGAATCTTGGCCTCCAGCACATGGGTGAAGAAAGTGAACACCATGAACACCAGCAGGAGGATATTGGCAAAAAGTTCAAACAAAGGATTCTCAACTCCTTACAGCACCTTTAATGAAGGGGAAGGAGAGACGCTCTCCCCTTCCCCCATTGCGTCATGGTCAGGCGATTACTTCAGATCTTCGTAATCCTTTTCCAGGGTTTCCTGCTCTACCATGTAGTCGTGCAGATCCTTGTATTCCTTCTGAACAAAGGCCTTCAGCTCTTCGCCGGGGGCGGGCACAGTGCGCTCGTCATAGGCGGCATTGTGCAGGAACTCCTGCCAGCTGGCGTCCTTGCGGCACTCTTCGATGGCGGCGACCAGCGCGTCGATGGCGCCCTGCGGGGTGCCCTTCTTGGCAAAGATGCCGCGCCAGGGGCCGGCATAGGAATCGATGCCCACCTCAGCGGTGCACTCGCAGTCGGGGAAGATAGACAGGCGATGCTCGCAGAACACCAGCAGGGGCACGATATCGCCGGACTCGATCAGGCCGCTCATATCGTCGTAGCCGCCCACAGCCAGGTCGCAGTGGCCGCCGGCCAGGTCCGCGTTGACCTCGGCGCCGCCGCCGTACTGCACCATGTTCAGGCTCAGGCCCTCGGTGGCGATTTCAAAGCACATGCCGTCCACGCCCGTGGCGGTCAGCATGCCCACGGATACCTCGTAGGGATGCGCCGCGGCGTATTCCTTCAGCTCGGTGAAGTTATGGATGCCGTACTTGTCCAGCTGCTTCTTGGAGCCGACCAGCATGTTGATGGAGTGCACCAGCACGTCCACGCATTCCATTTCGGTTTTGAAATTCATGGAGGTGTTGCCCAGCATATCCTGGATGAACAGGGACTGGGTGCCCAGCATGAAGGTGTAGCCGTCGGCGGGCTGCTTGTAGGTGTACTCGATACCCGTTACGCCGCCGGCGCCGGTTTCGTTGCGCACCTCAACGGGCACGCCCAGCTTCTGCTGCAGCAGGGTCGCCATGGGGCGAATGGTGGAGTCCGCTCCGCCGCCCAGGCCCCAGGGGCAGACGATTTCGATCTTGCGTTCGAACTTCCAGTCCTCCGCGGCGGCGGGGGAGATCAGTGCCAGGCTCATCAGCATGGTGAGCGCCAGTACCAGGCAAAGCAGCTTCTTCATGATGTTTTCCTCCCTTAAAGGTAATTGAGTAATATGGGGATCGAAACGGACGCAAATACAAAGAATGTGCGAAAATTATATTTTTTCGCCCACATCTTGCATTCATTGCAATAGTATGTTAAACTGTCGGTGCTTATAAGTCAATTACATTATTTTTTTATAGCAGTCATAACTTGACATTTATAGACAGGAAGTGACCTTCTCCATGAACCTCAAGCACGCGCAATACGTCCTGACGGTGCTGCGCACGGGCAGTATGACCGAGGCGGCCAAGCAGCTTTACATCTCCCAGCCATCGCTAAGCCAAACCATCCGCCAGGCTGAGGAGCAGCTTGGCATGCCCATCTTCAACCGCGATACCGCACCGCTGTCGCTCACCTATGCGGGGCAGATGTATGTAAAGGCCGCGCGCGAGGTGATGAGCATCGATACCAACCTGCTCAACGAAATTGAAGAAATCAAAAAAGAATCCCACGGCCGCATGCGGCTGGGATTCTCTGTACAGCGCGGGATGCAGCTATTGCCGCTGGTCATTCCCGAGTTTACGCAAAAGTATCCGTATGTGCGCATAGAATTGCACGAACACGGCAGCGACGTGCTGGAGCAGCTGCTGATCGAGGGCGTGTGCGACCTGGCGCTGATTACCACCAGCCCCAAGCGCAGAGAGCTGCACTACGAGCTGCTGGTAAATGAGGAAATCGTGCTGATGGCCGATCAGAACACCAATATCGCCCAGCGCCTGCCCGACGGCACCACCATCGATATCGCCGAGGCCGAAAACGAAGCCTTCGTTATGCTGCGTCACGGGCACAGCGTGCGCTCCATCCAGGAGCATTTGTTCCAGCTGCGCGGCTTCACGCCCAAGGTGCTGCTGGAAAGCAACTCGCTGGAGCTGGCCAAGCGTGTGGCGGCCAACGCCCGGGCGGTGATGCTATGCCCCTATGTGTATATCGCCCAGTCTCCCGAGGTGCGCGCCCGCGTGCGCTGCTACCCCATCAAGGGCATGGAATACGAGCGGCATCTGTATCTGTGCTACCGAAAGGAGCTGTATTTCGCGCGATTTATGGAAGATTTTCTTGCCATTGTTCGCTCGAAGCCGTAGCATAAAGAAAGTACAGGCACGCCAGCAGGTCGGCGCAGCCGCCGCAGGTTAGATTGCGTGCAATCATGGCCTCGTCCAGCGCTTCGATCTCCGCCTCCGGAAAGCCCGCCGCCTCAATGCGCCGCGCCTGCGCCTGGGCAAACGCCTGCCCTGCCTGTCCCCCGCGCTTCAAAAGCGTGGTGTCCTGCATGCGCGACAGTAAGCGGATCACCGCGCGAACGCCCGCTTCTTGCTGCGAAAGCTGCGTCGCTTCCCGCACAAAATCCGGCCAGACAGCCATAATGGATGGGAAGCCCTCCGCCGCTTCGCCGCGAATGCCGCGAATGCCTGCCTGCAGGTACAGCCGCTCGCCAAAGGAATGCGCAGCCGTCAGTCCGGCAAAGTGCGCTTCCACCGCCGGGCGAATCCTTTCCCCCGCCGCGCGGCAGACAGCCTGCGGCGTATTCTCAAAGCGCGCTGCGCATTGCGCCGCCGCAGCGCACAGCACACCCAGCGAGAACACCGCTCCCTTGTGCGTATTCACCCCGCCGGTGGCGGCCAGCATATCCGCCTCAGCCTGCATGCCAGCCGTCTGCAAGGCCGGGAACAGCTCCACTTCTGCACAGTCAAAGCCCAGGGCCGCGCACTGCGCAAAGTAGCCCGCCAGCGCATGCGCGCTGCGCAGCAGCAGCGGCAGGCTCATGTCGGGATGCGAACCGCAATTGCGCGCGTCCACCAGCCCAGGCTTGGGCGTAGTGCGAGCCTCCTGCTCCAGCGCCTCCACCGCGGCACGGCTCAGATGCGCAATCGTCCGCTCCCGATAAAGGGCCAGGATGCGGCGATCAATTTCAGCCGTCATCGCCTGCACGGAATGCGCGCGGCTGCGGGCGCAGACAAAGGCAGGATTCCCGCATAGAAAGCACTGCCGGGGCGGCAGCCCCAGCGCCTCGCGGGATACCTTATCCCCCGCCGGGGTGAGCACATCGATATCAAACAGCCGTCCGAGCGGCGTGGTATCCTCCACCGTGCACAGCGCGCGCTTGACAGTTAGTGGATCGTCCGCCGCCTGATAATAGGCTTCAAAGCCCGTCTTGTCCCGGAGCTCATGCGCCAGGGCTGCGCCCGGCAAGGTCTGGGCAATCAGCCGCTTGCCCTCTTCAAATGCAATGGCGATCAGCGGCGAGGTTTTATGCGGGCCGGGAATGTTCATCGTCAGGCACACCAGCGCGCCCCGCTGCATCAGCAGCCGCTGCTGGCGCATCGCCCGCGCCTCGCGCGCCGCAGCCATATCGGCCACACTCACATCGCCCATCGCAAATCTGCGCATATCGTTTCGCCCCTTTAATCAGCTGTATGCGATTATCTTAGCAAAAACCCGCGCCGCTGGCAAGGCGCTTTGCAAAATAAACATTCTATGCGGAAGAAGGGATTCCCCATGCGGAAAAAGGCCGAAAAGGGCCGGGTGCTGAGCATCTTCCTTACGTTTCTCAAATTCGGCTGCTTCACCTTCGGCGGCGGCTGGAGCATTGTGTCGCAGATTCAAAAGGAATATGTAGAAGACAAGCATTGGATCACGGATGAAGAACTGCTGGATTTCACCTCAGTGGGCCGCAGCGTGCCGGGGCTGATGATCAGCAACGCCAGCGTGCTGTTCGGCTATCACGCGACGGGCTTTGGCGGCGCGCTGGCCGCGCTGGCGGGCATCTGCCTGCCGCCCATCGTGATTATGTATGGCGTTACCTTTGTATACAATCTGGTGCACGATAATCTGTATATCGCGCGGGCCATGATGGGCGTGCGCGCGGCGGTGGTGCCCATCATCCTGTGCGCGCTGCTGAAACTGACCAAGAGCGCGCTGAAGGATTGGCTCTGCTGGCTGGTGGCTCTGGGCGCGGCGGCACTGTCGCTGTTTACGGGACTGAGCAACATCCTTATCGTCGTGCTGGGCGCGGCGGCGGGTCTGCTTGCCATGGAGGTAAAAACACGCCATGATCTACATTGAGCTGTTCGTTTCCTTCCTGCTGATCGGCTTTACAAGCTTCGGCGGCATGTCCATGATTCCCCTGATTAACGCCGAAATGCTCAGCCACGGCTGGATGACAGCCACGGAGGTCAGCGATATCGTGGCCATTGCCGAAATGACCCCCGGCCCCCTGGGCATCAACTGCGCCACCTTTGCCGGCACGCGGGTGGCGGGCATTCCCGGCGCGCTGTGCGCAAGCCTGGGCGTGCTGGCCCCGACGCTGACGCTGTGCATGCTGGCGGCAGTATTTCTGAACAAATTCAAGCAAAGCCGCCTGCTGCAAAACGCCCTGTACGGTATCCGCCCGGTGTGCATCGGCATGATCGCCGCCGTGATTATCCAGCTCTCCCTGACCAACTACGCAGGCTCCCTTTTTGGCGTATCCTGGCAAGCAATTCTGATCGGCCTTGCCTCCTTCGCCGTACTGTACTTTGGCAAATGGAGCGTGTCCAAGACCATCCTGCTCTCCGCCGGGCTGGGGCTGATCCTGGGCGGACTATGATCGTTTTTGCACAAAAGCGCAAAATCGCCCGTATAGCCGGAGGTTTTGCCTTTCCTTGTCTTGACAAGGCCCGCGCCGTGACTTATAATTAAATCAACAAATCTACTGTGAAAGGTGCGTTTTTCATGGGTTATTTCGTATTCAAAAAGACTGCCACCGGCGTAAAATTCGATCTGGTCGCGGGCAATCATGAAGTGATCGCCACCAGTGAGGTATACAAGTCCGAGCCTTCCTGCCGCAAGGGCATTGCCAGCGTGCGCCGCAACGCGCCCATTGCCAATCTGCAGGATATGACCGAGGAACCGGTTATCAAAGTATCCTGCCCCAAATTTGAGGTATATGTGGACAAGGGCGGCGAATACCGCTTCCGCCTGAAGGCCACCAACGGTCAGATCATTGCCGTGTCCGAGGGCTATGCCGCCAAGGCCGGCTGCATGAACGGCATTGAAAGCGTCCGCAAAAACGCCGCCGGCGCCGATATCAAGGTACAGGAATAACCGCATATCCCCCAGCGCTTATGCTGCGCCGCAGGCTTCTGCGGCGCATTTTTTACGTATAAAGTCTTATTCATTCAAAAGGCATGAAGTAGCTCGTCGCGTTTTTTTCCGGCGCAGAAAAGCGAAGCTGAAATGAAAAACGCACTGACGGCTGCCCTGTCTCATACGTCCGCAGATATATGCGAACTATGCGCCATCCTTTCTGCGTGCGGGCACGGCAGGCTGCCTTCGCCATTACAGCAGCCGCTTATAGCTTTCGAGCATGGTTCTAAGCTGATACCGCAGCAGCCAGGCTGCGTTGTTCCATTGCGGAATGGATTTGACAACCTCCAGCAGAGGCATGACATATCGCTCCGTATCGATTACATAGCGCGCCTGTTTTTCCCGTGAGAAGCCGTCCGGCATGCAGGACAGGTTGTTGCAGCGGTCGATGCATTTGATCAGCGCAGCAAGCGGATCCTGCGCGATATTCGCAAAATATATCGGCTTGATTTCCGCCTTTCTGCCCGCATAGGTGTTATAGGATACCAAGCGCACAGCCTTTCGGACGCGCTCGCAGACCGGCAGATCCTTTTCCGCTGCGCACGTATCCTCCAGAACGTCATGCAGGAGCAGGCCGGATACCACGTCATCCTCAACGATGCCCATTGCAAGAGCATGGCAGGCCAGCGTCAAGGGATGCGCCCGATAAGGCACCGCTGCGACCATGCTCTTTCGCATCTGTCCGTTATGCATTTCCTTCATCAGCGGCAGCGCTTTCAGCGTTTGTGTCAGGCCAAGGCTGTGCGCTTTAGCCTTCAGCCAGGTATACATATGATCCGGGTCAAAGTTAGGGTTTTCCAGCTTCCAATCGCGCCGTTCCCCGCGCAGCAGAAGGTCTGCCGATATATTCAGCGCTGAAGCAAGCGCCGCAAGCTTTCCCGCCTCCGGCAAATACGCATCCCTTTCCCAGGCGCTCACCGCCTGAAAAGATACCCCCAGCCGCTCAGCCAGCTGCTCCTGCGTAAAGCCCTTTGCCTTGCGGGCCGCAATCAGATTGCTTCCAATGCTCATGCCAGGCACCCCCCTTTTTTCTAATATGAGTATAGCAGATATTTTCCTCCTTGTGAACGCAGCTGGCGTTGAGTTTTGCCCCAACAATTCAATTTCAGCTTGAGTTTCTGTGTATTTATGCACTTATTTTGTCCTTCGCCGTGCCGGATAAAATATTTTTTTGCAGCCTATTGACGAACGCCTGTGCTTGTGCTATTTTACATTGTTAGCGATAGCTAACTAACAGGAGGATGGCAATGACACTGGATCAGCTAAAGGTTGGCTCCTCGGCAATCATCTCCGCGGTGGGCGGAAACGGCGCGCTGCGCTGCCGTCTGCTGGATATGGGCTTGATCCCCCACACGCGCGTAACGCTGCAAAAGGTGGCCCCCATGGGCGACCCGATTGAAATTCAGGTGCGCGGATACGAACTGACGCTGCGCGTAGAGGAAGCCCGCAAAATTGAAGTGGAGGCCGTCAAATCATGATATTTGCCCTTGTAGGTAATCAAAACTGCGGCAAAACCACGCTTTTTAACGCTTTAACCGGTTCTAACCAGCATGTAGGCAATTTTCCCGGCGTAACGGTCGATCAAAAAATGGGCGAGATTCGCGGGGAGCGTGGCTGCTCGGTAGTCGATCTGCCCGGCATTTATTCCCTGCGTCCCTATACGCAGGAGGAAATCGTCTCGCGCGATTTCATCATCAATCAAAAGCCCGACGGCATCATCAACATTGTGGACGCCACCAACATCGAGCGCAACCTGTACCTGACGCTGCAGCTGCTGGAATTGCAGGTGCCCATGGTGCTGGCACTGAACATGATGGACGAGGTGCGCGCCAACGGCGGCACCATCGACGTGCAGAAGATGAGCCAGGCGCTAGGCAT
>OLXY01000503.1_pt1 | contig 19622 bp, 20 predicted proteins | sample 1644221 | NCBI WGS metagenome assembly OLXY01 (sample SAMEA103958121, study PRJEB25191) | human gut metagenome | reverse complement strand
CAATACGTAATCTGACGGTAATCAACAGAAACACCAAATTGAAAGAACGACTGCGTGGAGAGATAGAAGCGAACAATGATTCTGGTCTCCACATCAGCAGTAGATACATACTTCCTGTGGAACAGCCAATGATGGCTGCGGAACCAGAGCCAAATCAAGACATTAGAAGTAATATTAAATGATCATATATATAGTAAGACTCAGACAAACTGCAGAGAACCTGCAAATGATTCAACAAGGACATTTAAAATAATAACAATATAAAGTACGAAGTATATGAAAAGTTTTGCACCAAAGCCGTGGTTTGCACCACAGCCTGTGCTGATTATCGGCACATATAATAAGGAAGGAGTTGCCAACGCAATGAACGCTGCTTGGGCAGGACAGTGGGACATGAAGGAGATTATGATCTCGATGGGAAATCACGTCACCACAGACAACCTGAAGCTTGGCGGCGAGTTTACCGTTGCCTTCGCTACCAAGAAAACCATGGTGGCTTCTGATTTCGTGGGCATTGTTTCTGCCAAGAACGACCCGAAGAAGATGGAGAAGACGGGCTGGAATATCGAAAAGGCGACTATGGTCAACGCTCCTGTGTTCACCGATTTCCCGATGACCCTGGAGTGCCGCATCAAGGAGAAGTATGACGAAAGCGAAACCGGCTATTATCTCGTTGCTGAAATCGTCAATATTCTTGTAGATGAGAAGTATCTGGCAGAAGACGGAAATCCAGACATGGAGAAGATGGAGCTGATTGTCTTCGACCCTATTCATCATAGCTATATCCAGTTGGGCGAGAAAGTCGGTAGCGCTTTCTCCGACGGCAAGGCTTTGAAATAATAGTCAAAAACAGAACAGAAAAGCAAACAAAACTTCGTTTTCTATTCCAAATTTTACTATTTTTGCACCATGATAATGGATTTAGAACATATAGGTAACATACCAGTCAGTACTTCAGCTATAGCTTCATTGTTTACAAACATTGAAGCAGGGAATCAGAAAGTACGCAGTCTTGAGGCGGCTCATAAAATTATCCGACTCAAGAAGGGGCTTTATGTGGTAGCCCCAAATGTGTCTCGTGTTGCTCTATCCACAGAACTGATAGCCAATCATCTTTATGCTCCTTCGTATGTGTCTATGCAGACAGCCTTACGTTATTATGGATTAATACCAGAAGCTGTTTATACTACTCAGTCTATGACACTAAAGCACTCCCGTAGTTTTGATACTCCTGTCGGGCGTTTTGAGTATAAGAACATGTCAAGAGAAGCCTTTTCAATAGGGATTACAAGCATCAATATGCAGAGTTACGCCTTTCTGATAGCAACACCAGAAAAAGCTCTCTGTGACTTAATCGCAAATTCTCCGAAGGTTAATTTACGTTACCTGAAGGATGTAGAGAACTACTTGGAGGAGGACATCCGAATGGAAATAGAAGATTTCAGGAATATGGACATAAGTATATTTGAGCGATATGCTCAGGTTGGAAAAAAGTCTAAATCCATAGAAACTCTAATTAAATATTTAAGGAAATGAATTTTCCAGAAATATATTCAGCAACAGGCATGATGGAGCTGATTCAGAAGATCGGCTTCCTCCCCCTCCTTGATAGCGGCATTGAAGGCTTCTATGCCGAAGACATCGTGGCGGAAGACTGCGGTTACGTAAGACTTCCTGAAGGCGGTTGGGACTGGCCGCTATGGAAATGGAAGGGCGAGATTGTGCAGGAAATGCCATGTATGTACGGAAAGTTCTTCAACAAGAAAGCAGGATTCATCAGCCAGAAATGGTGGCCGGACTTCTGTAACTACAGAAGAAGCAAATACCCCCGTCCGGATGAAGAATCGATAGAAGGAGTCATTCTCTGCACGCTTCAATCTACCGGTAGTCTCATCACAAGAGAACTTCGGGCAGCCTGCGGTTTTACAGGAAAAGGAATGAGAAGCAAGTTTGACGGTTATCTCACCCGACTGGAAATGGCGACTTACATCGTGACCGAGGATTTCATCTATCCTCGTGACAAGCACAATCACGAATATGGCTAGGGTTGGTCGCTGCTGAATACTCCCGAAGATCTCTATGGCAGGGAGGCTTGCCAATGCAACCGAACTCCCCAGGAATCTTATCAGAGGATTTTTGAGTTTTCCCAAAATGCACTTCTTACTCGTTTCTTATACGCAAGTACCTATCTTAAAAAAATATTAAAGACGAGAGATGATTGAAAATTTCCTCCAAAAAGAGTGAGTTTCTCAGATTAAATTTGTATCTTTGCCATGTCTATCGTTGGATTTTCTTGTTTTCTTTTCGCAACACTAAGATAAGTGAATTCTTCGACATGACAAGACCATGGACAACTTTTTGTTGCTCAGGGACTTAAAAAGTTTAATTTATAATAGTGTTGCGGAATTAAGGAAAAGTAAAAACATACTCAGTTAGTACAGAAATGAGTAACTTCGATAGAATTTCTGTGGCAAACCTCATCAAAGAGGCACCACACTTTATTATACCATCTTATCAGCGAGGCTATCGCTGGGAACGTAAGCAGGTAACAGACCTGCTTAATGACTTGCACCAATTTGTTACAGATGGTAACAGCAAGAACAGCTGTTACTATCTGCAACCTATTGTTATAAAGAAAGCCTCGTGGAAAAACGCTGACGGCAACAATATTGATGGTTGGGAAGTTCTGGATGGCCAGCAACGTTTGACAACAATGTACCTGTTGTTGCAGTATATCATTGAAAATGAACTCAAACGTTCTGAACAAAAATATTTTGATGAACATCCTATCTACGACATCACTTATGCTATTCGCCCTCAGCTTGATTTCAAAAACCCTAAGTGTGAGGACAATATCGATAGCTACTACCTCTTTGAAGCAAAAGAGGCAATCGAAGAATGGTTTGGGGCATTAGGTTTGTCTGATGCTGCAGACAAGATCAAGAGCTGCCTAATCCTTGAAGATTCGGATAAGCAGGCTCATTTCATCAAATATATTGTGAACGAAGATTCACAAGATCTTGATAGCATTCGTATCTTCAACCGTCTAAATAAGGGAAAAATAGGTTTAACAAATGCTGAGCTTATCAAAGCTTTGCTTATCATGGATGCCGAACGTTCCAAGGAGTATTCTAGTGAGCAACTAGCTATAGACTGGAACTATATGGAACGACAATTCCAGGACGAAAGTTTCTGGGCTTTTATTAGTGGCGGAAAAGAATATCAAGACCGTATCGACATTCTGTTCGACTTCATGACTCAAAAGGGTGATGAAGATGATGCAGACTTCTCATATCGTAAATTTCAGAACCTTTACGACTTTGAGTTAAAGGCTGGTAAAGATGTGATACTAGATACACTGTGGAAAAAGCTAACTCACCAAACCATGCGTGAGGCGTGGCTTGAAGTGAAGCGTATGTATGACACGTTAGTTGCATGGTACGAAGACTCTATGTATTACCATTACGTTGGTTTCCTCACTACTCAGGGTAAGACTCTGCATGACATTGTTACAGGCATCGAGAAAGCAAAGAAAGATGAGAATGGTGAAGAAATCAAGCCTTGGACTCGTGAACATATAGAAACTGCACTTAAACGCCTCATGGCACAAACGTTTAATGAGATGACTGCTGTTAGACCAGAAGATATAGATGGCTGGACCTACAATGGCAACAATGACATCAGAGGTTTGCTACTTTTGATGAACGTTGAAACATACAAGCAGACAAAATATCAAAGATTCCCATTCCATTCATACATAAAAGAGGAATGGGATATAGAACACATTGACTCACAGAATGAAGCTACGGGACTTCGTGCTTCAGAAGACCGCCTTCGTTGGATGAGACTCACGAGTGACATTCTTATGAAGGAGCATCATGCAATACCAAATGAAAAGGAAGCTAAAGCTCTTGCCGAAGAATTAACAAGTGTTGTCCGCGAGAAAACGGAAAATGGTGCTATAGAGGACAAGGATGTAAAGGGACTTGATAGTATTTATCCTACTCTCTATGTCAAAGTCGTAGAGCATTATTCTGGCAAAATTAGCGAACAGCAGGGAAACAAGCATGCGCTAGGTAATCTGACTTTGCTAGATACAGCATTAAACCGCAGCTACCAGGATGCTCCTTTCCCCTATAAGCGCCAGTGTGTAATGGATACTGACCTGAGGGGTGACAAGTTTGTCCCTATGTGTACAAAAAATGTGTTCTTAAAGTTCTATACAAATTCAAATTCCTCGGCCTCATTCCTAGACTCTATGCGTTGGAACAAGCAGGACCAAGACAACTATCTAGCAGCAATTCACAAAGTGGTAGATCCAATTTTTGAAACAAACATATAAAGAAATCTCATGAATAATACAAGTTCAAACAATATACGGGACATTCACACCTTCTCTGAACTGTGTAAGAGTTGGCGCATAAGAATACCCAAGATTCAACGCGACTATGTTCAAGGACGCAAGACATCAACTGTAGACGATATTCGCAAGAATTTCGTACGCAGTCTGCTCCTGGTTGTCAAGGGCAAAGAAAGTGGCATAAAGTTGGACTTTATCTATGGCAGTCAACAGGTTGTTAATAGCCAAAATGCCTTTGAACCTCTTGATGGTCAGCAGCGTCTAACGACTCTGTTCCTCTTACATTGGATATTAAATGTTGCATGTGTTAAGACCGAAGATGATAAAGCGGCCTTAACATATATAACACGTGCTACAACTGAAGAATTCTGCGATGAGTTGGTACACCACACCGCCATCAACTATATTCTTGAGGCAAAGGAGAATGTGCAAAAGAATCAAGAATTAAAATCTTTAGCTTCTGAAAATAGGCAGGAGTTGAACCCTGATTGTTTGAAGGAAGAAACCATTAGCGGAATTATTAAAGACCGCAACTGGTTTAAGTGGTCATGGCGTTTTGACCCCTCTGTTTTGTCAATGCTCGTCATGATAGATGAGATTATCAAGAGCATGGGAGACGATTTTGATTGGACAGATACAAATGCTATAGGACATGCACAAGATTGCCTCGATAATATTACATTTGATTTTAAAGAGTTGGAAGACCTCGGTATGTCTGATGACCTCTATATCAAAATGAATGCACGTGGCAAACAATTGGGAGCTTTCGATAAAATGAAATCTACTCTTGAAGAAGAGATACAATTGCAAAAGGCAGAAGAGCATGACGCAGAGAAGCTACAGCTGCTTATTGAAACAGAAAAGCAATGGCGTGGGTTGATGGACGGCAATTGGGTGGACCTTTTCTGGAAGATGCCAGCAATACCATGGTAGAACATGCAACTAATTCTGATGAGGATAAGAAAGCTCGTATCATAGCTGCACGTCAAGTGGAAACATATATGATGCGATTAATTCTTAGACTTATTGGCATGCAGCTATTTGCTAAATCTGGTGAAACAGAATTAAGAAGTCGTGCAGAGAGGCTTAATGCTGACGTATTGAACGACATGTTCATAGCTTATCAAGATCAGCTTGCAAACTGGCGAAGCGACAAAGAACGTAGCGAAGTCCCTAACGATATAGTGCGTATTGATTTCCAACAACTTATTGAAGATATTCAACATCTTATTGTTCTCGATGTTAAAGGTGAATCCGAGGATGATATAACTGCAAAATTTAGCCACCTGGTCTCATGGGATGGTGATAAGAAAGATATCAGCTATTTCCAACTGTTGGTTGATGAAAAATTCCCACGTGATTTGATGGCGATGTGGTACGGATTGATTCTCTTCTTGAGGAAACATCCCGGAAACGGTGATGCAAGACATATCTCTTTGTTGGAGGATTGGACTCGTTTCTCACGTAATTTGCTAAGTAACAACAATAACAATGACCTCATTGATAAAGAGTGGAAACTTGTTGCTGTTGTAGAATCTTTGCAACAACTGATCGACGAGAATTTCAATACTAACGTTACAGATGTACCTCTTGCTATCAGTCGTATATCAAAGACATACAAGCAAATCGATAATGCCTCATTGAAGGAGGAAATAGAGAAGACCAAACTCTATGCATCAGGTGAAACCAATGATGCTGATAAGTGGCGCGCACTGATTTTAAAGGCTCAAGCCAATGAGTATCTTTGGGGTCAGATACGTGCTCTTCTTGATTGGTCTAAAGGCGATTTGACACAGTTTGAAATATATGAGGAACGACTTTCACAACTCATTCATTATGGCAAAGATCCTAATGAAACTGGCTGGTATATGTTGTTTGCCGCAATGCATGCTTATAATGAGAATGCGTGGAGAGCAGACTGCAAATTATTTGAATTCAACAAAGGACGATACCACAGTGTAAAACGCTGTTTGCGTTCAGATAATGCGAATAACACGAAGGGCGCAATATACAAAGAATTTATTGATGGTTGGATTGCTGATGGAAATAAAACCATCAAAGACTATTGTGAAGGACTTGTATTAAATATAGCACAGTCTGATATTAAAAACTGGGTATGGGCAATTTGTCAAAATCCATGTATGATATATGAAAAGAACCAGAAGCATATCATGGGTGAGTTAAAAGGACATGTGATTATGGCAGAAGGTTACACACTTGCAAGCAAGTGCCATGACTCTGTGTTGGTGTACATATGCCAGCTCATCGATGAACAATCATGGTGTCCTAGCTATGAAAGTCGTCAAGAGAATGATTCGCCAGTAAAGTTGGTTTACTATTGTGCTCATACCGATTTTCCTTTCCGTGTTGTGTTCAGTGCTTATGACCATGATCTTTATATAGAATGGGATAAGGGCGAAACTGGTGGCTATAGACTTGTCATAGATAAGAATGAAGATAAAGAGTCCTTATATGCAGGTGCGAAGGATATGATCAATGAAGTAGAGCAACGACTTCTTCCACTGATGGAATCCTGGGTGAAAAATCAAGGCGTTTCACGAGACGAAATAAAGGCTCTATAACCAAGTCTTGAACACATCGCTGACTGTTTACTGGATTACAACATTCCCTTTAGTCCTGATATGACTTCACTTCAAGAAAGGCTGTTCGCCATGCAGGATAAGCAGTATGCTGCTTTCCAAGCCAAACTGACACCGGGAGTGCCTATGGAGAGTTTCATAGGCATTCGTGTTCCTGTGCTCCGCAAGTTCGCAAAAGAATTTACAAAGGAGAAAGAATGCGAGGATTTCCTTCAGCAGCTTCCTCACCAGTACTTCGATGAGAACATGCTTCACGGACTCCTCATCTCCGAGGTGAAAGACTACGAAGAGTGCATTCGTCTGACAGACAGCTTCCTGCCATTCGTGGACAACTGGGCAGTTTGCGACATCATGTCTCCGAAGGTGTTTGCCAAACACAAGAAGGAACTATTGGCGAAGATCAAGACTTGGAGTAAATCATCTCACGTTTATACTTGTCGCTTTGGAATAGAGACACTTATGTCTCATTACCTGGATAAAGACTTCAAGGCAGAACATCTTGAAATTCCTGCATCAGTAAGGAGCGAAGAGTATTACGTAAAGATGATGGTTGCCTGGTTCTTTGCCACAGCCCTTGCCAAGCAATGGGACGCAACAATCCCCTACATCGAGCAACGCTGCCTTGCTCCCTGGACGCACAACAAGACCATCCAGAAAGCAATCGAGAGCTACAGAATCTCGCCTGAGCAGAAGGAATATCTGCGGACATTGAAGATAAAATAATTATGACACAAGACACATCTACATATTACGTTTGGATAGGTGGTTCATGTGATTATGGCCATAAAGAGCGAGCTGGTGGTGCTGCCGTTGTGATTGAGCATAACGGCAATATCATCAGCCGTGATGTAATCAGCGACCTTCACACTACAGAGTTCCGCATGATGTTAACCCTCATGGTTAAGGTAATGCAGGAAATCCCGGAAGGTTCTGATATTCTCTTCCTGACCAACGCTGCCTATATTCAGAATTTCGACAAGACTCCAACATCAAAGTCTGCCAACCCGGACTTGATAGTTCAATGCATTGAGGAAAAGAAAAGACACAACTCTGTTGGTGTCAAGATTGTGCAATATCACAAAAGCCCATTGCTTATAGAGACCCATGATAGGGCTACAGAAGTAATGGCTAAGACAAGGAAGGAGTTTCATCAGAAAAATAAATGAATGTATAGGGGCGATTTCCGGTCATTAAGGTCACGGTCATTAAGGTCATTAAGGATTTCTGGTTATTCAAGATGCCATCAACAACCCTCTAGCATATAAATAAGGTTAAATCAAGTTCGTCCTGCAAACAAAATTCATTCATTAAATCACTTTTCTGAATATTTTTTGTATTTTTGCAGATATATAGTGCCAATATGGGGTTGAACTTGGCTTATCCCATAGATTCAGGCGCATATCTATCAAATGATTAGAGCATGAAGAAACAATAAAGAATACAAAATAAACGGAATACAGAATATGGCATATTCAGACAACGATACATACAGACATATTCACTTCGCCGTTATGGCAATAGAGAGTGGAGCACGTAAATTGGGCATTTCCGGAAAGGAGATGCACGACCGCCTGCTGAAGCAGGGACTGATTCATCGTAGGCTGATTAAACGGTATGAAGACCTTCATACACAAAGCCTTGACTGGGTGGCAGACGACATTAGTGAAACTTTATTAAACTGGGAGAAAGAAGTATGAGAGATTCTGTATTATGGCGCAAACAAAGCCGAATAATAATGATGCTGGCAGAAACTCTGCATATTGATGCAGAAAGGGCACTCAACTTGTTTTACACTACTAAGGTGTACCAGCAACTGTCTGACCCCAAATATGGCTTACAGCTTATGAGCGATGATTATATTCTTGAAAACCTCATAGAAGAACTGAGGGAAACCCAATAACTTCAAAAATGGAGGCTTAATGTAAGAAGTTACGGAGAATATGAATTATCTCCGTAACTTTTTACATTTTCATCTTATATGTTTTTGGGAGCATTTCACTCCAAAACTATAAAATTTTAGAAATCACATGTATCGGGGTCTGAACCTATTCTGTCTGCCTTCAGCGATGCGATTTCAAACATTTCCTGCTGAGAGAGTTCAAAGTCGAATACATCGATGTTTTCCTTGATTCGGCTTGGAGTAACCGACTTTGCCAGTGGCAGCACGCCTGTCTGCATCACCCAACAGATAACTACTTGAGCTACACTCTTGCCATGGTTGGCAGCAATTGACTTCAAGAGAGGATTATCCAAGACATTACCTCTTCCCAATGGACTCCATGCTTCCACAAGAATATTGTTCTTCTTGCAGAACTCAACACACTCCTTCTGAGTGAATCCAGGATGATACTCTATCTGGTCAACCATCGGACAGATGTTTGCCTTCGCCATTACTGGCTCTGCATGATGCTGCATGAAGTTAGAAAGACCGATGCTGCGAATCAAGCCCTCTTCATGCAGACGCTCCATCGCTTTCCAAGTCTCTACATTCAGCTGATTTGCATCCTTGCCAAACTGCAACTCGTTGGCTGGCCAGTGAATGAGATAGAGGTCGAGATAATCAAGCCCTAAATCGCTCAAAGTCTTGTCAAACGCCTTCAAGGTCTTGTCGTAGCCACGCTCTGTGTTCCAAACCTTGCTGGTAACAAAGAGATTCTCACGCTTGATTCCACTTTCCTTGATTCCCTCGCCCACGCTCTTCTCATTTTTATAGACAGCAGCGGTGTCGATGTGGGTGTAGCCTGCAGCGATGGCAGCTTTCACAGCTTCAACGCAGGTTGCTCCATCAGGAGTAAGAAACGTTCCGAAACCCGGTGTAGGAATCTTCACTCCATTATTCAATAATATTTCCTTTTCCATAATTAAACTAATCTTTTAAATTTCAACTATTCTTTTGACGATGCAAAGTTACTGACTTTTCCGCTTGACCAAGTTCTGTATGTTTGCAATATCATAGAGTATCTTTGCATTTTTGGCCATCACTTAGCAGTCCCATTGATTTCCCTGCGATATTCTGCAGGAGTAAGATGGGTAATCTTCTGGAACTGCTCGAAGAAATATGCTGTTATTTTATGATTTCTGCAATATACCCTATTATTGAATCTGCTAAATCCAATGGTTTAGTATCATCAACATCAAAAGTTTGTCCATCAAAAAAAATGCATTTGAGTTTTGTACCCGAATATTTCAATGTGCAAATCATATTTTCGTTATGCATGATAGCTAAAGATTTATGACTCGCGACATTTGGTTGAATGGCAACATTGGCACGTAGTTTTTCTGCCAATAGTAACCTGATTTCTGCAAACTTCTGTAGCAAGCGGAAGAAATGGATAGCCTTGAACACTTCTGTGTAATTGGCAATCTCATTCTCAATAGGCTCGTATTTACATGCCTTGATAGAGAAGTCTATTGCCTTTTCCCTGTTTGTTTGGCTTTTCAATATGCTCTCACGGAATAGGCTGTTCTTCTGATAATAGCGAGCTGTCTTCTCGTATTTTGTCAGGACATTTTCAATGGCAGGACGCAAAGCCTCGTATGTTTCGAAGTTGGTTCGTGCAAACTTGTCCATGAGGTGATAAAGAAACCAAATCTCGATGCAAGGGTGACTCTCGATGAAAATAACTCCTTGCTTTTTGTATTTCTCCTTTGCTTCTTGATAAATGGCGTATTGCGCTTTGTTCTTGACCAGGGTATCGGTGTCGATGACGAGAAATATCGCATCAGCACGTTCTTGTGGGTTCTTGCGAAGTTCCTTGTCTATGAGTTTCAAGTTCTGCTTATATGAGCTACGGCTGTTCTTTGGAATGTCCGGCTCCATAGAGAACTTGAAACGGTTGTTGGTGCGCAACCATTCAAAGTAGTACCATTCAGTAAAACCCTCACAATAGATTTTGACGGTATATTCAAGCGGTCTCTGTTCCATGTTAACCTCCTTTCTTATTCGTCAATAAATATACTGCCCAACTGAGGCTTTGCTCCCAACTTACCTGCTCTGTAAGCATTGAGGATGGACACTTCCTTATGGAGACCGAAATCTTTGGCACGATAAATCTCTGTCGCTCCCGATTCGTTTTTGCTGGCAAAATACACCATATCCCTGCGGATAAAATCCTCGTCAAGAAGCATAAGACTATGAGTAGAGAATATCAATTGTGCCCGGTCTGAATTTACAAGGAATGTCTTGATAATATGGGTGAACAGGTCGTAATGCAGCGAGTTCTCCAACTCATCACACAGCAATGTCTGATTGTTTTTGATAAGTGTAAATAGCAATGCCGACAAACCGTACATACGGTTGGTACCTTCCGATTCCACCATGTTAGAAAGACTTCCTGTATAGAAAGGAGTCTTGTGGGTGAAGAACAATTCTTCTGTAGATATGCTCTTATCCTGTGGTTCCGAGATACGTAAGATTTTTGCTATCTTTCTGAACTTCTCCATTGCTTCCTCAGAAACCTCACCTTTTTCTTCCTTGATGTATATGTCGGAAATGTTGAAATCAGCCTTTTCAAGCATCTCGCAGATAAACTTCTTGCTGTCAGCATCCAATCTTACCACATCGTTAGCTAACTGTCCAAGATTATCATTCTTGCTGAGCAAAGGCATGAACTCGCTTTCAAAATAATTGAAGACTTTGTCAAGTTCAACATTCTTTTCAACGTTTGCATTCTTATAGGTTGTGAGTACCGTAGCATTGGAAATGCAATTTGACTCTATGAAGAGTTTCTGTGTTGCAGACAACTTCAGCAATGGTCCGAAAGAAATTGAAGAATTGCTCTTGTCCTCATTCCAGGTACGCTCATAAAAGAGCGCACGGCGGTTATTGGGATAGAAGTACAGTTCTTCCTTATAAATCTTTTGGTTGTTCAAGACAACGGAATATTCATATCGGACATCTCCAATATAGAAAATCAATTCAAATGATGAGTTACGGTTTCGGCTATCCTCATCCATCATGAATGGTGTCAGTCCTGTACCTGTACCAGGTTTCTTGGAACGACTTGCAACCAAATAAAAAATGAACCAAGCCAAAGCTTTGAGGATGTTGCTCTTGCCAGATGCGTTTGGTCCGTAAACAACACCCAATTTGGAAATGCGAACACCTTTTATTTTAACAACAGCGTAGTCTTCATACGTTTTGTCAGCAGAAGCCGTAAAATCCAGCGTCTGCTCTTCTCTTATAGAAAGGAAATTCTTTACTTTAAATTGTAATATCATATCTTTCGTGCTTAAATTCGTAATTCTTTTGCAAAAATACAAAGAAAAGATGAGATATGCAGTTTTTCAGCATTAAATTTAAGAATATTTTTCAGAAAATCCGACATAACAAAGAAATAAGCCTTTCAAGCATCGCAGATAAGGAAAACAGACGCATTTCATTGACAGGTCGTAGCTCATTAGTGTCCCGTAAAAATCGAGACACTAATGAGTTCAAAAGGGAAACTGACATTCTTTCGCCATCACTTAGCAGTCCCGTTAATTTCCCTGCGATATTCAGCAGGAGTAAGATGGATGATCTTCTGAAACTGCTCGAAGAAGAGAGTCGGAACAGAAAGCCACTTCTGTGATGGTCAGATCTGAATTGGCAAGCAGCTTGCAGGCGTATTCGACACGGATTTCTGCCAACACCTGGAAGATGCTCTTATCGGTGGATTTCTTGAAATAGCGGCAAAGCGAAGTCGGGTTCTGACCTACAAAATCGGCAACATCCTTCAGCACCACCTTCTCACGGAAGTTATTATATAAATAGGTGTAGATTCTGCCGATAGGCTCCTCCAACTCGGGTTGACGATTAGCATTGCTGTAAGCCGTAGGCGACAGGAGTTGCGTTTTCTTGCAATGATGCAGACGGTCGAGAATCTGGAGCAGGATGATAAGCCGTGAGGTGTGGGTGGATGAATCGAAAGTCTTCATCATCTCTAAGAGTTCATCATACAATCCCTCATCATAGAATCGTATTCCATACTGGCTCTTTGAAAGAAGCTCTGAAATATGGGCGTAATCGGGTAAATTCAAAAGAGACGAAGGAAACAATTGAGGACTAAACTGGATGGCTTCGCCACTACTATAGAGCCTATCTTCAAGTTCTGTTTCAAGCCCTGGTTTAAGTTCTCTTTTCCCAATATTTCCAGGCTCTTCCTTCCCAGCATTCTCCCCACTCTTCATCCTGCTTTTACAAAGATGAAGATGCGGAACATTGCTTCCTATCAGCGCAACATCACCTTCTGCATAAGGCGCAACGCCCTCGCCCACGAACTGCTTTCCGCTGCCGTGGGTGAAAATCATGAGTTCATACTCCGCATGCTTATGCAGGGGCAGAACGAACTCCGGATAAGTAATATGGCTGCACAAGGTTGTCATTTTGTGCGCAATCTTTCGTTCTAATATAGGCATAATCTCCATTTATCTGCGTTTGTGCAAATATCCACTATGATAACGCAAATATAATGGATAATATTGTGCGGGATTAGACGTAATTTTGCACCCACAAATAAAAAAATAGAATAGAAACAAATATAAAGAAGAGAGAAAATGTTAGAAACTTTATCCGTATTTCAATGGTCAATCCTGGCACTGGCTGGGTTGTGCATAGGAATGTCAAAAACCGGTGTCCAGGGAATGATGCTCCTCATTGTGCCCTACATGGCAATGGCTTTCGGAGCCAAGGAATCAACAGGCGTAATTCTGCCGATGCTCTGTATGGCCGACATCATGGCTGTTGCTTACTACAAGCGCATAGCCGACTGGAAGACTGTAGCAAAGCTCTTGCCAACAGCATTATTAGGATTTCTCGTAGCACTTTTTGTTGACAAGCTCGTCCCGGCACAGGGATTCCGCCAACTGATGGGTTGGACGCTCGCCCTGGCGATGGCGGTGATGATTTGGAGCGAAATATTCGGAAAGGAAAACAGATGGATGCATAAATGGTGGTATTCTGCCCTCTTCGGATTGCTCGGCGGTTTCACCACGATGATTGGCAATGCTGCCGGACCGGTCATGTCAGTCTATCTGCTCTCGATGCGCAAGGAGAAGATGGAATACATCGGCATTAACGCCTGGTTCTTCCTTGTTGTCAATCTGCTGAAAGTTCCTTTCCAAATCTTTGCCTGGGACAACATCACCTGGGGCTCGTTCTCACTGAACCTCCTGATGCTCCCGGTAATAGGAATCGGAGCCTTGCTCGGAATCCGTATAGTAAAACTCTTCCCAGAAAAAGCCTTCCGAAGATTCATCCAGATTGTCACAATACTTTCTGTAGCAATGATGCTCGTATAGGTCATTGAGAAATAGTACACAAAACTATTGAGACCAATCCTTTTATCGGTCTCGTCTGAAATCGTTGCGTCCGTCACCATGCCACCATGCGCCCAGGAAGGCGAGGATGGCACGGGAAACGATGTAGATAATGATGATGTCAACAAATTCATTCATAAGCTTGATATTTAGCGAGTTATTCAATATATATTAACAACCGGAATGCCCAAACAGTTGGCTTTCTTGAAAGTATAGTAGGTTCCCCCCTTCTCTCTCCCATCATAGAAGGCAATGAGAAGGGACGCATTCTCAACCATGAACTCGTCTCGGTCGAGAAAACATCGAGTGTAATAGTATTCTGAAAGGATGATCACCTCATCTGCTGAAGCTATCAGTTCATCATAAACTATCCTATCGCCGGGCTTGAACCTATCTGCCTGACCTCTGAAAGGAATGGCTGCGGTAAGCGTCATTCCCGGGCAGGAAGGTTTCAGCGACTGCACAATCTGGGCTGCCATCAAGTCAATACCGATGGCGAATCCCGAAATAAAATTACTGATGCCATGCTCGTAAGCTTCGAGGATGGCTTTGGTCAATCGCTCTCTTATAACCTCCTGCTGTGAGAAGTTGTAAAAGCGATGACCAGTAAAGGCTGCCGAAACAGCCTTGTCAAACTTTGTCATGTTCTTTCTTTTCATTGCTGTACGTATTTATAAGATGTCTTGCCGAGGAAAATGCCGTTTGTTACGTGCGCCCCGACTTGTTCCAATTGTGCGGTGTAGGCACAGAATGAAGTGCCGGTAGTGACCACATCGTCCCAAATGCAGACTATCTTGTTTTTGAAGAAGTTCGCATCCACCTCAATATTATACTTTTCCTTCAAGCGCTTTGCTCGCTCTTCCTTCTTGACCTTTGTGCCATGAACTGCGGTACGTTCGCCAACAACCTTGACATGGGAAAAGCCGTTGATTGCTCCTGAAAACTTGCAGACAAGTTCGGAGAAATTCTTGTTGCGTGCCTCGTTACGCTCCTGGCTACTTGCAGGAACGCAAGAGAAAACCACGCTGCGAACCTTGCGACCAAACTTCTTGACAAGCATCTTTGCCACGCACTTCGCCACATCAGCATGGTTTCGACCATCCTTGAAATCATAGATAACCTGGCGGTCGAAGAAAGCATCCATACCGATGTTCTTGATACGTACCGGATAATAGCGCAAAAAGCTGCTCAACTCCTTATCCTCCTGTCCCTTGATGTAAACCTGTACCATGTTCATAGCTTTAATTGTTGTTACTGGGCAGGTAGCAGACATCAGCCACTACCCACCGAGAAAAATGTTTTCAATCGTAAAGTCTGCTGAGGAAAGACTGCAACTCTCTGTCGATGATTTCAGAAAGCTGACATGGTTGGAATGGCTTTCTCTGCTCCACTCTGACCTTGCCGAGTCCGAACTTGGTTGCGTCCAGTTCCACACTTGCCAGTTCATTGGCAGAAATGTAGCTGTACTCAGTCTCTGCCAGACCTACAACGATGCCAAAGAGCACAAAATCATCATTTTCTCGCTGTCCTTCAAGAATGTACCAGCGAGCGTTGCCGATGAAAAACACTGCGATGCAAACTGCATCCTTCTTCTTGCTATCCTGGGAATAGAGCGGATAGTCCTGCATTGCCTTCTCCAATTCTGGAGTAATCAGGCGGTTGTTGAAATCTTTTGCCATAGTCTCTAAATTTATTTTCTCCCTTTCGTTAAGTCCTTTCGGACTTGGGATCGGGAAGCTTTTTCTGCTTTTCAAACTGCGTACAAGGCAATAAGGCAAGTCTGATGGGAAGAATACTCTTTTACATGTTTCATGGAAAAGGAAGATTGTTACCGAATCACGACTTGCTATTTGCCAAATACGCGATAACTTTGCAGAAAAAGAATCCCGAAATCCCAAAGACGATACGGAATCAAAGATTTCTGGTTTCAGTAAGAAGAAAAAGTATAACAGGGAATGACTGCAGGGATAGAAAAACCGGGTGGGAATAGTCCAAGCAAGTATCAACAGTTTAAAAGCCAGGGTGTTGTTCCTTCGTAAGTCGATATAATCGGCCTGCGAAAGAACAACACCCTGACTAACTGTTCATGCTTACTGGACTATGGCGTGGGCGAAGATTATAAAGAAGAAAAGCCGACAGATTTATAAAGGAAAGACAGAATGCCTATAAAGAGGAAGACCAGGATATTATAATAAGGTGGAAGGGAGGGAAAATGAAGGAGGATGCTGTGAGCCAGTGCCCTTCTCGACGAATGGACATGCAGTAGTGTCAAACTGATTAAGTGGGAATCGCTTGCGTCCCACCTACTCAGTTTGTAAGCTACCGGATGTCGTTTCGTGGGCACCTTCCGACTGAAGGACCTTGAACTTACGTCATGCTCTGCTGACATAAATGCAAGGTCTATCAGGTGGAACTCCAGTAGCATCCTTCATGGCGTGGGGCGAAGCATTATCAGGGAAAATCAGCCGATTATCTCTATAAGGATATCGCAATAGTGATGAAAGAAACAGGACCAAGACCTTTTATGAAGCAGGAGCAGATTACTATTTCACAAAAACTTAAAGTTCTCTGCAGAGTATGCACTTATCAATGTCCGGACTTTGGACAAACATAACTATAGCTTTAAAAATGCAGAAATATATTAAGTTTTAAATACTCATCTAACAGGAGGAATCTTCATCCTAACAGATAAAATTAACAAAATCTGCAAATGCTTTTAAGAATCTTGAAGCAGAATCATCTCTTTCTTCTTGGTCATCTTCCATAAATAACAGATCTGTTTTAACGTATTTTTTTATTAACTTTAAATACGTTTTTTTTCGCTTTTTCTTTGTTTCTTTATCAGAATCTTCTGTTTTTTCAAATATAGTAATATCATATTCTGCCTCTTGTCCCTCTGATTTTTTTTTCATATCCTTCCTAAATTGGTCTTTTGAAAATTCTTTCATATTCTTCCTAAATTGGTCTTCTGAATTTTTAATTTGGTTAGATTTCAAATAAGGAAAGAATGCTATTAATTCTTTACGCATATCCGTATAATTTTTGTATGATAGCCCCTCATCTGTATTAAAAAAAATAAGTTTATCCAAATCATCTACGCAAGCACTGCATAAAAAAAAGAATAAATGCTTGGTTTTTGCATCATTTCTCATCATGTTTAACTGAAATTCATCTATATTATTAGTACAATCTATTTTTGTATGCCAAGTATAAATATTGTATTTATCTTTATGTAAGATTTTAAATGTTTCAAAGAGACACAACAGTTTTGATAACTTCTCATAATAAGGTTTTCCTTCTACTTCACTAATCTCAGGTATTACAGTTTCCAAATTTTGAAGTTTAGAAGACTTAAGCCCTGCAGCATACATTTTATTAACCATATTTACCAGTTTCTCACTCTTAGAAGAAAGTAAAGTTCTAGGAATCTCAATGTGTTTCATAAGAAATAACATATCAGAAGGCTGTAAATAAATTGAATGTCTAGAAGCTTCATTTCTTATAAGTTCACTAGCTTTTTGAATAATTGACTTTAAATTAGTACGTTTTAAATTATTTAAACGATAAGCTGGCTCTAACTCATATGCATCACCACATATTTCTTCTATATTATTAAAATACAAATCACAATAAACGTTACTTGAAGAGATTTCTCCCTCGCTATATATACATATTCTTTTAAATACATCATTAAAAGATAGGCATTCTTTCCAATTAACTTTATAGCTATCTTGATATAAGGGAACTCCTTGAAGCCCATGCGTATACTTCTCTTTAATAAATGCTTTCAATAGTCTATTAACCATAATATGAAGTGTGAAAAAGGAAGGACGAAGGGTAAGAGATGTAACATTATGAAATAAAACATCATTGTCATTCATACCTGATTGAAATTTATCCTTAATACTACTATAATCCTTTATATTGTAAAAATATGAAACAGACATGTCATTTTTTACAAAAGAAAAAGTTACATGTACACTTTGTTTAACATCTAGCTTATAAGCTATACTACATTTAGCAAATTCTGTGATTTTCCATGAAAAGCCAAGTAATAGGAAGAGATATTGCCGTACCTCATTTGAATATGAATTAACTTTATCAGATGACATATATGAATACTCAAGCATTTTATTAGGAATTACAAAAATTATTTTATCTTTATTAATCTTATCAAACAGTTCCTGTTTTAAATTACTGAATGTGTTTTCATTTTTCATATATGCACTTAAATCTACAACAAACAATGTATCATCATCGGAGTACGTATTTGAAGCTATAACCTGCTGCCCTATACAGCAAGAATATATAGAGAATAAATAATACTCAAACAAACGGTGATCTCCGTAAGACATGAGAGAGTACTCAATATTTGAATTAAAAGAATAATCAGAAAGATTGGCATTATAAAAACTAGTTTCTAGCCTTTTACAATTAACCAACTCCATATACCGCTCAATCTCTATAAGAATCTCTTTATCAACAAATGAATTTTGAAATGAAACAATATAGTTTTGAATTTCAGCATAGCCAATGGTATCTGGGACCATGTTAATAAGGTCTTTTAAACTTTCCTCATCTATACCAACAAAATTACCATGCAAAACTTCATGAAAAAAGTCCTGCATAGAACAACTTATATTTGCTTTTAAAGCTAATACATATACAACGATAGAATGTAAAATTGTCAAGTATGTACCTTCACCCCACAACTTTTTCAACCTATCACATTGTTTATTCAACAAACAATGTGCTTTATCTTCTATTCTAATTATTTCTTCCATTTTTCGTGCAAAAATAAGAAAAAAAAATGTATTCTGCAAATATTAGTTATAATTTTCCGCGCGGTTTTATGATAATTAACAATATGTTTGGAGCCATTACTTATTTTCTATAATTTTGCACCCAGAACGAATAACCAGAATGGTGTTGGTGAAAGGTTCTTAACATAGAAAATTATGAATATATAGAATTATACATTAAGGTCTTACGACTTCTCACACTCGGTAAAGGTGGAACTTGTCTGGGTTGGTGTGGAATAAGTCTGGCATATACAATATAGGTATAGGCTCTCTGGCTAAAATCTGCTCAACCATAGGTATTTCCACCACCTTACCGAAGCAGATTCCAGAGAGCCTTCTTTCGGTTTAATTATTGAATAAATTAAAAAGTAAAGATTATGGGAAAAATATCAACCATTTTTAGCATCATAGGAGTGATATCGGCATTAGACATTATCACTTTCATATTACGATCAGCAGGAAGGACCAACAACCTCACCTACTATATTTGCAGACCACTTTGGGGATTTCTGGAGCTATCAATGTTCAAGGGACTCCTAGGCCGCATTATAGAAGTCATTATAG
>OLXY01000501.1_pt1 | contig 19678 bp, 14 predicted proteins | sample 1644221 | NCBI WGS metagenome assembly OLXY01 (sample SAMEA103958121, study PRJEB25191) | human gut metagenome | reverse complement strand
AAAAATGTTCCGAAATAGCGGAAGAAGCCGAAGAGATCAAACTGTCCGCTGTGTTCAACGCCGCCGACGGCTTCGGTGAAAACGAAGAAAAATGTTTCCCGCTCGCCGCCGAAAGACGAGAGCACGCAGACCGTCCATATGAGCAGAGACACGGCGAGATACGGCAGCATATTGAAAAGCCGATGCCGCAATCCCACAAAAAAAGTTATCTTCATATTCGAGTCCCCACTGTTATTTTGAGATCGACATGCCGAACGGCGCGAAGAATACACGCGACAATAATCGCCGCGAGCAGGCAGAAATACGCGCACGAAAAGCCGACCGACGGCAGACCGGCATCTTCTGAGAAGCCGTGATTTGAAAATACGGAGATAAAAAACGGAAGGTACTTAAACCTAATCAGATATGAAATGATATGCTGAGCCGAGAGCACAGCGAAGCCCAGCACGCGACTGCCGCTTAGATTTATCAAAAACAGAAGCGAGCCGCAGAAAAAGCCGTAGCCGAGATTCAGCACTAAGGCATAGAACGCCGCGAGATACGGCTCTTTGCGGCACTCGTATATATGGATTTTGAGCTCCGCGCAGTTTGCAACTGTTTTTTGGCTCTGAGCGTTCATACATTCATGAATGCCAAATCACCGGTTGCAGCAATTAAAGTTCGCTTTTATTTATTTTTTTGTTTTATTTTTTTACGGTCTTCAATGGTTTTCAGTGTTAGTATTGACGCAACCACTGCAAAGGACACAACCACCTCAATGCATGTTTTAATCAGTTTTATATCATAATCCTTGCTATTGTCAAAAATAACATGCACTGTGTCGTCCGGCTCCGTCATCTCAAAAACAGCGTACGACGGCGATATAGCACTCGCTACTTTTCCGGTGTTCTTCATTTCATAACGAACTCCGTTTTTGACGCGCCGGGTCTTATAAAGCACCTCGTTGCTCCAATACGAACTGTTCGCAGTTGTATCCGGTATTTCATCACAAGTGATATTATTTGCATTCCTGTCAAAGGTCGCTGCAATATCTTCCCTGACAAAATAGACGGCTATGTTATCTCCGTTCCAACCGACGCCGAAACGCCCGCTGCAATCAAGAGTATATCCATAGGCAAACTTCCCGTCTTTGTCATACACCGATATGCTGTTGTGACCATTTTTTGATTCACCGACAATGGCGATATATCCGCTGTCGCTTACATCAAAGCAGGATATCGACTCCCAATCGGGCTCTTTATTTGTCGACTCAAAATTGATACTCCCAAGAAATCTGTTCCTCTCTTCGGCACTCAATTTCGTCGTCGAAAAACCGATATCCAGCGGCAAAGCCGAAACGGTCGCGCTGAAAATAAACATTATGCAGACAAGCGCGGCTGCCGCGCCGCCCAAAAATCTGCCGAATTTATGTATCACTCTGATGCACCTCGCAATCAATATACCCTTATCCCCGCGATATGCGGCTCTTTGCGGCACTCGTCTATATGAATTCTTAGCTCCGTGCAGTTTCTTATCACGCGCATCAGGCGGCATATTTTTTTATAGCCGACGGTCGTGCCGCTGTATACGGTCCTCTCCCCGTCCTCAGCTTTCAATGCCGAGATAAACTCTGCGAGCTTCTCCGAAATATCCTCATTCGGGACTATGCCGAAATCGGCGGCGTTAAATATTTTCAGAGTTGTCCTCCAAAAATTCACTGCTAATGAGTCTATTCTATCAGATTGCACGGCTAAAAAGCAAGACGGAAAGACGAAAGAGCGTCCTCTTTTCGGAGAACGCTCTTTGATGCAATTTCACTGTGCTATGCCGGGATATCTTCCAAAAGACTCTCAAGCGCATCTTTTACAAACCCGACCGACTCCTTGTGATACTGCGCCTGCAGGTCTTTGCGGAAGCACGAAATATCCGCATCGCCGCAAATGGCGTGAAGCTGTTAAACGGCGGCGTTTCTCACATAACAGTCCTCGGAGGATATGTATGATTTTATTTTATTCGCCGCATCGGCTTCACCCAATGCATACAGCGAACAAACCAATATAGCTCCCGCCCGATCTGATTTTTCGTCTTTACAAGCAGACAGAAGCAGAGCGCGCACCTCGCTCTTATAAGCCGCCGGATTCATTGACGCGGTATCGTACAGTGACGAATACACATATCCGCGGACAAGTTCCGAGCTGTCGGCGATATGCTTTTCAAGTCCGTTTATCGCCTCGCGGCTGTCGGTTCCGCTCAGAGAATCGCAGGCATTGACCCTAACGAGCTCATCCCGGTCATTCATAAGGCGCAGCAAAATATCAATATATTCGCCGCGTGCACCGCCCAGCACCTGCGCGACCCTGTTGCGAATCTCGGGATTACAATCGCGCGAGAGCCTTTCAAGTTCCGGGTATACGGAGCTGTCGATATCTGTACCCTCAAGGTCGTTTAGAAAATCTATCTTTTTGTCGGTTGCGGTTTGCATGGTTTAGAGTTCCTTATAATATTTCACACTGTCAGCGCACGGCCTGTGGTTTTGAGCGCGGACTTGTTGAGTTCATCGTTATCGAGCACGAGCTCACCGTTGATAAACACTTTCTTTATGCCGAAAGACCTCGTCTGATCGGGCGTTGCGTTCTTCGTCTCGTCCTCATCGAACACGGTAAAATCGGCGAAATAGCCGGGCTTTACATATCCGCGGTCTTTGAGCATGAATCTGTCGGCGGTCGCGCCGGTCATGCGGCGGACGGTGTTGGGCAGAGTGTCGCCCGTACCTCTGAGAGAATCGCGCAGGAACTTCGGATAGCAGTCATAGATAGCCGGGTTCTGAACGCCGAAATCCTCGACCCAAGCATCGGTCATGTAGAGGCAGTTGGGGTTATGCTCGAACTCACGGATTATCTCGGGAGTGCTGTACGGTCCCATATTGACCCTGCCTTTGAAGTCGCTCTCCTCGCAGAGCTGGAGATACATATCGAGATCCGATTTTCCGTTCTCCTTTGCTATCTCGTGGACGGTCTTGCCCTCATACTTCTCATATCCCGGACCGATATACGCTATCTGAATATCTTTGAAGCCGAAGCCGAGAAGTATGCTCGTCGCCTTGATGAGCACGCTGAGTTTGAGCTTGTTGAGCGGCTTTTTGCGCTCCTCTTTGCTCATTCCCTGATACCACACGGGGAGCACGACCGTTATGACGGACACGCCCAGAGTTTCATTATATATATCGAACATCGCGTCGACGCCGTTTTCGCGCAGACTATTCTGAATGGCGACGAACTCATCCTTGTCGCCGAACGACTGGCGGCCGACAAATATCGCGTGCGAATGCTGGAGCTTGAGGTTCGTACCCTTTGATATTTCAACGAGCTCATCCTCGGCTCTGAGCAGATGCGAACGTCCGAAAAGCGAATCGTAGGACATTGAGACTTTGCTCTCCGCCCTCGGATGGACGGTGAGCGGCTTATTATACTTACAGCAGAGCTTGACAACTTTTTTGAGCTCCTCTGTGTCGGCATAGAGCCCCGGCTCATACATCAAGCCGAGTGAGACACCCGCCGCGCCGTCGCGCAGGTTATCTTCGAGGATGCCGAGCATTTTCTCCTCCTCCTGCGCCGAGAGCTTTCTGTTTTCATATCCGGAAACAGACGCGCGCGCCGAGCAATGACCCACGAGCGTCGCGATATTGCAGGGCATATTTCTGTCTATAGCGGCGTTGAATTCTTTTATAGAGCAGTATTTCCCGGTGGTGCCGTTGAAGAAGAAAAGACCGCCGCCTATCTTGTCTTTATAGGGCGTATCATCGTCAAAGCCGATGGCGGAAAGGCCGCAGTTTCCGGTCACGAATGTGGTTATGCCCTGGCGGATAAACGGCTCAAAATATTTGAGCGGTTCCGTCTTTATGGCGAACCAGTCATTGTGGGAATGGGGATCGATAAAGCCGGAGGCGAGCGACCTGCCCTCGAGGTCGATAACGCTGTCGGCACGGCTCTCGTCAACATCGCCCACTTCAATTATTCTGTCTCCCTCGAACAGAACGCTGCCGTTCACGGCGTCGCTGCCCGTTCCATCGTAAATCCTGCAGTTTTTAAGTAACGTTGCCATAAACTCCACCTCTTCCTTTATATTTGAATAAAAATAGCTTCGGAAATTCAGCCTCTGCGGGCTTATAGTGGCTCACATTCGCGTTGATGAGCTTATCATAATCGACAACATGGAACAGTGAGCCGTCCTCCATGGGATATACGCAGACATCCTCCGCCTCGTTGTCATAGTTCGGGCAATATCTTGTGAACTCCACGCGAACCGAGCCGGTGTTCGGATCGACCGCGATTATCTGCTCCTGAGTGCTGTTCGCCGCGTCATAGGAGAGATAAAGCATGCCATTATAGACCGAGCCGCCCTGTATTCTGTCGAGCTTCTCTTCGAGCGGTATCGCGCGCAGAAAAGTCATTGTTTCGAGGTCATATTGAAGTATCTCGCCGACATTGTGGAACTGCGAGGTGTAGAGATATCCGTTTTCCCTGTCTATCGCACACCACGGGATGCCGTCGGTCAGATACTCGCTCGACATATCATAATATATCCCGGTATATTTGAGCGTTTTGCAGTCATAGAGCAGGATGAAATTATACAGATGCTTTCCGTCAACCTTGCCCTCGACAGGCGCGTATATATAGCCGTTGACGCAGTCGATGCCGCCGATGTGATTGCTGCCGTATATCCACAGAGAAAACTGCTTTGCTTACAGCAAAACGGGCGAGACAATCGACGCAAAAGTGCCGTTTTCCGGGAATGAAGCGAAGATATATTCGCTCTCCCCAAGCGGAATGACGCAAAAAGCGCAGGTTCAGTTGCACTGCGGAAGAATTCATCTCGAAACAGTCCCCGGCGAAGCGCTTATAATTGATATTAATATATGAGATGTGCATTTCAATAGATATCTTGAGATATCTTGATTTTAATATTTGTAAATAAAATATTTATCATTAACTAAAGGAGAAAGTTTATTTCTGATATTATCGGCACTTCCGACTTCGATTGTTGATTTATCAACAACTTGCGTATATACCGAGAAGTTTATTGAGCAAGTAGGTCAATGCATCACTCTCCGACGGGAAACCCATGCAACAAAACTCCGTTCCTCTTTCCCTTTCCAGAACTTCCCAACGAAAATAGTTTTTTCTTATACAATAACCGTCCCTCACATTGTTGTCAAAATCAAACAATACAATATCAGGATTTATTCCGTTCTCTATAAGCTGATCAACAAATTCCTGCCGCGTCATGTTGGCTCTCCTTTATATATCTGCGAGTTCATCATAACATGCAAAAATTATCAAGTCAACATTTCTTTGCCGCTAAGAGTAAACATACATCTGCGTGTATCAGAGCTACTTATTCCCTTTGGCTGTATTTATGGAGGCGATAAGGATTCTTTTTATCTCGATACATCTATTAAGCATCGTTTTGTCGTCATAATATCCGCTCTCAATCAAAAATTTCATAATCAGCGAACTTTCTGCCATTTTTCCTCGCTCCTTTACCAAATGCTTTTCTACCGCATGTAGAAAAGCTACCTTACTTTTTCACTGTTCACTATTACTTTTAACCTTGCCAAAACTCCGAGCAAATCAGTGAAGAGTTAAAAGTGAAAAAGTAAAACTCCCGCGCTGACGCGCAGGAGTTTTGTCTATGGGCTACGAAAAAGATATTTTCGGCAGTTTTGCTTATGACTTCGAACTCTCGCAAAAACTTATATTCGGTTAATCATATATGCGACTTTTATTTTATTATTCGGGAATAAGAACATCCCCGCCGGAGATTACCACGTCAGATGCGGAAATGGCACTGTCAATGGTATTCGATTCGTCAATTTCGCCTTCGTATGTTATCTGAACATTTTCTCCCACTCGGATAGCTCCGCTTTCTGCATAACGGGAGATGCGCAGATCATTCAGAAGGATTTTGTACGTGATTCCGTCATCGGGATTGGCGCAGAGAATGGAATCGTCTAACAGAATATACTCATCGGTTATCTCCGTAATCTTACCGACAATGGTATTCTGATACGGCTCATACTCTGCTTCGGTGGAATTCTCTTTTGCATATTTGATAATCTTACTGGCTGCATCTTCTCCGATATTGAAGAGGTATTGGTAATTAAATGCGTTTGTCCACAGATAGCCGTCTTCCGTCACATACAGAGCAACTTTGTAAACACCAAGAGCTTCGGAAGTAATCGTAAAACTGAGGTAACTTCTGTCACCAGCCGTCCATGTTTGATCTTCAACGAAAGGGGCGTTCCTACATTCGGACAGAACTTCCCACACATAATCGTCACTGCTCAATGCAAAACGTTTGCTATCAGGAGTATTGTCGCCCTCAGAAAAGCGCTGAAGCTCCACGACCTCGGACAGATTTACGGCATCCATAAGCTCACCAAGGGTGTTCGGAGGAGCATACTCGTCATTTTGAAAGACATAATAACTGTCCTCCATCTTTACGGCTATAAACTGACTTTGAGCAATATCCTTCAATGCATATGCTTCAAACTCGGCAGAATATTTTTTTCCATTATTGACTTCATCATATCCAACCACAGTGTAGTTGCCAATACTCTCGCCAATCCATGTTTCTGATACCGCACGGCCTTTTCCATGATACTCAATACCGTCAATTTTGACATTCCTATATTTTTCATATACAGTCTGATACTCCCATGGCCATACAATTGCAGATTCGCTGGCTCGGATAGAAAAGTCCTTGTATCTGCCGTCGGTTCCCTCCGGTGTTACATTTTCCCGAAATAGCGATGGGAGGATTGCTGCCCCTGCAATTACAAGCACTGCAAAGCATGCTGCCAAGGAACCCCATTTTAACCAATGTTTCTTATTTTTCGTCTTGCACTTAGCTGCGCCGGCGACAAGATCGTCATCAATTTGCCCGATGGCATTTGCGATTCTCGGTGTTTTCATATTTCAACGCCCTCCTTAATCAAGTAATCTTTTAGCTTGTTTCGGGTGTAGAACAACATATTTTTGACCTTACTCTCAGTAAAAGAATAGCGCTTTGCAATCTCCCTTATAGAATCGAAATAAAAATACTTGCGGATGAAGACATTTCTGACATATTCCTCCTGACTGCGAAGAAACGTACTGATCAGCTCACCTACATCCTCGTCGCTCACATCGGGGGCATATCGTTCATCCGGCAATACTGCCGCAAGCTCGTCCAAGGATAAAATGATCTCCGCTGACCGTTTCTTTCGCTTCATAAACTCCAGTCGCTTCAAAGAGAGATTTCGTGCAATCTTGCAGATAAAGGGCATGAAATTGTGCGGTCTTGTAGGCGGAATGGTGTTCCACACACTCACATAAGTATCATTAACGCATTCCTCAGAATCTTCGTGATTATTTAGAATGTTATAGGCAATACTGTGGCAAAGTTTTCCGTACTTTGCATCCGTCTCCTTGATCGCCTGTTCATCTCTATTAAAATAGAGTTCTATGATTCTCAGATCATCCATGTTGTTCACCTCCCTTGTCAGACCTAAAAGCGCTTTCACCTATTAAGTACGTTTTTTGAGGCTATGGTCTTATAATTAATAAAAAGTCGTGAATCTTTTTATCAAATAAAAATGATTATTTTTCTAACTATATCATATTTCCACATTTCTTTCAATTCCTACAGAAAATGTCGTAAAATTGTTTTATAGAATTCAACATAATTCAACTTATAAATCTGCGGTCAATTGCAAAAAAGAAAAATGCAGCTTCAAAAAGCCGCATGAATACTGAATTCTATAAAAAACACCATTTAACTTAAGGGTGCAGATTTCAATGGTGTCTTCACGGAAGGACTTGAAGTTGCTTCGCAACCCCTTTTGACCGCTGCGCCATCCTCGCCTCGCTGCATCTGCCACCGGCAGCGCTCGGCGACGAAGCCCGGCACGCGCGTGCCTCGGACAAACTTTGTCTAACAAAAAAGAAACAGTCACCAAAACGGTGACTGTTTCTTTTTGGCAGGAGCAGAAGGACTTGGTCTCGCCTGCCGGCTCGGTCGGTGCTTCTGCACTTCGTGCAGAGGTCTCCACCGGAGACCCGCACCCCTCGACACGCTCCGCGTGCCGAGTGTTCAAATTATTCAATCCGAGCCAAAACAAAAAGACACCCGCAGGTGTCTTTTTGTTTTGGCAGGGGCAGAAGGACTTGAACCCTCGGCACGCGGTTTTGGAGCGAAAAGCACGCTTTCAGTTAAGCCGCGTGTCAAAATACAGTCCCCCTAAAATTCCGTATAAAAACAGCACTTTCAGGATTTGAAAGTGCTGTTCGTTTTTCTCTTTATAGTTTTTGTTGAAAATTGATGCTTTTTTGATGCTCTTGAAAAATGAAACTTATTTTTAACTCAAATATAATGCACCCCACTGCAAGAAATAGTGACGAATAATAGTAAAACCCTTTCGGTATGAATTTTATAATTCTTCAGACTTGAAAGTTGTTTTAGGCATTTTATCGATATTTTCAAGTGCCATATTGCACCTCTAAAATCTAAAATTTCTCGTGAGATTTACGTGTTTATTATAACATTTTTTTGATTAAAATTCAACTTAATGATTAGTATATGCACTCGCCTTACTCGATAAATGAATTAGGAATAAACCTAAATACATTTTTATTTCAGCTCACCAAAGTGACATCTTATTGTCACTTTGGATGTCACTTTAGGCTGTTGCTTTTATTATTTCACAGCTCATACAGTTTTTCTTTTAATCAATTCTAATTTTTCGATTTACATTTCCATCATGTTATCTGTCCAAAGTTCGCACTGGGTCATAACTGTCTGGACAGCATCTTCCATGCCTTCAGGCGGATATTTATGCTTCTTCAAAAGCTTTTTGATAAGCATACGCATTTTCGCTCTTGCCGACTCACGCTTTTGCCAGTCAATCGTCTTGTTTCTGCGGAGCGTATCGGCAAGTTCTTTCGTAATGGCAATTAGTTCGTCATTTTCGTAAAAATCTTTGATTGCCTGCGGCTTTGTGAGGGCATCGTAGAACGCAAGTTCATCGGCTGTAAGTCCGAGTTGGTCACCCTCTTTTTGTGCTGCTGCAATCTGCTTTGCCAGTTTCAGCATTTCTTCAATGACTTCTTCGTTGGTCAGCATACCGTTCAAATATGCATTGAGCGAACGTTGCATAATTTCGCTGAACTTTTCAGACTTGACAACATTCATCCTGCGGTAAACATAAACCTGCTCTGCAATCAACTTTTTCAAAAGCTCAACGGCAAGGTTCTTTTCTTTCATATTCGCAACTTCTTGCAAGAATTTCGGTTCAAAGAGAGAGAATTCTTCTTTAATGTCCGAGAAAAGGTTGATAACACCTTCGCTCTTGATACTCTGCTTTAAGAGTTCGTTAATCCTTGCGTTCATTTCGGGCAAGGATATTTTTTTGCCAACACCGGTGTTGGTAAGCCTGAGAACAAGCACACGAACAGCATCAAAGAAAGCTGCTTCGATACGGTCGTCCTCATCAACCATAGAGGAACAGAGGGACAATGCCTGATGAAGCATAAGTGCTTCTTTGACAAATGAGTCTTTATCATCAACTTTTTCTCTGCCCATAATGAAGTTGACAGCGCCGCTAATAGTCTTAGACCTTTCAAGGTCTGTGCCCGTTTGGAACTTGGAATAATCAAATCCGTGGAACTTGTCACGGCAGACTGATAGCTTTTCTTGGAATTTTGGGAATGCAACCTTTGCAACATCGGTGTCACCGTAATTCTTTTTATCACGGGCGGTGTAATCGTTCATAGCTTTTTTAAGTGCTGTTGCAATACCCACATAGTCAACAACAAGACCACCTTCCTTATCACGGAACACACGGTTTACACGGGCAATAGCCTGCATAAGGTTGTGCCCAGACATCGGCTTATAAACATACATCGTTGCAAGTGACGGTATATCAAATCCGGTTAACCACATATCAACAACAATGGCAATTTTAAGCGGACTGTTGTTGTCTTTGAATTTCTTTGCAAGCTCGTCCTTGTGGTGCTTGTTGCCGATTATCTCACGCCATTCTTCCGGGTCGTTGTTTCCGGAAGTCATTACAACCGCAACTTTTTCAGTCCAAGCTGGGCGCAGCTCTAAAATACGCTTGTAAATCTTCATAGCAATAGGGCGAGAGTAAGCAACAATCATTGCCTTGCCTGTCAGCAGGTTTTCTCTGTTGTTCTCGTAGTGGTCGAGTATATCGCTTACAAGCGAATTTATGGTGTTATCGTTGCCGAGTATAGCTTCTAGCTGACCGAGTTCTCGTTTGCTCTTTTCAACAACTTCTTCATCGGCATTTAAAGCCATAATATCATATTCTTTGTCAATCAACTTCAATGTTGCTTCATCAAGATTGAGCTTGATAACACGGCTTTCGTAATAAACCGGGCGGGTTGCTTCGTCCTCGACCGCTTGTGTCATATCGTAAATATCGATATAATCACCGAATACTTCACGGGTACTGCGGTCTTTAGACGAAATAGGAGTGCCTGTAAAGCCGATATATGTAGCATTAGGAAGTGAATTACGAATAATGCGAGCAGTTCCTATTTTAACCTTACCTGTCTTAGCGTCTACAGTTTCGGTAAGTCCATATTGACCTCTGTGTGCTTCATCAGCCATAACAATAATATTGTGGCGTTCAGATAACGGCTCGTGTGATTCTTCAAATTTTTGCATAGTGGTAAAAATAATACCGTTTGCCTGTCTGCCATCCAACCAGTCCTTTAATCCGACATCATTTTTGCTCGAAGTTTCTGTCAGTTTTCTGCAAGTAGCGTGTACAGGCTCTTGACGCAAGAAATCTTTACATTTAGCAAACTGACCGTAAAGTTGGTCGTCAAGGTCGTTTCTGTCTGTGATAACAACAATTGTCGGGCTGTCTAACGCTTCTTGCAACAAATGAGCATAGAACACCATAGAAAGCGATTTTCCGCTTCCTTGTGTATGCCAGAATACACCGCCTTTACCGTCGGTAACGGTAGCGTGCTTTGTGGATTCAATTGCTTTTCTGACCGCAAAATATTGATGATACCCTGCGAGTATCTTAAACGAGTTTATACCCTCGTTAGAAAAGCAAATAAAGTTTTTGATTATATCAAGTAGTCGTGCCTTTTGGAACATACCCTCAAAGAATGTATCAAACTGCGCATACTGCGTGTTTTCATAATTGCCGTCTTTAGTTTTCCACTCCATAAAGCGGTCTTCACCGGAGGTGATCGTACCCGCTTTAGAGGTCAACTGGTCGCTCATTACGCAAATTGCGTTGTAAATGAACATAGACGGAATTTCTTTCATATAGTTACGGAGCTGCCTGTACGCTTCGGAAGCGTCCGTATCTTCGCGAGATGGAGATTTCAGCTCAACCAATACAACTGGCAAGCCATTCAAAAAGAGAATTACATCAGGGCGTTTATTGCTGTTCTCAATAAATGTCCATTGATTAGCAACGATAAAGGAGTTATTGTCGGGGTTTTTATAGTCAACAAGATAGACGATAGAGGAACGCTCCTCACCGTCAACAAAATATCTTACCGGGATACCGTTTTGCAGATAGTCCATAAACACGGCGTTTTTCTGAACAAGTTCTCCGTTTTCAAAATTCTTTAGTTTGAATAATGCGTCCTGAATGGCATCATCAGGTAACCCTCTGTTCAAACGGTACAAAGAGTCAAGCAGAACTTCCTCATATAACGGACTGTAAAAGTCTCTTTCAATATCGGGACCGTATGCGTACTCGTACCCCAAATCATTTCTGAATAGCTCGATTACTGAATTTTCATAATCGGCTTCGGTAATAGTCATATACCAATCAACTCCTCATTGTTTCTCATCGAGTATTTTCAATTGTTGTTTCATATATCTGGAACATAACTTTTCTTTCCTTTCTTCGGAAGAAAGATACTCCCAAACTTTGCCCAAATATGTCCATATTGTACCAGCAAACAGCTCCACTGCACATAAAACGACAGCTAATACTTTATCACTAACATTTTCACTATTTATCAAATCAATCATATATTGTGCTACTGGTCCGATTTTCAAAAGCAAACAAATTAAAAATACTATGGCAAATAAGAATGCAGATGCACCAATTATCAAAGGAATATTCTTTCGCTGCGCAAACCATTTTGTCTTTTTTGTTGCTTTCATCAATGAAAATTTCTTTGCAAAATTCTCGTTGCTTTTAGTAGCTTCATTTTCTTTCCTATATTCTTCAATATATTTTTCTGCGTTCTTTTTTTCCCTTTCCACAGCTTCTTTTAACTCATTCTCTTTAAGCTCATTATTTTTACTTAAAATAACATCGAATGCTTTATCAATTGAAGAATCATAGTTTGTAAGGGCATCAAATGTATATTCATCTTTATTTGACGTAATCTCTTCGATAATTTGCTCTTTAAGGTTGCTGTTAATCGTCTTTTCTGCAAGTCTGCGCAACAGTTCAATTGGATTTATGTTTATTGCATCCTCGATATTTTGATGTTGTCTTAGTGTTAAAAACATACAAAAAGACTTGTAATCATTGTCTGAAGCTCGTCCAGTTATTTTCAAAATAATGGATAACCACAAACTTGGAATCACCACTAATGGAACACCGTTAAAATTTAAATTTGCCCACGAAACAAACAGCTGATCTGCAGAAACTAAGTATTCATTCATTTCCCATAAGCTCTTAGCCATTTTAGGCCTTACTTTTTTCAAATGGAGCACTTGATTTATGTCAGTTTCTACAGACTCATCGGTAGTATATCTATTATTTCTTTTGGTATCCTTATATGTTTTTAAGCTGGCAGTTAACTCTTCAAATGCGTGTTTATCAACAAATTTAGCATTTGAGCAATCAATATAATCCAATTTTTGTAATTCTACATTTACTCGTTTTCTCAAATAATGCTTAAATGAGACAAAATCATAGTACTTGTTTTGAGGTTCTTTACACCAATTATAGTAAATAACATAAAAATCGTTAACATCAGCCTTGTCAACTATCTTTGACAAAGTTGCTTCGCTTATTGGAGGTTGTCCATTAGAAAGTCTCTTTATGTAATCAACTTGTCTGTCAATGACCCTGTTTATTTCGTCGTACACTATATTCGTATAACACAAGGCTATACCAACCTCTTTACATTTATCAACAAATGTTGTTATAACAAATTGCCGTTCATCCTTGTTAAAACCTGCCATCCTAAAGATGATATTGGTATCAAAAAAGAATTTCTTCCCTTTAAAAAGTTTATGTGAAATTGAAGGTTGCTTATTTGCCGTAATCAAACAATATTCATAGCAGCAAGAAACAATTGCGTAAAAAAGTTTGTTCTTTTCTGTGTTGTCCCACATTAAAAACTGATTGATTAACTCTACTTCGGAAGGAGTGGGTTGAAATTCATTCAAGGCATTTTCATCAACAACAGCCTTAGGGGTAGCTCCAATAATTGTTGTGAAGTTTTTAGCATTGGAATTAAAGCAGTAGTATAAATACTTTTTTATTAGATTCAGCAAATATTCTTTGTCAGTTCCATTCTTGTCCGAAAAAGTATTGACAAATGATCTTAATCTATCTTCCATAGAAACACGGTTTGATAGTTGGTCAATGACTTTAGGTTCAAGTTGATATTTTTTATTTGATGCTACTATTCTGCCTCTGCCTCGTTGTCTTATTGCAGACTCAATTTCTAATATATCAAAATCCAATTGAAATCTTTCCAATATGTTTTTGCGGAGATCGACAACTGATAACTCTTCAATTGTCGAATCAAAGAGAACGCATTCAACCAGTTTGCAAATATATTTATTTCTTGTCGTTTCCCCCTGATTTTCCAAAATCATTGAAAGTCTTAGCAGATCTGATTCTTGTATCTTTGACATATTCTATTTCCTCCATACTTTTTTTGAAATCGAAATCTATGATTTCATCTATAGTTGCAACCAACCATAACGAAAGTTCTTTATCCATTGTGTTATCACCTCAGTAACAGTTTATTTTATAAAACTATTATTGGTGATATATTCAAATTTCAACAATAATTTAGCGGTTTAAATTTCGATGTTAGATACATCAAGCTCACCAGACATAAGCATGGGTAGCAATGAATCACGAATTTTAGCAAGATTTTCGATTTCAAATTCATTAGCTTGGATTGCTTCAGTAAGACTTTTGAATAATGGCGTATAATTAGCAAACATTTCTTCATTGTAAATGAACTCAAATTTTGCCAAATCATTCATTACGATGTATGGAATTGCAGAACCACGGGTTCCTCCCATAATTTTCTTACTAAGTTCTAGTTTTACGAACCAATAAAGAGGAAATATGAAATCGGAATTCACATTATCAAGTAGCGTACAAGCATAAGTCCTTTGGTAAAGGTCAAACTTTCCACTATAAAAACGAGTTCGACCAGTATAAGCTCCATTTCCTGAAACGATGATTGCATTTCCATCAAAAATATAACTATCAATTTGAAGAGCTTCAGGTGCACAAGTAAAGAATTTGTATTTACCGCCATTAACAGAAGCGTTAGCATTCTTTTTGCCAGTGAAAACAGAACAATATTCATCAAGTGTAACAATTTTGCCCTGAGTTCCAGACTTTGGTGAAAAGAATGTCTGATACAAAGCGTCTGCTTGCTGCTCTAAATTATTGTTTATCGTATTGTTCAGCTCGATTTTTTTATCTATTGGTTTTAAAATGCTTGCAATTTTTCTCTGCGTATTCAAATCGAATGATTCGACTTCATATTTCATTATAGAAGCTTTGTCACCCCTAGGCATTTTTGTTCCTTTTGATGTAGCCATTGAGTAAACAAAAAAATCATCATTTGCAAGTACATAATATAAAAAATTCGCATCTGCGATATTCTTAGTTCTAAAAACTAAAACATCATTTGAACAAACACCATCATAATTGGCTGACCATATTTTTTTAAAATATGGTCTTATGTTTGATACCAATACATCATCCTTTTTATATGCTGTTGTAGTACCCTTACTGGGAATTGATGATGGCTTTGTAATGCCTCTTTTATTAGAAAGCATACTTTCGGTAGAAACATATGTAGAGGCAAGATTATTGTTTATTAACTCATTAGCAGAAATTTTTTTGTTAATTAAATCGCATATGTTTTTTAATTCAGATTTCATACCCAATCGCCCCCAGTTTCTTGCGGATTTCGCCCTCCAGTTCGTGAGACTTAGCAAACATCTCCGAAAGCTCAGAAGTAAGGCGAGTCATCTTTTCTTCAAACGGCTCTCCGTCGTCTTCGACTTCTTCAATACCGACATATCTGCCCGGTGTCAAAATGAAATCCTGCTTTTCAATTTCTTGAAGGTCGGCAACAGCACAGAAGCCTTTTACTTCTTTTAATGTTCCGTTTTGAAAATCATCAAATGTTTTTGCTAATTTATCAATATCTCCAAGGCTGCCGTCTTCTTGGGTACCTTCAGTAAAATCTCTGTGTTTTCGGTCAACCATATAGCCCATTTTACGAGCGTCAATAAACAAGGTTTTGCCTTTTTGTTTCTTGTTCTTTGTAATAAACCAAAGCGTAACAGGAATGGTAACGCTGTAAAAAAGCTGCGTCGGCAGAGCAACAATACCTTCTACAAGGTCAGCCTGAATGATATTCTTTCTGATGTCGCCCTCGCCGCTTGACTGAGAGGACAACGCCCCGTTTGCAAGCACAAGACCGATTTTTCCGTTAGGTGCAAGGTGGTGTATCATATGCTGAATCCACGCATAGTTGGCATTACCGGCAGGCGGTGTGCCGTACTTCCAACGGACATCGTCTTTGAGTTTTTCCTGTCCCCAGTTGGAAAGATTGAAAGGCGGATTTGCCATAATGAAGTCAGCTTTCAAGGTCTTATGCAGGTCGTTGAAAAATGTATCTGCCTGATACGGACCGAAGTCTGCGTCAATACCTCGAATAGCCATATTCATTTTTGCCATTTTCCAAGTGTCGGCATTGGACTCCTGACCGTAAACGGCGATTTCGCCACGCTTACCGCTGTGTGCCTGAATGAACTTTGCACTCTGCACGAACATACCGCCCGAACCGCAGCAAGGGTCATATACACGGCAGTTTTTGAACGGCTTTAAGATAGCAACGATTGTTTTAACAATACTTGCAGGAGTATAGAACTCGCCACCCTTAACACCTTCGTATGCGGCGAACTGCTGAATACAATACTCATAAGTTCTTCCGAGCAGGTCTTTGCTTTCCTCGGTATCACCCATATCCATATTAGTGAACAGGTCAACAACATCGCCCAAAACACGCTTGTCCAAATCAGGACTTGCGTAGTTCTTGGGCAATACATTTTTGAGGGTTGTATTTTCTTTTTCGATGGCTCTCATAGCGTCGTCAATGACAGTTCCGATTTCGGGAGTATGAGCAGACGAAGCAATTTTGCTCCAACGAGCGTCCTCCGGCACGAAGAAGATATTATCCTCCACATAAGCGTCTCTGTCATCTTCAAAGCCGTCGCCCTCATCAACAAGCTCTTGATAGCGTTTTTCAAATGCACTTGATATGTAACGCAGGAAAATAAGACCTACGATAACCTTTCTGTATTCTGCCGCAGGGATATGTCCCCAAAGTACGCACGCTGCGTCCCATATTTGTTTTTCAAAGCCGATATTGGCGTTGTTTTCGTTAGCCATCTTTATCCTCCTGCTGTAAACATACAATAACTTGAAGTTGCGATATGAATTAAATCTATGAATAGATACAATTATACAAATACAAGTATATCATATTTCGACAACCAATACAAATTTTTTTGTTAATTGTACAAATAATGGTACAGGTAATTAATCCTCATCTATAAAAACGGTGAGGATTTTTCTTTTGCGTGAAAATAATTTGTAAATTTTTCAAAAAACACATCAACAAAACTTGAATTTTTCTCTGTATTATAGAGGGGTATTTTTTCTTCCATGGTGAAATAAAATGTGAACAAGGTGTAAAGAATTTTGAAAAACACCCGAACAAAATTGAAATTTTTCTCCGTATAGTAGAGGGACTTTTTTATGAGTGAGTTTTAGTTTTCAAATTTGGTTTTACTTTCTTTTCTTCTAGAAAATGTTTCTCGAATAATACGAAAGGAGGCAGCGCAATGAAAGAAAGCTATAAAAGTTTTGATGAGCTACCGATGATGTTATCGGTGTCGCAGGTTGCAAAGGTGCTTGGAATATCTCGCACAAGGTCATACGAGCTTGTCAATGAAAAAGGTTTTCCAAAAATAAAAATCGGCACAAGAATTGTTGTACCGAAATATGAATTCAAGTTGTGGATTCAAAAAGAAATTAAGAAAGGATAAAAATAATGTACGCAAACAAAAATTATAAAACCGACGGCAAGGTTTACTATATGCCGAACAAAATCTTTGATGAAAACTTTTCGCCGCACGAATTTATGATTTACTGTTTTCTTGTTTCGGTTGGCGACAGCAAAGGTGTAAGTTTTTGGTCTGTTCCGAAGATGGCTAAGAAGTGTAATATGTGTCCGACCACTTGCAGAAACACGCTTAAGGCGCTCGAAGAAAAAGGTTACATAGATATTACTCAAAGATTTTTTGAAAACGCACAGCAAAGTAATATCTACACAATTCATCAAATATAGTGTACCCCACTGTAAGAGCTGATGACAAATAATCTAAAAACCTAAAAACGAAAAAAACAGCGGTTTTTCTTTTGAGTTTTTTGAATTGATTTTTAACTCGGTTTTGGATGAAATCTTGGCTCTTTTGAGTGGGTTTTGAAGCGGATTTCAAGTCGTCGATTTTAAAGCAGGATAAAGGGGTATGATTTTCGGGCATTGAAATGCCCGAAAACGCCGTCCGGCAACGCCTGTCGGCTTTTCAATTCGTAATACTTTTGCGTATGATTCCAAATTCGTATGCAGTTAGGGATGTTTTTCGCAGAAAATCAAGGCTTTTGCGTATTCACTTGGGTGTTGCGGTATGATAAACCTATTTTTGAAAAATCAGGCGACGCTGTAACCAAAAATTGACGAGTTTGTTCTAAAATAGAGTAACTCGTCGGACTAAAACTAAAAACGGCTTGTGGGCGATTTGTGACGGCTTTTTGAAGCTAAAACAACAAAAACAAACACACAATCTTTGGTCTGGATATTGAAAAAGGTTTGTGATATTGTGTGTGCGAAAGGAGTGATAAAATGCAAAAACAACTGCTGACAAACGGCAATGCATTCAAACGAACGGACGGCAGATGGGGTGGCGTTGTTTGGTACAAAGATGAGCAAGGCGAACGAAAACGCAAGAGCTTTTCCGGCACGACCAAAGCTGAAGTCAACAAGAAAATGACGGACTATATAACCAAGTTCGAAGAAGAAATCATTGATGCCATTGAGGGTAACAAGACTGTAAAAGACAGCCTGCTTAATTACCTGCAAGTGTTTAAGTACCCGAATGTTGAGCGAGTAACTTATGACCGCAACGAGCAGATTTACAAAAATCAAATCGTCCCTTACATGGGTAAACTCATTGTGTCAAACATAACAGGTGCTGACATTAAGAGGCTGATTAGTACGCTGACCGACAAGGGATATTCATTCTCAACCGTCAAGCAAACATACAATCTGCTCAACGAATACTTCGATTATCTTATGCGTGAAGAGTTCATAAAAAAGAATCCGATGAACGCTGTGCCGACAATAAAAAAGTCAAATTATCTTGCAAAGCAAAACAAAGAAGTGCTTCCCGTATGCGAAACAATAACCGTATTCACTGATGAAGAAATTGAAAAATTCAAAGCGGAAGCATACAAGAAGTACCCCTCAGGCAAGCCGAAACACAATCAAGCATCAGCATATATTCTTATGCTGAACACGGGACTGAGAACTGCTGAAGCGTTAGGTTTAATCAACAGCGACATAGACCTTGAAAAGAAAGTGATGCACATACAAAGAGGTGTTAAAGAAGCGCAAAAGCGTGACGGAACAGAGCGAAAAAGCGGACGAGAAATTGTAGTGGGCAAGCTGAAAACCGCTTCAAGCAAGCGTATCGTACCCTTAAACGAAACAGCAATACAAGCGATTATTGAATTGCGTAACGAGCGATATTTCGGTGAGGACGCGCCATTGATACCCGATGCAGACGGCAATTTTACAAGACCGTTGAACTTGAGAAAACGGTTTTATTCCATACTCGATGCGGCAGGAATCGAGAAAAAAGGCTTACACAGTCTGCGCCACACCTTCGCAACAAAGCTTGTAACAGGTGTGCGAACTGAGGACGGAACGGTAAAAGCATTAACACCGAGGCAGGTGGCAGACTTACTCGGACACACAACTTCGGAGATAACCGAAATGTATTATGTCAAGCGAAACACGGATATGCTAATGGGCGTTACAAACGGATTTGAATTGTGATTGATGCTTTTTTGATGATGTACCAAACGGATTGGGTGGATTGTGTGGCACAAAGTGAACAGAAAACGGTGAGAAAATGAAAAAGCGGCGTACGGAAAAGACCGTGCGCCGTAATTTTATCTATATGAGAAAAGCAAGTGAAAACGCCGTGAAACAGCGTAAATAAAGGAAAAAAGCACCGAAAATTCGGTGCTTTTTTTGGCAGGGGCAGAAGGACTTGAACCCTCGGCACGCGGTTTTGGAGACCGCTGCTC
>OLXY01000488.1_pt1 | contig 20147 bp, 18 predicted proteins | sample 1644221 | NCBI WGS metagenome assembly OLXY01 (sample SAMEA103958121, study PRJEB25191) | human gut metagenome | reverse complement strand
ATGACGGAGATGGAATCCGTACTACTGTATTTTTTAAAGGATGTCCATTAAAGTGCGAGTGGTGTCACAACCCTGAGACACAGCGTTTTGAGAGAGAACTTCAGTGTGATAAAGAAAAGTGCGTCGGATGTGGAACCTGTGCGAAGGTCTGTCCGAACGATGCCATCACGATGGTAGATGGAAAGCCGGAGCTTGACAAAGAGAAATGTCAGCTTTGCGGAAAATGCGATAATTTCTGCCCACAGGGCATTCGGGAGATTGTCGGGCAGGAGTATCCTGTAAAGGAACTGGTAAAAGAACTGATGAAAGAAGGGGCCCAGATGGTCTGTCTGATCAAACCACAGTTTGAGGCAGGCAGGGAAAAGGTGGGCAAAAAGGGCGTTGTCCGTGACGCCGCCGTGCATCTGGAGGTGCTGGAGCACTTTTTGGAGCATGCAAAGGAAAATAACTTTACAATACTTGGAATTACATATTCTCCTATCCGTGGCCCGGAGGGGAATATTGAATATTTGGGATACCTTCGCAAATCCGAGGAACAGGACGCGGACATTGACCTGCGCGCTGTGGTGACAGCATCCCATGAGACATTGAAAGAGGGGGAAGCGCAGTGAAAAAGAAAGTGATCCTATGCCCCAATCCCTACCGGGACAGCGAACTGAAGGTGGCCAAGGACGCCAAGGCCATTCTGGAGGGGATCGGTTTTGAAACGGTGGTGTGCCTGCCGTTCCACCGGGACGGCTACGGCGACGAGCTGGGCGTTCCCGTGCGGCAGCTCCAGCAGGAGATCAAGTCTGCCGACCTGATGATCGCCTTCGGCGGCGACGGCACCATCCTGCACCTGAGCCGCACGGCGGCACTGCACAACGTGCCGGTGCTGGGCATCAATCTGGGCAGCCTGGGCTTCATGTCGGAGCTGGAGGCCAACGAGCTGGAGCGCCTGCGTGACCTGCAAAGCTGGGACTTCGTGGTGGAGTCCCGTATGATGCTGGATGTGACCATCTTCCGGAACGGCAACGCGGTGTACAGCAACATCGCTCTGAACGACGCGGTGGTGTCAAAGGGATCTGTAGCAAGGGTTGTAAGGCTGGATATCTTTACAGAGGAGGGCCGCCTCACCAAGGTCACAGGCGACGGCGTGGTGATCTCTACCCCCACCGGCTCCACCGGCTATTCCATGGCGGCGGGCGGCCCCATCGTGGAGCCTACAGCCCGGAATCTGCTGATCACGCCCATCTGTCCCCACTCCACCCGCGCCACGTCCTATGTGCTGTCGCCGGAGCATGTGATCACCATCGAGGCGGCGGACGCCAACCGGAAGTTCGTCTATCTCTCCGCCGACGGCGGCAAGGCGTTTTCTCTGAAAAACGGCGATAAGGTGCGGGTGCGGCAGTCCAAGTTTGCCATGGGGCTTGTGCGCCTCAGCAAAAAGAGCTTCTGCGAGATCCTTGACTATAAAATGGGAGGCTGCGAAAAATGAAAAATGTGCGACAGGAAAAGCTGCTGCAGATCATCAGCGAGGAAGCCATCGAGACGCAGGAGCAGCTTTTGCAGCGCCTGAACGACCTGGGCATCCGCTCGACGCAAGCCACCATTTCCCGGGATATCAAGCAGCTTCATCTGGTGAAGGAGCCTACCGGGCAGGGCCGCTATCGCTATGCCGTGTCGGTGCAGAAAACGAAGCTGAACTTTGCCGACAAGCTGCGCACCATCTTCCGCGAGAGCGTGGTCAGCGTAGAGACGGCCCAGAACATCGTGGTGCTGAAAACCATCGAGGGTATGGCGCAGGGTGCGGCCTTTGCGCTGGATAACATGGGCGATACCGATATCGTGGGAACACTGGCCGGTGACGACACCATCTTTCTGGTGTTCCACGATACGATCCAGGCGCTTGACTTCTGCGAACAGGTGAAACAGATGCTGCGCTGAATCGCGCAGGGAGGAACGCTATGCTGGAACTGCTTCATATCGAGAATATCGCCATTATCGAGGAGGCGGAGATCGCTTTCCGTCCCGGCTTCAACGCCCTGACCGGCGAGACAGGCGCCGGTAAGTCCATCGTCATCGACGCTATGAGCGCCGTGCTGGGCCAGCGCACCTCCCGCGACCTGATCCGTACCGGCGCCAGTAAGGCCTTTGTCAGCGCGCTGTTCTCCCATGTAGACCCCGCGCTGTGCGAGGAGCTGGGCGCATCGCCGGACGAAAACGGCGACCTGATGCTCCAGCGTGAGATCGGCACGGACGGCAAGAATGTCTGCCGTGTGGGCGGACGGCCTGTCACCGTGTCCCAGCTACGGACGCTGGGCAGCCGCCTGGTGAATATCCACGGCCAGCACGACGGACAGCAGCTGCTGGACGAGGAGCAGCATCTGGCGTACCTTGACAGCTTCGGAAAGGTGGAGAGCCTTTTGGAAGCATATGCTGACAAGTATAATAGCTTAACAGAAATTCGCCGCAAAATGAACGCCTTGCAAATGGACGAGGCGGAAAAAGCACGGCGAATGGACACCTTGCAATACCAGATCAATGAGCTGGAGCGGGCCAAGCTGAAGCCCGGCGAGGAGGAAGAACTGCAAGGCCGCCGCAATCTGCTGCGGAACGCCGAAAAGTTTATTTCCGCCGTGTCCGGCGCGGACTATGCCCTCAACGGCGGCGAGGATGGCAGCGGTGTCCTGAATCTGCTGCGGCAGGCGCAGGACGCATTGGGCACCGTGCGCCATCTGGACGAGGGCTTCAACGCCCTGTACGAGCGGCTGGAAAGCGCTTACAGCGAGGCCTATGACATTGCCTTTTCCGTGGCGGAGCAGCGGGAGAACTTCGATTTTTCCCCTAACGAGCTGGACGAGGTGGAGGGCCGGCTGGATCAGCTGTACCGCCTGAAAAAGAAGTACGGCGCCACCGTGGAGGACATGCTGACGTATCTGGACAACTGCCGCAGGGAACTGGACGATATTGCCTATGCCGGCGACGCACTGGAGCGGCTGGAAAAGGACTGCGCCAAGGCGGAGAAAGCCGCCCGGAAAGCGGCGGGGGAGACCCTGTCGCAGGCCATCCTGACGGAGCTGCAGCAGCTGGATATGGGCAAGATCCGCTTTCAGGTGGACTTTGCCGAGAAGCCGCTGGACGCCACCGGCATGGATCAGGTGCGCTTCCTCATGTCCGCCAATCTGGGCGAGGAACTGAAGCCTATCAACAAGATCGCCTCTGGCGGTGAGCTGGCCCGCATTATGCTGGCCATGAAGAATGTTCTCAGCGAGCAGGATCACGTGGCCACCATGGTATTCGACGAGGTGGACACCGGCGTCAGCGGCCGGGCCGCCCAGAAGGTGGCCGAAAAGATGGCCCGCATCAGCCGCCATAAGCAGGTGCTGTGCGTCACCCATCTGCCCCAGCTGGCCGCCATGGCGGATACCCATTTCTCTGTGGAAAAGGGCGAAGCCAATGGCCGCACCTTTACGCGGGTGCAGCAGCTTGACCGCAAGCAGCGTCAGATGGAGCTGGCCCGTCTGACCGGCGGCAGCCACGTGACGGAGACCATGCTGCAGGGTGCGGAGGAACTGCTGACCCAGGCGGAGAAATTTCGGGCGGAGATATCGGAATAAATTCACCTTATGAGAGGGATTTATAAATATTTTTCATATTGCGAAAAAAGTGTTGACAAACGAAAAAAATCTGCTACAATAGTGGCAACTTGATACTGTTACCGTGATGAAGGGAAGAAGTAACACGCTTCTGCGCCTGCAAAGAGAACCTCTGGCTGGTGAAAAGAGGAGAGGGCGGCGCGTGTGAATACATCCCGGAGCAGCCTTCTGAAAACCTGTATTTTGGGGTTAGTAGGGATGTGTCGGGTTCGCCCGTTACAGCGATAGGGTGTGTCAGCACCCGACGAGGCCGTATTCCGTGAGGAAGCGGCGAACATGAGGTGGTACCGCGATAACTTATCGCCCTCTGTCTAAGGACAGGGGGCGTTTTTATTTTGCTACCCCTCTTGTAAAAATCTTCAACATCACAGATCGTATAGGAAAGGAATGTAAGAAAATGGGTATTTATGAAGAACTGGTGGCTCGCGGCTTGATCGCTCAGGTCACCAATGAGGAAGAGATCCGCGAAATGGTCAACAACGGCAAGGCCACCTTCTACATCGGCTTTGACTGCACGGCCGATTCTCTGCATGTGGGTCACTTTATGGCGCTGTGCCTGATGAAGCGTTTGCAGATGGCGGGCAACAAGCCCATCGCCCTGATCGGCGACGGCACCACCCTGATCGGCGACCCCTCCGGCCGCACCGACATGCGCCAGATGCTGACCGAGGAGACCATCAAGCACAATGCCGAGTGCTTCAAGCGCCAGATGGAAAAGTTCATCGACTTCTCCGACGGCAAGGCATTGATGCTGTATAACTCCGAGTGGCTGAAGCCGCTGAACTATATCGAGCTGCTGCGCGAGGTGGGCGGTTGCTTCTCCGTCAACAACATGTTGCGGGCCGAGTGCTACAAGCAGCGCATGGAGAAGGGGCTCAGCTTCCTGGAGTTCAACTACATGATCATGCAGAGCTACGACTTCTACTACATGTTCCAGCACTATGGCTGCAACATGCAGTTCGGCGGCAACGACCAGTGGTCCAACATGCTGGGTGGCACCGAGCTGATCCGCAAGAAGCTGGGCAAGGACGCTCACGCCATGACCATCACCCTGCTGCTGAACTCCGAGGGCAACAAGATGGGCAAGACCGCCAAGGGCGCCGTGTGGCTGGATCCCAACAAGACCAGCCCCTTCGAGTTCTATCAGTACTGGCGCAACGTGGGCGATGCCGACGTGCTGAAGTGCATCCGTATGCTGACCTTCCTGCCGCTGGAGCAGATCGACGCCATGTCCTCCTGGGAAGGCTCTCAGCTCAACGAGGCCAAGGACATTCTGGCCTATGAGCTGACCAAGCTGGTTCACGGCGAGGAGGAGGCCGATAAGGCCCGTACCGCTTCTCAGGCCCTGTTCTCCGGTGCCGGCGATACCGAGCATATGCCCACCACCGAGCTGACCAACGACGACTTCGGCGGCGGCTCCATCGACGTGCTGACTCTGCTGGTGAAGTGCGGCCTGGCTGCCTCCAAGGGCGAGGCCCGCCGTCTGGTGCAGCAGGGCGGCGTGACCGTCAACGACGAGAAGGTGCCCGCTATCGAGACCACCTTCGGCTGCGAGCAGTTTACCGGTGACGGCGTGATCATCAAGAAGGGCAAGAAAGTTTTCCATCGCGCTGTTTTGGTATAAGGTTTCCTCCAAGACCCTATTCCTTGTTTATATCACTGACCATGATATAGCTCAAACAAAGAATCCGTGGCTTTCGCCACGGATTCTTTGTTTATTGGATAGACCTAATTGCGGGAGCATTTTTCCGCGTCGATGGCCAGCACGATCATCAGGGCATACAGGGCGTCTTGCTCCTCCGCCACATCGATCACGTAGGTGTCCGTCCAGTGGAACAGCTCCTTGGAGACTGTTGCCACCTGCCGGTTCTGGGCGTCCAGAATGGTATAGTCCCACTCCATGAAGCTGCCCTCCACCCACCAGCCCTTGCAGTCCAGAGTAAACGACGGCCGCAGGAAGGTGAATTCCTTGCAGATGGTGCCAACGCACTGTTCGCCGATGTACAGGTCAAACTTGGGCAGGAACGTAAAAACCTGTTGCTTCACGGTGGCGATGTGCCGCCCCATGGGATCGAGGATGTGCAGGCAGTGTCCCCACGCCAGCTTGCCCTCCACCGTAAAGGCCACTGCGCCGCTGTCGTCCATGTGATAGATGTCGTAGCTGTCAAACCAGGAAAACATCCGCTGCTTGAAATAGAGCTTCATATAGGGAAACCTCCTGTTCCTGTTTTCTCTATTTTACCTTTTCCTTGCCGCAATGTCCAGCAACTTAAAATTGCATAGGAAAAAAACTCCACGCAAGTTTAAGTTGCGTGGAGTTTTATATCGCGATATCACACAGAAAACAGGATATCCGCGTAGGAGGGGAAGGGCCAGTGCTGTGCGCTGGTGATGGTCTCCAGCTGGTTGATAAGGGCGCTGGCCTTCTGGCGGCGGGCGTCCACCTCGTCGCGGTAGTAGCAGGCGGCCTTGATGCCGCCGTCCATGGCGGGCGCTTTGCTGATGGCGCGCTCCAGCGCGTCACAGGTGTCGTACAGCTTACCGGACAGGTCGGCCAGCTTCCGCAGCGTGTTTTCCTCCATCTTGGCAGACAGAGAGATACCGCAGTTCTTCTTGTGGAACAGGGCGGTGGCCAGCTCATCGGAATACTTGCTGACGGCGGGCAGGATCTGGCGACGTGTCATGTCCAGCAGGGTATTGCCCTCGATGGTCATGACCTTGCAGTAGTTCTCCAGATGGATGTTGTAGCGGGCCTCCAGCTCGTCGCGGGTCAGCACACCGTGGCGGCTGAACATCGCCACATTCTTCTCGTTGATATAGGCGGGCAGAGCATCCACGGTGTTGCCCATGTTGCACAGGCCGCGGCGCTTGGCCTCCACCACCCACTCGTCGCTGTAGCCGTTGCCGTTGAAGATGATCCGCTGGTGGGCGGCAAAGGTGTCATGCAGCAGCGTTTGCAGGGCGGACTGGAAATCCTCGGCCTTTTCCAGAATGTCGGCGAACTGCTCCAGCTCCTCCGTCATGATGGTGTTCATCACGGCGCTGGGGCTGGCGATGGACTGGCTGGAGCCCAGCATGCGGAACTCGAACTTGTTGCCGGTGAAAGCCAGGGGAGAGGTGCGGTTCCGGTCGGTGGTGTCCTGCGGAATCTCCGGCAGAGTGTCCACGCCGATCTCAAGGCGGCGTTTGGTCACGTCCACGTACTCCGTGCCCTGAATGATGGAGTCCAGAATGGCGGTCAGCTCGTCGCCCAGAAACACGGACACGATGGCGGGAGGAGCCTCGTTGCCGCCCAGACGGCGGTCGTTGCCGGGGTAGGCCACGCAGCAGCGCAGCATGTCCTGATACTCGTCCGCGCCCTTGATAAAGGCCGCCAGAAACAGCAGGAACTGGGCGTTCTGGCTGGGAGTCTTGCCGGGCTTCAGCAGATTCTCGCCAGTGTCGGTCTGCAAAGACCAGTTGTCGTGCTTGCCGCTGCCGTTGACCCCGGCAAAGGGCTTTTCGTGGAGCAGACACACCAGACCGTGGCGCTCGGCCACGGTTTTCAGCAGCTCCATGGTCAGCTGGTTGTGGTCGCAGGCGATGTTGGCGTTGCAGTAAACGGGGGCGTTCTCGTGCTGGGCGGGAGCCACCTCGTTGTGCTCTGTCTTGGAGAACACGCCCAGCTTCCACAGCTCCACGTCCAGCTCGTGCATGAAAGCCGCCACACGGGGTTTGATGGCGCCGTAGTAGTGGTCGTCCAGCTCCTGTCCCTTGGGCGGCTTGGCGCCGAACAGCGTCCGGCCGCACAGCCGCAGATCCTCACGGCGGCGATAGTCCTCCTTGTCGATAAGGAAGTACTCCTGCTCCGCGCCCACCTGAGGGATCACGTGCTGGGCCTCGGTGTTGCCGAACAGCCGCAGGATGCGGATGCACTGCTGATCCAGCGCGTGCATGGAGCGCAGCAGCGGCGTTTTCTTGTCCAGTGTATTGCCGGAATAGGAGCAGAAGATGGTGGGGATGCACAGGGTCTTATCCTTCACGAAGGCGTAGGACGTGGGATCCCACGCGGTGTAGCCGCGAGCCTCGAAGGTGGCCCGCAGACCGCCGGAGGGGAAGCTGGAGGCGTCCGCCTCGCCGCGGCTCAGCTCCTTGCCGGACAGCTCCATCAGAATGCGGCCGTCTCCGGTGGGGGTGATGAAGCTGTCGTGCTTCTCGGCGGTGAAGCCAGTCATGGGCTGGAACCAGTGGGTGAAGTGGGTAGCGCCCAGCTCCGTGGCCCAGTCCTTCATGGCGCAGGCGATCTCGTCGGCAATGGAACGATCCAGCGACTTCCCCTGCGCCTGACATTGCTGCCACGCCTGATAGACGTCAGGGCTGAGGCGCTGTCGCATCTTCTCCTCGGTAAACACCATACTGCCGAAGATGTCGGGAATCCGTGTCACATTCTCGTTCATTGTATGATTCTCCTTTCACCGCCCGTTCGGCGGATACTATTACATAAAAAGCGCCATCACGTGGGGCGTCACATAGACCTCCGCCACGGCGGCCACCGCCAGCAGCGGCAGGATATGCAGGATAAACACCCGCAGCAGATTCAGCATCAGGGGCTTCATCATGCCCTTTGTATTGCTTCGCACGTATTGCGTGATCTGCCTGCACAGCAGAAAGCCGCCGGCAAACGCCAGCATCAGGGCGGTCAGCTCGAAAATGCCATGGGGCAGGATGCCTGCCAGATATACCAGCAGGGAAACGCCGTTGTTCACATAGTATGCGGCAAACACGCCGAGGATCAGCGCGTTGGTGCCCAGCGCCAGCGCCGTCAGATACAGGAACGGGATAAAGCCGTACAGGATGCTGACGGCGGAGGCCCGTACATTATTGCCGAACAGCGCCAGCAGGTTGATGCCGCCGTCCTCGTCGATCAATCCCTCCAGCTGGATCATCTCCTGAAAATAGCTTATGATGGTGTCCGGCAGGGACTTGAAGAAAAGTCCCACGCCGAAAGCCAGCAGGCAGATGACCAGAAACGCGGCGGCGGTGATCAGCAGGGACTCGCCGAATTCCTCCCGATAGAACCGCCACAGGGCGCGGTGCTGTTGCTTCAACCACTCCATGCGTTACCCCAGCTTGGCCAGACCGGCCTTCAGGCGGCGCAGCGTCTCGTCGCGGCCCAGGATCTGGCAGATCTCCACGGCGCCGCCGGGGGTCACCAGCTTGCCGGCGGCGGCGATACGCACCGGCCACATGAGGGTGGCGTTCTTCACGCCCAACTGCTCCGCCAGCGCGATCAGGCTGTCGTGGATGGCGTCCGTCGTCCAGTCGGGCAGCTGCTCCAGCATGGGAATGGCGGCCTCCAGCATGGTTTTGCAGACCTCGGGATTGGTCTTGGATTTCTTGTTGGTGAAGAAGTCGATGCCGTATTCCGGGCAGGCGTCGAAGAAATCCACCTTTTCGGGGATCTCCGTCAGCTTTTCGCAGCGGGCCTGCAGCAGACCCGCGATGGCGGCAATATCGAAATCGCCCTTGACGCTCTGGCGGATGTAGGGCTCCGCCACCTTGGCAAAGGCGGCAGGCTCCATAGCCCGCAGATACACGGCGTTGAAGTGATCCAGCTTGGCGATATCGAAGATGGCGGGGGACTTGGAGATACCCGTCATGTCAAAGACCTTGGTCAGCTCCTCCAGAGAGAAGATCTCCTGCTCGGCATACTCACCCTTGGGAGACCAGCCCAGCAGCGCCACGTAGTTCAGGATGGCCTCGGTGAGATAGCCTTGCGCCTTCAGATCCTCATAGCTGGGGTCGCCGTGGCGCTTGGACATTTTGTTCTGGGCGTCCCGCATAACGGGGGAGCAGTGGACATAGGTAGGCACCTCCCAGCCGAAGGCGTGGTATAGCAGATCGTACTTGGGAGCGGAGGACAGGTATTCGCTGCCCCGCACCACATGGGTAATGCCCATCAGGTGGTCATCGATGACATTGGCGAAATTATAGGTGGGCAGACCGTCCCGCTTCAGCAGCACCTGATCGTCCAGCGTGCTGTTCTCCACGGTGATATCGCCGAAGATGGCATCGTGGAAAGTGGTGGTGCCCTCTGTGGGGATCTTCTGGCGGATGACGTAGGGCTCGCCTGCCTCCACACGCTTCATGGCCTCGTCGAGGGGCATGTCGCGGCAGGGATCGGCGGCACGGTCGAATTCGCCGGAATCCTCCTCAGACTCCGCCTTCTCGCAGAAGCAGTAGTACGCGCCGCCCTTTTCTACCAGCAGCCGGGCATAGTGGCCATAGGTGTCACGGCGCTGGGACTGGATATAGGGAGCCACGGGGCCGCCCACATCGGGGCCTTCGTCGTGGTTCAGGCCGCACTCGGCCATGGTGCGGTAGATGACGTCGGTAGCGCCCTCTACCAGACGGCCCTGATCGGTGTCCTCGATCCGCAGGATGAAGGTGCCGCCCTGATTGCGGGCGATCAGCCAGGTATACAGCGCCGTGCGCAGGTTGCCCACGTGCATATAGCCGGTGGGAGACGGCGCGAAACGGGTACGCACCTTTCCGTGGGGGATTTTTTCCTCCATCTGGGTAAAATAGTTCATATCCATTGCCATATCAGTTACCTCCGGCATTTTGACAAATTACCTATCTATTATATGGTTTTCTGGGGAAAAGTCAATGACGATCGTGGGATTCCATTGATTTTTTGAACCAAACGTGGTAGGATAGGGAACGCAAGAAGAATACGGGCGCTATGCCCGCAACAATGTGAGGTAAAAAATGGCTGATACGAAAAAGAGAATCTTCAGCGGCATCCAGCCCTCCGGTGAGCTGACTCTGGGCTCCTACATGGGTGCCATCAAGAATTGGGTGGATCTGCAGGACGAGTACGACTGCCTGTACTGCATCGTGGACATGCACGCCATCACCGTGCGGCAGGATCCCGCCACGCTGCGCAAGCGCAGCGTTAACCAGCTGGCTCAGTATATCGCCTGCGGCCTGGATCCCCAGAAGAACATCATGTTTATCCAGAGCCACGTGCCTCAGCACGCGGAGCTGGGCTGGATCCTGGGCTGCTACACCCAGTTCGGCGAGCTGAGCCGCATGACCCAGTTCAAGGCCAAGTCCGCCCAGCACGCCGACAACATCACGGCGGGCCTGTTCACCTATCCGGTGCTGATGGCCGCCGACATCCTGCTGTATCAGGCGGATCTGGTGCCGGTGGGCGAGGATCAGCGCCAGCACGTGGAGCTGACCCGCGATATCGCCCAGCGCTTCAACAGCGTGTACAGCGATACCTTCGTGCTGCCCCAGGCGTTTATCCCCAAGGTAGGCGCACGTCTCATGTCGCTGGACGATCCTACCACCAAGATGAGCAAGTCCCTGCCCGACGGCTGCGTGAACCTGATGGACGCGCCGGAGGTCATCATGAAGAAGTTCAAGCGCGCCGTCACCGACTGCGAAACCGCCGTCAAGTACGACAAGGAGAACAAGGCCGGCATCTCCAACCTGCTGACCATCTACTGCGCCGCCACCGGCAAGACGCTGCAGGAGGCCGAGGCGGAGTTTGAGGGCCAGGGCTACGGCGTGTTCAAGCCTGCCGTGGGCGAGGCCGTTGTGGAACTGCTGCGTCCCATCCGGGAGGAGAGCCAGCGCATCATGGACGACAAGGCGTATCTGGAGAGCGTCTATCAGGATGGCGCGGAGCGTGCCCGCCGTCTGGCGCTGAAGACCCTCAGCAAGGTGCAGCGCAAGGTGGGCTTTGTGGCGGCAAAATAAGCACCAAATGTTTGGAATGTTTCTTGCAAAAAGTTTTTAAGTCTGCTATAATAAAAATCAGGACACCTCCGGGGGATCCCGGCGATCATTTCAAAACAAAGAAAGGAACATCGTCATTATGATCTATACGACTGAGGTTCAGCATATGTGCCCCGTAGCCAAGGGCGCTTATCACGGCCCGGCTCCCATTCCCGAAGAGGGCAAGTGGGTGCAGGCCAAGGAGATCAGCGATATCTCCGGCTTTACCCATGGCATCGGCTGGTGCGCACCCCAGCAGGGCGCCTGCAAGCTGACCCTGAATGTGAAAAACGGCATCATTGAGGAAGCGCTGGTAGAGACCATCGGCTGCTCCGGCATGACCCATTCCGCCGCCATGGCTTCCGAGATTCTGATCGGCAAGACCATTCTGGAGGCGCTGAATACCGACCTGGTGTGCGACGCCATCAACACCGCCATGCGCGAGCTGTTTCTGCAGATCGTCTATGGCCGCACCCAGTCCGCGTTCTCCGAGGGCGGCCTGTCCGTGGGCGCTTCTCTGGAGGATCTGGGCAAGGGCCTGCGTTCTCAGGTGGGCACCATGTTTGCCACCAAGGAGAAGGGTCCCCGCTATCTGGAGATGGCCGAGGGCTATTGCAGCCGTCTGGCGCTGAACAAGGATGACGAGATCATCGGCTACGAGTTTATCAGCCTTGGCAAGATGATGGACTTCATCAAGAAGGGCGACGACGCCAACGAGGCACTGAAGAAGGCCACCGGTCATTACGGCCAGTGGGACAGCGCGGTCAAGTATATTGACCCCCGTCACGAGTAAGGGAGGAGGACGAAATCATGGCTCTGTTTGAAAGTTACGAGAGAAGAATCGACAAGATCAACGGCGTCCTCGCCCAGTACGGCATCGGCTCCGTGGAGGAGTGCCGCGAGATCTGCAAGGCCAAGGGCTTTGATCCCTATGAGATCGTGAAGGGCATCCAGCCCATCTGCTTTGAGAACGCCTGCTGGGCGTACACCGTGGGCGCGGCCATCGCCATCAAGTCCGGCGTCAAGACTGCCGCCGAGGCTGCCAAGATGATCGGCGTGGGCCTCCAGTCCTTCTGCATCGACGGCTCTGTGGCCGAGGATCGTAAGGTTGGTCTGGGCCACGGCAATCTGGGCGCCATGCTGCTGAGCGACGAGTCCAAGTGCTTCGCCTTCCTGGCCGGTCACGAGTCCTTCGCCGCCGCCGAGGGCGCCATCGGCATTGTCAAGAACGCCAACAAGGCCCGCAAGCAGCCCCTGCGCGTCATCCTGAACGGCCTGGGCAAGGATGCCGCCCAGATCATCAGCCGCATCAACGGCTTCACCTATGTGCAGACCCAGTTCGACTACTACACCAGCGAGCTGAAGATCGTCCGCGAGATCCGCTATTCCGAGACCGAGCGTGCCGACGTCCGCTGCTACGGCGCAGACGACGTCCGCGAGGGCGTGGCCATCATGCATCACGAGGGCGTGGACGTGTCCATCACCGGTAACTCCACCAACCCCACCCGTTTCCAGCATCCTGTGGCGGGCACCTATAAGAAGGAATGCATCGAGCAGGGGAAGAAGTACTTCTCCGTGGCTTCCGGCGGCGGCACCGGCCGTACCCTGCATCCCGACAACATGGCCGCCGGCCCCGCCAGCTATGGCATGACCGACACCATGGGCCGCATGCACTCTGACGCGCAGTTCGCCGGCTCTTCCTCCGTGCCCGCGCACGTGGAAATGATGGGTCTGATCGGCATGGGCAACAACCCCATGGTCGGCGCGACCGTGGCTGTGGCCGTGGCCGTGGAAGAAGCGCAGAAGAACGCGTAATTCCCGCTTTGCTTTATCAAAAGGCTCCCAACCTTTATGGCTGGGAGCCTTTGCAGTTATGCACTTTTGCATTTACACAAGGAGATTAAGATGACATCCATACGGCGATGGACTGCGCCCGCGCGTATTTTGCCGGGGAGCACAGCGAAACGCCGGTTTGGGAGATTTTGAGCGATAAGCCCGCCGAAACGGTGAGAGATATCTCTGATATATTGCAGCGTGTATAAACGCAAGGCCCTCCTGATCAATCAGGGGGCTTTTTGCGCTTTCGTCTTGGCATCATTGACAGCCTGCGGCTGGGCTGATATACTTGAAAAAACACTTATTTTGCGGAGGATGCGGCATGAAAAAGGCGCAAATTGGCATGGTTGGCCTGGCAGTCATGGGGGAAAACCTGGCCATGAATATGGAAAGCCACGGCTTTACCGTGGCGGTATACGATGTGCGGCCCGGCGTGGTGGAGCATTTTATGCAGGGGCGCGGCGCAGGCAAGGGCTTTATCGGCGCGCATTCCTGGCAGGAGCTGGCCGACAGCTTGCAGCCTCCGCGCAAGGTGATGCTGATGATTCGCGCGGGCGAGCCGGTGGATCAGGTCATCGCGCAGCTGCTGCCCGTCCTGGCGCCGGGGGATACCATCATCGACGGCGGCAACAGCCACTTCCCCGATACCATCCGCCGCGCCCAATATGTCGAAAGCCAGGGCTTGCACTACCTGGGCACCGGCGTATCGGGCGGCGAGGAGGGTGCGCTGCATGGCCCCAGCATGATGCCTGGCGGCAGCCGCGCTGCCTGGGAGCAGGTGAAGGATATTTTTCAGGCCATTTGCGCCCATGTGGATGGCCAGCCCTGCTGCGATTATGTGGGGCAGGACGGCGCGGGTCACTTTGTTAAAATGGTGCACAACGGCATCGAGTATGGCGATATGCAGCTGATCTGCGAGGCATACCAGCTGATGCGCGACGCGCTGGGCATGTCTGCCGATGAAATGCAGGCGGTGTTTGCCGCCTGGAATAAGACCGAGCTGGATTCCTATCTCATTCAGATTACCGCCGATATTCTGGGCAAGCGAGATCGGGATGGCGCGCCGCTGGTGGAGCGCATTCTGGACGCTGCCGGGCAAAAGGGCACGGGCAAGTGGACGGCCATCGCCGCGCTGGAGGAGGGCGTGCCGCTGACGCTGATCAGCGAGGCGGTGGCGGCGCGCAGCCTGTCCGCCATGAAGGAAGAGCGCCTGCGCGCAGCGGCCGCCTATGGACGCGAAATTGTCCGTTATACAGGCGACTGCGCCGCATTTGTGCAGGATCTGCGGCAGGCTTTGTATGCGTCCAAGATTGTATCCTACGCCCAGGGCTATGCGCTGATGCGCGATGCAGCACGGCACTACGGATGGACGCTTAACGATGGCGGCATCGCGCTGATGTGGCGCGGCGGCTGCATCATTCGCAGCGCCTTCCTTGGCAAAATCAAGGAAGCCTATGATGAAAACCCGCAGCTGGAAAACCTGCTGCTTTCGCCCTATTTCATGCGGCAGATGCAATCTGCGCTGCCTGCCTGGCGGCGCGTGATGGCGCAGGCCATTCTGTGCGGCGTGCCTGTGCCCGCCATGAGCGCGGCGCTGAGCTATTTTGACGGCTACACCTGCGGCCGTCTGCCGGCGAACCTCTTGCAGGCGCAGCGCGACTATTTTGGCGCGCATACCTATGAGCGCACGGATTGCCCGCGCGGGCAGTTTTTCCATACGGATTGGACGGGGCATGGCGGCGATACCGCATCGAGCACCTACAATGCATAAAGAAAGAAGCGCTGTTTGATGAAGCTGGTTTTTCTGTTCGGCAACTGCGCCGTGGGCAAAATGACGGTGGGGCAGGCGCTGTGTGATATCACGCGGCTCAAGCTGTTTCACAATCACATGACCATCGAGCCGGTCATTGCGCTGTTCGGCGATTATAAACCGCGCGCTGTCGCGCGGCTGCGGGATGTGATCTTTGAGGAGTTCGCCGCCTCCGATCAATACGGCATGGTCTTTACCTATATGTGGATCAGCAGGCGGATTGGGACTATGTGGAGCATGTCAAGCAGATTTTCGCTCCCTACGGCACGGAGTTCTACTATGTGGAGCTGGTTGCGCCGCAGGAGATTCGTTTGCAGCGCAATGTAAGTGAAAACCGCTTGCGCAACAAAGCCTCCAAGCGTGATATTGAAGCCTCTAACCGGCGGCTGATTAACGATGATTTGAAGTATCGCTGCGAAAGCCTGCCGGGGGAGATTCCATTTGAAAACTATCTGCGCATTGACAATAGCCTCCTGTCCCCGCAGGAGGCTGCGCGGCGGATTCAGGCGCACTTTGAACTGTAAAAGAAAGCATATGAAAGAGTATATCAAAATGATGCGCGAATTGGTGGGCAGCCGTCCCATCATGCAGTGCGGTGCCAGCGTGGTACTGGTAAATGAGCGCGGCGAGCTGCTTTTGCAGCAGCGTGCGGATAACGGCATGTGGGGCTATCATGGCGGCAGCGTGGAGCTTTTTGAAAACGTGGAGGAAGCTGCCCGCCGGGAGCTTACGGAGGAAACAGGGTTGACGGCGGGACAGATGACGCTGTTCGGCGTGTTTTCCGGCCCGGAGCTTGCCTATGTGTATCCCAACGGCGATGCGGTATCCAATGTGGACGTGGTGTACCTGTGCCGCGATTATACTGGCCACACGCATCGTCAGCAGGGAGAGGTAAACCGGCTGCGCTGGTTTGCGCCCCAGGATATGCCGCCCATGGCGGAGATTATGCCGCCCAACCGGCCCGCGCTGCGCCAATACCTGGAAAGTGTGGGCGTGAGCGCACTGACCTAAAATGACTGCCAAAGGAGCTGATAAGCATGAGCCATAAAAAACTGATTCTGATTGCCGACGACGAGGTGGCGATCCACGATTCATTGCGGCTGTATTTGCAGCGCGAAGGGTATGAGGTATACTCCGTCTTTCGTGGCACAGACGTGATGGAAGCCTTTCAGCGCATGCGGCCCGATCTGGTGATTCTGGATATCATGATGCCTGGCCGCAGCGGCACGGAGGTGTGCGCTGAAATTCGCGCCATCAGCATGACCCCGGTGATTATCCTGACCGCCAAGGGCGAGGAGGCTGATCGCCTGCTGGGCTTTGCCTTGGGCGCGGACGATTACATTGTCAAGCCTTTCAGCCCGCGCGAGATTGTATCGCGCATTCGCGTGATCTTCCGCCGCATCAACAGCCTGGAAACCGCGCAGGAAAAGAACGAGCTGCAAATTGGCAACACGCGCATCAACCTGAGCCGTTATGAAGTGTGTGTGGACGGCGAAAAGGTGGTGTTTTCGCCCAAGGAAGTGGAGATTCTGCACCTGATGGCTGCGCATCTGAACCAGGTGTTTACCCGCGAACAGCTGCTGGATTCCATCTGGGGCTTTGATTTTGACGGCGATAGCCGTGTGGTAGATACCTCGATCAAGCGTATCCGCAAAAAGCTGCCTGAATACAGCATGCTGGCCGTGCGCTCTGTGTACGGCGTAGGCTATAAGATTGAGGCGGCCAATGCGTAGATATCGCGCCTATGTGCAGCCGCTGATGGCGCTGCTGGCCGTTTGCATTCTGCTGATTACGGGCGGGCTGTATATGCTGTCCAACCGTTTGGTTAGCAATTCCTATGCGGGTCTGTCGCGGCAGGAAATCAGTCAATGCGTTTCCATTGGGCAGCGGCTGCTGGCTGATTATCGTTCGGGCGAGATTACGCTGGATGAGCTGCGCGAGGCCGTCAATCCCACTCTGAACCCGGCCGAGGCTTTTTTGCTGCTGACTGATCCGAAGGGCAATGTGCTGTGCGCTACCGAAGCGGCGGCGGATCTGCTATCCGCCCTGCCTGTGCGGCGCTTGATCCAGGGATTAACGCAAAGCGAGGAGCCGCAGCCCGTCGTCAATCATGCTACCGAGCATACGCTGCTTTTGATGGGGCAGCGCACGCCCGAAGGCGCGGTGCTGGCCGGCAAATCGCTATCCGCCTATACCAGCGCGCTGGCGGTTTTCCGCGGGCTGTTGCTGCGCATTGTGCTGCCGCTGGCAGTGCTGCTGCTGGCGGTGTCCATGTATCTGTCGCATGTGATGAGCAAGCCCGCGGATATCCTGGTGGAAGCTGCGCAAAAGCTCAGCGAGGGAGAATTGGTGCAGATCGAGCAGCCCCTGCCGCCCGATCTGAAGCCTATCGGGCAGGCATTTAATCGCATGTCCCATCGTCTGGGCGCGGTGCTGGGCGAGGTGGGCTATGAGCGCGATATGCTGGCCCTGGTGCTGGAAAGCCTGCATGAGGGCGTTATGGCCATGGATGAGGCGGGGGATATGCTGCATGAAAACCGCGCCGCGCGCCGGCTGCTGGGCGGGGAGAGATCCAGCGCCTATCGAGAGGTGACGGAGCGCTTACAGCGTGCCATTACGGAAACGCTGGAGCCTGAAAAAATGCAGCTGGGCGAAAAAACGCTGCTGATTCGTTTCAGCCCCCTGCCGGTACGGCAGGAGCAGCGCCGCGGCGCGATTGCCATGATTCTGGATATCACCGAGGCTGAGCGCCTGGATCGCACGCGCCGCGACTATGTGGCCAATATATCGCACGAGCTGCGCACGCCGCTGGCCTCCATGCGCGGCATTGCCGAGGCGCTGCGCGACGGGCTGGTGACGGACGAGGCAGAAAGGCATCGTTATGACGAGATGATCGTCAGCGAGATTCAGCGCTTGTCCCGGCTGGTCAATGATCTGTTGGAGCTGTCCTCGCTGCAGTCCAACCCTGCCGCCTTTGAAACTGAGCAAATTGATCCTGTGGAAACGCTCTATGAGCTGTACGACCGCACCAAGCGGCTGACTGAAAGCAAGGGTGTGCGCCTGACGCTGACCGTGCCGGAATACGACGTGGCTCCTGTGATCACCAATGAAGATCGCTTGCAGCAGGTGCTGACTATCCTGCTGGATAACGCGATCAAGTTTACCCCGGCGGGCGGGCAGATTACCCTGGGCTTGGAAGCCACCAATCGCGGCGCACGCTTTTTTGTGCGCGATACGGGCGTGGGCATGGATGCGGAAACGCGTCGGCACTGCTTTGACCGCTTTCATCAGGGCGATAAAAGCCATCGCGCCTCGGGCAGCGGCCTGGGGCTGGCCATCGCCCGCGAGATCATGACGCGCCTGGGCGCACGCCTGACTGTGCGCAGCGAGTTGGGGGAGGGGAGCGAGTTTTCCTTCACCCTGCGCCAGGAGAATCAGGCATAAGGAGTATCAAGATGATTTGCAAGATTATCTGCATCGACGAGAATAAATGCATCGGCTGCGGCCTGTGCGCCCATGCTTGCCAGGAGGGTGCAATCGGCATGGTAGATGGCAAGGCTCGACTGCTGCGCGAGGATTACTGCGACGGTTTGGGCAACTGCCTGCCCGCCTGTCCCACCAACGCCATTACTTTTGCGGAGCGCGAAGCTCCCGCCTTTGATGAGGCGGCGGTGCGCGCCAGCCAGCAAAAGGCGGCTCAGACTGCTCAAGGCGGCTGCCCCGGCCAGAAGATTCGTCAGTTCAATACCAGAGAGCCTGCCGAGGATGCGCCCAGCGCTTCTCAGCTGCGTCAGTGGCCCTGCCAGCTGCGCCTGGCGCCGGTCAGCGCGCCGTATTTTGCGGGTGCGGAACTGCTGATTGCCGCCGACTGCACGGCCTTTGCCTATGCTGCGATCCATCGGGATTTCATGCGTGGCAGGATTACCTTGATTGGCTGTCCCAAGCTGGACGATGCGGACTATGCTGATAAGCTGACGGAAATTCTTAGCCGCAACGATATTCGCAGCGTTACGGTGCTGCGCATGGAGGTGCCCTGCTGCGGTGGGCTGGAGCATGCTGCGCGTAAAGCTGTGGAGCGCAGCGGCAAGCATATTCCATTGGATGTGACGATTGTTTCAATTGACGGCGCGGTGGCAAGATAATTGTGCTTGTATTAAGCATAATGCAAAGAAGCTCTCCCCTTGCGGGGAGAGCTTCTTTGATAATTTAGCATTTGAGCTTGGTACGATTACTCGTTGGCCAGACCCTGCTCAACCAGCTGCTCGGTAGCGAGCTTCATGTAGTCGGCGAACGCATAGTTGTCGTTCAGCTCCTGCACGAAGGTCTCGTACTCGCTGATGGGACGCTCGCCCTTGATGAAGGCCAGCATCTGGGTTTTTACGTAGTTTTCCATATCAGCCAGGTTGAAATCATCGGGGAGAACAACGCTGGTGTTGTAGTAGATGTAGCGGGGAGTAGCCAGACCGAAAGCGGTAGCTTCGCTGGCTTCGGGGAACTTCACCTGCAGATAGAAGGCGTCGTTGCGGCCCAGCAGCTGATACATATGGGTGTAGTTGGTCAGCTTATCGGCGCCGGGAACCAGGGCGATGGAGCCGTCTTCGTTGCGGGTCCAGTGTTCGTTTTCAACGCCGGCATAAACCAGCATCATGCCTTCCTCGGTGCACATATACTCAAGCACCTTGAAGATGGCTTCCAGTTCCTTATCGGTCACGTCGGCATTGATGACGGCGTGGTCGCCCGCATACTTGTCGTACTTGGCAACGCCGTAGCAGGGATCGCCGCCCTGGGACAGAGCGCCAATCCAGGTGTAATCGGCTTCGGGGTTAACTTCCTTGTACTGAGCGACGTAGGCAGCCTTGAGGATGTTGGACCAAGGCATGGCGGCAACGGCGGTGTTGCAGGCGATAACGTGCGCCTTCACCTGGCTGTTGGAGGAGAACATGTCGGGATCCAGCAGGCCGTCGTCGAAGAACTTCTTGCACATTTCCAGCGCTTCGACCATGCGGGGCTGCAGCAGGGAGTTGGTTACTTTGCCGTCGCGGATGATGACGTAGTTGCCCAGCACGACGTCATAGGGAGCGGTGATGGCGGACAGA
>OLXY01000486.1_pt1 | contig 20186 bp, 19 predicted proteins | sample 1644221 | NCBI WGS metagenome assembly OLXY01 (sample SAMEA103958121, study PRJEB25191) | human gut metagenome | reverse complement strand
CAGCCGCCCGCGCCACCACGCCCAGGTCGTGGGTGATATAGATGATGGTCATGTGCTGCTCGCGCTGCAGCTTGCGGATCAAATCCAAAATCTGCGCCTGGATGGTCACATCCAGGGCGGTGGTCGGCTCGTCGCAGATCAGGATCTGCGGACGGCAGGCCACGGCGATGGCGATGACCACGCGCTGGCGCATGCCGCCGGAAAACTCATGCGGATACTGATTATAGCGGCGCTCAGGATCGGGGATACCCACCAGCTCCAGCATGTGGATGGCCTCGCGCTTGGCCTCGCGGCCGCGCATGCCCTGATGCAGCTCGATGGCCTCCTGAATCTGCACGCCGATCTTCTTCAGCGGGTTCAGGCTGGTCATGGGATCCTGCGTCACCATGGCGATCTTCCCGCCGCGGATGGTGCGCCATTCCTTCTCGGTAGTAAACTTGGTCAGATCCTGGCCGTTATACAGGATGGAGCCGCCGGTGATCGAGCCGTTTTTATCCAGCATGCCCACAAAGCACTTGGTAAACACGGACTTGCCCGAGCCGGACTCGCCCACGATGGCCAGCGTTTCGCCGTCATACAATTCCAGGGAGCACTTGCGGATGGCGTTCAGCTTTTCGCCGCGCAGGGTGAACTGCACCTCCAGATCCTTGGCAGCCAGAATCGGCTCGGTGCTCAGGATCTGCTTGGCGCGCTCCTCAAAATTGATGCCGTATTTTTCAATGACCTGTTCGCTCATCTTGTCCCCTCCCCTTACACATGGTTGCGCGGGTCGCACGCATCGGAGAACGCATTACCCACCAGGTAGAAGGTAATAGTAATCAGCGATACGATGGCCGCGGGGAAAACCAGCAGGTAAGGATAATCCAGGAAATAGCTGCGGGCGTTGCGCAGCAGGATGCCCAGCGAGGGCGTGGAGATATCCAGCAAGCCCAGGTAGGACAGCGTGGTTTCATAGGCGATGATGCCCGGAATGGACAGCGCCAGGCGCAGGATGATGACGCTGACCAGATACGGGAAAATATTGCGGCCCAGGATGCGCATCAGCGGCGTGCCCAGGCAGCGGGAGGCCAGGTTATATTCGCGGTCACGGTACATGAACACAAGGTTGCGCACATTGCGCGCCGTGCCCAGCCAGTAGAAGGCGACCATGGCGATGCCCATAATCAGCGTGCTTTTGCCAATCATCAGGGCGATCAGGGTCATGTAGATGATCGTGGGGATATTGTCGATAAAGTTGTACAGCTCGGTAAAGAAGCGATCCAGCTTGCGCACATAGCCCCATACCAGGCCGATGCACACGCCCACGAAGATCTGACCCAGCGATACCGACACCGACAGCAGGATAGACGTGCGCGTAGCGCTCCACACCTGGCTCCAGTAATCACGGCCCAGGTTATCAGTGCCAAACCAGAATTCCTTGTTCGGGCTGGTAAACATCAGCTTGGTATCGATGCGCAGGTTGTTGGCGTCAAACCTGCTGATTTTCACCGCCACAAAGGTGAAGATGAACAGCAGCACGAAAACGATGGCCACGAACACGGCGGACTTTTTCTTCAAAAAGTTCTGCCATACGCTTTTCCAGTAGGAATAGTTGCTGTAGCCGATGCGCTCGGCGTCCTGCGCCTTGTACTCGGCAAAGCTGAACAGCTGCTTTTCGGGCATCTGCGCGCGCGCATCGGAATGCACGCTGCCTAAATGATACCGCTTATCCAGATTGGTGTCAATCGCGGTTTTATCCACATCCAGATCTACGACCATTCTCTTAGACATCAGCGCGTGCCTCCTTTCTCAACCAGCGAAATGCGGGGATCCAGCAGCGTCATCAGCAGATCGCCCAGGAACAGGCCGATAATGCCCAGCGAGGCGTACAGGATGACCAGCGCCTGCACGCAGTTTACGTCAAACTTGGCGATGGCGTCGGGCAGCAGGTTGCCGATGCCCGGCACGGAGAAGAAGCGCTCCACCAGGATGGAGCCGCCCACCGTCAGCAGCACCGAGTAGGGCAGGTACTGCGCCAGGGGCAGGAAGGCGTTCTTCATCACGTGGCTGAACATCACCCGCGTGCTGGACAGACCCTTCAGCTTGGCCAGGCGGATGTAATCCTTGTTCAGCTCATCCACCATGTAGCGGCGCATCCACAGCATATAGCTGGCGATGGAGCCCAGCGACAGGCAGATGATGGGCAGGATCTGCGAATAATTGAACTTGCACTGCATGCCAAACAGCATGAACTTCCACACCTTGCGGCCGGAATACATGCTGGGCAGCCCCAGCAGCCGCGCGCCGAACACCATCACCAGCGAGTAGGATACCAGATGCGGCACCGCGTTGATAAAGATGGTGAAGGCCGTGCCGATGTGATCGTACAGACCATCCTTGAACCGCGCCTGCAGGATGCCCGAGGGCACGCCGATCAGGAGCGAAAACACCAGCGCAATCAGCCCCAGGCGCATCGAGATGCCAAAGCGGCTGGCGATGATGGAAGTCACGCTCTTGCCCGTCTGGATACGGTGGGATACGCCAAAATCGCCATGCAGAAGAATTCCCTTCAAATAACGGCCCAGCTGCACGAGGGGATGATCCAGCATGCCCGCCTTTTCCAGGATGTCATGCTGCTGCTCGTCGGTCAGCTTAATCAGCTGTTCCTCGGTGAAATAATAATCGTTTGGCAAAAGACGCATCAGCAGAAATACCACGCAGACAACCAGAAAGATTGTCAGCAGGGACTGCGCTAAACGCTTCAAAATGTACTTTGCCATCGGTTCATCCCCTTTGCTGCATAATTACTGTTTTAGGGCATTATCGCCCATAGGCTGCGATAATGCCCTAAGACAGCACCCTTGCGTTGGCAAAAACGCCGCCGTTAAAATGGGAAAAGGGGCGGCCTTCCCGAAAGAAGGCCGCTCCTTCGGTTTTAAGTGAAAATTACTTGCCAGCCTTGAAGGCTTCGTAATCCTCGGTGGTGTACAGATCGCTGTTGGTTTCCCAGTTTACATAGCGCTCGGACTGGTTGCCGTAAGCGGTGTAGATCTTGGAGTACTCGTTGATGGAGGTCACCTTCCAGGTCACTTCGTAGCTCCACGGAATCGTCAGCGCGTGCTGGATCCAGAAGGCCTCGGCCTTGGCGAAGGCAGCATAGCGGGCGTCCAGATCATCGGTGATGGCCTTGGCCGTATTCACCATGTCGGTAAATTCCTTATAGGTGGCTTTCAGCTTCTCATCGGTGGCGTTGTTGATCTTGGAGTAAGCCTTGGAATAGTAGGCGTTATCGTCGCCGTAGGTTTCCTGACCCAGGAAGTTGACGGGATCGGCGAAGTCAGCGCCCCAGCCGTTGATGTAGATGGAGGCCAGCTGAGGATCACGCACTTCGGTGTTCAGCTTGGAGACGTAGGTGCGGATCTCCAGCACCACCAGGTCGTCGCCCAGGCAGTCGCTGATGATCTGCGCCAGGGTGTCGGCGCTGTCCTTCGCGGTCTGGTTGGAGCCCATGATATAATGGGTCATCTTGACAGGCAGCTCAACGCCGGCGGCGGTCAGCTCTTCGATGGCCTTGGCCTTGTATTCGGCAGCCTTTGCGGCGTCGGCGCGGGCGAACTTTTCGCTGTCGTACTGCAGGCCCAGCTCGTCACGAACCATCTGCGTGTAATCCTTGCCCTCGCTGTTTACAGAAACGGCGTTGGCGGTGTAGCAGAAGTTCTGGCAGCTGAGGGGATGGATGAAGTTGGTGCGGGCCAGATAGTCGGTAATATCCAGGCCGTAGTACAGCGCCAAGCGGAAGTTCTCGTTGGCGATGGCGGTGTTCCAGTTGGTATCGGCAGAGCCGTCTTCGTTCTTCTTATCCCAGCAGAAGTGCATCTGGTAGGAATACTTGGTAGGACGAGCTTCAACCAGGTTGCCGTGGAACTCGTTGCCTTCGTTGTTGTAGATGGTGCTCAGGTTGGCCTGGTTCAGATCGATGTAGTCCAGGTCGCCGGCAGAGAACCACTGGAAGGCCACGTCCGCAGACTCAACCATCTTGATGGTGACGGTGTCGAACAGCTTCACGTTGTCCTTGTTCCAGTAGGCTTCGTTCTTGGACAGCACCTTTTCGTTCTGGTAGATGTACTCAGAGCAGGTGTAGGGGCCGTTGTACCACATGGTGGTGTAATCAGCGCCAAAGTAGCCATCCACGCCGATTTCCTCGATCAGCTTGGCAGACAGAGGAGCCAGGCAGTTGTAGCAGGCCACAGAGGGGAAGTAGCTCAGCTTATCCACGCAGTGATAGATCAGGGTGTAATCATCGGGCGCTTCGAGGCCAACCATCTCCAGGAACTTTTCAGTGCCCAGCTTCTTGGCTTCTTCTTCGCCCAGCTCCTTGGTGTAGGCGTAGTAATCGCCGGCGCCCTTGATCATTTCAATGGGCATGGAGGTGTTGGCGGCCTGGTTCTTGCCGTAGTTCAGCACCCATTCAAGGCCGGTGATCCAGTCCTGCGCAGTGCAGTCCGCCTTGTAGTTGCCCTGATAGTCCACCCAGGTCACGCCCTCATTGAGCTTGAAGATCCAGGTCTGGCCGCCATCGGGAGAAGACCACTCCTTGGCAACGCAGGGAACCAGTGCGCCGTTTGCGTCGTTGGTGAGCAGATGATCATAGAAATTGCTCAGTACGTTCAGATCGACAGCCGCCTGAGAATAATGGTAGCACCAGGTCTCCATCTCACGGGCAATCGTCTCGTACGCGCGCAGGTCTTTGATCTCATCAGCGGAAGCCGTGAAGGCGATGCTGGTGAGCACAAGCACGAGAGCCAGTACGAAGGACAAATACTTTTTCATGTTCGTTCCTCCTTGTCGTTTCTACACAGCACAGGGCGGTTGCGCGCCGTCTTTTTTGTGTATAGCGGGATTATACAGAAATTGGCGGCGTGTGTCAAGCGAATTGCAACTCAAATACAATTAAAATACACATTACCGCCGGTTTTTAGCAGGCGGCGCGATGGATTTGAATTAAGAACGTTTCAAACTTTCATGTTCCTGTTCTATTTGTTCTATTTGGGCGTTGTTTTTGAACATGAAATCGTGTATAATCATGTAGGAAGGTGATTTTAATGATCGAAAAAATCCGCGCGGTATACAACCGCGCGCTGCTTCGCCCCATGATTTATATGGCGACCAACCGGTTTTTAATCGCTCTGATTCTGCTGCTGCTGGCCAATCTGCTGCTTTCGGGCGCGCACATTAAAATGTATGCGGCGCTGCTGCTTGGCGTGTGCTTTGTGCTGCTTGCCTGGATTGCCTGGCTGCGCCTGGACGGCGTGCGCCTGCCCAAGCTGATGATGAAGCGTGTGAACATCCGCAAAAAGCCCGTGCGCAGCTATGGCGATATGATCGACTACATCGACGAGCAGCCCGTTACCTTCGACGACCTGGACGACGCCGAAAAGGATGTGTGCTGCCTTCTGTCCGACCTGGCCTGCGCGGCGGTCTTTCTTGTGCTTTCCTTCATTATATAATGTAACGCGCCATTAAATGCAGAACGCCGCATACAGCGGCACGGTCTTTTTGCCGTCCTCAAAGCCGAAATTGCGCGCAGACAGCTTGATGGCATAGTCCGGCGCGAAGGTATCCATATACACCTTCAGGCTTTTTGCCCGCGTGTTATCGGCGGATTTCACCTCGATGGGAATCAGCCTGCCCTCGCGCTGGATGACAAAATCCACCTCCGCGCCGCGATCCGACTCCCAATAATAGGTTTGATAGCCGTTGGCGATCAGCTGGGTCTGGGCATAGTTTTCGGCCATGCCGCCCTTAAAATCGTTCAGCTCCTCCGACATATACAGAATATCGGCCGCCGCCAGGTTTTTCTTGGCGCACAGCAGGCCCAAATCCGAAACATACACCTTGAACGCATCGATATCCCGATAGTTTTCCAGCGGCTTTTTCACCTGCTCGGCACGGTACACCCGCGATATCACGCCCGACAGGCACAGCCATTCCAGCGCGTTTTCAAACTCCGCCGCCCGCGCGCCCTTTTTAATCAGCTTATACTGAAACCTGGTGTTCTTTTTCGATAGCTGCACCGTCACGTTATCGTAAACAAGCCGGGTTTTTTTGATTTCATTCTGCGTGTTATACTTGCTCATGTCGTTGAGATAGCCAGCGAGAATCGTATCCTGCGTGTGGCGGACAAGCACCTGATCCTGCGTCTGGGCGTATTGCAGCACGCACTCGGGCATACCGCCGACCGTCAGATACTGACGGTATCGCTGCATGGCCGCCTCATGCAGGGCGGCGGGCAGCGGCGTATCCGTATCAAAGCACGCGCGAATGCGCTGCGCCAGCGCTTCCTCGCCCACAGCCAGCAGGAACTCCTCCATGTCCATCGGATACATGGTTTTCATATCCACCTTGCCCACGGGGAAGGAGAAGGCTTCGCGGTTCACAGCCACGCCCAGCAGGCTGCCCGCCACAATGATATGATACTCCGGCGCATCCTCGCAAAAATACTTCAGGCTGGTCAGCGCGCGCTCGCATAGCTGCACCTCATCCAGCACAATCAGCGTTCTTTCGCGCACAATCGTCTGCCCGGCAATATGTGAAAGCACGGGAATCAGATAATCAGGGCTGATATCCTCGGCAAACGTCTGCGCCAGCCTGGGCGAGGTTTCAAAGTTGAAATACGCAACGTTATCGTAATGCGTGCGGCCAAATTCCAGCACGGCATAGGTTTTACCCACCTGGCGCGCCCCCTGCAGAATCAACGGCTTGCGATGCGGGCTGTTTTTCCACGCTTCCAGATAACGCATGATTTTACGATACAAAAAAATCCCCTCCCCAGTGATGGTTCAGGGATAGTATACCAATAATTCATGTAAAAATCAATGATTAATTCTAAGATTTTAGCACTAATCTGCATGAATATTTTGTCGATATTTACATTAATTTGCGCGTTGTCTTTTCTGCCGGCTCGTTTTTTGCGTCCTTATCCTCCCGTCCGCCAAAGGGCAGGCGATCCAGCAGCGCGCCGATGGGCAGCTTTTCCAGCACGTCGCGCATGTCCTTCTGCGGCATGGAGCGGCGCAGGGATTGATACAGCAGCCGCGCGGCCTGCAGCGTCAGCGCTCGGGTTTCGGGATCCAGATCCATCACGGCTTTGAGGGCGGCCAGCTTGCGGTGTTCGCGCACATCGCGCACGGTTTCGGCCTGGGTAGCGCTCAGGGCGGCGTACAGGCCGTTGATCACGCGGCCGCGATCCTCCGCCGGCATGGCGGCCACCCAATCCTTGAGCGCGCGGTCCATCAGTTGGCTGGACGCGCTGAGCTGCTGCAGCTCCACAAACCCGCCGCGTGCAATCTCCCACTGGTACACATTATGCTGATAGATACCCACGCTGCGGCTTTCCACGATGGTGAAGGCCTCCTCATGCTCCAGCAGCATGCCCACCACCGAGGAGCGCGGCAGATAGGTGCGCACGCGGGGCAGGATGCGCGCAAAGCCCGTCTGGCTGAGCACCTGTTGGGTGAAGCCTGGGCCGTCAAAATTGCGCACACCCAGGATGCGCTGCTGCACCTCGGGCGCACAGAAGGCCGCGGCGTACACAGCCAGGTTGCCGCCCTTGCTGTGGCCGCACAGGTAGATGCCGCCCTGCGTGCGCTCCGCCACATCGCTCAGATAGCGCACCGCGTCCAGCTGCGCGGGCACGACGGTGGAAAAGGCCATGTTGAAATCCTCTTTCCAGCCCACCAGCGTGCCGTCCGTGCCGCGGAAGGCGACGGCCGCGCTGCCGTCGGGCAGATGCAGCGTCAGCGCGGCAAACTGCTCCTGCCGCACGGGATCAAAGATGTTCTCATACCCATCCAGCAGGATATCGGCATAGCGCGGCGATTGCAGCAGCTGCGTCAAAAGCTGCTGATCCTCCTTGCCGCAGGCACGGGGAGCGTCGGACAGCTGCACGCTGGCCAGTACCTGCCGTGCGGCCATGTACAGCGGCACGCGCGCTTCGGCAATGCCGTCAAAGGGCACATAGCTCAGGCGCGCGAAAATCAGCGCGTCCACATCGCACAACGGCACGGCGGACAGGGGCAAATCGCCCCGCCAGGCAAGATAATCCAACAGGTTGGCCATAGCGTCCCCCTCCTTGGTACAAAGCGGAATTTCAGCGCAATTATAGCATACCCGCGAAAAAAAAGGAAGCGCCGCCCCCTTGCCAGCAGGCCGCCGCCTCCAATATAATATAGAGCATAATAATATAATGAAACCGCTGATTCCGGCCAGGCGCCGGGGGATTGTTTACGTTCAATTGATATCCCGCCTGTACAATAGGCCGGTGGAGGGATGTTTGCCCATGTTTAAGGTATTGGTAGTAGAGGATGACCGCGACCTGCGGCAGCTTTTTGCCCGCGTGTTACAGCGCAGCGGCTATGAAACGTTGGAGGCGGGCGACGGCCAGCAGGCGCTGGAGGTGCTGGAGCGCGAATATGTGGATGTGATTATCTCCGACATCATGATGCCCGTGATGGACGGCTACGAGTTGGTGCGCTCCCTGCGCGAGGCCGATATGAAAATGCCGGTGCTGATGATTACCGCCAAGGACGCCTTTGACGATATGCGTCGGGGCTTTCTTTCGGGCACGGACGATTATATGATCAAGCCCGTCAACGTAAACGAGATGGTGCTGCGTGTGGGCGCGCTGCTGCGCCGGGCGCAGATGATCTCCGAGCGGCGCGAGGTGCTGGGCGGCACGGTGCTGCAATACGACGAGATGACCGTGTGCCGCGAGGGCGAGAGCGTCACCCTGCCGCAGAAGGAATTTCAGCTGCTGTATAAAATGGCCGCCGCGCCGGGACGCATCTTCACCCGGCAGCAGATCATGGACGATATCTGGGGGCTGGATACCGAAACCGACCCGCACACGGTGGATGTGCACATCGGCCGGCTGCGCGATCGCTTCCGCGAAAACCCGGACTTTGAAATCGTCACCATGCGCGGCATCGGCTACAAGGTGGTGAAAAAGGCGTGAAGTCCCAGAAGGCCACCCCGCGCGGGGATAACCTGCGGCTGTATTTCATCGTGTGCATCTTTGCCATCCTGTGCGTCACGCTGGGCGTATCGGCGCTGCTGACCCTCCTGCTGGAATGGCTGACCAACACGCACTTTACCGTGCCCACGATCGTGTGGATGGTGCTCTTCAGCGTGGTCCTGGGCGGCGGGCTCAGCATTATCATGAGCCGCTTTTTTCTGCGCCCCGTCACGCGCATGGGCCGGGCGATGGAGCGCGTGGCCGCGGGGGATTTCACCGTGCGGCTGGATAACCCCGGCGCGCTGGGCGAGATGCGCGATTCCTACGCGCACTTCAACACCATGACCCGCGCGCTGGCCGCCACCGAAACGCTGCAAAGCGATTTCATCTCCAACGTGTCGCACGAATTCAAAACGCCCATCAACGCCATCGAGGGCTATGCCATGCTGATGCAGGACGCGGGCAACGATCCCGCCCTGCAGCGCGAATACGCCGATAAAATTCTGCTGAGCACCCGCAGGCTGAGCGAGCTGGTGAACAACATCCTGCTTTTATCCAAGGTGGACAACCAGACCATGCCGCTGGAAAAGCACCCCTACCGCCTGGATGAGCAGCTGCGCCGCGCCATCCTGCTGCTGGAACGCAAATGGACGCAAAAGCAGATTGAATGGGATGTGGACATGGACGAGGCCACCTACACCGGCAACGAAAGCCTGATGCTGCATGTGTGGGTAAACCTGCTGGACAACGCGATCAAGTTTGATCCCGTGGGCGGCGAAATCCGCCTGCGCCTGCACTGCGAGTCTACGTGCATACGCATCACCGTCAGCGATAACGGCCCCGGCATCCCCAAGGATCAGCAAAGCGCCATCTTCGAGCGCTTTTATCAGGCGGATGGCTCGCACAAGAGCGAGGGCAACGGCCTGGGGCTGGCGCTGGCACGGCGCATTGTGCGCATGTGCGGGGGCGAAATATCGGTAAGCAGCGAGCCGGGCAAGGGCAGCTGCTTTACCGTGGAGCTGCCAAGAGAATAAGCGATCAATAAATAGAGAGGCAATTTTATGGGTTTCTGGCACTGCGCCCTGTATCTGGCCGTCATCGGGCTGGCGTCCTCCGCGGCCGCCCTGCTGCCGCGCCGCTGGTTTCACGCGGATCGTTTTCCCTTTCGTCCCCAGCGCTGGGAGCACGAGGGAAAAATCTATGAAAAATTAGCCGTGCAGCGCTGGAAGGACAAGCTGCCCGACATGAGCCGTTTTCTTCCCTGGCTGACCCAAAAGCAGGTCAGCGCTTCCATTTCCGCCGCGCAGGCCGAGCGCCTGGTGCAGGAAACCTGCGTGGCCGAGCTGGTGCACGATATTCTGGCCATCCTCACCTTTGGCTGCGTGTGGATCTGGCCAGGCTGGGGGCTGTGGCTATCCATCGCCTATGTCCTGATCGGCCATCTGCCCTATATCGTCATCCAGCGATATAACCGTCCGCGCCTGGCGCGCATGCACGCGCTGCTGAAAGCGCGGGAAGAACGCGCGAAGCAAGAATAAAAGCAAAAGAGGATTTGTTACCCTTGCGGGTTTCAAATCCTCTTTTATTTGCTATGTATGAATCTCTTTTGATTATTGCTGGCTGCCCATCTGGCGGCACAGCTCCACACACTTATCCACAATCAGGCGCGCCATGCGGGCTTCCACCTCGGCGTCCTGACGGTCGTACTTGGCGCGCCAGACCACGCGCTGGCTTTTAATCAGCAGCAGCGCCCAGTCGCGCGCCTCGGCCACCGCCGCGCGCTGATCCTCCGCCGCGCCGTCCACGCACTGCGCGTACAGGCGGTTCCACTCCTCCAGCCACAGGCTGTAGGTTTCCTCATCGCTCAATCCCCAGGCCTTGGCCGTCAATTGCGCGTGCTCGCGGCACAGGCGCAGCTGCTGCGTGCCGTCCTCCAGCGTATCCAGCGTGCAGTGGGCCGGATAGGTCGCCTTGGGCGTGGGCTGATCATAGCCCTTCACCTCGCACCAGGCAGCCTCCAGCTGATCCAGCGTTTCGGGATCGGCAATGCCGGTATCGGGCAGGCCGTGCTTTTGCTGGAAGGCGCGCACCGCCTTTTCGGTGAGGGGGCCGAAGCCGCCGTCCGTGCTGCCCTGATACAGCCCCAGGCGCTTGAGCTTTTGCTGCATGTCGCGCACAGCGTCGCGGTTATCCACACCCTGATACAGCGCGTCGTCCGCGCAGTACTCCGCTTCCTCATACGCGCCGCAATCCTGGCAGGTATGGCCGCGCAGCCCCAGCGAATACATGGAGGCCGGGACCAGGGTAGTCCAGGCGCCGTAATTATGGGGCAGCATGCTGGTTTCCTGCGTTTTTTCATAATCACAGTTGCGGCACACATAGTGGCGCAGGCCCTTGGACGTGCAGGTGGCGGGGGTGATATCCCACCAGGTGGTATAGCAATGGGGGCCGTAATAGGTGCGGGTGCTTTGCGCCCCGCACTTGGTGCAGACGATCTGCCGCTCACCCTGGGTTACGCAGGTGCCTTCCGTCAGCACCGCGCCATCGCGCCAGATGTGCGCGCACTCCGCCAGGCTGCCCAGCGGCAGCGCAAGCAGCAGCAGTGCGCAGAGCACCGATAGCGCCTTTCTCATGGGTCGTCCCTCCATTGCCTAAGTACAGAATAAGTCAATTGAATATATTATCCGCGCGGGGGTCATTCTCCTGCTAAAAAGCGACAGAAATGTAAATTTTTTTACGGTTTTGTTTCCCCAAATCCCACCCTCGCCCGAAAAGCGGCGCATGGTTATAATGCTTGATATATCAGCGTGCGCATGTGCGCTGTGAGGGCATTAACATGGAAGGCGGCGGATTTGAACCGCCTGCGTCCTGCCCGTGAACGCGCCAATGTGAACGGCTCATTCTCAGCCGCAGAGATGACGCCCGCCTTTTCGGACTACCAAACGCGATTATTGCAGATCGACCGTCCAGTTGATCTGCTGAATTTTCATATCCAGCTCCCGCAGCTCCTTGGCGGAGGCGTCCAGCCGCTTGCGCAGCGCGGGGATGTCCACCGTGGGCAGGATGCGGATCTCGCGCCCGGAGGCGCGGCGGGGCGCCTGGCTGGCGCTGCTGAGCAGGCTGGACAGCAGGCTCTGCCTGCGTCCCAGCGCGTCGCGGCGCGCCAGCAGCTCGGTCAGGCTTTGCCCCTCGGTCATGGTGCGGCTGTTGGTCAGGTTGATACGCGCGCACAGCTCGCAGTGCTGACTGGTCAAGCTTTCCAATTCCGCCAGCAGCGCGGCAGGATCCTCGGCGGGGCTTTCGCCCTCGTGGGTCAGCGCGCAGGCGCACAGGCGGTTTTCCATTTCATCCAGCCGGGATTGTATGTCCTTTCGCAGGATCAACGCTTCAGAAAGTTTCACTTTGGGTATCCTCCGGTATATTTTTAGCCAATTTATTATAGCACAGCGCTGCCAATAAATGCAACAACAATCTGACGCTCAGGGCTGCGTCCGGGGACTGGCCTCCGCCCTACCGCCACTCGATCACCGCATATTCGCCTCGGGGCAGAAAGCCCAGCCGCTCAGCCAGACGCGCGCTGATGGGATTGGCTGCGTCCCAGTGTACGCGGCGATGCGCCGCCAGGCAGCGCAGAATCAGCGCCGCCCCGCAGGCCGCAGCCACGCCCTGGCGGCGGAAGGGCGGCAGGGTGTCGATTTCCACCTCGATCCCCGCATCATCCCAGGCATAGGCCGACGCGCCGCCGGCAAGCCCCTGCCCATGCAGGGCGACAACGCCCAGACCGTGCGCAAAAAAAGCCGCCTCGTCCCCATCGCAGCCGCATAGGTCGCTTAGCTGCTGCACTTGGCGGCAGCGCGCATACAGCGCGCCATCCATCGGATGCAGTGTAAAGCCCGCAGGCAGCGCTTGGGTCAGGGCGGTCAGACGCGCGATATCCCAGCTTTCGGGCGTATCGAAAGCATAACGGATGGACTTTTCCCAGGCGCGGCCCATGCTTTGCGCCAGGCTCAGCCAGCCGGACGCGCCGCTGATGATCAGCAGACCGGGCTTGTTTTCGCTCAGCCAACGCAGCGCGGCGATATCGGGATCGCCCGCCAGGAAGGCAAAGTCCCCCGTCAGCAGCGCGGCGGAACGGCCGCTTTGGCTGATTGCCGCGCGCCCGGCATAGCCTTGCAGGCAGGCGGTGAGCAGGATATCGCGCGAAGCGCCAAGCAAGGGCGCAAGCCGCTCCCGGGCGGCGCGGTCAGGCAGCTCAATCATTGTCAATCTGCACCTTATCACGCCCCAGGGTGTCGATGAGCAGCTGCTCGTCCCGCTCAGTGCCGGCGGCGCTGCGGGCGACGGCTTCCTCCATCCTGGCCTCAAACTTGGCCGGCGCGCCGCCCTCTTCCGTCAGGATCCTTTCAATCTGCGACTTGCGCTCCTCGGCGTTTACAAAGTCCACGCTGATGGCGGCGTTGCGGGGGAAGATCAGCTTATAGGTGCCCTCGGCATAGCCGCCGAACTTGCCCTGATTGATGATGGCAAAGCACGCCACCGCCTCGCGCGCCAGCCGCTTGAGCGCGGCGTTCCATACGTCAGAGGGCTTTTTGCCCTCGGGCAGCGTGGCCTCCGCGCCGGGCATGGGCGCGGGAGCGGGACGAGCAGCGGGCTTTTTTTCAGCCTGCGGCGCGGCATTTGCGGGCGCATCGGCAGGCGCGGCCAGACGCACGCCGTTCCTTTGCAGCAGCTGCAGCTGATGCTCCATGTCCTCCAGACGGTCGGTCAGCGCCTGCACATCCTCGCCCTCGGCCACGCGGCAGGCGCGCAGGGCAAACAGCTCCAGCACCCCGCGCGGGGAGGAGGCGTAGCGCGTGTCAGCCTCAGCCTGCATAGCCAGCTCCAGCATACGCAGCAGGCGCGGCATGGAGATTTCCTCGCTTTGCGCGCGATAGCGCTGCGCGCCCTCGCCCGTCATTTCTGCGGCCGGACGTGCGCCCAGCTTAAAGGCGGCTACCTGGCGCACATGCGCGGCGAAATCGCGCAGGAACACCTGCACGTCGCGACCCGCGCGCATCATATCGTCAATCATATTGAGCACCCGCGTGCCGTCGGAGGCGGCGATGGCGGAAGCAAAATCAAACAAAAACTCGCTGTCGGACGCGCCCAGCGCCTGGCGCACCAGGTGCTCGGTCAGCCGCTCGCCCGAGCCTATGCACATATCCAGCAGGCTCCAGGCGTCGCGCATGCTGCCGTCGGCCGCGCGGGCAATCAGCGACAGTGCGGCAGGCTCGGCATCCTTCAGCTCCGGCAGAGCGGTCAGGATGCGCGCGGTCATCTGTTCCTCGGTCAGGCGGCCGAAATCAAACCGCTGGCAGCGGGACAGGATGGTGGCCGGGATCTTCTGCGGCTCGGTGGTGGCCAGGATGAACACCATGTAGGAGGGCGGCTCCTCCAGCGTTTTGAGCAGGGCGTTGAAGGCAGCGTTGGACAGCATGTGCACTTCGTCGATGATATACACCTTGTACTTGCTGAACTGCGGCGGGTAATCCACCTTTTCCAGCAGGTCGCGGATTTCCTCCACGCGGCTGTTGCTGGCCGCGTCCATCTCAAACACATCCAGCGATGCGTCCTCCATCAGCGCCTTGCAGGCGGGGCACGCCAGGCAGGGATCGCCGTCCTGCGGGTTTTCGCAGTTGATGGCGCGGGCCATGATCTTGGCCGCGCTGGTTTTGCCCGTGCCGCGGCTGCCGCAGAAAAGATAGGCATGGGCGATGCGCCCGCTGGCTACCTGATGCCGCAGCGTGCGGATGACGGCCTCCTGACCGGCCATTTCGGAAAAAGTGCGGGGCCGCCACTTGCGATACAGCGCCTGATACATGGTTGCAATTCCTCCTGTAACGATGCGTTTATTATCCCCTATTTTTGCGCGGATGGCAAGTGGCCGGTGCAATTTTCTTTGATCTATGGTATAATTTGAAAAGGTTTATTCTTAAAGGAGGGCGTTTCCATGCAGTATGTACCCTTTGGCGATCTGGGCTTTAATATTTCCCGTTTGGGCTTTGGCATGATGCGTCTGCCTAAAGTGACGCTGCCCGACGGCTCCACGGCGCTGGACGAGGCGCGCGCAACGGCCATGCTGCGCTCGGCCATCGATCAGGGGCTGAGCTATGTCGATACGGCCTATCCCTACTGCGATGGGCAAAGCGAGCCGCTGGTGGGCCGCATCCTCAAGGACGGCTACCGCGAGCGCGTGAAGCTGGCCACCAAGCTGCCTGTGTGGAAGGTGGAAACCCGGCAGGATATGGACGCGGTGCTGGACGAGCAGCTCAAGCGCCTGGACGTGCCCTATGTGGACTTTTATCTTTTGCACGCCCTGGGGCGCGAGCGCTGGGAAAAGATGAAGGCGCTGGGCGTGCGCGAGTTTCTGGACAGCGCGGTCAAGGACGGCCGCATCCGCTATCCCGCGTTTTCCTTCCATGATGATTACGAGGTGTTCCGCGATATCCTGACCAGCTATGACTGGCGCATGGCGCAGATTCAGTTTAACTATCTGGATATCCGCCATCAGGCGGGGCTGCGCGGCATCCGTCTGGCGCGATGATGGAGCGCTATCCCGTGCAGTGCTCGCCGGTGGAATGGGCCTTCCGCTATGTGGGCGATTTTGATCAGGTGGCGGTGATGCTGTCGGGCATGAGCGATGAAGCGCAGGTGCAGGATAATCTGCGCATCTTTGAAAACGTGCGCCCCGGCTGCCTGAGTGACGCGGACAAGCGGCTCATTGCCCGCCTGCGCGCAGGCTATCGCAAGCGCATGCCCATTGGCTGCACGGGCTGCGCCTACTGCGTGCCCTGCCCCAGGGGCGTGGGCATTCCGCGCGTGTTCGCCGCCTACAACGAAGCGGCGATGTTCGACCGCATGGCGGACTTCCCGCGCCGGTATCAGAGCTTTGCGGAAAACGAGCAGGACGCGGGCCGCTGCGTGCGCTGCGGGCTGTGCGAGGGCAAGTGCCCGCAGCATCTGCCCATCCGCGACTGGCTGCAGACCGTGCATACCGCCGGGCAGAAGAGCGAATAATACCAGGTATGAGAGCCAAGCTATTCGGCGTTGTTTCAATCTACGGCGTGCTGATTGCCCTGGCCGTGCTGTGCGCGGTGATCCTGTGCCAGCGCGAAGGGCGGCGGCGCGGACTGCCTGAGGATATCGGGCTGGACATGGCGCTGTGGGCCGTGCCCCTGGGCGTGGTATGCGCGCGGCTGTACTATGTGATTTTCCGGTGGGATTACTATGCGCAAAACCCCGTCAGCATCCTGTATTTCTGGCAGGGCGGACTGGCGATATACGGCGGGGTCATCGGCGGCGCGCTGGGGCTGTATCTGCTGTCCCGGCGGCGGCGCATATCCTGCCTGACGCTGTTTGACATGGCCGCGCCGCTGGTGATCCTGGGGCAGGCCATCGGCCGCTGGGGCAATCTTTTCAATGGCGAGGCATACGGATACCCGGTGCAGTCGGCCTTCTGGCAGTTTTTCCCCGTGGCGGTTCAGGTGGACGGCGTATGGCACCTGGCAACGTTCTTTTATGAGTCCTGCTGGGATCTGGCGGGCTTTATTGTGCTGTGGCGCTATCGTCTGCGCGCGCGGCGCGCGGGGGATGTGTTTTTCCTGTACCTGCTCTGGTACGGCGCGGGGCGCACTATCATCGAGGGCTTGCGCACGGACAGCCTGATGCTGGGGCCCATCCGGGTATCGCAGCTGCTGAGCCTGGCGCTGTGCCTGTGCGGGCTGGCGCACTTCTGGCGGGGAAAACGTTGCCTTCTTCAAGAAAGGAAGTAATGTCCCCCTTGTCCCTTCCACGCAAAACCCGGCCGGGCGTTTCCGCCCAGCCGGGTAAATCCGCGCCGCCTTACAGACCCTGGCGCATCTGCTGGTATTTCTGCTTGGCCGTCTGCAATTCAGGCTGCGGGGCGGGCTTGGTCTGATACCAGCCCTGCTCGTTCATGAGCTGGAACACCTGCAGCTGATCCTGGCCGATCTGCATGAACATATCGTTGAGCACATTGCGCAGGCCCGCGTGGCTGCCCTCCACCACCTCGGAGGAGATGTTAGCCATCAACGCCTTTTCCTGATAGAGCAGATCGTAGGCCAATTCCTGATCGCTCAGGCCCATGGGCGCGGGCTGCTGGTTCATGCCCTGCTGATTCTGATAGGTTTGCATATTCTCATTCCCTCCCTGTTACTGACAGCCGTTCAAAAAGGCGTACAGCGCGTCGAACTGCTGGCGATGATGCTGCGCAATGGCGCCCGCCAGGGTGCGCAGCTGCGGGTTCTGAAAGCTGCCGGCATAGCCCTGCGCCACGCGGCAGGCGGTGGCCAGATGGGTCAGCTGATCCTCGATGACCGTCAAATCCTTGCTGGTCAGGCTGCATCCGCATTGAGAAGCCATAAACAAATCCCTCCTTGTTTGATTGGGTACGCACACAGTATGTCCCATCAGTGAAGAAAGTATGAGGTGAAACTGTGGAAAAATGGAAAGCCTCGCTCTATCGCGCGGCGCTGGCGCTGCAGCCGCGGCCAGCCTGGCTGCGCGCGGGCGCGCAGCTCTTTAGCGCGCAGGGCAATATTCCCGCCCGGCAGGCAGAGGGCATTCGCCGCGCGCTCCAGGCTCACTGTGCCGTGGGCGCGGCGGTGGCGCTGTTTGACGATGCGGCTGTCACCGGCACGCTTGCCTATGGCGCGGCGCGCTTTGAAAACGGCCGCCCCGTGCCCGTCACGCCGGATACGGTGTTCCGGGCAGCCTCGGTCAGCAAGCATGTCACCGCCCTGGCCGTCATGCGCCTTGCGCAGACGGGACAGATCGATCTGGACGCGGACGTGGACGAGTACCTGCCCTGTTCGCTGCGGCACCCTGCCGCGCCCAAGCTGCCCGTCACCCTGCGGCGGCTGCTGTCGCACACCGCGGGCATCCAGGACGGCGCGTCCTATATCGCCGCGTGCCGGGACAACCCGCCGCTGAGCGCGCTGTTCCCCGGCGATTGCTTCGCCCCCGCGCCAGACCGGTTCGTCTATTCCAACCTGGGCGCGGGCGTTGTCGCCTGCGTGCTGGAGGGCATGCTGGAACAGGATTTTGAAGCCATCATGCAGCGCGCGCTGTTTGAGCCGCTGGGCATAGCGGCCACGTTCTACCCGCAAAAGGCAGGGGAGAATATGGCCGACGCCTTCCGCGTGCTGCCCGCGCAGGCTGCGCCCACGCTGAACAACGCCCTGCGCCGCGCGCGTCCGCTGCCCGCGCCCGCGCCCGACCCCGCCCGGCACTACCTGCTCGCGCAGGGCAACCTATACATCTCCGCGCCGGAGCTGGCCAGGCTGGGGCGCGAGGCCATGCAGCCGCGCTATGCGGATATGCGCCGGGGGATTGCGCCCTTCGGCGCGCGGGCGTATAATCTGACCGAGGGGATGGGCACGTTCATCGTGCAGGACGCGGCTGTGTGCCCGCAAACGCTGTACGGGCATCAGGGGCTGGCCTATGGCGCGATGCACGGGCTGTTTTACGATCCGCAGTCGCGCCGCGGCTTCGCGCTGCTGACCAGCGGCGCAAGCGAGGCGCGCGACGGCGTGTTATCCGACCTGAATAAAGCCATCATGAGGCAGGTATTTACTGATGATTGAAAGAGTGCTGGAAATCAAAAAGGCGCGCGGCTGCGCCGTGCTGCAATTGGAAAGCGGTGTGCTGCGCGTGCCGCTGTCCCTGCTGCGCGAGCGCCCCGTGCGCGCGGGCGAGGTGCTGGATACCCAGGCGTACCGGCTGTTTATCGCCCAGCGCGGCTACACGCACGCGCTGGATCACGCGGTGCGGCTGCTGTCGCTGTGCGACCGCAGCGAAAATGAGGTGCGCCGCCGTCTGCTGGATAGCGGCTATCCTGCCGCGTGCGTGGATCGGGTGATTGAAAAGCTATACGAGGCCGAGCTGCTGGACGGCTCCGACGAGCTGAAAATTCTGACGGCGGACTTCGAATTTGCGGCGGATGAAACGCCCGCGCCGGACTATCCATGCACCAACACCAACGCGGTGAACCTGCGCAAGGGCCCCGCCAAGAGCGAGGAAAAGCTGGCTCAGCTGGCCGATGGCACGCATGTGGACGTGATCGAAGCCGTGACCAACGCCGCGGGCGAGGTCTGGCTGAAGGTGACGGCCGGCGGCAAGACCGGCTATGTGATGGCGGGTCTGGTGGACGGCTATAGCGCTCCCGCTGGGGAGGACAAGCAGGAGACGGAGGAGCCGGTACAGGAAGAACGCCAGATTCGGGTGTCTGCTTCTTACGATACGGACGAACTCCAGCTGGGCAGCCGCATTACGCTTACGGCAAAGCTGGAGGGATATGACGGCCAGAGCTATACTTGCTGCTGGCAGTATGCCGCCGCCGATAAAGAGGGAAATATTATCGGAGAGTGGCAAAACGCGCAAAGCAGTGCGCTGTCCTATTCCTACACGCTCAGCGAAGAAAATCTGCTTACCGCATGGAGAATGTGCGTAACCATCAGCGAATGATCTTTTCGCTATGTGACTGAAAAAAGCATATCGGCAGACAGGGAGGAGAAACCATCATGAAAAACGGCTTTCAGAAGCTTACTGCGATTTTCATGACCGTCCTCATGTTCCTTGCGGTCATTCCCGTAAGCGCATGGGGAGCGGAACAATATTCCAACAGCGTGGTCCCGGGCATCAGCGTGCTGAGCATTTTGCCGGGAGACACCAACACGATCACGTATATTTTCCAGAAAAAGAACGGCGAGCAAACGGAGGAAATTGCCCGGCAGATCGTGAAGGAGGGCGATACCCTTCTGGAGCCTGAAGTCAAAACGGGCGAAAATGAAAAGTTCACCGGCTGGGATCCTGCCGTCACGTTTGGAACGGTCGGAGAAATCACAGAGACCAAAACGATCACGGTAACGGCGAAGATCGAAAAGGTTTACTATATCTTCTTCAAGGATAACACGGGCCGTGTCGTAGCTACGAAGGAGTGCACGGACGGCCAGACGGTCAGCGATTTCAGCGACGTGACCTTCCCGGTCGGCCCGGATGAAAGCATTACCGGCTGGTACTTCGATGCAGCCAATACGCAAAAAGCGGACTCTGTGACCATTAACGGCCAAAACGTTACGCTCTATGCCAAGGTCGAAAAGGGCTACTGGATCACCTTCGACGCAAACGGCGGCTC
>OLXY01000472.1_pt1 | contig 20520 bp, 11 predicted proteins | sample 1644221 | NCBI WGS metagenome assembly OLXY01 (sample SAMEA103958121, study PRJEB25191) | human gut metagenome | reverse complement strand
TATATTAATTAATTTAAATAAATTTAAAAGTTCAGTTTTTCGTTTATAGCCATTACCTAGAATATTATTTTTAGTCTTAATAATCCTGCCAAATAGATTTAATTCATAATATTTTTTAACGTTACTTGAATAGTCGTAAATATAGTTTTCTTTTTTGATTTCATATTCCTTATATTCGGCAACTTTACCTAGTATAAGGCCTTCGGCTCTCACAAGTTTAGTTAAATCACTTGGATTAATTTTATAATTAACATTACCACTAATAAGTAAACTACCTTTTTTAACACTTTGACTTGTCATTACAACAACAGCACCTTTTTTTGTTTCGATACCTTCAATATATGCATCATACTTTGCGATAATATCACCAGGTGTATTATCGTTTTGTTTTGTTACATCAGGTACTTCTTGAGTAGCAATTTCAATAATTAATTTCGCTCCTGTTTTTTTAATTCCAATATAAGCGTACTGTTGGTATGTGGTTCTAAGTATTCTTCCTAAATCATTTAAATCTATATCTAATTCATAAAAAGGTCCTTTTTTAATCAAATGTTCATTAACCGTTTGATAAACTTCGTAATCATAATAATCAGGATTATCAAAAGTAATTTCTCTTACATATTTACTAGAAATTAGTAATAGGACAAATATTAAAAATATGCTTATTGTTGTAGGTAAATGAATAACAAATAAACTTTTAATTAATTTCTGTTTTCTATCTATAACTTTAATATTTTCATTAAGATCATTTAAAGCAAGTATTCCTTTTTTATTGGTTGTAAAAGTTACCATATCTTCTTTTCTTGTTACATTATGCATTTTTATTTTTTGAGCATCAAGAAAATTATCATATGGCATTTCAACATAGTATCTAAGATTTATTATTTTGTTCAACCATTTTAATCTCATGAAGTTCACCCAGCATTTCAACATTTACTTCATCAATTTTTAAAATTTGCAAGTTTTCGCCCTTTATATGGTAATTATCGATAACTATTAAATCATCTAAATATGTTATAATTTTATGATAATTGTTTATAATTAGTTTATGGCAATCATACACATATAGTTTTGTTTTGTAAATGTTAATCTTTTTCAATTTATTCACCAATATATTATATGAAGAATCATCTCAAAATAGAAGAAAAAGGCGTATAAACGCCTAAATATACTCAATTGGGCAAAGCCAACAATTACCTTTAATTGGTTGTAAAGTTTTTGTTAAACATAAAATAATGCCATTACCAATATTATTTGAATATTTGTTAATTACGCTAAAACTCTTATCTGGACTACTTGGGCTAATTCCTTTTTTTATTTCAATTGGATATAATGTGTTACCATCAGTATATATTAAATCAATTTCTTTTTGATCTTTATCACGGTAATAATACAAATGCATTTTAGGGTCTATACCATTATTAGAAAAATTCTTAATAATTTCACTTACTACATAGGTTTCAAAGATGGCACCAGAAAGAGCTCCAAATTCAAGGGTTTCCGTTGATTGATATTTAGCTAAATAACTGCATAGACCAGTATCCATAAAATATAGTTTTGGCGATTTGGTAATGCGATTAGACACATTTGAATAATATGGTTGAAGTAAATAAATTATTCCTGAAGTCTCTAATATACTAATCCAATTCTTAATTGTTTTTAAATCCACTCCAATTTCTTTTGAAATGACTGAATAATTTAATTCTTGTGCTGTTCTAACCGCAATAGATTGCATAAAATTATAAAATTCAATTGTTTTTTGAGCATTTATAAGTTGCTTAACATCTCTTTCTATATAAGTATTAAGGTATGATGAAAAATATGCATTTCTTTTTGTGGCCCCAGTTATAATATCCGGCATACCTCCGTTAAAAATATAATTAAAAATTTGTTTTCTTTCAATTATCTTTGGACTTTTTTTCTTTTTTAAACTTTCAATTTGTGGTGAAAATATTTCACCATCATTTTTTTCAATTTCATCTAACGACATAGAATATAGATTTAGCACACCAATTCGCCCTGCAAGAGACTCACTAACACCTTTCATTATTTCAAACTGTTGTGAGTCAGTTAACCAAAATAAAGGCCTAACTAGCAAGTTATTTTTGAGATTATTCATTTTTTCTTCATCAACAATAATTTTAATATAATTTAGAAGAATTGGTGCATATTGAATTTCATCAATTAAAAGCGGATATCCGTATTGTTCAAGAAAATATTTTGGATCAGATAGTGCCAAGCTTCTCGCATCTAAATCATCTAATGTAACATATTTCATATTATCATTTTTTATCATTTGTAGTAGTGTTGATTTACCTACTTGTCTAGCACCTGAAACAACGATTACTGGAAATTGGCTAGATAATTCCTTAATTGTCTTTTCAATTGTTCTATTTAAATACATTTAAATCCCGTCCTTTCTGGAATCATATTCCATTTTGGTCGATTATGGAAACTTTGTCAAGTTTTTTACATTATAAAAATGATTAAACAAATTAATGTTTAACCATTTTTATATTATCCGAGCATTACTTCGACTATTTTATCAGCAATAAGTTTCATACCACTTTTTGTAGGGTGAACTCTATCAATAAGATCATTTGTAAGATTTACGCTAGTTAAATCAACTAGGGTTGCATTATAATCATTAGCACATGATTTAATTACATTTAAATAATCATTTTGCATAGCACTAGAATATAATACACCTGTAGGAAGTGAGCATAATACAAGTTCAGCATTTGGACATAATTCCTTTACTTTTTTAAGCATTGTTATGTATTCTGAACTAAATTTATAACTAGCAACACCAGATCCAATATCATTGGTACCCATAAAGATAATAATTACATCAGGCTTTTCACCATTAATAACAAGTTCAGCAAGTCTTCCATCACTAGTTGATGCGGATGATGAACCATCTGATACGAAACTACCTGAATATGAGTTATTCATGAACATACTACCACCAAGTCGGTTAATAACTCCCATCCACCATGTTTGGTAATAATCATAGATATCGCCAGATGGGTATGGATAAAAAAATCTAAACCATGATGGAATAATACTATAATATGTAGAAATACTATCACCGATTATCGCAATTTTTTTACCAGCATATTTATTAGTTCCAACAGTATATGTTGCCATAATTGTTGTATCTTCTCTAATATCGTATAAAGAATGATCCCAACCATTAAAAGCTTTACCTTCATGTACTGGTGGAGTAGGCGGAATAACATGATCACCTTTAACTACTTTTTGTTTGTAAATTATCGTGTTATCGCTATCCACAAAGGTTACTTCACAAAGTTCTCTGTGATTTGCTTCTTCTAGCGTTGCCATTTCAATGCCGTTTGCGGTAACATGAATGATGCCTTTAACAATAATATTAGGATCAAGTTTATTAGTACCTGTAATAATTGTATATCCTTCTCTTATACCTCTAATTGAACCATATTCACCAGTAAAAAAAGCAATGCTAGGATCTTCACAAGTCCAAAAATAGTTTGTTAGACCTTGAGGAGCAGCCGCTGGAATCACAGGGTTAGTAGTAATCGCATTAGGGTAGCCTTGAGATGTTATTCTTTGAAGTGATTCAAATTGATACGTATATTCACCAAGTGATAAAATATTTTCAGGTTCAACACTTATAAAACGAGCATATAGTCTAACGCGATGATCAGTATCACCATCAATTTCCGTATATCTAGTCATGGAAATATCAGATAAAAACCAACCTACAAAAACCATACCTTCCTTATTATATATAGGAAGTGTAACTCCTGTACCATAAACAAAGCTTTTAGGCTCTAATTCTAATTCTTCGTTACCATCACAGTAAGTAATTGAAAATGATGCATATTCATACTTTAATGAATAACTTTCATAATAAGTACCATCACGTTTTTCGATATGTCTTTCCCAACTATAATTAGCATATTTTGTAGGAACAATTGGTTCTTCTACTTCATCAAAATAACCAACTGTACTTTCTTTTATTACTTTATCATCGATATAGTATTTTGTTACCTTTTTCGCAACCGTTTTAGCAACCATAACGAATAAATCACTCTCAGTATTTTTAATTTCATCAAGTGAGGCACTCCAACTATAATTATAACCTTCTTCTTGGTTAGTTATTTCTGGATATTTTACGGAATCACCTTTTTTTATGTTAATGGTTTCAATAACATTTGCATTTTCATCTGCAAAAGTTATCTTGTGTTTAGTACCATCATCATTTCCACCACAACCAGTGAAACTAATAATAGTTATTAACATTATTAAGCAATAAATTATTCTTTTCATAAATCCTCCATTTTTAATAAAAACTCTAACCTATAGGATTATAAGCTAGAGTAGTTTTTTTGATATAAGCAAAAAAATTAGTGACGATTACCTACTTTGCGTGCTGCACGTCTTTTTTCTTTACGTACATCGCTAGGTTTCATATAATGTTGACGCTTACGTGCTTCAACAAGGGTACCGGATCTAGAAACGTCACGTTTAAATCTTTTTAAAGCTTCATCTAATGTGTCGTTTTCTCTAACGATAGTCTTTGGCATTGTCTTGGTCCCTCCTTTCGCACCTTAAATTCATTAATATTATACCATTTTACACCCAAAATTGCAATTTTAATGCTTGATTATGATAAAATAATATGCTTTTTTGTCAAAATATTAAGAAGGCTATCAACCGCATTACCTCGATGACTTACTTTGTTTTTTTCAATTTCATCTATTTCAGCCATGGTTTTACCAAAGTCAGGTAAATAGAATAAACTGTCATAGCCAAATCCATTATCACCAATTTCTTTAGTTGTAATAACCCCATTAACATAACCTGTAGATGATACTAGATTAACCCCATCAAAGTATACAACCACACAAGTAAAGTGTGCATCTCGATTATCTACATTTTCAAGTTCCTTAAGTAGTTTTTTTCGATTATCACTTGATGATGCATTATGAGTGGTAGTACTAGCATAACGGGCTGAGAACACTCCTGGCATACCATTTACAGCATCAACTTCAAGTCCTGAATCATCAGCTATCACTGTCATGTGATATTTTTCATAATAGTATTTCGCCTTGATTACCGCATTATCTAAGAAAGTTTTACCATCTTCTATCGGTTCATCATATTGTTTTTCCATATCCTTTAATGATAATAATTCAACATCTAGTTTTTTTTCTCTAAAAATATCTTTTACTTCTTGAATTTTATGAGCATTGCTCGTACCAAATAGTATTTTCATAACATCACCTATAATATTTTATCATAAAAAAGGTAAAAACAAAAGGTAAAAACTTTAGAAAATAATTCCTAAAGTTATTCTGTTTTCTCACCTACAAATGATTCTTTAAGCATCACCGCATCACTACCATTTACGGAAAGTCCACTAAGTTTAAAGTTTAACTTAACAGTCTCAAGAATCGTTTGTTTCATTTCATCACTAAAGCTACCGCCATAACTTAGGTTAATTACAAGTTCGGTATCATTAACTTCATATGTATAACCTTTTGCATTCACTAATTCAACTAATTCTTGTTCATTTTTAAGCATTTTCGCAATCGCATAATCATAAATGTTTTTAGTGTCATCAAAAAAGTAAGTAACAGGTCTAATTGTATCATTCTCATAATATACAACTGTTAGGTAACTAGACTCAAACAAATCCTTGGCTTCATATGTAAAGTTTGTTCCCATTTCTTTAGTAATTCTACTGAAATAAAAATCGCCAACTTCATCTATTATTTTGTCATCAACCTTTACAACCACTTCTTTAATTTGATCATTACAGTAATTCCAAGCAAGACATTCAATAGCTCTTCTACCATCAGATTTAATAAAATCTTCGCTAACATTTAAGACTAAACTATTATTTTCTACCACATGACTATATAGTACAGCACTTACATTAATAGGCGATGTATAACCACTAGGTAAACTTGAAACATTTTTAGTTAGTAAATCCCATTTTTGAGCTATTCCATCTTCTTCTAGTTTTTTAACCCCAACTTTAATACCAACTAAACAGTCTTTATCATTTTTAACAAATAAAGTTTCATATACTAATTCTTCAGTAACATTATTTTTAATCGAATTATCTTTCTTAAATATTTTTTTATAAACATCCTTAGGAATTAATAATAAAACCACAACTACAACAACTAAAATACTAATAATAATAATTTTTTTCTTCATATAATCTTCTCCTCGCATAATTTTATTCAGTTATATTAAAAAATATTACTCTTTAGAATATTTTAATGGTATTTTCCTACCAAATGTGGTATAATTATGCAAAGGGAGGTTTACATATGCAATGTAAATACTGTGGTCATCTAAATGATGATAATAATAAATTTTGTGGTTTTTGTGGCCAACCACTAGAAACCAACGAACAAACCATCACGGGGGAAGTGATTAGTACTGAAAATGTAAGTACCGAAAATGTTATTGAAACCACTACTTTCTCAGAACCTGAATTTATTCATACTCGTAAATTAAGTATTATTTCAATCATTATTTATTTTGTTGTTTTTTACGTACTAACTTCAGTTATTTCAAGTACTATTGTAGGAATATTTTGTGCGATGCGCGGAATCGACACTTCCCAAATTGATGATTTGAGTGTATACTTACAACAATATTACCCAAGATTTTATTATAATTTCCTTGCAGGAATGAATCTATTTACATATTTATCATTGATTGCGGTGGTAGTACCACTTCTTAGAAACTGCTTAAAAACTGATTTTAGAACATCACTTTCCAAAAAAGGTAAATTCTGGAAAGCGTTTGGAATTGGATTAGCCGTATTATATGGTGTAAGTGTAGCTTCAAGTACCTTCATAAACATTGTTTTAATGATACTTAAATTAATATTTCCAGTATTTAAAGAAATCAGTTCTACATCTGGAAACCAATCATCAATTAATGAATTACTTTTCAGTGGTCCATTCCCACTAATTGTTATACTACTTATGACAATAGTTTGTGCTCCAATTTTAGAGGAATTAATCTTTAGAAAATCATTTTTCAATTTAACTAGAAGAAAAACTGCTAAAATGGTTGTCATTTCCGGAGCTATCTTCGGTTCTATTCATACTGTTTCATCATTAATATCAATTATCGCCTCTATGAGTGAAATTGGTCTTGAAGTAGGTATGGCGAGCATTGTCGTTGAACTTTTGAATTTTGTATCTTATTTCGCCTCAGGCATCGCCCTAGGTGCAATCTATTACAAAGCAAAATGCAACATCTGGGTAACCATCTCAGTTCACTCCGTATATAATGCCATTGGTATTATCGGAACACTTCTACTACAATTTCTTATGTAAAATCTAAAATGGAATAGGTATACGCCTATTCCTCTTATCATTTACACATAGATTATTCATTAAAAACCAGAAAAATGTATTAAGTCACCATCATAAGGATGTGACTTTTTCTTTTACGTTTTAATTATCATCAACTAAATTTTAAGTTCATGTTTTATCATACCAAATATAAGTGAAATATTACTACATCTTTTTATAGAATTATTATCACTAAATATATAATTCCAACTTTCATCATAGTTATTAGGTATTTCATACATAATTTCTTTTAATTTATTTTCAAAACTAATTGCATCCTGTTTATACATTGCATCAAAAGAATTGGATAATTTGATTTTATCTTTTATTGTAGCATTTTCAACACCATATAATGCATGTTCTAAATTTCTAGAAAAATAAAATTTATAATATTTAATTCCACAAATTAAATTTGTTACAAATAATTTTGTATATATTGATGCTTTTTTTTCAAATCTTTCTAATATAAAAGTTCTATTATTGGTAAATAGTGTGTTATGTTCAAACTTATTATAATCTAGCAAAACGTCTTCTTTAATATTATCCAGATTCATAAAGGCTCCATCGGTATCAATAATATGGATAACCGCAATATAATCACTGCTAAATAGATAATTCCTTTTTTTGTGTTCATTTACGATTTTTTCGACATATTTTACACAGTTTTCATCATTAATGTCTTTCTTGTACGCAAAATCACCTTCAGTAACTTCGACAATCAAATTTTTTACATACTCACCAAAATAATTCTTTAATGATCTATGAAGTGTGATATCGTCACTATCGCCCTCACAAATGACAAACAAAATTCTTCTTTCACTCTTCTTTGCCATACAAATATAATTCTCCTGCATCTTTTAGTGCTCTATATATTTCATATTCATCGATAGGATTAGATAAATTTAATTCACCTAGATATAAATCTCTTAAGTATTTTTTTCTAAGATTATTGGTTTTCGCGATATAAGGCATTTTAACAAACCTATTTTCATCATCATTTGTTGTAAATACAATATTATCTTTTATTACTTCTAGTGCTCGTAAATTGTGTGAAGTAAACAAAAGTTGACCTTTGCCTTTATTTTTAAAAACACTTAGAATGCTACCTAATAAAAATTCAAAAATTCCTGAATCAAACTCATCAATTATTAAAATCGCAAATGGGTTATTAAAAGCATCAACCAAGGAAGATACTATTGAAATTATTTTTTTAACACCATCTGATTCTAAACTTAAAGGTATTTTAAATTCTTTTTTTAATGAAACAAATTGATATTTAAAGCAAGCTTCATTTTTTTCATTAACCGTGTCACCTAAATTCATTAATGCAATTTTAGTGCCTGGAACCAATTTTTCTAAAACTAGATTAATCTCATCAACGTATAGATTAATAGTTTTTTCATATTTTTTTAAAATTTTTCCTTCAGTAAATAATGATAATGCTGCTTGAGCAGAGTCCGATTCTTCATCACTTTCATTCTTATAGAAAAAAGGAATAGTGTCTAAAGCTGCTATTTTACTAATCTCTCTATTATCATACAAATGGCAATAATGCATCGAGTAAATTCTAGCCATATTAATAAATGCACCAACATCAATGAATTCCTTCGATTCTAAAAGAATCTTTTCAAATTCCCTACTAAAAATGAAACTACAATTATTTGCTTCTTTTTGTCCTTTTAAATAAATTAATTGAGGCATTAACTTTTCAATTTCTTTTGATAATTTATCAAGGTTTGTGGCTGGACTTATAAATTTCATTAAGTCATCTTTTCTTTTGTTAATTTCAAAAATCGGCTTATTTTTTGTCCATTCATTATCAATATATTTTCTTCCATATAACCCTTCTGATGATAAAGTAATTTTTCCACTTGCCTCATCTTTTGTTAAATTTAAATAATAATCATAGATAAAATTACAATCATTATACTCATTGTAAAGTGATATTTCGATTTTGCATGCATTTGCATTTTTAGAAATTTTTTCATAAAAATCATTATTAATGGATTGACTAGTAAAAATAGTTTTTAACACAGAAAAAGCATTAATAATCGTAGATTTAGAACTTCCATTTTGTCCATAAATTCCAACTATATCTGATTTTTCAAAATTAAAGTTTCCACTTAATACATTTTTATATGATTCAAATTCAATACTTCCATCTTTTAAATTTTTTAAATTTTTTACAGAAATTTTTAATACTCTAATCTTGCAATCCATAATCACAACTCCCTTTACCTCCTAATTATATCATACACAAAACAAAAAGTCAATAACTAAACTAATTTTTCGTATTTTTTATCGCGATTTTGATTTTACATTTAATATTATGCACGATGCTTATAATTATATTCATATTTTTATATAATTAATAATTGTATCTAAAAAAGCATATCTAAGGACTTTACGTTTGTGATATGCTTTTTTAGATTTTGGTTAAATTTATTAATCTTTTATAATCAAATAAACTTCATTGTCAATTTTTCCCACACATCAATCAGTATATTGCAAAAATATTTTTTCAAAAATAAATTTTGTCAAATCCCACATTTGTACTCATTTATTTCAAAATTATTCTTGAATAGCCTGAATTAAGAGAAGTAATTGTTTTGTCATTTTCATCTACTAATTTCAATTTACCGCCATAAGTGCCATTAGTAAATATACTATAAAACTCATAATTTAAGTCATTGGTATAAATACTTAATATACCATCTTTAACATAGTACATTTTATCCGTAGATTCATCTAATGATTTAAGGTATATTACACCTTCTGTTATTATAGCATCAACCTCTATATCTATTTTGTGGCATTTTGTCATTTTTATAGTAGCATTTTGATTGCTAAAATAAACTTCATCAGCAAAATAATACATACCATCTACATCAGCGGTTGATGAAAAAACTGTTAAATTAGTGAATCTATTAAAATCTGGGAAACCATAACTACCATTATTTACCATTGTAGTATGCTTGATATACGAACCATTTTCATAATGTAGGTAATTTAGCGTGTAATTTTTTCTAAAATCAGTTTCATTAGAATCAAAAATATAGTTTATGACGGTTATTCTTGGATCATCAGGATCAACAGTATCAGCTATATAATTTCCCTTAACAACAATAGTTTTACCTATGTCTTTAATATTTAAAACAATATCAGCAAAATAAAAATAATTCAAACTAAAAGAGATTTTGTAATTATCTTCAGAAATAGGCACTTCAAGTACACCTTTTGAATTAGTTCTTCCTATAGTTTTGCCATTTCCCTTAACAACAACATTTGCAAGCATACTACCATTACGATCAGTGATAGTAACTGTAGCGGTTTTTTTAGCAATATCATTATTTGTAACATTAATTAATAAGCCTTTACTATCCTTGGTTATAAAAATATTTTCCTTCACTTTTATTTCATCATATGGTAGCAAAATTTTATCACTATTGCATGATATTTTAATTAGTGAATCTTTTTTAATATTTTCCAAAAAGAAAATCCCGCCTTCTGATGTCTTAGTTATTAAGTTACCATCAACAAAAAAGCTAACATTTGAAACACCATCACCATACTGATCTATAACATAGCCTTGAATTGTATATCTAATATCTTCTTTAGACTCTTCTTTTTTCTTAATTCCTGCACGTATTCCAAATATCGTACCAAGTATTATTCCAACAGCTATAATTACAATTCCTATAATTAGTAAAACTTTTTTTATTGATACGCCTGAACTCACTTTTACTTTCATTACTAATTATCTCCTTTTTAAATTAAAGGGGTCAAAGACCCCTTTTTTTTGTTTACTATTTAAATAATGCAGGTTTACCAGCTAATTCAACAATTGTTCTTGTATCTAAGCCATCTGAAGAATAAGCAATTTTAATTGAATAATACTTACCATCTTTTAGTAAAATGTGTGAACTACCATCAAAGCCTACATAATCATAAACGATTGATGCATCATTTTTATCTTTGTATTGTAAACCAGTGTATTGATATGCATTACCGTTTTTAACAACTGTGATTTCTTCGTCTGCTTTTTTAACGATTTCAGTGTTTTGACTGATAACATATCTAAACTTACTACTATCTTCTAAGCCTAAAGCATTTAAAATTTTAGGCATAGTTCCATAAGTTTTTGATGAAAAGTTAACAACAAAGTTACATGAAGAATCAATTGTGTTATTTACCCATACTAATTGAATATTTTCATCTTTAGCTTGGTCAAGTTCATAAACACGCATAACGTTTTGAACATTAGAGAATGTTGAATTTTTAACTGTATAGTTAAACTTCCATTCATTTGTAATTGCATCAGCCTTAGCATTTGCGTGAATTGCAACAGGGTTTTTCTTAGCATTATAAATTGGAGCACCATATGTATCTTTTAATGGAGTATCAGCTTTTAAAGTTGAATTAACTGTACAATTGTCCATATATAGATAATAGCCAGCACTAACACCATAGAAGAAATTACAAGAAATAGTAGTATCTTTTATAATAACTTTTGTATCTGAAGCATTACAAGCAATTAGATAATCGAAGCAATCAGTTTCTTTTTCAGTAACAAATTTAGATTCTTCAACTGTTAATGTCGCTTTACTAGTTGCTTGTAAACCATACTTTTTACCTTCTACTGTAAATTCACATCCGCTAAATGATACTTCACCTTGGAATTTAACAGTGTCTTTAAATTTAATATTTTCAAATACAACTGAGCCTGTAGTATCTGCTTTTACGATAGGTTCAACAACTTGTGCATCGCCATCACTAACAATTTTAACTGGGTAGCTTACAGTAACATCTAAACCTTCAAATACTCCTTTTGCTAATCTAATTGTGCCTACTTGTTTTGAAATAAGATCTTTTAGTTCAGCAGTAGTATTTGCAGTAGTGCCAGCACTAAATACTGTATACGCAACACTTAGAGAGATACCATCATAACGGAAAACCATAGTTTTTCTTCCAGCTGAATTAGTATCAAAACCAGTTACTGTAACTGCAGAGTTACTAGCTTTTACTTCGAATGTTTTGCCATCATTTTGAGTAGCTCTCAAAGTAATAGCTTCTAAATCTAGCTTATCGCCGATTTCATATTCAGTTTTAACATCGCCTACTAATTCTAATTGAGTAATAGATGATGTAAAACAACTTACTAAGCATAATAATAACATCATACAAAATAATGATGATAATAAAATTTTCTTTTTCATTTTAATTTTCTCCTTTAAATTTTTATATTCCTACATTCTTTTCAGAATGATAAGACCTATTTTGTACTAAAACAATAGTATGTTGTAACAGAGTATGTTATGCCATACAATTCATAATATAATACCAATGCTTTGACATTTGTTGAATAAACAATGCCATAGCCTTCGACTAGTCTTTCATTATTAAATTCTTCACCATTGTATAAAGATGATTCACCTAATACATATTCTCTACCATTTACAAGTTCACCATTTGCATTAACATCATAGACACGTGCTGATACATTTTGATTATTACAATAAACTGTTTCTAGTGTTCCATCAGCGCGATAATATCTAAAAGCACTATTGGTAGTTTTAGGAACTACAATTTTATTCGTATAATCACTATTAATAAATAAATTTTTTAAAATAATGATTGGAGTTTCTTTTGTGTGTCCATTTTCAGCATTGACATATGCCGTGTATAAAGGTTGTAAACCACTAACGCTTTTACCATCTCCATTAATCAAATCATAGTACAAATATGACAAGTTTTCATTTGCTTTTTCTTCGACAATAGTAATGTTTGCATAACCTATATATGCAAGTGGAGCAGATGGGTTAGGTTTATATGCTACTCTTAAAATACCATTTTTCTCAAATTTCCAAGTTTCAGTATCTGGAATTTGATAAAAATATTTATCTCCTTCTTGAATAACTTCACACTCATAATTTCCATACACATAATAATTAGTTGTAGTTTCATCACTTGGCTTTGTTTTAACATCTGTTTCAGAAATTTCAAAATAATATAAAAAGTATGGGGTTATGGTTACATCTTGAGTGAAAGCATTAAAACCACGAGTTTTTGTAATTTCATTTTCAACATTTTTAAATACAGATGCGCCTGAAGTAGAAATTTTTTCATTTTTGTAAACTTTAAAGTTACCATTAGCAGATGTCATATTATTTAACTTATATATTTCACCTTCATATTTCGCAACTCTAAATTTAAATTCAATAGGCTTAAGAGGTATACCTGTTATTGTCATATTACTTATTATTATAGTGCCTGTAGCACCATCTTTAAATTCATCACTTGGCAACTTAATCATATTATCTTTAACAGTTAGTTTTTTAGTTTCTGTACTGCCGTCCAATTTATATTGATACTCTGCATTTTTAGAGAATGCTATAGAATTAGTGTATATTGGGCTATAACTATAATATAATGAAGAATTTGAAAGTGAAATTACAGTGTTATTAGCATCAATAATAAATTCAGTTTCTTCTACACCAAGTTCTGGATAGTAATAAACACCATTCAATCTTCTAACACCAACAGTAGTATTCATATCTTTTTCGACTTTTAACTTAAGTTTTAAATTATAAAGTTTTCCATCATTGTATCTATAAATTAAATATAAAATAACTTCATCAATATATTTATTATTATTATTTTTGTCTTTAGGCCATGCCTTCCAAATATCTAGTGAATTACTATCAACAACTCTCTCAACCATTTTCCAGTTATTTGGAGTATCAAGTATTAATTCACCACGATCTTTATTTGTGTCACTTATATCTTTTACTGTGTATTTATAATCAGAATTTTTTAGTTCACTTGCAGATACTTGACTCAAATAGTATTGAACAATATATCCGGAATACAAACCACTATTTTCAAATTTACCATCATAAGAAAATGATTGACCTCTACCAGGGTGATACACAATATCAGGAGCATATTGATTAGATACGCCTTTACCTCTAAAATCAGGTAGCCTAATTTGTGTAGCTCCGCTTAAATATATTGGATTTCCCTCTGATATGTCAAATTCAGGGATATAATCGGCACCATAACGTCCATAATTATTCAAATATAAGTTATTTACTCTCACAAAATGAGCGTTTTCAGAATCGTTTTTATTTATATCATCTCGCATTATAAATTCAATTTTAAATTGAGTTTTTTCATCACGTTCAATAAAAATTATTTCTCCATAAGTTGCTGTGGCATATTCGCTAAATTTAAAATTGTTTATTTCTAAAGATTTTTGATTTTTAACATCACATTTCCACAACAATTTACCTTCTTGCGAAGTCAATAAATTATTTTGGCCATCATATAATATAACGTATGCTGCACTAAATGGTGAGGCTTTTTGATTAAAATCATAACTATATAGTCCAGCGTATGTTGACAATAAATTTGATGTTGTTTTATCGTAATAGATGGTAGAACCATTAAATTGTTTGCTACCTGAATTGTTCTTACCGTTAAATTGGTCATCGGAAGTATAACCACCGAGCACAAAACTTAAATTACTATTTTGTATTTGATATAGGAAAGTAACATACCAACGATTGCTTTGCCCAATATGACCGTTCGATAGTAAATGAGATCCTAGTGAAATATTTTCATCATGGTCAAAAACAACTTTTTGATTTGCAGTTTTGATATTATTAGAAGTTGTATTTGGCGCTACATAAGTCTGATCCCTATTATTTATAGAGGTAAAATAATAATCGACTACCTCAAATTGAAGTTCAGCTTTATATTTTCTACCTTCGTAATTAAATTCGACAGCTAATACACCACTTCCAGATAAAACATTTTCAGAAACAGTATAATAATACGTATGTATTATTTCATTTTCATTGTAGTTGCCGTCTTTATATCTAATCTGGGCATATGAATTTTGCTCAAATGTTATTGGCGTTTTAGTATTATTTCTGATAACACTAAATTTAACGTTTTCAAATTCCTTTGTTTTTTCATCATAATTACCTAAAATTCCACACAAATCAATTGTTTTGGAACTTGGAGAATATATTGTTGCAGAAAGCCATCCCACGGAGCCATCTAAGTAGCCATTTTGATATACATTAGTGAAGGCACCTTTTTCATAGCCATAAGGTAATTTAATTTTTTCACCGGTAACAAAATAGAAAGGATTAATAGATGTACCGTAATTAGTGCTAATATATCTGCCATTTACATAGTAGAATTTAGCTTTTTCAAATTCTTCTTTTGCTACAACTTTAATTTTAAATTTTGCTTCCTTATTCGCATACAAAACTGTAATCTCATATTCTTCGTCATCTTTACAACCTAATTCTTTAAGTGTCTTGTATTGTTTTGAGTCAGTAGAATCATTTACAAGAGTTGTATTAACTCCTTGACCAACAATTGATACCTTCACACCATCATCTGATATTCTTATATCACGAATTGAAGCAAGTGGCATAAATTTGTCATATAGATTAAAAATAGTGTTTCCATCATATGAATTTGTAATTAATTTTTTATCATTTTGAACTTCGACTACTTGACCATAATATTTTTCATTTAGGACCCTATCAACTGCTAGTTCCATATAATCTACTACTTCGTAGCTAAACTTATATTCTTTTACTAAGCCATACCATGTTACTTTTACTTTCAACTCGCCAAATTTTTCGCTGGCAAAAACATTTGGGTCATTATAATCAATCAAATTACCATTTAAAAACATTTCTATGTAGTAATTATTCTTATTATTACTTGCATAAATTGTTTGTACACCTGTTTTACTAGGAAGAGGTATTTGTATGTATGTTCTATTACGCTTTTGAATTATTTCATCAGCATCAAATAGAATTTTTCCAATGGTAGTTGTATCACCGCCATACCAAGTATATGTTTGTGAATTAATGACAAGATTTTGAATATTACTATTCAGTAATTCATCAGATAAAACCTCATATTTTTTTTCACTATAATAACGATCAATAAGAATCCAATTATCAAATTGTGAGCCGTTATATTTATATTTCCAAATATTGTTATCAACATCTGAAGGTTTAACAGCAAAGTAATTATAAACATAGGTATCAAATTTTAATGTACCCTTGTCTCCTGCCTTTAAATCCATGTCAATCCAATAATTGATATCATTCTTAACTTCAGCTGTATATGCAGCTAATCCAGATGTATTTTTGCCGACTTTCAAATATGTATCAATCATATCAAAGCCGTAAGTTCCATCAGCTCTTTTAATAATGATAAAGTATTGTAGTGGATTAGGACAAACATTTTTGTATGCTTCATATTTATTAGTTAAATCAGGACTATTTGTTGCATAAGGATAATATATCTTAGTTTCACCCTTTTGATTTTTAAATGAAAAATAATATCCTTTGCAATAGTAATAATCAGAACTTAAATCTTTTTTAATCTCACATTTTGATCTATCTCCAGTTATCGTCAATCCAGATTTAGAAAGAGTTTGCAAATCTAACTCCTCTGGTAGTTTGTCACCTCTAATAAAATAGTATTTATCCTCTTTGTTATTTTCTTTTGTTACAGTAAGAATAGTTTGATAAATAGTTCCTGTTGAATATGTATATGTTAAAGATAAGATATTAGTTTGTGCAATATTGTTACCAATAGATAGTGAAAATGGATTAGATGTAAGACCAATATTCTCGCCTTGATAAAACAAGAAATTGTCATTCAAAGAAGCATCTCTATTATTAATGGTAGAAATTTCAACTTGTTGCTTATCAATTAATTTACAATAAATCGTTTGCTCATTGTAATAATTGATTGCACCAACATAATATTTAATTGTAAGTTTGTACAACTTATCAGTTCCTGGAATGGCTTCAAACACCGTTTGATAATTATTTTTACTATCCAACGTAACATCGCTTTTGACCGATTGAATTGTACTATAGTCTAAATTAAGTGTACTATTATCTATAAGTTTTACTTGTGTAAGTCCTCTAATACCAAGATTAATATTTTTTTCACTAGAATCACTAGAATTTAAATCAAATTGATAAATGTAAAATGGATCTTCTTGATTTTTACCTGTTCCATATAAGTATCTTCCATTGATTCTCGTTATTTCGAGTTCATCAGAATTACCTACTCTATAATTAAACTGTATAATTCTCGAAGTTGAAGAAACACTTGAAGTACCATCATCCATAATTTTCAATTCATCAAATATACCAATAAGTTTCATTGTTTTATGGCCAATAGTAGTTGTGTCTAAGTCAATAACTAAAAAATACGGGTCTGACTTAGAAGGGTCGTAAGTGGTTGAAGAATTACCTAATTTAGAAATCGGAGCAGTATTTTTAATAAAATACGCCTTTTCGAGAATTTTTTTAATTTCTTCGTCTGTTTTTTCTGAATATAAACCCTTTAATTTGTTAAACAAATTGATATATCCTTTTGATGCTTCTTCATTTAAATCATACAAAATATTTTGATTTTCATAATCATACGTAAAATTTCTTTTAAAAATTTCTGGATATAGATCAATTACATTAGAATTTTGATTAAAATATGCAGGAATATTATTAAACAGATAATCTAAAATCTGAGTTTGACCATCTGTTATTTCCTCTGAAAAAACTCTACTTATGTCGTTAAGTTTAAATTTTTGAGTTTTACTAATAATTTCTGTATTTGTATTATCCTGAAGCGTAATAGTAATATTCAAATTACCATCATTATCGATTTGATTTTTGTAAGAATCAAGACTTGATGCAGTAATTTTTTCATAAACATTCGTCACAAATAAATTTTTGCCAACATAACTATTTAATAATCCGTCATAATTATCTAAATTACTTTTATCGTTATGTAAATAATAATAGACATTTTTAGATGAATAGATTAAACCTTTTTGTGTAGAAACTTTCACAATACGATACTTATCAGATCCAGATGTTGCGTTAACATCTTCAACTATACTATAAACGTCAGCTATTGTATTTTCATTTCCATTTGAAGTATCAGTCTTTGTAGCTGATTGTAGCTTACCGACAGCATCATTTTTACTATTAACCGTATATGTATAACTTAATGTCCATAAGCCATTTTCTAATTTATTAATTGTTGGCTCACTTGTATAAACATATGATGCTTTTTTTACTTTTTCGTATAATTCTTGAATTCGAGATTGTGCTTGTTTTAAATCTGTAAGTTCATTTTCTACATCACCTAATACTTTCATACCTTTGGTTCCGCCAATTTCTGTGGCTTTAATTTCAGCAAATTTCATATCACCGATTTTAATTGTATAAGTATAATTTTTGGCCGCATCATTCGCATCTGATTCATCACGATACATTAAACGTGCAACGTTATCATATGTTAAATTTGCACCATCCAATGACATATTAATGTCGTATATTTCACGATATACAACGGTTTTTGCAGCAATAAGCCCCTTATCATCGAACATTTTAACGTTCATGGTTGTCGTTCCGTTAGTATTTTTATCATATTTAACGCGCCACTTTGTGATAAATACAGAACTACCTAATTCATAGCCATCACTTTTAGCAAGATCTGTTATTTTTTTAATTTGCTCGCTAGAATAACTTCCAAGTTCTTCAAGCATAGTTTCGTTGAATATTTTAACATTAGGATTAATAGATAAATTATATGGTAAATATGTTAGACCATCTTTAGTTATTTTTTCTTTTTCATATGCTAGTTTAGTTTCAGCTTCAGCAATAGCAATAGATCTCATTTCCAAAAATTGGTTTGCTTTATCACCTAATTTTTCAATTAATTCTACACTAAATGATGCATTACCATCTTCTGTATCAGTTTTAGAAATTCTAATTTTTCTTGCATCATTAATTTCAATTGCTTCAACTTCTTTGATTGTTGTAAAAGCACCTGGTTCAATAAATTCAACAGAATCAGGAATTCTCAAAACACCATCTATTTTAGTGATTGATTGAGAGGCACCTGAAGGAATATTTAAAATATTGTTATCAAATACAACGTATTTTACAATACCAGATGAAGTAGTAAATGAACTAAAATCATTAATATATAAAGTTTGATTAGGGTTAAACTCATTTATATGCTCAGCCATAGCTGCTTTTTGAGCATCTGTAAATCCCTTTAGTGAAGTCATCAATTCACTATTAGCGTTATTAAATAAATTATAAATTTCTGTAAATTCGCCTTTTCCACTAATACTTCTTAATGAATGTAAAGTTTCTGAAAGTGAAGTACCACTAACATCAAGTAATAAATAGCCATCTACAATTTCTTCAATTGAGGTTTTTTTAGTAGTATTTGCAACATTTTTTTGACCGGATGTATTTTTTCCATTTGAGACTTCTAAATCTTTAGCTTTACCAAAAACAACTCTTTTTGTCTCTTTGTTATACCAATATGAATATCCATCTTTTGCTGCAGAAGGGATAAAATCATATTTGGATGTATTTTTTTGAACAACATATCTAATATCAGCAGCTTCCAAATTATCCGGAATTTGAGCATCAAAATAATCTATCAATATATTATTCATATTTTTTGCATTTTGAATATCCTTAGAAGTTTTTGCTTTTTTGATATAGCTAGATAGAGAAGGAATAAGTACAGCCGCAAGAATACCGATAATAACAATAACGATTATTAGTTCGGTAAGCGTAAAGCCTTTTTTGTTTTTATTAATTTTCATTTTCTTCTCCTTATAATTTAAGAGTGTATACCAATTGATAAAATCTAATATGGATATACACTCTTAAAACATTATTAATTTTTCTAATCACTTAATTTTTATTATTTTGTAAAATAATATGTAACTACTTTGGCTTCTGCGCCTTCGCCAGTCATTTCAAGACCATATTTACCTGTTGTGCTATTTTTTTTCAACATATGACAAGTCATTTTGTTCTCATCTGAAGTTGTTGTGTATGATTCTCTAAATGCTGTATTATCATCAGCTACTACAATTGTATTTTTTTCAACTAGAGCACCATCAACAATTAAAACATAGTACTTATCATCAACATTAACTACATAGTTTTGTTCAGTTGCATCTGTATAAGCGTCTGAATCTTCAACTAAAGAAGAAAGATATTCTTTATAAGCAGTTAAAGCATCTTGTTCAGCGGCCGATTTTTTAGCCTTTTTGATATAGGAAGAAAGA
>OLXY01000465.1_pt1 | contig 20670 bp, 20 predicted proteins | sample 1644221 | NCBI WGS metagenome assembly OLXY01 (sample SAMEA103958121, study PRJEB25191) | human gut metagenome | reverse complement strand
TGGGTTTTCCGTCACCGGTTTTCCGGACGGTGGACAAGCTGACGCTCCGGAGCGTACCACAACCGGATTTCAGGACGATGGTTTTCGTGCCCTCCATCGGGGCTGAAATTCATCCTCTAACTAATAAGAAATAAATCAACGTTCAATATAGTCATCCATCAACCCTATCAATACTGGTTTTGATGGATGGGATAGGAGGATCATGTCACAGAAGTTTTTGAAGTTTACAAGCGAGAGCTTGTCGGCATCCTACATATCGTTTCCACGGTTTTTGATGGAGGATAGTCTCGCCAGGCTGTCCAACGATGCAAAAGTGCTGTACGCGCTTATGCTGGACAGAGCAAGCATTTCCCGGCAGAACGGCTACATCGAGCCGGACGGCACAATTCGGCTGTACTTCACCTTGGAGCAGGCGCAGACGAAGCTCCACCGCAGCCGACAATGTGCGACGCGGATATTTCATGAGCTTGAGTTCATCGGTTTGATCTGCCGCAAGAAACAGGGGCTTGGAAAACCCGCATTGATTACGCTGAATTATCCCTCTAATGCGAAGCTGATTCAGCCGAAGAAAGGCAGCTCAATATTGTCCGGATAAAGGTCGAAAACGTGGCATTTTTCGCCCCACAATCGGCGCGAAAACACAGAGGAATATCTTTTCCTTACAGCAACGCCAAAATGGGCTTATACGCGCTACAGAAGCGATAAAGGAGGTACCATGTGAACGCAGAAAAAACGAATATCCCAAACAGCGTGGATGCAACCCAAATTCCGGAATACGTCTTTGAATCGCTGGCACGGAGTTTGCTTCCGGTAATTCAGAAGTACTACGAAAGCGAAGGTGGCAAAAAGGCATTTGCCGAATGGAAAGCAAAGAAGGAGATTTCAGACAGTGCATCTACATAAAGAAGCCGGGAGGATTGCAATAATCGGCAGTCCTCCCGGCTTTTTCATTACCAGTCTTCAATTTCTTCCATTAAAACAATAAATCCGAACCCATGACCGATTGGTCTAAGGTTCGGATTATCTTGCTTTGGTGGAGCATAGGGGAGTCGAACCCCTGACCTCAACATTGCGAACGTTGCGCGCTACCAACTGTGCTAATGCCCCGAGCAAATTGTTCGAATCTCGAACGGATACATTATAATGCATTGCGGAACAAAAAGCAAGCGGTATTAATCATATATTTCGCTGCGGAGTCGTTCTTCCTCTTTCATAAATATTCCACATTTTTTTAACAAATGAGTGCCGAAAACGGCTGTTATTCCGCCGAGCTTTGTGATATAATACACTCATGAACTTGGGAATACTCTGAACAAAACGCTTTTGCTGAACAGCTTCTGATAAGAGTTTCCTAAGTAATCGTTGATTAATTCGGAGAACGGGCACGGAGTGTTCTCTCCTTTTAATCACTGCTTACATAAAAAAGGAGTATCAACATGAAGACCTACGAACGTTTTTTGAATTATGTAAGAATCCACACCGCAAGCTCCGAGGACAGTTCATCCGTCCCCACGACTGAAAGACAATTTGACCTTGCGAATCTTCTTGTAAAAGAGCTTCACGCAATCGGCGTTGAAAACGCAAGGGTTAATGATAAATGCTATGTTTATGCCTCCGTTGCAGCAACACCCGGCTGTGAAAGCTGCCCCGCAATCGGCTTCATTGCGCATATGGACACCGTTCCGGATTTTTCCGGCGAAAATGTTCAGCCGCGAATCATTGAAAACTATGACGGCGGCGACGTTGTTCTCGGCACAAGCGGCCGTGTGCTTTCTCCCAAAAAGCTTCCCCATTTGCCTTCCCTAAAGGGCAAAACGCTCATCGTGACCGACGGAACAACAGTTCTCGGCGGCGATGACAAAGCAGGCATTGCCGAAATCATGACCGCAATTGAACGCGTCATTTCCGAAAACCGTCCCCACGGCAAACTTTGCATCGGCTTTACCCCCGATGAAGAGGTCGGCTCCGGTGCGGACAATTTCAATGTTGCCGAATTCGGTGCAGACTTTGCGTACACCGTTGACGGCGGCGCGGAAGGCGAAATCGAATACGAAAACTTTAATGCTGCGGCCGCAAAAATCGTTGTAAGCGGTTTTAATATTCATCCCGGCGATTCAAAAAACAAAATGATAAACGCACTGTTGGTTGCAATGGAGCTGAACTCCATGCTGCCGGATGAAACGCCGGCCAACACAGAAGGATACGAGGGCTTTTTCCACCTTACGGACATGAGCGGCAATGTGGAACGTGCGGAAATGGACTATATCATTCGCGACCACAGCGAAGCAATCATGACTGCGCGTAAAGCAACTCTTGCTCACGCCGTTAAAATCCTTAACGAAAAATACGGCAGCGGCACCGTTGAATGCACCGTCCGCGACCAGTATCTCAACATGGTTGAAAAAATCCGTCCCTGTATGCACCTTATCGACAACGCAGTTGAAGCTGCAAAATCCATCGGGCTTGTGCCCAAAGTTGCACCCATCCGCGGCGGAACCGATGGAGCAAGGCTCAGCTTTATGGGGCTTCCCTGTCCGAATCTCGGCACCGGCGATTTTGCCTGCCACGGACCGTATGAACATGTGACCGTTGAAGGCATGGAAAAATGCACCGAACTCGTGCTGCTGCTTATTGACAAGTATTCAAAAGCCGCAAAATAAATCGGTGAAGCATTCGGTTTTTTCACCCGCGCAAAACGGTTTGTCCGAACTTATCTGCGCGGGTACAGGTTCTTTTTTGAAACGCTCTTTTACTGATTCAATCGAAAGGAAACTTTTGCGCTGCAAAGGTTATGGTCATAAACATGAGATTGCCGAAGAAGCTCCTTGCGCTGCTTGTTGCCGCCATGTGCGCTGTTCTTGCTGCCGGCGGCTGCAACCCTCAGAAAACACCTGATTACGGTATCAATCCCGTCGCGCTCAGCGTTAACGGGGTTGATATCACGCTGTTTGATTTCGACAGATTCTACACAACAAACGAAAAGTATTACTACCTTACCCATGGTGCAGTTGACGCTCAGGAGTATTTTGAAACAGTTCTTGACGAAGTCGTCCGCTACGGTGTTGCTTTGAGCAAAGCTCAGGAGCTTAATATTCAACTGACTGCGGAAGACGAAGACGAAGTTCAAAACGAATTGCAGACGCAGTGCGACCTGACATTTGAAAAATACAGCAAGACTCTTGCGGACAGCAGCACGGCAAGCGCCGCACCGGCCTTGGATTCCAAAACGGTTGAAGCTGCATTCCGCGAAGACAAGGGATACTCCTTTGCCGAATATCGCGGATTCCTTGCACGCTTTTTGCGCAACAAAAAGATTATTTCAAAGCTTTACGAGCAAATCACCGCCGATGTTGCCCCGGATGAGGAAGAAATTATTGCCTATATTCAACTTAATGTCAGCGAACAGAGTCTCGACAGCTTTTCAACCTTCGTAACCCGGTATAACAGTTTTGTAAACGAAAAAGGCGATGTTCCGTTCTTTGTTCCGGAGGATTGTTTCACCGTCGATCAGCTGCTGCTTCAATACAGTTCCGACGAAAGCGAAAGCACTGCCGAACCGGATGCTTCCGGCACGCTGCCCGCCTACACCTTCGACACGGCTTCCGTAACCGCTTCCGAAATCGATTCCATCCTTTCGGTCGGAGTCTCCTATGATGACTTCATTGACCTTATTGCGCGGTATGGCAACGATGAAAACATGCAGGGCGATGTTTTTCTCCGCTGGGGTTATCTGATTCATAACACTCTGTTTGAAGATTACGAAAAGCCCCTTCTCATCGGTGCTTATTATGCGCACGGCATTGAGCAACTTCCTCCCGAGCTTTCGAACAAAAATACATCCTCACAATACTTCGAAACCACGGACGGGAAACGTATCGTAAAAATCACCGCCAAGGGCAGCATTCGCTACGTTGTTGAAAACCGCAGCCTTGCAAAGGGACCGATGCCCTACGTTGAAGGAGATGAAGTATGGAACCTCAGCTATGACGGTGCACTTGCTGCTGCAAGCGACATTGAATACGATGATCAGTTCGAAGTTTGGTTCAGCGAAGCGAACGTTACCTATTATTACGATCGTTTCAAGTCAAACTACATTTCCCCCGCCGTACCCGAACAGAAATAACCTTTCTTCATCGGCGGTGGCTTTGCGGCTGTGTTTCATCATATTTTTGAATTTTCGGACTGCCTGTGCTGCGGTGCAGTCCGTTTTTTCGGGCAAAACGGTTCAACTGTACGATTTTTTTGCATATGAATGGTTCTGACCCGTTGCCTTGCAGAAGCAAAAATGGTATAATGCAGGGTATGGAAAAGAATTGATTGAAAGGTAAAGGGGAACCTGCAAGCAATGAAAAAAATCGATCCTGTTGTGATAAAAGAAACAATGAGAATCCTTATCGGTTCAATCGTTCTCGGTGCAATTATGAACGCCGTGTTTTTGATGCTCCGCTGTTGGAATCTCCCCGTGCTGTTCGGAACTCTGCTCGGAACGGCCGGTGCGGTGCTCAACTTTTTTCTTATGGCGCAAACCGTTTCCCGCAGCGTGACCCTTCAACAGGATGAAGTAAAGCGCAAGGTTCGCTTTTCCCACTCCCTGCGCACGCTGATGCTGCTTGTGCTTATGATCCTCGGTGTTGTGCTGAGCTGCTTCAACACAATTGCTGTACTCGTTCCGTTTCTTTTCCCGCGGCTCATCATCGCCGCATACAGACTGACTCACCGTGAGGATTTTCAAACTGACGGCGGTTCGGACAAATAATTTTAACGGTTTTCGGTTATTGCCGATAGTTTTGCTTTAAAAGCATTGTTGAAGGAAAAATATGAACGTTTCTGCAAATGAAACCGCGCGGTGCGGTGCGTCCGCCCCCGTGCCCGAAAAAAAGCCGTCCGTAGGCTTCAAAATTGTTGATTGCATTTTGATTGCGGGAATTCTTCTGCCCCTTTTGGGCGGAATCGTTATCCGTGTTCTGACGCACCCGGTCGAAAGCGGAATCTCCATCACCGGCGCAGTGATACTTGCGGAGTTTGATTTTCCGCTGCAAAAACTTCAACTGACCGAGGCGCAGGTCAACTCGTGGCTCGTTATGGCGTCAATATCGGCGCTTTGCCTGTTCCTTGCGCACGGGCTGAATTCCGGCATCAGGTGCCGCCGCCACCTCATTGCAGAGTGGATAGTTGAAAAAACCGATTCCCTCGTTCACGAGAACATGGGTGATTTTTTCAGGGCGTTCTCGCCTTTTGTTGCAGCAATAATGGCGCTTTCGCTGTTTTCAAGCCTTCAGTCCCTGTTGGGACTGTTCCCGCCGACTTCCGATTTCAATGTTGTTTTCGGCTGGTCGCTGCTTGTTTTCATTATAATCACTCATTACAAGCTCAAGGGCGGCCTCGGATACTATCTCAAGGGCTTCACCGAACCGTTCCTGCCGTTCACGCCGCTCAACATCCTCGGTGAAGTTGCGACACCTATTTCAATGGCGTTTCGTCACTACGGTAATGTACTCTCCGGCTCGGTCGTCTCTGCGCTTATTGCAGCAGGGCTTGCGTCAGTCTCGGCAGCGGTATTCGGGAAACTCCCCGGCGTGCTCGGAAGCATTCCGTTCCTTCAGGTCGGTCTTCCCGCCGTGCTGAGCATTTATTTCGACGTGTTCAGCGGATGCCTGCAGGCGTTCATATTTGCAATGCTCACAATGCTTAACATTGCCGGAGGCTTCCCCGAAGACAAATGGCTTGAGCGTCGGGAGCGCAAAGCAAAGAGAAAACAGCGAACGACGGGAACTCAAAAAGCTTAGTCCCGCAAAAACGAATTGTTAAACCGTCCGCGGCGAACGTTCTTTCAAAACAGCGTTTCCCGTCGGTTTCAAGGATTAAAAATAACAAAAGAACCGCAGCATACAGAACGCTGCGGCAAACAGGAGGAAAGAACAAATGGAACTTGCTGTTGCAATCATGCTCGGCTGCTGCGCACTCGGTGCGGGTATCGCAATGATCGCGGGTATCGGCCCCGGTATCGGTGAGGGCAACGCCGTTGCAAAGGCTTGCGAAGCCATCGGTCGTCAACCCGAGGCAAAAGGTGCCGTTACGTCAACAATGATCATGGGCTGCGCAATCGCCGAAACCACCGGTATTTACGCACTCGTTATCGCGATTCTGCTGATTTTCGTTGCGCCTGCGCGCTTTGTTGATGTGCTTAAGGCCGCAATCGGTCAATAAAGTTTTCGGAGTGAACAAAAATGCCAACTTTGGATGTTATTTCCGTTAACATCTGGTCGATTCTGATTTCGCTCTGCAACCTTTTGATATTGTTTTTCATTATCAAAAAATTTCTTTACAAGCCCGTGCGCAAAATGCTTGCCGAAAGGCAGGCCGCAGTGGACAAGGTTTACAGCGAGGCCGATGAAGCTCTGCGCTCCGCAGAGCAGGATCGCCTGACCTATTCGCAAAAGCTTGAGCATGCCGACTCCGAATGCGACGCGCTTTTGAAATCGGCAAAGGAGAATGCCGACAGGCGCGGCAGCGAGATAATCTCCGATGCTCAATCGCAGGCGGCGGATATCATGCGGCGCGCAAATGCGGAAATCGAGCTTGAAAAGCAAAAGGCCGCCGACGGAATGCGGCGCAGAATTGCGGACATTTCCGTCGATGTTGCCGAAAAGCTGCTTGCACGCAGCGTTGACGGCAGTGAGCACAGGCGGCTCATTGATTCGGCGATAGACGAGATTGGTAACGAAGATGTCAACAATCAGTAAGGAATACGGCGGCGCACTCTTCCTTGCGGCAAAGGAAGAGGACAATGCGTCCGACGGATATTTAAAACAAGTTTTCAATGCTGTTATGCTGTGCAGTCGGCTTTTTAAGGAAAATCCGCTGTATGTCAGCTTTTTGAAAACGCCCGATATTCCGCTCAAAGACAGACTGGCTGCCGTTCACGATGCTCTGAACGGCAGGGTTCCGGAATACGTGGATAATTTTATCGAGCTGCTTACGGAACGCGGCTATATTGACCGTTTTTCCGAATGTGCGGATGAGTTTAAGCTCCTCTACTATGCCGAAAACGGCATTGCCGAGGCGGAAGTCGTTTCCGCCGTGCCGCTTACGGACGGCGAAGTGAATACACTCCGCACAAAACTCGAAAAACTCACAGGCAAGCGCATTGAGCTGTTGTTTGAAATCGACCCTTCCGTTATCGGAGGACTTATTGTCCGCGTTGACGGGTGCGTGATTGACGCAAGCGTCAGGAAGGATTTGGACAATCTGCGTGAGCTTATGGGCAAAACAGCACATTAATCGGCTCTGATTAAAGCTTTCCTTCAAAAAAGGATTCGGCCTCCGCTTTTTAAGCGGCACTGCTCGGAGTTGTTTTCACAATGAAAGGATGGTCAAGATAATGAACCTGCGACCCGAAGAGATCAGCACATTAATTAAAGACCAAATTAAAAATTACAGGACAAAAATAGAACCTGCCGAAACAGGCACGGTAATTCTGTTCGGAGACGGCATTGCAAAAGCACACGGGCTGCGCAGCTGTGTTTCCAACGAATTGCTGGAGTTTGACGACGGCAGCATCGGTATTGCACAGAACCTTGAAGAAGAAGTTGTTTCAATCGCCGTGCTTTCCGATGAACCCGACATTCACGAGGGCACCGAAGTCCGCCGCACGGGAAGGATAGTTTCCGTTCCCGTCGGTGAAGCGCTTTTGGGCAGAGTTGTCCATGCTCTCGGCGGCCCGATAGACGGCAAGGGACCCATCAACTGCACCGAAACCCGCCCGATCGAAGCTGAAGCTCCGGGCATCATCCGCCGCAAAAGTGTTTCTGTTCCGCTGCAAACCGGCATCAAAGCTATCGACAGCATGATTCCGATCGGCAGAGGCCAGCGTGAGCTTATCATCGGCGACAGGCAAACGGGCAAAACTTCCATTGCGATTGACACAATTATTAACCAGCGCGGCAAGGACGTCATATGCATCTATGTTGCGATCGGACAGAAAAACTCCCTCGTTGCACAGATAACCGAAACGCTGCAAAAAGCAGGCGCAATGGACTACACTGTCATCGTTTGCGCTTCCGCTTCCGAAAGCGCACCCGTGCAATACATTGTTCCCTATTCCGGCTGCGCAATGGCCGAGTATTTCCGCGAAAAGGGCAAGGATGTTCTCATTGTTTACGATGATTTGAGCAAACACGCCGTTGCTTACCGCGCACTTTCGCTGCTGATTCGCCGCCCGCCGGGACGTGAAGCATATCCCGGCGATGTATTCTATCTGCATTCGCGCCTGCTTGAACGTGCAGCCTGCGTTGCGCCCGAGTACGGCGGCGGTTCTATCACGGCTCTGCCCATCATCGAGACACAGGCGGGTGACGTGTCCGCATACATCCCGACAAACGTTATTTCTATCACGGACGGACAGATTTTCCTTGAAACGGAACTCTTCCATTCAGGTATTCGCCCCGCAATCAACCCCGGCATTTCGGTCAGCCGTGTCGGCGGCGCGGCTCAGCTCAAACCCATGAAAAAGGTTTCCGGTGAGCTGAAACTGCTCTATTCCCAGTATCGCGAACTTCAGGCTTTTGCTCAGTTCGGAAGCGATTTGGATGCAGACACAAAGGCAAGGCTTGCATTGGGCGAACGCATTGTTGAGGTGCTGAAGCAAAAGCGCAATTCCCCCGTCACCGTGGGCTGCCAAACGGCAATTATTTACGCTGTTACGCACGGAAAGCTCAACGATATTCCCGTTGAAAGCGTTTCCGATTACGAAGCGGCACTGTACGAACTGCTTCGAAGCGAATACTCCGACCTTTTGAACAGGTTTGATGCAGGGCAATACGAACAGGCGGATATTGACGAGCTGAATTCCGCGCTTGCGAAACTTGCCGAAAAGTTCCGCCCGTGAACATTCCGCGGGTTCAACAGATAAACAGATAACAGAGGTTATTTACAATGAGCGCAAACATCAAGCTGCTCAAAACAAGAATAAAGAGCGTTGATTCAACACTGCACCTGACCCGCGCAATGCAGCTTGTTGCCGCAAGCAAAATCCGAAAGGCAACCGAAAAACTTGCCGCATCGCGAAGCTATCTTGATGCGTTCGGAACCGTAATGGCGCAGCTCGCATCATCAAGCGAATGCGCTTCCTCGCCCTTTCTCAAACCGCGAAGCGGCAAAAGAGCAATCCTCATCGTTATTGCGGGCGACAGAGGACTCGCCGGCGGCTATAACGCAGGCGCATTTCGCAAGGCGGCGGAAGCGTTTTCTCCGGCTGCCGACGATGAAAACGCCGGTGGTTACGACATAATCGAGGTTATTCCCATCGGCAGACGCGGCTTTGAACGTTGGAACACTCTGACGAAACGCAGTTACGGTGCGGAAGCTTTCACCGTGCAGGAATGTGCAGAGCTTTGCGACGACCTTTGCAAACGCTACCTTAATGATGAATTTGACAGGCTGCTTCTCGTGTCAACCGAATACATTTCGGTTATGCAATGCGAGGCGCACCTCTCCTGCCTGCTTCCTTTTGAAAGGCCGTCCGGCGGCTCCGCACGCCCCGCCGAATTCGAGCCGGACAGTGAAACCGTCCTGAACGCCGTTGTTCCGGAATATATATGTTCAATGCTGTTCGGTGCCGTTCGAGAAAGCTTTGCGTGCGAAGTTGCGGCGCGGCGTGTTGCAATGGACAGCGCAACAAAAAATGCAGGCATCATGATGGACGATTTGCAGCTTGAATACAACCGTGCACGGCAAAGCGCGATCACGCAGGAGCTTACGGAGATCATCGCCGGTGCCGATGCGTAAACGCTTCACAACACTCTACCACTCCGTTTCCGAAAGGAGTTTATAAAATGGCAAAAACACTTACAGGAACTGTCTCCCAGGTTATCGGCCCGGTCATTGACGTTCACTTTCCCGATGGGCGGCTGCCCGCAATAAACAATGCACTCACTGTTCCGATCGGCAATAAAACGCTGACGGTTGAAGTTGCTCAGCATATCGGCGGCAACACCGTTCGCTGCATTGCGATGGAATCCACCGACGGCCTCAAGCGCGGTGAAACCGTTACCGACACCGGAGCTGCAATCAGCGTTCCCGTCGGCAGGAAAACACTCGGAAGGATTTTTAATGTTCTCGGCGACCCCGTGGACGAAAAACCAGCCCCGAAGGACTGTGCACATTGGGCTATTCACCGCACGCCTCCCGCATATGCGGAGCTTTCCTCTTCCACCGAAATTCTTGAAACGGGCATCAAAGTCATTGACCTGATCTGCCCGTATGCCAAAGGCGGAAAAATCGGTTTGTTCGGCGGCGCGGGCGTCGGAAAAACGGTTATCATCATGGAGCTTATCAACAACATTGCCACCCAGCACGGCGGCATCTCCGTATTTACCGGCGTCGGCGAACGTACGCGCGAGGGCAACGATCTTTATAACGAAATGAAGCAATCCGGCGTTCTTGAAAAAACCGCGCTTGTTTACGGACAGATGAACGAACCGCCGGGAGCGAGAATGCGCGTCGGCCTTTCCGGCTTGACAATGGCGGAATACTTCCGCGACGAGGAGCATCAGGATGTTCTGCTTTTCATTGATAACATCTTCCGTTTTACGCAGGCGGGCAGCGAAGTTTCCGCACTCTTGGGGCGAATGCCCTCCGCTGTCGGCTATCAGCCCACGCTTGCAAATGAAATGGGCGCATTGCAGGAACGCATAACGTCAACAAAAAAGGGTTCAATAACCTCCGTTCAAGCGGTTTATGTGCCCGCGGATGACTTGACCGATCCCGCACCCGCAACCACTTTTGCGCATCTTGATGCAACAACGGTTTTGAGCAGAAGCATTGCTTCCCAAGGCATCTATCCCGCAGTTGACCCGCTTGAGTCAACGAGCCGAATCCTCTCCCGCGAAGTTGTCGGCGCTGAACACTATGCAATTGCCCGCGAAGTTCAGCGCATATTGCAGCGTTACAACGAACTTATGGACATCATTGCTATAATGGGCATGGATGAGCTTTCCGATGAAGACAAACTGACCGTTTCGCGCGCACGCAAGGTTCAGCGTTTCTTCTCTCAGCCGCTTACGGTTGCGGAGCAGTTCACCGGTTTTAAGGGCAAATATGTTCCGCTCAGCGAAACGATTCGCGGTTTCCGCGAAATTGTCGAAGGCAAGCATGATGACATGCCCGAATCCGCCTTCCTCTTTGTCGGCTCGATTGATGAAGCGGTTGAAAAAGCAAAAAATCAGAACTTATAATGTTTCGGGAACATAATTAATGTCTCCCGCACACAGCGTTTATTGCAGCAGGTGCAGTATGAAAGATTATACCCTTAAAATTTCAACCCCCGACGGTGATGCTTTCTCGGGTTCCGCCCTGAGCCTTTCCGTGCGCGGCACCGAAGGCGAGCTTGGCATTCTTGCAGGCCACGCCCCGTTCGTGACGGCCGTTGTCCCCTGCCGCTGTCGACTCATTGAAGCGGACGGAACGGAACACAGCTTCAGCTGCGGCGGCGGCCTGCTCTGCGTTGCACCGAGCGGCAAATCGCCCGAAGTTTCCCTGCTCTCAAGCAGGATAAGCTTCGAAAGCTGAACACAGTATTTTTTACAGCACAAAAGATAAAAGCGGACAGTCCGAGGGTTTGCTCTCAAATATCGGGTTGTCCGCTGTTTTCAACTTTTTCTCGGCATTCAGTATAAAACCGATTCATTGTATAACCTTTGTTTTTATACCTCTACGTCTTTTATCATATACCATCAACGTTGTTTCCGTGCACAAAATGCGCTCAATATATTTATATGGGAATGGCTTCGTTCCCGCAGCGTTTATGTTTTTGTTAATTGAAAACGATTTTTGTTATTTGATTATATCCTACTCTTTCGGTACGAAAATATGTATTGTCCAAAGCGCAACACAACATCTTGGGCTTGACTCGATGCCGAGTGCCAAAATATAGTGTTCAAACGTCGTCCAAAACCCTTGCAGCTTCCGCTGCGCTATGCTATAATAAAAACAGACGATAGAATCATTCTCGAATTTATTCTGTTTTCGGAGGTAAAACAATATGTATAGAGTCATCAAGAGGGACAACAGCATCGTTGATTTCAACCTTTCAAAAATCAAGGACGCAATGAGCCTCGCATTCCAATCCCAACAAAAACCCTGCCATCCCGATGTTTTGGATCTGCTCGCGCTGAAGGTTACAGCCGATTTTTCATCCAAAGTTAAGGATGAACTTGTGAATGTCGAAGACATTCAGGACAGTGTTGAGTCCGTTCTCATTCAAGCCGGCTATGCAGATGTCGCAAAGGCATATATTCTCTATCGACGCCAACGCGAAAAGCTGCGCAACATGAAAAACACTTTTCTCGACTATCGTGACACGGTTAACAAATACCTGAACGTCACCGATTGGCGCGTCAAGGAGAATTCAACCGTCACGTATTCCGTGGGCGGGCTTATTCTTTCCAACAGCGGCGCAATAACTGCCAACTATTGGCTCAGTGAAGTTTACGACGACGAAATTGCGAACGCTCACCGCACCTGCGAATTCCATCTGCATGATCTTTCAATGCTGACGGGTTATTGCGCGGGCTGGTCGCTGCGCCAGCTTATCGAAGAGGGTCTTTCCGGCGTTGCGGGCAAAATAACGTCCTCCCCTGCAAAGCATCTTTCAACGCTCTGCAACCAAATGGTCAATTTTCTCGGTATCATGCAGAACGAATGGGCGGGCGCACAGGCGTTCAGTTCATTCGACACATACCTTGCACCGTTTGTCCGCACGGATAATCTGACCTATGAACAGGTCAAAAAGTGCATCGAAAGCTTTATTTACGGTGTGAACACCCCTTCCCGCTGGGGCACTCAGGCACCGTTCTCCAATATCACCCTTGATTGGACCGTTCCGGAGGATCTGCGCGACCGTCCCGCAATCGTCGGCGGCAAACCCATGGATTTTACCTACGGTGACTGCAAAAAAGAAATGGACATGGTCAACAAGGCCTTCATCGAGATCATGATAGACGGCGATGCGCACGGCAGGGGCTTCCAGTACCCGATTCCGACTTATTCCATCACTAAGGATTTCGATTGGTCCCCCACCGAAAACAACCGGCTTTTGTTCGAAATGACGGCAAAATACGGCACACCGTATTTCTCCAACTATGTCAACAGCGACATGAAGCCCAGCGATATCCGCTCCATGTGCTGCCGTCTGCGCCTTGATCTGCGCGAGCTGCGCAAAAAGAGCGGCGGCTTCTTCGGCAGCGGCGAAAGCACGGGCTCGGTGGGCGTAGTCACCATCAACCTGCCGCGCATCGCCTACCTTGCCAAGGATGAAAAGGACTTCTACGCCAAGCTGGATCACATGATGGACGTGTCCGCGCGGTCGCTGAAGATCAAGCGCACCGTCATCACCAAGCTGATGAACGAGGGTCTTTACCCCTATACCCGCCGGTATCTGGGCACGTTTGACAATCACTTCTCCACCATCGGCCTGGTGGGCATGAACGAAGCCTGCCTGAACGCCAAGTGGCTGCATGAGGATCTGACCCACGAGGCCGCGCAGCGCTTCTCCCGCGATGTGCTTAACCACATGCGCGAACGCCTGAGCGACTATCAGGAAAAATACGGCGACCTGTATAACCTGGAAGCCACCCCGGCGGAGTCCACCTCCTACCGTCTGGCCAAGCACGACGTGGCGCTGTATCCCGATATCATCACCGCCAACGAAAACGGCACGCCCTACTACACCAACTCCTCCCATCTGCCGGTGGGCTATACCGAGGATATCTTTACCGCCCTGGACGTGCAGGACGAATTGCAGACCCTGTACACCTCCGGTACGGTGTTCCACGCCTTCCTGGGCGAAAAGCTGCCCGATTGGCGCGCCGCCGCCACGCTGGTGCGTAAGATCGCCGAAAACTATCGCCTGCCCTACTACACCATGTCGCCTACCTATTCTATCTGCAAGAACCACGGCTACCTCGCCGGCGAGCATTACACCTGCCCCGAGTGCGGTGAAAAAACCGAGGTATATAGCCGCATCACCGGCTATTACCGCCCCGTGCAGAACTGGAACAACGGCAAGGCGCAGGAATTCAAGGATCGCAAGGTATACAACATCGGCGCGTCTCACCTGACCCATCAGGGCCCGCTGGAGCCCGCCCCTGCCTGCGCCCCCGCCCAGATGGACACCAACGAGCCGGATGAGCTGCTTCTGTTCACCACCAAGACCTGCCCCAACTGCCGCATGGCCTGCATGATGCTGGATAAGGCGGGTATCCCCTATCAGAAGATCGATGCGGAAGCCGACGTGGCATTGACCCGCCGCCACAATGTGCAGCAGGCCCCCACGCTGGTGTATGTGCACGGCGGCGAGGCGACCAACATCGCCAACGCCTCCAATATCAAGGCCTTCATCGAGGAATACACGGTGCAGAAAGCCTGAGGGGTTTCATGACGGATCTATTGATTATCGGCGGCGGTATGGCTGGGCTAACCGCCGCCATCTATGCCTTGCGCGCAGGCAAAAGCGTGCTGCTGACCGAAAAGGAAACCTTCGGCGGACAGATCACCTCCGCCCCAAGGGTAGAAAACTATCCCGGTATGCCCGGCGTGAGCGGCAATCAGCTGACCGACGCGGCGCTCAGCCAGGCGTTGGATCTGGGGCTGGAAATCGAACTGGAGGATATCACCTCCCTGCACAAGCTGAAGGACGGCAGCTTTATCGCCTCCACCGGCAAGCGCGAATACGCGGCCAAGGCCGTCATCCTGGCCACCGGCGCCAAGCACCGCCCGCTGGGCGTGGCACGCGAGGAGGAGTTGACTGGCCACGGCGTATCCTACTGCGCGCTGTGTGACGGCGCGTTTCACAAGGGCGAGGATGTGGCCGTGGTGGGCGGCGGCAACAGCGCGGCGCAGGCAGCCGTTTTTCTGGCCGATCTGTGCAAAAGCGTCACCGTCATCCAGAATTTCGATCATTTCACCTGCGATCAGCGCGATCTGGACGCCATGCGCGCGCGGGAGAACATTCACTTCTGCCTCAGCAGCCGCGTAACCACGCTGGAAGGCGACGAGCGCCTGCGCGCCGTGCGCCTGACCCACGAGCAATCGGGCGCGGCGACCGAGCTGCCTGTGACCGGGCTGTTCATCTGCATCGGCCGCATGGCGGATAACGCGCCCTTTGACAATCTGGTTGTGCTGGATCCGCAAGGCTTCATTCTTGCGGGCGAGGACTGCCGCACCAACGTGCCCGGACTGTTCGCCGCGGGCGATTGCCGCGCCAAGGCAGTGCGCCAGCTAACCACCGCCGCTGCGGACGGCGCAATCGCCGCCACCGCCGCATGCCGGTATATCGGATAATCAAAAAGGCATACAAAAACCCTCGGCTGAACGAATGCGCTTTCCGTTCAGCCGAGGGTTTTTTCGCGCTTTATGCTTGCCCGCGCGCCAGCAGCTCAGCAATCTGCACGGCGTTTGTCGCCGCGCCCTTGCGCACCTGATCGCCGCAGCACCACAGCGCCAGGCCGTGATCACCGCTGATCAGGTCGCGGCGAATGCGGCCTACATACACCAGATCCTGATCGGAGGTATCCAATGGCGTAGGATAGTTGCGGCCGTCCAGATCGTCCGTCAGCACACAGCCGGGCGCAGCGGCCACGGCTTGGCGCGCGTCCTCCACGCTGATGGGATCGCGCGTAACCAGCTGCACAGCAATGGAATGCGAGCGCATGACCGGCACGCGCACGCAGGTGCAGCATACCCGCAGCTCAGGCAGGTGCATGATCTTGCGCCCCTCATTTTGCATTTTCATTTCCTCGGTGGTATAGCCGTTATCGCACTCGCTGCCAATCTGAGGAATCACGTTGGATACAATCTGGCAGGGGAAGACGTGCGGCTGCACCGGCTCGCCCAGCGTGACGGCGCGCAGCTGATCCTGCAGCTCCGTAATGCCCTGCTGCCCCGCGCCCGACACCGCCTGATAGGTACAGGCTACCATCTTATCGATGGCCGTCAGGCGGCGAATACCGCCCAGCGCCACCATGGTGATGATGGTGGAGCAGTTGGGATTGGCAACGATGCCATGGTGCTGGAAGGCGTCCTCGGGGTTGATCTCCGGCACCACCAACGGCACATCCTCGCGCAGGCGGAAGGCCGAGGAATTGTCAATAAACACCGCGCCGCTATCCTGAATGGCGGGCGCAAAGCGCTTGGCCATTTCATTGCTGACCGCGCCCAGCACGATATCCATGCCGGCAAAGGAGGCTTCCGTCGCCTCCTCAATGGTCAGCGCTTCGCCGCGAAACGCAAGCTGCTTTCCCGCGCTGCGCGCGCTGGCCAGCGGCAGCATCCGCTTCACCGGGAAATTGCGCTCCTCCAGCACCTTCATCATCTGCTGTCCCACCGCGCCCGTTGCGCCCAGCACCGCTACATTATATTCTTTCATGCCTTGCTGCCTCCCTCATGCATAAAGCCGTCATAGAGCGTGCGGATGGTACGCTCAAAGTCCTTATTATCCACGCCCACGATGATGCTGATTTCCTCCGAGCCCTGGGCGATCATGCGGATATTGATGTTGTTTGCGCCCAGCGCGCCAAACAGCTTGGCCGAGCTGCCGGGCACGGACACCATGCGGCGGCCCACACAGGCGATCAGCGCAATGCCGTCCTCCACCTTTACATCGTCGGGCTGCAGGCGGTTTTTGATCTCGGCAATCAGCTCATAGATACGATCCCGGATCTGATCGGTGGGCATCACCAGGTTAAAGCTATCCACGCCCAGAGTGATATGCTCCACCTCCACGCGGCAGGTCTCCAGCATTTCCAGCGTTTTCCGGATGATGCGCGTATCGGTGGCAATGTGCTTCTGATAGATCGTCAACACCGTAAAGCTTCTGCGGCCCGCAATGCCGGTGATGATGCGGTTGGCGTCGCCTTCCTCGCCGCTGATGCGCTCCAGAATCATCGTGCCCGGATCCTCGGGGCGGTTAGTATTGCGGATATTAAGGGGAATGTTCTTCTCCTTAACCGGCAAAATAGACTCCTCATGCAGCACGGACGCGCCCATGTAGGACAGCTCACGCAGCTCCTGATAGGTAATATACGGAATGGGGCGCGGCTCTTTGACCACCTTGGGATCAGCTATCAGGATGCCCGATACGTCCGTCCAGTTCTCATAGATATCCGCATCCAGCGCGTTGGCCACGATTGCGCCGGTAATGTCACTGCCGCCGCGCGTCATCACATGGATAGCGCCATTGGGCATTACGCCGTAAAAGCCGGGCATGACGAAGCGCGGGGAATGCACCGCGCGCTCTGCGATAGCGGCATAGGTTTTTTCGTAGTTAATTTGCCCATCGTAATTGAAAAATACGCACTCGGCCGCATCGATAAAGCCAAAGCCCAGATGTTCGCTCATCAGCCGGGCGGTCAGGTATTCGCCGCGCGAAACCAGATAATCCACCGGGATATCCTGATTGAGCTCGCCGCGCAGCTTTTCAAACTCACTTTCCAAATCATAGTGCAGCCCCAGCTCATCGCGGATGCCGTAGTAGCGCTGCTCGATCATGGAAAAGATATCCTCATGCGACACGCCGTAATTGATATGCGCATGGGTCAGATACAGCAAATCGGTGATTTTGCTGTCCTTTTTATGGCGCTTGCCCGCGGCGGAGACCACCACGCACATGCGCGCGGGATCGCTTTCGATAATCTGCTTGACCTTGCGGAACTGCTCGGCTCCCGCCAGCGATGAACCGCCAAATTTGGCTACATTCAGCATTTCTTACTCCTTTTGAAGCCGTGCAAAAAACACGTTTTTATTCTCACTCGCCAACGCGTATACCGCCTGTGGCGGCACAGGCCCCGTCGCCGCCACGCGGTATTCGCCCGTGTCGCAGCCCGCCCCCGCCCACTCGGGCAGCGGCATGCCGATGGGCAGCCGCAGATAATAGCGCTGCGCGTCCATCAGGCGCACGCCTGCATCCGGGCAGTCGTCGGGCAGCATATAGCGCGCGCCCTCCCGCAGGGCCAGTACATCGCGCAGCACATTGGCCGCGGTGGGATAGCGCCCCGCGCCTTGTCCGCCAAAGCGCAGCGTGCCGCAGCCCGCACCCTCATACCAGGCCTGGTTCAGGTTGCCCGTCACGCTGGCCTCGGACGAAGTAAGCGGGCACATCGCAGGCTCCACGCAGGCGGAAATTTGCTCTCCCTGCTCCGCGCCAAATGCGCACAGACGCAGCGCGAAGCCATGCTCCCGCGCCCAGGCGATATCCTGCGGCAGCACGCCCGATATGCCGCGCACGGGAATATCCCCCTCGCGCAGCCAGCGCCGCATCCCACGGCCACGGCCAGGATCAGCTTGCGCAGGGTATCCAAGCCCTCCACATCGCTGGTAGGATCCTGTTCGGCATAGCCCAGCGCCTGTGCCTCCCGCAGCGCGGCGGCATAATCCAGGCCGCGCGTCTGCATCGCATCCAGCATATAGTTTGTGGTGCCGTTCAGAATGCCGCCCACGCGCAGGATATGATCGCCCTCCCGCGCAGCGGCCAGATTGCTCAGATACGGAATGCCGCCGCCGCAGGCCGCGCCAAACAGAAAGCCCGCGCCCCGGCGGCGCGCCAAGGCCTGCAGCTCGCGCCCATAGGCGCTGACCAGCAGCTTATTGGCCGTTACAAAATGGCGACCGCTTTCCAGGCTTTGCACAGCAAATTCATAGGCAGGATGCAGCCCGCCCATGGTTTCAACAATCAGCGAAATGCTGTCGTCCCGCAGAATATCCTCTATATGGTTTGTCATTTCCGGGCGCGTGTGCACGCGCTCCAGAATGCGCGCGATTTTCACATCCGGCAGACGCTCGGCCAGCTCCCTGACCCCGCCGCCCACCGTGCCCATGCCAAGCAGGCCGATTTTCATCAAAGCATACCTCGTACAAATTTTCTTGAGTCCTTGAGATGAAAACACTTGTTTTTCTCTCAAAAACATTGTATCATGTTCACGGACGAATTTCAAGATGCTTTTTCAGGAGGATCCCACCATGCGCCTGCTCAGTACCCGTGGTCTTTCCGCCCCTGTGGACGCGCCGGAAGCCGTGCTTCGCGGTATCGCGCCCGACGGCGGCTTGTATATTCCCGATGAAATCCCCGCCATCCCCCCGCAGGAGCTTTTGGATGCAGATTTCTGCACCCTGGCGCAGCGCATTCTGTGCGCCTACCTGCCCGGCTATACGGAGGATGAAATCCGCCTGTGCGTGCAGCGCGCCTATCATCATACCTTTGATACGGACGAAATTACGCTCCTGCACGCGGTGGGCAACCAGTATGTGCTGGAGCTGTTTCACGGCCCCACGGCGGCGTTCAAGGATGTGGCGCTGTCCATCCTGCCTCAGCTGATGGGCGCGGCGCTGAAGAAAAAGGGCGTGCACGAGGATGTGATGATCCTGACTGCCACCAGCGGCGATACGGGCTCTGCTGCACTGACGGGCTTTTGCAATGTGCGCGGCATCCGCGTGCTGGTCTTCTATCCCGAGCAGGGCATCAGCCCCATTCAGCGCGCGCAAATGACCACCATGCGCGGCGGCAACCTCCACGTCTGCGCCATTCGCGGCAATTTTGATGACGCGCAGGCCGGGGTCAAGCGCATCTTTGCGCAGATGCCTGTGGACTTCTGCCACACGCACGGCTTCACCCTGTCCAGCGCCAACTCCATCAATATCGGCCGCCTGGCGCCGCAAATCATCTATTATTACGACGCTTACCTCAAGCTTGTGCGCGCCGGACGCATCCAGATGGGCGAGTCGGTGGATTTCAGCGTGCCCACGGGCAATTTCGGCGATATCCTGGCCGGCTACCTGGCGCGCCTGTCCGGCCTGCCGGTCGGGCGGTTGATCTGCGCCTCCAACGCCAACAACGTGCTGACGGACTTTTTCAATACCGCCGTTTACGATAAAAACCGTCCCTTTCTGACCACCACATCGCCATCCATGGATATTCTGGTATCCAGCAATCTGGAGCGTCTGGTCTATCTGGCGCTGAATCGTGACGCTGCCGCCGTGCGGGAACGTATGGAGCAGCTGCGCAATCAGGGCCGCTATACCCTGCCCGAGGAGGCCATGGCACGCATCCGCGCCTGCTTTACCGGCGTATGCGCCAGCGATCAGGAGGGCATGGATGCCATCGCGCGGGTATACCGGGAGCATGGCTATCTGATGGATCCACACACGGCGGTGGCCTGGCGCGGCATGGAAAAGGCCGGCACGGGCAGCGCTCCTTGCGTGGTGCTCTCCACCGCGTCGCCCTGCAAATTCCCCGCCTGCGTGCTGACGGCGTTGGGACAATCCGTGCCGCAGGACGCTCAGGCGCAGCTGGACGCGCTGACGTCCCTGGGCGCGCCGCTGCCCCGCGCGCTGGACGGCGTGCTGCAGCGCCCCGTGCGTTTCAGCGATGTGATCGACCCGCAGGACATGATGTCCTATGTGCAGGGAAAGGCGGCAAGCAAATGATCACCGTACAGGTACCGGCCACTACGGCCAATCTGGGCCCCGGCTTTGACTGCTTCGGCATGGCACTGACGCTTTACGGGCGTTTTACCTTTGAGGAACTGCCCGCTGGGCTGCGCTTTGAGGGCGTGCCCGAGGCCTTCTGCAATGCGGATAACCTGGCCGTCCGCGCCTATTTCAGCGCGCTAAAGGCCATGA
>OLXY01000440.1_pt1 | contig 21774 bp, 23 predicted proteins | sample 1644221 | NCBI WGS metagenome assembly OLXY01 (sample SAMEA103958121, study PRJEB25191) | human gut metagenome | reverse complement strand
CACCCCAATAAATTCTATAGGATTTTTAAAAACCCCAACGAATTATATAGAACCAGAAAGAAAATCCCCACTCTTTATAGGGTGGGGTTTATTACATTATGGTAACATCTACATTTATGGTTGTATCTAAATATGAATGTTTTTTATTGGATAGGTAATCAATGTTGTAGACATCTATAAGATATGAATCCATAGATTGTTTTAGGTTTTGAAGGTTTTCGGTCATTTGTTTTTTGAGTGATGCGTAAAGTTCATTATCGGTTAGATTTTTTGGATTATAAATAAAGGTACCTTTAATCGTTATTTTAATGGTTAGGGTATTTTTTTTGTAGTATTTTTTGATGTAGTATTCATGAATTAGGTAGTCAAAGTCTTTAAAGATGATAACATTTCTGGAAAGGTTGTTTAAAGCGTATAGGGCATGGTAGTTGTCAAAACTAAATGATGATAATCTATAATCATCAGTAATATAGCTATAACCATCTACATCTATGGATGGTAGTTCTTTTTCTTGCTCAAAAAATACATCATTTGAAACTTTGAGAATGGGTATTTCGGTAGTATAAGTGTCTAAATAGATGTTATTGATAAGATTTGAAAAGACTACTTTTGATGGTTTGGTGAGGGTTGCGTTATTAATTAAGATGGTGTAGTAAGCACTAGTACCTGAAAAGTTTTTAACATTGTAGATATCCATTAAATCATTACTAGTGGTGTAAACTTGAAAGGTTGGAAAAAAGTCAGGGGATTGTCTTACAATGGTACATAGGGCTAGTAGATTGTTTTTATTGAAGAAGTTGTTTTTTAGGATAACGGTTCTAATATGACTATATTGTAGTCTTATACTTGATTGTTTGTTTATCATGGCGATACCTTCAGATATGGTTTTACCTTTACCAACACAAATGTAGCCAATATCATTTGGTAGGGTTTGTCCATATTCACTAAGACTTAGGTTGTAGTTATTTAGAATGTACATGTAAACGGTGTATTCATTATTTGAATTATTGTATTCTAGTCCCATACTAGATACATAAGCACTTTCAGTTACTTCAGTATAATCATTTCTTTGATATAAGACTTTGATTGAAAAAAAGATTAAAACAATAACTGTAAAAATTAATAGTTTTTTATTCATTTTTATCACCATGTTTAGGGAAGAAGAATCCTTTTAGTTTATTAGGCCTTAATGGACTAAATGGTAGGAAGAATGGTACTCCAACTGATTTTTGGGAACTTATGTAAAGTAAGGTTGTGATTAATCCTATTGTAAAGCCTAGTATTCCAAATGTATATGATAGAATTAGATTATATAATCTAAAAATATCAAAAGAGGTAATTAGGTGTTGGTTATTTGTTATTGCGAAAGAGGAAACGTAGGAAAGTGAGGCAATAAGAAGAAGAGTTGAACCAACGAGTCCACTTGAAATAGCATTTTGACCAATAAAAAGTCCACTAAAAATAATTATTATGTTTTGTACATAATTGTTTGGGGCTCTACTAGATATTAGTCTAAATGTTTCAAATAAAAATAGAACAATTAAACATTCAATAAATATTGGAAAGGTAGTGCCACGTTCGGTTATTTGCATGCTTGACATAAAAAGGGTTGAAAAGAATGTAGGATTAAAGTTTGTAAGCGCAATAACTAAGCCTAGAAAAAAGATTGATATAAAGAAAAAGAAAATAGTGAATAGTCTAGCAAAAAAAGTGTAGTACTTAGGTTCGTTAGATTCATTTTTAATAGTTGTAAATGTACTAAGGGTTGTAGGTAGTACCGCAACAACTGGACTATTATCCATTAAAAGGATAGCTTTACCTTCTAGTATTGCTCCAACCGCATAGTCTGGTGAACCAGTATTAAATACCGTTGGTAGTAATAAGGAATCATTAAAGATAATATTTAAATCATTAATATTAGTTAATGATTCTTCTTTAAAAGCATTAAGGCGACCTTCTATTTCTTTAATAAAAGGTTGTTTTTTAGTTTTTTCTAAATAGATGAAATAAACATCAGTTTGGGAGGTACTTCCTAATTTATATTTATCAACAATTAAATCAGGGGATTTAATTCTTTTTCTAATTAACGCAAGGCTATGATTAATGTTTTCAACAAAACCATCATGACTATCAAGTAGATTATTTGGGTCTAATTCACTTTTTTCAGTTGATCTTACAGGAATTGTGGAAAGATTTAAATAATACGGATATTCATCATTAACAACCATTATTAAATTACCATTTGATAAAAGATAACTGATTTCATTTAAACTAAACACTAAAACGCGGTAAAAAACTCCTGGAATGGCCTCATTTAGGCTTTTAAAGTTTTCTTTAGTAATTTTATTTAAGTAATAGTCATTTAGGTGTTTTGGACTTACAGTACTTTGATAGTAGTAAATTTTAATGTCTAAATTTTGATGTTTAACACTAACTTTCATCATATCTGCTTCATTTGTACTTAAGGTATCTAAAATATCAGTTAAAGTTAAATTATCCATCATTTTTCGCATACCTCCATATTGTAAAGTAGAAAATAAGAATTAAAATGGTTGAAATTAAAGATGTAATAATTATAAATGAATGATTTAAGACATAATTATAGAAAAGAAAAGTAATTATGGCTCCTAAAAAAAGACATGTTCCAAGTCTATAGATAAAGGTATTTTGCTTTTTAAAAAGTTGTCTTAAAATTTCTAGGTTAAGGGTTAATTTAATAAAGATGTAAGAACAAATGTAAATACAAAGAAAAATATCTAAATGTTCAAAGTATTTAGGACCAGTGTATAAACGGTATCTAAAAAGAGAGGGAAAAAGCATATTATCAAAAAAGCGATAATCTAAGAATAAATAATTATCCATAATAAACCAAGTAGAAAGCATTGATCCAATTAAACTACCAATCACAAAGTTCCATTTAGATGGGGGATTACTTGTAACATTTGGGATGGTAAAAAATAAAAGATTATCAAGAAAAGGAAATAAAAGAACTAAAGCTAAATATGGCTTTTTGAAATAAAAAGAAAGGGGAAGTAATAATCTGAAATCTCTTATGTTGGTATTTAAAAAATGAGTTTGGCTAGTGATTAGTAAAATAACAAATAAGATAAGCATAATATTCATTATTGAACGAATGTTAACTGAACCTGCTAAAGCCACAAAAAATAATAAAATAGCAATAATTAAAAAAGTAGGAGTAAGAAAGAAAAAGTAATCGGATAAAATCTTTATCGATGAAAGGGTAATTAAAACAGTTGAAATTATAATATAGAAAATTAAGATAATTCTTGTAAATTTACTATTTAAAACTTTAGTTTGAAAGTTTGTGTTTTTGGTAGGAATGATTAAATACAATAATGTTACAAAAATTCCAAGTAAAAATGATATGATATAAGCATTTCTAGGAAATAAATGCATTAAAACATTTGAAGTAATAATACAATTTAAAAACATTGTATTAATAAAGGTAATGAGTATAACTTTAACACTTAGTTTCATAATAATCTCCTTTTGTTTAGTTTTTCCAAAAAAATAAGTAAAATACTTCCTATTTTTAATAGTTTGTTAAAAAGTAAATTTAAGCATGGGGATTAAACTAAAATAATGTTTATAACTTATCTTTTTTGTTTGTATAACTAGGAAAGTTAAAATAACTTAGTGATGGGCGTTTTGCCTTTTAAAAAAATATAAGTATAATCTTTAGTGAAGGGAGGAAGTGCAATGATTAATATTGTTACATTAGTAGGGGTTATAACAGAAGAACCTGTACTTAAAGAATTTGAAAATGGTTTAAAAGGAGCTTTTATTGTTTTGAGAGTTACAAGACCTTTTAAATCAATGGAAGGAACTTATGAGTCAGATTTTATTAGATGCTCATTATGGGAGGGAATTGCCCAAAACACTTGTGAGTATTGTCGTAAAGGTGATGTTATTGGTGTTAGGGGTAGACTTGTAAGTAAGACTGAAGATGTGGTGTTTAACTGTGAAAAGGAACAACATGTTAAAAAAATTTCAATGTTACATTTAGTAGTAGAAAGAGTTAGTTTCATTACAACCGCTAAAAAGTTTAAAGAAAATAGTTCTTTTTATCAAGATGTTGTTGAGGAAAAAGATTGATCACTATTTTAGTGGTCTTTTTGATTTGTTTTTTTTGTCGAATCGTGATATAATACTCATTGGATTATGAGGAGGAGATTATGAAACAATATTTAGAATTATGTCAAAAAGTATTAACTGAAGGCCATTTTAAAGAAGATAGAACTGGTACTGGTACTTATTCTTTATTTGGGGCACAAATGCGTTTTCCTTTATCGGAAGGATTTCCTCTCCTTACAACTAAAAAAGTATATCTTAAAGCTATTATTCATGAATTATTATGGTTTATTAAGGGTGATACCAATATTCAATATTTAGTTAAAAATGGTGTTAGAATATGGAATGAATGGCCCTATGAAGCTTATAAAAAATCAAGTGATTATCAAGGCGAAACCATGGATGAGTTTGTTGAAAAAATTAAAAATGATGATCTTTTCGCAAAACTTTATGGTGATTTAGGACCAGTATATGGGGCTCAGTGGCGTGCATTTGGGATTGGTGAATATCATGTTGACCAACTTCAAAAAGTTATTGATGAAATTAAACAAAATCCAAGTTCAAGAAGATTAATTGTTTGTGCGTGGAATCCCCTTGTCATCGATCAAATGGCGCTACCACCATGTCACTCTCTATTTCAGTTTTATGTAAGTGATGGTAAACTATCATGTCAGTTATACCAACGTTCTGCTGATTTATTTTTAGGGGTACCTTTTAATATTGCATCATATGCATTATTAACAATGATGGTAGCTCATGTAACGGGACTTGGTCTTGGTGATTTTGTTCATACGATTGGTGATGCTCATATTTACTCTAATCATCTTGAACAAATTAATATTCAACTTTTAAGAACTCCAAGAGCACTTCCAAAGATGAATATCTTAAGAAAAGTTGAAAAACTAGAAGACTTTAAATATGAAGATTTTGAATTAACTGGTTATAATCCATATCCAGCTATTAAAGGAAAGGTGGCAGTATAAAATGCTTGCGATAATCGTTGCGGTTGACGAAAATAACTTAATAGGAAATGGTAATGCCTTGCCATGGTATTATCCCGAAGATTTAAAATATTTTAAAAAGGTAACAAACTATAAAGCTGTTCTTATGGGATATAATACGTATCGTTCAATAATTGATCGTAATGGTAAGATACTACCAAATAGAGTTAGTTATGTATTAACGGAAGAAGAAAGTTTACCAGAAGGTGGAATTGTTGTCACTAATTTAGATGAATTAATAGAAGCGTATAAGACAAGTGAATTATATGTTATAGGTGGTAAAATGGTTTATACAGAGTTACTACCTCTCGTTGATCGCTTATATATTACAAGAATTCCTGGAACTCATGAAGGTGATGTTTATTTTCCCGAAGTAAACTATGATGAATTTAAATTACTTGGAACCACAAAAGAAAAAGACCTTAAATTTGAAGTATATGAAAGGATAAAAAAATGATTTTTCCTTTATCATTAATTTGTGCATTTGGTCTGGTCACTGCTTGTATTGTGATTTGTATCGTTAATGCAGTTCCATGGTATTTTATTATTTTGTTATCTTTAGCTACATTAATCGTAGTAGTTGCGTTATTTTGTGTATTAGTAATGATTTTATTACTAACTCTAGGTAAAAAGTTTGCGAAAACTTATAATCCTAAAGATAAAAAAAGATGGTTTTTTATGATTGATGTAGCGAGATTCTCATGTTTTTGGCTAGGCGTTAAAGTAAAGGTAAATGGTCTTGAAAAACTACCAAAGGTAGGACCTGTGGTATTTTACTGTAATCATGAAAGCTATTTAGATATGTTTATTTTATATACCATTCTTCATAAATGGCCTCATGCGACAATGTATAAAAAAGTAATTGAAACATATCCGCTCGCATCAGGTATGGCTAAAGCCTTAGGTGGAGTTTCAATTGAAAGAGAAGATGACCGTGAAGCTTTAAAATCAATTATAAAGATTATTGGTGAAGTAAAAGAAGGGGTAAATTTCTTAATCTTTCCTGAAGGTACAAGAGCTAAAACTTCAAGACTTAATCATTATAAGGCTGGTTCTTTTAAGGTAGTTCAAAAAGCAAATGTTCCTGCTGTCCTTCTTGCTTTAGATGGAACATTTAAAAAAATGATGACAGCTCCATTTATTCCAACCTTTATTTACTTTAATGTTGTTGATGTAATTTATCCCGAAGACTTTAAAGATAAATCAACACAAGAACTTGCGGATGAGGCAACAAAGCTTGTTCAAGCTGACATTGATAAAGCCAGAAGTAAATATAAAAGTTTAAAATATCGCCATCATAAAGACTAGGTTTGTGCCTAGTTTTATTTTGAATATTAATTGTAAACGTTTTCAAATAATAGTGTAAATAACTTGATAAAAAAAGATAAATCAGTTAATATTATATTATTATATAGAAAGGGAAAGAGACAATGAAGAAAAAGTTAGTATTAAGTTTATTGCTAGTATTATTTATAAGTCTATATAGCTGTGTAGATGCTAAAGTTAAAATTGAATTTGAACTAGCAAAAGATGAAAAAGTTGTTGGTGAAATGAGAAATGCTAAAGTCAATGATTCATTAGCTTATGTTTTAGAAAATGTTACTTGTGAAAAAGAAGGCTATGAATTTATTGGTTGGTCAGTTGATGGTGAAACTTTAATTGGTGTAGATACGCTAATTGAAAAATACTCAATTACTGTAAAACCATTATTTAAAAAATTAGAATTATTTACCGTAACCTTTAAAGTAGAAGGTGAAGAAGACATTATAAGAGAATATAAAAAAGGTGAAAAGATAATCGCACCTAGTGTAACTCCACAAGAAGGTTATGAGTTTGTTGGTTGGGATAAAGAAATTCCAAGTGAAATGGCGGAAGAAAACTTAGTTTTTACCGCAGTCTTCAAGAAAATAGAAGAAAAAGTGTATACCGTAACCTTTAAAGTAGAAGGTGAAGAAGACATTATAAGAAATTACAAAAAAGGTGAAAAGATAATCGCACCTAGTGTAACTCCACAAGAAGGTTATGAGTTTGTTGGTTGGGATAAAGAAATTCCAAGTGAAATGGCGGAAGAAAACTTAGTTTTTACCGCAGTCTTCAAGAAAATAGAAGAAAAAGTGTATACCGTAACCTTTAAAGTAGAAGGTGAAGAAGACATTATAAGAGAATACAAAAAAGGTGAAAAAATTATCGCACCTGAGGTTACTTCAACCGATAAAATGACTTTTATGGGGTGGAATAAAGAAATACCAAGTGAAATGGTAGAAGAAAACTTAGTTTTCACCGCAATCTTTAAAGTTAATTACTATGACATTAATTACGTTTATGAAGAAGGTAAATGGCCAATTACACATTTAACAAATGTTAGTGAAGTAATAGACGCAATGTTAACTGATTTTTATGAATTTTTAGGAAGTACTACTGATTTAGCAAGCTTTATTAAAGGTAGTGATGGCAAATATGCATCAGGTAAATGGTATGATGATAGAGCTAAACTTTATATGGCTAATGTTAAAGAAATAAAAACTGAGCCAACTTGCTTTATTAATGATGTAAGATACCATGATAAATGGATTGGTTTCTTTAATGCTTTAGATGAATGTGTTAATAAAATTAACCCAGCTCAAGATTTTTGGGGTTCAACTTATGTTGGTATTTTAAGGCTTTGTGAAGTTTGTGATCATGCGACTAGATTTAGTGATGAGATGAAGCAAACTTTAGCTTCAGCATATGATGTTGAAGTAGAACCTGTTCGCACATATAAGCCTGGTGAAGAAGTAGTATTACTTGAATTATCTCTTGCTGATGGCCGTGAATTTTTAGGTTGGTATATGGGTGATGAAAAGATTACGAAGATTACTAGTGATATGGCATGTGACGTAACACTTGTTGCGAAATGGTCAAATCCAATTTTCCCAAGTTCAATTGAAATCAAAAATCAACCTACAACCCTTGATAAAGGTGTAACCTTTAATCTTGAAATAGTAATGTCACCAAATAATATTACTCATCCTCAACTTGTAATGTTAAGTTCAGAACCTAAAGTTGCGGTTATTGAAAATGGTGTAATCAAGACTAAAGGATATGGTACAACAACTATTACAATTTATTCTGAATATGTAAATCATGTAAGAGTTGAATTTACCCTATCAGTCTTTCCAACTTTACCAGAAGACGCTCCGGTAATTTACTTCCCATTTGATGTAAAGGAAATTCTTGTAATTAACGCATCTGAAGAATATGATTTGTTAGCTGGTGTTAAAGCTTATGATAAAGTTGATGGCGACATTACAACTAGTATTATCGTTAAAGATGATAAATTAGATTCTGAAACTCCAGGTATTTATACAATTATATATGAAGTAATGAACTCTAAAGGAAATAAAGTAACACTAGATAGAACAGTTAAAGTAATTGAACGTAGTGAATTAATTTTTATTGGTCATGCCGGTAGTTATCTTGGCATTATGAATACTGAAGAAGCATTCATTAATGGAGCGAAAGTAAAAGGTTATAAAGCCCTTGAATGTGATGTTAAGCAAACTAAAGATGGAGTCTTTGTTGTTTGTCATGACAATGACTTTGCTGGAGTAGATCTTGCGTCTACCAACTATGCAGACTTAAAAGATGTGGTTAAGACTCAAACGCGTGGTGGTATTACTTATAGTTCAACCATTTGTACATTTGAAAGATATTTAGAAATATGTAAAGAATATAACGTGTATGCCGTAGTTGAATTAAAATCTTCAGCAGGTATTACTAATAGCGATCAATCAAGAATGCCAGTATTAATGCAAATAATCAAAGATAAAGGTATGCTTGACAAAGTAATTTTCTTAGGTTCACAATACAAATGTTTAGAATGGGTTAGAAATAATGGCTATAAATATATTCCATGTCAATATTTAGTTAACTCATGTGAAAGTGAAACAATATTTGAACGTTGTGTTACTTGGAATTTCGATGTAAGTTTTAATATTGGTTATAATGCATCAATTGAATGGATTGAACGTTATCATGAAGCAGGACTTAAAGTAGCTTGTTATACTTTCAGTCAATATAGCAATGCCGCAACTCTTCAATCTTGGATTGATAAAGGCGTTGACTATGTTACTTGTGATGTTTTAACCGAAAAAGATGTTAAATTACCAGTTCATGAAGATGATGATAAACCTGAATATAAAGTTACATTCCAAACTCCAGATGGTGTAATATTAAAAGAAACAGTGGTTAAAGAAGGTAAAAAAGCTATCGCTCCAGTAAATACCGACCGTAATGGTTACAAGTTTATTGGCTGGGATAATGACTTCAGTAATATTACAAGTAATTTAGTTGTCACTGCTCAATATGAACTTATTGAATTTGAAATTGTTTATGATCCTAATTTTGTAATAGTAAAAGAAGAAGCATGGGTAGATAAAGAAGCCTTTGTTAGTGAATTCTATACTGATTGGTTTAACTGGATTGTAAGCAATGTTGGTAAAATTTCAGGTATCACGTTTGATGGTACAACGTACACCGTTAAAATGAATAATACTGAGTATGGTACCGCAACTTTTAAAACAGTTGAAGAAATGCGGGCATTAAATGTTTACAATGTTGAACGTACCATTGGAGCACTCGTTTATAAACCAATTGAAGGAACAAATAGTATAGATTACGTTATGGAAGAAGATAATGGATATTTCTTAAATACCGAACCATATCGTACTAAATATAAAGCTTTAAATGCTTATTTCTTAAATGTTATGAATACTGCATATACTAGTTATAGTAAACAATATAAACAAGCAAGTAATGGCCGTGTTCAAATTTTCTTTAGATTCCATCAATGGCAAAAAGGAACAAAGATTGTAGCGTTTGATACAATTCCTAACAAAACAGTAACGGAAAAAATTGATGTTGAAGGTCTAGTACTTCCAACTACTAAAGTTACTTACACAATTGAAGATAGTTTTGTATTAGAAAATGCAACATGTCAAGGTTATAAATTCCTTGGTTGGTATTTAGATCAAAAATGTACAAAAGAAATTAGTGAAGTAACTGCCGGAACATATGGTAAAATACTACTATATGCTAAATGGGAAAAAATTAACTAGATGAATTAGAAAGTTTGTTAATCAAACTTTCTTTTTTCTCATTATGTATAAAAATTGAATTATTAAGTGAAAAATGTTATAATAACATAAAAGAAAGAAGGAAAATAAAATGCAGTTAGATAATATTTTTTCATTTAAAACCGACTTCTTTAAAAACAATGTTATTTTTCAACTAATTGTAATATTGTTAACTGTTTTTGTCGTTTGTTTGGTAATAAAAAATTGTAAGCATTTTGATGAAAAATCAATAGATAAAAATGTTTTTTATTTTGGAATTTGCTTTTTTATCTTAGAATTATATAAACAACTTTTTTATAATGTTTTTTCGGGACGCACAGGCTATGATTGGTCTATTTTTCCTTTTCAACTTTGTTCAACTCCCTTATATGTGTGTTTGATAGCCCCATTTACAAAAGGAAAAGTTAAAAAGGCTTTTTATGTGTATCTTTCATCATTTTGTACGTTAGGTGGTTTATCCGTTTTGATTTTTCCAAGTTCAGTTATTGTTGAAGAAATAACAATTACTTTTCAATCATTTATTTGGCATAGTAGTATGGTTGTCCTTGGTTGTTACCTAATACACGTAATGCGTTTTGGTAAAAACTTAAAAGAATTATTACCGGGAGTAGTTATTTTTTTAATAGTTGTATTTATGGCGGTCACATTTAATTATGTTTTTGAAATCTTTAAAGAAAAATATCATTTAAATGCTCATTTCAATATGCTATTTATTAGCCCATACTATGAATGTAATATTCAATTTTACTCAATAATTTGGAACGCCACTAATTGGTATATAAGTGTATTTGCCTATATTGTAGGTTTATGTCTAGGATCAATGATTATTTGGGGTGGGGCTCACATACATTATTTACTAGATGAAAAAAGGAAAGAGGGAGAAGAATAATGGCATATGTAATAACAGGTGGCACAGGTCACATAGGAAATAATTTAGCAAGATATTTAGTTTCCAAAAACGAAAATGTAAGACTATTACTTAGAAGAAAAAGTGAAGCAGTTGAAAACTTAAATGTTGAGTATGTAATTGGTGATATTTTTGATGAAGAATTTTTAACTCAAAATATTCATGAAGGCGATAAAGTAATCCACTTAGCCGGAATTATTGATATCAAAAATAAATTAGCAGAAGAAACTAATAAAATTAATTATTTAGGTACCATCACAATCACGAATGTATGTATCAAAAATAAAGCAAAGCATTTTTTATATTGTAGTAGCGTTGATGCTATTTATAAAGAAAACAATTATGACAAAATCGTAGAACCAGAAGTAATGGAAATTGATAAATTTAAATGGAATTATCCTCGCTCCAAAGCTAAAGCTACAGCCTATGTGATGGAAAAAATGAAAGAGGACGTTTCCACTAAAATTTCAATTGTATATCCATCCGCTGTATTTGGTGTTAATGATTATAAACCATCGTATGTTGGTAAAGTTATATGTGATGTTATTAACAATAAAATGGAATTTGGGGTTAAAGGTGGTTATAATTTTATTGACGTTGATGATGTAGTTTACGCAATGGTAAAAATTGTTGATAGTGAAACTTCAAGTAGTTACATTTTATCTGGCAATAATGTAACAGTATTTGAAATGTATGATACAATTAATAAAGTAGTTGGAAAAAACAAAAAAGTATGGAAGATACCACTTATTATTGCGGAAGCATCAATTCCATTTGTACCATACCTTTCTAAGTTTACGTTTGAAACATTATTAGAAAATCATAATTATGACAATTCTAAAGCCATAAAAGAACTTGGTATATCAATTACCCCATTTGAGAAAACGGTCAAAAAGACAGTTAAATGGTTTAGAGAATATTTAGAAAGCAAGAAAAGAAATAAAAATTAAAAAAAGCATAATTTGTTTTTGTTTATTTTTGGTATTATTCATAACTGGTTGTAAGAAAGATGATGAAAATATCAATAAAGATTTTATATTTGAAAATGCAAGTTATGCCTATGAGGGAAAAGTTCACTCATTAGCTTTAAAAGGCGATTTAAGTGATGGGTATAGTATTACATATACTAACAATGAACATTCCGAAATTGGTAAACATGAAGTTGGGGTCACAGTATTTAATGATAAAACTAAAAAAGAAATATTTTAATCAAAGGCTGTACTTGAAATTAAAAATCCTGGATATATGTTTGAAGTAAACTCATTTACTTATGATGGTTCCCCTCATAGTTTAACGCTTGAAATGAATTTGCCTAATAACATTGAAGTAAGATATGAAAATAACACGCGAACTAAAGTAGGAAGTTATTTAGGTAAGTCTTCCTTATGTAATAAGGAAAGAAAAACTAGAGAATGAACTTAATGTATCATATACTAAAATTAACACCTTAAGTATAAGTGAAAAAACTAAATTTTATAAAATGTCAAACGAAAATGTAAGAATTTTTCTAACACAGCATTAGAAAATTTATTTGATGATTTTAAAGAATATGCGAAAACCCTAGTTCCTAAATTAACAGAGCAACCATCTATAAGTTTAAAGAGAGTGCCTGATGCTTTAAAGGATAACTTTAGTCCAGCCGCGTATTTACTTTCACCGCTTGATGAAACTAAAAATGAATCAATCTATATTAACCCTCTTTATGAGGACAATTATAATTATTTATTTACAACACTCGCTCATGAAGGCTATCCGGGTCATCTTTATCAAACAGTGTACTCTAAAAGCTTTGACATCAATAAAATTAGACAAGTAATAAGATGTGGTGGTTATAGAAGGATGGGCTACTTATGTTGAATATAAAGCCTATTTCTTTAGTCCCAACTTTAGTAGCCCAGCGGAAAAACTATATTTAGAGTTAATCTCGCTACAAAATAAAAAGTCTCTCCTTGTTCAAGCATTACTAGAATATATGTTCATTATAATGACTGTGGAAAAGAACAAATGGGTAGATATGCTAAAGAACTTTTGGGCTATGAACTTCCTGAAAGCACGATTGATGCGATTTATACTCAGCTTATTGGAACTCCAACTAATACATGTATGTACATTGTTTCAGCTGAAATTTTAAATGAATTACATGATTATGCAGCTGCGTTACTAAACGATGCGTTTGATGAAGTCCTTTTCAATAAAGTAATTCTTGATAATGGTTCGGCACCATTTGATCTTGTAATTAAGAGTGTGGAAACTTATGTTTATGATTACTTATTCGTTAATAATGAAAGTAGTAGTTACGTATCATTTGATGTAAATTTAAAAAATTAAATAGAAAAAAATAGCTTTGAGGTGATTCAAAGCTATTTTTGATGTGTTAATAAGTTATTTATTTTTGTCACAATAAAGTCAAGTGCAATCATGTTGTGTCCGCCTTCTGGGATTATTAAGTCCGCAAAAACTTTTGATGGTTCGACAAAAGCATGATGCATGGGGCGAACAGAATTTAGATATTGGTTGATGATTGAGTCAAGTGAACGTTTACGATCAACTAAGTCACGTTCTAAACGTCTAATAAATCTAATATCATCAGGGGTATCTACAAATATCTTAATATCAAGACAGTCTCTAATTTCCGGAATTGTAAAGGTCATAATGCCCTCTAAAATAATAACATCACCTGGGTAAATTGTTTCAGTTTTGTTTGAGCGATTAGATACTACAAAATCATAAATTGGTTTTTCAATTGGTAATCCTTGTTGTAGCTTCTTTAGGTCAGAAACAAGAAGTGGTGTATCATATGAATCGGGATGGTCAAAATTTTTATTTCCTCGTTCATCTACTGGAATGTTAGGGAAAGTTTTATAGTAATCATCCATTCTAATTAAGGTAATAGTACCATAAGATTTAGTTTGTTCATAAATTTTTTTGGCGATAGTGGTTTTACCAGATGCTGTACCACCAGCGATTCCTATAATAGTTGGTTTCATTTAGTGTATACCTCTTCCTTCAAAATACCAATATAAGGTAGGTTACGATATAAATCGTTATAGTCAAGTCCATAGCCAACCACAAATAATTTAGGAATTGTATACCCAACATATTTAGGGTTTATGTCATCTACTGTACGTGAAACTGGTTTATCAAGTAGGGAGACAATTTCAATACTTTTTGGGTTTCTTTTCTTAAGCATAGGAATTACATTGTGAAGCGTAAAACCAGTATCAACAATATCTTCAACAATTATGACATCACGACCATTAATGTTTGTTTCTAAGTCTTTTAATATTTTAATTTGGCCACTACTTGAGGTACCACCAAAATAACTGCTAACATCCATAAAATCATATTCAAGATCAATTTCCATGTGTTTCATTAATTCAGCAAGAAATGGAACACAACCTTTAAGAAGCCCAACTAAAACAGGGCATTTGCCTTGATAATCATGAGTAAGTATTTTGCCGAGTTCTTGGCATTTTTCAATAATGTCTTTTTCTGAAATGATAATTTCTTTAATGTCTTTATGCATATTTCCCTCCATTTTTATAAAAATTATATCATATTATGAAATTAAATAAAAGCATTATAATAATAAACACGGTTTCATAAATTGTTATTCGTTTGATTTTTACGAGCAAATATGGTATAATACTAAAAAGTGGAAGAATACCCAAGTGGTTGAAGGGGCTGGCTTGGAAAGCTAGTAGATCGGTAACACGGTGCGAGGGTTCAAATCCCTTTTCTTCCGCCATTATATTTTAATAAGAGGCAGTGTATTATGGCAGTAAAAAATGTATATAAAGAATTAGCAGATTTAATTTTTCCAAATATAACAGAAACAATTGAGGATTTAGAAAATAGATATCCTAAGCGTGATTTACCTGAAGGAGCGTTCGTAACAAGATTCGCACCTAGTCCTACCGGTTTTTTACACACCGGTTCACTTTTCGCAGCGACAATCAGTTGGAAACTAGCTACCCAAAGTAAAGGTGTTTTCTATGTTAGACTTGAAGATACTGACCAAAAACGTGAAATTGAAGGTTCGGGTAAAGACTTAATTGATCAACTTGCAAAGTTTGATATAGTTCCTTCTGAAGGATACTATGGTGATCATCAAGAAGGCGATTACGCGCCATACGTTCAAAGTGAAAGAGAAAACATTTATAAAGTTGTAATTAAATATATGATTGAACATAATATGGCTTACCCTTGCTTTTGTTCAACTACTGAATTAGATGAATTAAGAAAAGCTCAAGAAGCAAACAAAGAAAATTTCGGCTATTATGGTAAATATGCAAAATGCAGTTTCTTAACTCCAGAAGAAGCAATCGAAAGAATTAAAAATGGTGAACCATATGTAATTCGTTTCCGCTCCCATGGTGATAGTAGTAAAAAAGTAAAATTTGTTGATGCTATTCGTGGTGAAATTGAAATTGCGGAAAATGATCAACACATTGTCATTTTAAAGAGTGATAATTTACCAACATATCACTTTGCACATTTAGTAGATGACCACTTTATGCGCACTACTCATGTAACAAGAGGCGAAGAATGGATGCCTAGTGTTCCTGTCCATCTTGAATTATTTGATACTATGAAATGGGAACGTCCAACTTATGCACATCTACCTGTAATTATGAAACTTGATAATGGTAATCGTCGTAAACTTTCTAAACGTAAAGATCCAGAAGCTGCAGTATCTTATTTCCTTGAACAAGGTTATCCAGTTGATGGCTTTATGGAATACTTATTTACAATTGCTAACTCTAATTTTGAAGCATGGCGTGATGAAAACCCTAAAGCCCCAAGAAGTGAATTTAAACTAACTTTTAATAAAATGTCATTAGATGGTGCATTATTTGATCTTGCGAAAATTCAAAACTTATGTAAAGAAAAACTAGGTCATATGGATACTCAAACGTTTGCTAGTGAATCATATAAATGGGCCAAAGTTTATAGTAAAGAATTGCAAGAATTAATTGAAAGAAATTTTGATTATTATGCATCAATCGTAGGAATTGAAAGAGAAAAAGAAAATCCTCGTAAGGATTATGAAAAATACTCAGATATTTTCCCACTAATTAAGTTTTTCTATAATGACTATTATGAAGAAATGTTTGATGAAAACTTTAATATTCCAGAAAACATATCTAAAGAAAATGCAATTAAAATGTTAAATCTTTATGCGAAAAAGTTAGATTTAACATTAGATGAAGAAGAATGGTTTAATACGATGAAAGAAGTAGCTGTTGAATGTGGCTTTGCAGCAACACCAAAAGAATGGAAGAAAAACAAAGAAGCATTTCCAGGACATGTTGGTGATTTAGCAGCTTTACTTAGAATGGTAAATACCCTAAGATTACAATCACCAAACCTATATTATGTTATGAAAATTTTAGGTAAGGCTGAAGTACTTCATCGTATAAAATTAGCAACAAAAAAATTAGAAGAGAATAATTAATATTCTCTTTATGGCCTGGTGGTGAAGCGGTCTAACACATCGCCCTCTCAAGGCGACACTCGCGAGTTCAAACCTCGTCCAGGCTACCATTAAAGTAAAATAAGCTATTTTGACAAAAATTCATAGTTTCACTATGATGAAATGTTGAAAAGAGCTCTTTTTTTACTCAAAAAGTGTATAATTCACTAATTTTTCACGTTAAACATTTTAGACTATTGCCAAATAAAATATTTTTTGATAGAATATTATTGTAAAAATTGTATATGATATTATTGTCATATGACTTGGACTGGCGTATGCCTTGGTCCACCAACGGCGGGAAATAGTCCTGCCATTTTTTTTGTAGGAAGGGGCTGTTATGGGGAAAATTCTTAGTAGTTTTATTGATGAGTCTGGTGATGTTGGATTTATCAAAGATACATCAAAATATTATATCATTACTTTTGTTATGCATAATCAAACTGATGATATAAAGAGTAATATTGAAAAAATAAAAGATTATTCCATATTTCATGGTGGACCTATGATTAGAATAGAGTATCCATTTGATAATATGGAAATGACCGATAGTTATAACCGTTATGACTATAATATTCATGAAGAATATATAATAGATGAAGTTAGTTTTTATAGTTTTCATGTGGCTAGTATAAGTATTTATGTACCAAATAAGGGGTAACAAATGAAAAAAATAAATGGATTACTTATTTTAATATTAATTTTTGTAAATTTAATTAATTTACAATTTTTTAAGATATTAAAAGCTGAACCTACCCAAAAATATTAGATACATTTTTATATAATTTTATAAGAAGTGATAGTTTATAAAATTAGTGAATTTTAAGTCAAAAAACATTATCTTTAAAACTCCCTATAAAAAAATGCAAAATATACTAAAAACTCCCTATAAAAAAGTGTATAATTTATTTAGAGGTGATAATTGTGTTTGAACGAAAAATATATAATGATATTATTTCATGGTATGAATCCTTAAAAATTAAAAAAGAGCCTTAATTATTAAAGGATTAAGACAAATTGGCAAAACAACAATTGTTAAAAAATTTTGTGAAGAACATTATGAAAATGTAGTATATATTGATTTTATGCATAATTCATCTGTAAGATCATTATTTGATAAAGACTTAAATGTAGACGATTTAATAATTAGTTTATCGGCATCTAATTTGGGATCAAAATTTGTTCCATACAAGACAGTAATCATATTTGATGAATTACAAGAGTGTGCAAATGCTAGATCATCTATTAAACCATTTATGGAAGATGGTAGATTTGATATTATTTGTACTGGATCACTTTTAGGACTTAGAGGGTATAATAAGAAGGTTTCGAAGGGTGTATCTACTGGATTTGAAAAAGTTATAACTATGAAACCTATGGATTTTGAAGAATATTTGTGGGCGATAGGCCTTGATAAAACAGTTATTGATTATGTAAAAAAGTGTTTTAATGAAAAAACTAACGTAATCGCTAATGTCAATGAAAAACTTATGAAATATTTTAAAGAATATTTATGCGTTGGTGGACTTCCTGATGTGGTTAATGTCTTTAATTTGACTCATGATCTAGCACAAGTAAGAGAGATTCAACAAAGCATTTTAGAAAGTTATAAAGATGATTTTGGTAAACACCTTAACAAAGATGAGGTACAGGAAATTAATTATGCTGAATTGACTAAGATTATGCAAATATATAAATCTATTCATAATCAGCTCGCTAAAGAAAACAAAAAATTTCAATATAAGTTAGTAGTAAATAATGCTAATTCAAGGAGTCATAGTAACGCAATTACTTGGTTAGAAGAATTTGGATTAATATGTAAATGCCATAATTTATTTAATTTGGAACTTCCTCTTGAAGGTAATAAAGATGACAATACGTTTAAAATATATGTTACGGATACAGGCCTTTTTACAGCGATGTTAGAAGAAGGAACTGTTGATAACATTATCAATGGTGATTTAAAAGTGTATAAAGGCGCAATATTTGAAAATATTATTGCGGATGCATTTAACAAAATGAATAAGAGTCTATATTATTATCATAAACAAAGTGGATTAGAAATTGATTTCGTTACTAGATACAATAATGAGATTACTTTAATTGAAGTAAAATCTAATAATGGAAATGCTAAAGCATTAAAAGAAATATTGAATAATAAAAGTAACTATAATGTCAGTAACAATTTTAAACTTGCAAATGCTAATGTTGGTACCACAAATGGAATTAATACGATTCCATTATATATGGCGTTTTTAATAAAATAAAAATAGGAGGGAATATTATAATGACACTAGTAAAATTAGTCTTAATAATTTTAGGATGTGGTGTAGTATTGTGGTATTAGCTAGTTTGATAAAGGGAATAATCCTTTCCAAACATAAATTTATATGTTCACAGTGCAATAAAGAATTCTATCCTAAATGGTATAAAATGATGTTTGAACAACATTTCAACGATTACTATAAAATTAAATGTCCTCATTGTGGAGAAAAGCAATTTAATAGAAGTGGAGATTAAAATAAGATGAAATTATATAATAAAAATGATTTCAAATACAATTTAAAGTTAAGTTGTATTTTGAGTATAATTATTTCATTAATATCTGTTTTAATTCGTATTCTTAAGTATGCACATTTAAACGAATATGGAGCTTGGGGTTGGCTTGTTTTATTTGTTTATTGGATTATTTGCTTTTTGATTTCAATAATTGCATTATATGTAATAATTTTTTTAATAATCGTACTTACAAAAATTATAAAAGGAAAACAAGAAAATGAAAAATAAATACGCTGAAAAGTGGTATAGTCGTTATCTTACAATAGCAATAGGATGCAGTATAGCAAGTATTAGTTTTGTAATTATACTTATGTATTTTTTAATAATTGAAAAATTTTTTAATAAGGTAGTAATTTGTTTTTGTTTAATTATGTGTTTATTTTTTAGTATTGCATCATTAATTGCATTTATAAAGTGCAAACATATTAAAAACGATATTGATAAACACAACTAAACTAATATTTATATGTTTTAGTGTAACTAAATAGTTGTGTTGTTAATTAGTCTTGATATATTTTGTTTATAGTTATGATATAGCACTTTGTTACATCGTAAAGAACTTTTCTTGACTGTAAGAAGTATGTATAAAATGCTTGATGAATAGGTGGTTATTCACCTATTTTTTGTAGTACATTGGATAGTGGATAAGATGAATTTGGAATATGATGAAAATTAAAATTGCATATTTTTAATAGTTTCTTTACATAATAATTGCATATTTTTAATAGTTTATTAACACAATAATTGCATATTTTTAATATTTGTGGTATAATTTCAATAAAAAGGAAGTGCAAATTATGAAAAGGGAAATGTATTATAAGTTATTAAATTGGAAAAATAATCTTAATAAAAAACCACTAATAATTTATGGAGCAAGGCAAGTTGGAAAAACATATCTTATTAATGAATTTGGAAAAAATAATTATGAGTATGTATATTACATTAATTTTGAGTTTGATGTAAATGCAAGAAAATTATTTGAAGGTAATTTAGATATTAAAACTTTATTATTTCAACTATCTACATATAATACAAATACTCCAATTATTGAAGGTAAAACGTTAATTTTTTTCGATGAAGCACAAAAATGTCCCCAAGTATTAACTGCATTGAAATCATTTGCGATAGATAATAGATTTGATGTAATTGCTAGTGGTTCTATGCTTGGTATTATAACGCATGAAGTATCATCTTTTCCTGTTGGATATGTAGAAAAATTATATATGAGACCTATGTCATTCAAAGAGTTTTTATGGGCAAATAATTATTCAGATGAAATGATTAATGGGGTTAAAGAATATTATGATAAAGAATTGCCAGTTCCTTCAGTAATACATGATAAACTAAGTGAAATTTTTCTACGTTATGTTGTAGTTGGTGGGATGCCAGAAGCAGTTAAAGCATACATTAATACTTCTAACCTTTACAATGTATTAGAAGTACAAAAGAGAATTATAGATGATTATAAAGATGATATTGCGAAATATTCTACTAAAATGATGAAAGAAAAAGTAAGAGAGTGTTTTGAATCAATACCAGATCAACTTGCAAAAGATAATAAAAAGTTTCAATATAAAGTTATTAGACAAGGTGGGACTGCTAGATATTACGGAAACTCCCTTTCACGGATATTAGACTCAGGACTTGGAATTAAAGTTAATAGATTAAAGACTTTTGATATTCCGTTAAGAGCATATAGAGATCCTAATGCATTTAAATTTTATTTGAATGATACAGGTTTGTTACTTGCTTTTTATAAGGACAATTTAAGCAATGAAATTATAAATGGAAATTTAGGAGTGTTTAAAGGTGGAGTTTTTGAAAATATCGTTGCCCAATGTTTAATTGATAATGAATTAGATATTTACTATTATCAAAAAAATGATAATTTAGAAATTGATTTTATTACTTATCTAAATAACAAAACAATTCCAATAGAAGTTAAGTTTGGAAACAATAAAAACGCGGTAAGCATTAAAAACATTGTAGAAAAAGAAAAGTTAGATTATGGAATAATCTTATCAATGAATAATCTTAATTGTAGTAATTCACAAATTAAATTTATCCCCTTATATATGATAATGTTTATTAAAAATGTTTAATCGTATGGTTTTTTCACACAAAGATTCACACAAAAAATAGTTCATTACACAAAAGCACAAGAAACTTTTAGATTTACCCAATACTTTTTTTATAAATGTTAAAACTCTAAACTAATTTAAAAGGTCATTTTTTATGGTATTTCGAGAGGTGATTTCCTATTTAAGGTGAGAAAAATTGTAATAGCGGGGTTTTGTCTGAAAGAGTGCGAAGCACATTTTAACAAAATGATGGCTTTTTCAAACAAAAAGTGCAAAAACGGGTGTTTTTGCACAAATATGCTTGCTTCTTATATGTTTTTTACTATAAGGTAAAAGACAACTTCTCATAGTTTATAGTAATAACAGTAAATTGACAGTTTTCAATGAAATATAGAGATTGGTTATAGTCATTTTGAAATATGAATACCCTGTTGAAATCTGTACCTTTTTGGTATGGCATTTCAACAGGGTATTTCTTTTGTTTCTTTGGGTGCTTTAAATAAAATGGGGGTTTTTGAAAAATAACCTTTCCATTTACTGGGGG